>Ga0302325_10035626_pt1 | contig 10163 bp, 8 predicted proteins | sample Palsa_T0_2_FD_201948 | JGI IMG/M metagenome (GOLD analysis project Ga0302325, IMG submission 201948) | Peat permafrost microbial communities from Stordalen Mire near Abisko, Sweden - Palsa_T0_2 | ecosystem: Environmental > Terrestrial > Soil > Palsa > Peat permafrost | place: Sweden: Abisko... | reverse complement strand
ATCTCCGCCCCCCGCGCAAGTGTCAGAGGCGCGCGCGCGGCATCGAGCGGCAGATCGATGCGTTTCCGCGGGCGGCGCGGCGTGACCTCTCCGTGCCAGACGGTCGCCATGCTGCCCACCAGCAGCGCCCCGACCAGCACCAGGGCGAAGCTGAGCGTGCCCTCACCGAACACGCACACCAGGCGCTCGTTGCGAGCGAACAGCCCCGGAACTGCGGCAGTGGTTGCAGCGTTGACGCTGAACAGCGCCCCGGGCACGTACCACGCGGCGCGCAGCGTGCCCTCGAGCGGCATGTGCACACGGTGGTAGTTGCGCGGCGCCAGATACACCGTCGCAAACGCACCGCCGTGAAAGCTCTGTGCCCAGGCATCGGAGGCGAGCAGCGACTCGAGGGTGTACGCGTGCCCCTTGGCCTGCACCAGCCAGGGGCCGTCGAGTCGCCCGAGCTGACTGACGGTCCCGTCGACGGGGGACACGAGCACGTTGGATTCGCCCTCGATCGGGCGCGCCTCTGCGCGCAGTGCGCGCGTGAAGAAGGCGTTGAAGCTCGGGTAACCGTAGGCATCGGGCTCTGCGGCCTCGCTCATGTCGGGGTGAAACTCGTTCAGGAAGCCGCGGATAAGCAGGTTTTTGAGCCAGCTTAATTCGCTGCGCGCGAGCTGGTGGGCGAGCTGCGAGAGCAGGTGCTGCGGCAGCAGGTACTGCAGGGCGACGAACAGCCGGTCCGAGAGGGCTTCCGGATCCTCCGCGCTCATGTCGTGGCGCGCGCCGCGCGGCTCTTGAGGTAGGGCGCCGCGCGCTCAAGATCGGCACTGAGGGCTGCGACCTCGAAGGGCGGGGTGAAGATGGCGGCGATGCGCCCGGCATCATCGAGCAGGAACACCACCGCGGAGTGATCCATGGTGTAGTCACCGCCGGGCAGCTCGACGCGGTTCACCGCTACCCCGAAGTCTCTGGCCACATTCGCGATCGCCTGTGGCTCGCCCGTGAGTCCCTGGAACTCTGGAGCGAAGGCGTGCACGTACATGCCGAGTAGCGGCGGGGTGTCACGCTGTGGATCGATGCTGATGAAGAGCACCCGCAGCCCCTTGACGGGGGCGCGCTTTTCCAGCTGCGCAAGCTTCAGGAGCGTGGTCGGGCACACGTCCGGGCAGTGCGTGAAGCCGAAAAACACCAGCGTGGGTGCGCCCGCGAGGCGCTCGAGCGTGAACGGCCGGCCGGTGGTGTCGGTGAGCGTGAAGTCGGCCACGCGCCGCGGCGCGGGCAGCCAGGTGCCGCTTGCCAGCCGCGGGCCCGGCCTGTCAATTTGGTGCGCCAGCCAGAAGCCGGCGAAGGCCGCGCAGACAGCGGCCGCGACGAGGAGCCAGCGGGCGCGCATCGAGGTCATGGGCGAATTATTTCACACACGCCGCCGCGCCGGGCGCAGGCCGCGCGCCGCGCGCGCCCTGAGCGTGCGTACGCTGATCGCGCGCGCGGCCGCACGCCTCAGGCGTGGACGCGTGTTCTTCGGTCACGGCACCGACAATGCCTGGGATGAGGCCGCGGCCCTCGTGCTGCACGCGCTCGATCTGCCGGTGCATGGCGGCCCGCAGCACTACCGGCGGCGCGTCGGTGTGCGCGCGCAGGAGCGCGCACGGCAGCTGGTGTCGCGGCGGATCGCCGAGCGGCTGCCGGCGGCCTATATCACCGGCGTCAGCTACTTCGCCGGGCTCTCCTTTTGCGTCGATGCGCGCGTGCTGGTGCCGCGCTCACCGCTTGCGCAGCTGATCGAGCGGCGCTTCGCGCCCTGGATCGATGCGGCGCGGGTGCGATCGATCCTGGATGTCGGCACCGGCTCGGGGTGCATCGCGATCGCCTGCGCGCGCTATGTGCCAGAGGCCCACATCGATGCCATCGACATCTCGCCGCAGGCCCTCGAGGTGGCACGCGCCAACGTGCGTCGTCACCGCCTGAGCGGGCGCGTGCGCGTGTTGCAGTCGGACCATTTCAGCGCGCTGCGCGGCGCACGCTACGATATCATCCTCGCCAATCCGCCCTACGTGGGGGCACGCGAGCTCAAGGGGCTGCCAGCGGAATACCGGCACGAGCCGCGCCTCGCGCTGGCGGCCGGACGCGACGGGCTCGACTCGGTACGCATTATCCTGAGTCAGGCGGCGCAGCACCTGCGGCCGCGGGGAGTGCTCATCGTGGAGGTGGGCAATACCGAGAAGGCGGTGCGGCGGCTGTGGCCGCGGCTGCCGTTCGTTTGGCTCGAGTTCGAGCGTGGCGGGGGCGGAGTGTTTATGCTCACGCGCGAAGAGCTTACGGGGCAAGAGAAACGCGGCTGATCCGCACGGCTCATCATGTCCGGCAACACCATCGGCAAGTTGTTCACGGTGACCACCTTCGGTGAGAGCCATGGACCTGCGATGGGCTGCATCGTCGATGGCTGCCCGCCGGGACTGGCACTTTCCGAGAGCGACCTGCAGCAGGACGTCGACCGCCGCCGCTCGGGCACTTCGCACTTCGTCAGCCAGCGCCGTGAGGGCGATCAGGTACGTATCCTCTCGGGTGTATTCGAGGGACACACGACCGGCACGCCGATCGGCATCCTCATCGAGAACACCGACGCGCGCTCGCGCGACTACGAGAAGATCAAGGATCGCTTCCGTCCGGGACATGCCGACTACACCTATCAGCAGAAGTACGGCGTGCGCGACTACCGCGGCGGCGGGCGCTCCTCGGCCCGCGAGACCGTCATGCGTACCGCCGCGGGCGCGATCGCGCGCCGCTACCTCGCCGAGCGGCTCGGGGTGCGCATCTTCGGGTACCTAAGCCAGATCGGGCCGCTCGTGCTCGAGGCGCGTGATCCGGCGTTCGCGTATCAGAACCCGTTCTTCTGCCCCGATCCTGCGCGCATTGCCGAGATCGAGGCGCTGATCTGGCAGGTGCGCGGCGCGGGCGACTCGATCGGCGCGCGTGTCACCGTCATTGCCACGGGCGTCCCCCCCGGGCTCGGCGAGCCGGTGTTCGATCGGCTGGACGCGGACATCGCGCACGCGCTCATGGGGATCAACGCGGTCAAGGCGGTGGAGCTCGGTGCGGGCACGCACGCGGCCGCACAGCGCGGGAGCGAGCATCGCGATGAGCTCACCCCGCAGGGCTTTCGCAGCAACCATTCCGGCGGAGTGCTCGGGGGCATCTCCTCAGGTCAGGAGGTGATCGCGCACCTGACGCTCAAGCCCACCTCCAGCATCCAGGTACCGGGCAGCACCATCGATGTCGCGGGAAATGCGGTCGAGATCGTGACCACCGGTCGCCACGACCCTTGCGTCGGGCTGCGGGCGACGCCGATCGCGGAAGCGATGCTCGCGATCGTGCTCATGGATCACTACCTGCGCCATCGCGCGCAGAACGCCGACGTGAAGTCGCAGACACCGGACATAACCTTGCCGCGCCCGGCGCAATGAGGCGCGCGGGGCGCTCTCTAAGGCGGCAGGCCCCCTCAACGCTCGGGCTGGATCACGGCCGTGATCGGGCGCTTGCGGTTCCTGGTGTGGTGGCTGGCAGAAGACCCGGAGCGGCTATCCGAGTGGTCCCGGGCCGACTCTTAAATTACGCACGGGCGCCGTTTCCGGCCGCGGGGCTGATTTGGCTGTTTTCGCCCGGAAAATGCGGCGAGCGTCACGATTCTGCGCGGCGGGCGCAGCCTGCGCGCAGACCCCGCGCGCTCAGAGCCCGCAGCGGCTACCGAGGCAGCGAACCGCGACACAGTTTGTGTCTCAATAATCCGTGAAGATCTCGCCCCTCAGCGGGGACTTAACTTATGGATCGTTACGTACAATGTAAACAAGGCAGCCGCCAGCGACACCGTGCACTTTACACAGGCTTTGGCCCGGCGCCTTATTTAAGTTATATTGCCGCCGAACTTGACGGGGGGTCGCGCCGCATGACCCATCCTTTTGTTTTTAATAGAGATTTCTCTCTAATGATTCCTGCCGGGGTGTCCTGATGGCCGTCAAACGATCAAGCCAGGCGTTGGCACTGCTGCTCGCGCTGCCGTCAGCCGGGTTCGCCCTCGGGTTGGGAGACATTCATCTGCTCTCGGCTCTCAATGCGCCGCTGGATGCGGAAATCGAGATTACCGACGTCGCGCCCGACGAAGCCAATACCGTTCAGGCCCAGCTTGCCTCGCGCGATGCGTTTGCGCGCAACGGGCTGGACTGGCCCGCCTCGCTCTCCAACGTGCAGGTCAAGACCGCGCGTACGAGCGATGGTCGCCAGGTCATCCGGATCAAATCGACCGATGCGATCTCTGACCCCTTCCTCACACTTCTGGTCGAGGTGAACTGGTCGCACGGACACCTCGTACGGGAATTCACCGTGCTGCTCGATCCGCCGGTGTATGCGCCGGCTCAGTCGCAGGTCGCCGCTGCACCGGTCGTAGCACCCACCACCGGCTCAGGCACACGCGAAGGTGCGATCGCACGCACCGAGCCGACACCGGCCGCACCTGCGAGCACACCCGCGCCTCCGGCAACGCACGCGCCCGCAACTTCGGGCAGCGCAGACTCCGAAGCGAGCGGTGCAGGATCGACGCGCGTCGTGCGCCCGGGCGATACGCTCTCGCACATCGCTGCGAACGTCGCCGGCGCGGATGCCACCACTCCGCGCGCCCGCGCGTGGATGGTCGCGATCTACCAGGCGAACCCGCGCGCCTTCGAACAGAACATGAACCTGATGCACTCCGGTGCGGTGCTGCGCATTCCGGACGCGGCGACCGCGGCCGCCATCTCCCCGGCGGATGCGCTGGCCACGATTCGCAGTCAGTACGCGGCCTGGCACACCAACGGTGCCGCCGCGCCGTCCGAGTCGGCCGCTGCAGGGCCAGGGCAACAGCCCGGTCGCCTGAAGCTCGTTACACCCTCGCAGGGTGGCACCGGCGGCGTCACGCCCGGCTCTCCGGGCAGCGAAGTGAGTGCGCTGCAGGGTAAGGTGCACGACCTGGAGAGCCAGCTCTCGGAGTCCAAGCGACTGCTCGATCTCAAGAACGCCGATCTCGCGCGATTGCAGGCGCAGCTGGCGGCCAAGCAGGCCGCAGCGAACGCACCGGCGGCTAACCCGCCGGCTGCCACAGCGCCACCTGCCGCCCCGCCCGCTCCGCCACCGGCTCCCATGGCTCAGGCGCCGGCCACCGAGACCGCCCCGCCGGCTGCGACTCCCCCACCGGCACCGGAACAGAAGGCCCCCGCTGCGCAGGCTACCCCGCCGGTCGCCGAGGCGCCGCCGGCTGCCGTCCAGCCTTCCGGCGGATCGCTCGGCGATACGCTCAAGCACTACTGGTGGGTGGTCCTGCTGCTCGTGGCGGCGGCGATCGCTTTCGTTCTCTCGCGCGTCATACGCTCGCGGCAGGACTCGGAGTTCGATGACTCCCTCGGTCGCCTCGCCGCCGCCGGCGGCGAAGGCCCCGCACCGAGCGGTGCGCGCGGCGGCTTCGGATCGTCTGCGTCCACGGCTGCGACGGGCGCGCGCGCAGCGGCTGCGCCCCAGCCGGGCTTCTTGGTCGAGGAGACTGGCAGCCACGAGCGTCCACGCATCGGGACCGCGGCCGCGCCGGTGCCCGCCCCGCGCCACGTGGCGACCGATGAGACCATCAGCAGCGAGACCGCGATCAATCTTGATCAGGGCGATCCGCTCGCCGAGGCCGATTTCCACATGGCGTACGGCCTGTACGACCAGGCCGCCGACCTGATCCGTATCGCCATCAGCCGCGAGCCCGAGCGGCGCGATCTTAAGCTCAAGCTCCTCGAAGTGTTCTTCGTATGGGGCAACAAGGAGCAGTTCCTGCAGAGCGCCCGCGAACTCGCGGAGACCCGTGCACAGGCGGTGCCCGGGGAGTGGGAAAGCAGCTCGCCCCCGAGGATCCGCTGTTCTCCGGCTCCGGCACCGTCACCGGTGCGGCCGCGGGCGGGGTGGACCTGGATCTCGAGGGCGGCCAGAGTCGCGTCGACTTCGACCTGTTTGGTGAGCCGGTTGCGGCCGAGGCCGGCGGACAGAGCCTGGATCTGGATATTGGCGCGGCGGCGGAGGCGAGCGCGGAGTCGCCCACCAACGTCACCGACCGCAACGAGCAGCTGCTGGAGGACACCTTCTCGAGCACGACCGCATCGACGCGTCAGATGACCCAGCAGCAACGACGCCCCGGCGCCACCGGCGAATTCGAGGGCCCCACCGTGGAGCAGCCCTCGCTCGCCCCGAGCCACCACCCGACGGTGCGCCAGAAGGTCGAGAGCGCGCTGCGGCACGGCGCTGTGCCCGCCGAGTCGACCGCAGAGCTCGCGATCGACGATCTGGGACTCGATGTGGATTCGGCACGGCTCGACACGGTCGATCAGCCCGGACCTGCCAGCGCGGCTGCCTCCAGCCCCGACAGCCCGACCATGGTGACCGGGCTCGATGAGCACGCGAAGGCCCACGCCGCCGATGAGTCCTCCGGCGCCTGGAGCTTCGATCAGACCGAGCTCGAGACGGCACTCACCCAGACGAGTCTTTCAGTACCCGATACGTCCTCGACTTCGCGCCTGGCCGCGCTCAAGGGACATGCGCTGGATGTGGACGTCGGGGATTCGACCGGCACGCACGAAATGCCGCGCGGGGAGCACCTCGACCTGGATGTGGGAGCTGCCACCGGCACCCATCCCGCCAACGGTGAGCTCGACCTCGACGTCGGGAGGGAAACGACACCCGATGCCGGCGGCTTTACCGCCACGCAGAAACTCTCCTCCGATGATCTGGCCCTGCCGGACTTAGAGCCCGTGACCATGAGCGAAGTGGGCACGAAGCTTGATCTGGCGCGCGCCTACATGGACATGGGTGACCCGGACGGCGCGCGCAACATCCTCGAGGAAGTCCTGAGCGAGGGCTCGGCCGCGCAGAAGCAGGAAGCCCAGCGGCTGATGGAGTCGCTCCCCGGCTGAGGGCCTGGAGGCGCCGCTTTTCGAGCGCTCCAGCCAAGTCCGCAGGCGTGGTCAGGATCGCCGTCGGCGTTGAATACGATGGCAGCGCCTATGCCGGCTGGCAGGTGCAATCCGGGCTTGCCACCGTGCAGCAGGTCACCGAGCGGGCACTCGCTCAAATCGCCGCGCAACCGGTGAGTCTCACCTGTGCCGGCCGCACGGACACCGGAGTTCATGCCTGCGGGCAGGTCGCCCACTTCGATACTGACTCCCTGCGCAGCATGCGCAGCTGGGTGCTCGGCACCAACAGCGAGCTGCCGAGCGATGTGAGTGTGTCGTGGGCGCGAGTGGTGCCGGCGCATTTTCACGCACGCTTCAGCGCCGAGGCGCGTACCTATCGCTACCTGATCGTGAACCGACTGGCGCGCCCGGCGCTGCTGGCCTCACGCGCCGCGTGGGTGCACCGGCCGCTCGATCACGAGCGCATGGAACAAGCCGCACAGGGGCTCGTGGGCGAGCACGACTTCAGTGCCTTCCGCGCGGCCGGCTGCCAGGCCCGATCTCCCGTGCGGCGCCTCGAGCGCATCACGGTCGAGCGCTGCGGCGAGCGCATCCTCATCGAGGTCACCGCGAACGCCTTCCTGCACCACATGATGCGCAATATCGCGGGCCTCCTGATCAGCATCGGCAAGGGGCAGGCGCCGGTGGAGTGGGCCCGCGAGGTGCTCGCCGGGCGCGACCGCAGCGTGAATGCCGCAACCGCCCCGGCCGCGGGGCTGTATCTGCTGTCGGTACGCTATCCGCAGGCGTTCGCCTTGCCCGCACCGGCGCCCCGCGAGGTGTTTGCGGCCTGATCGGCTATCATCCACCGGTGTCCTGGTTCGAGAAGATCATGCCCTCGCGCATCAAGACCGAGCGACGCACGCGCTCGGTACCCGAAGGGCTTTGGATCAAGTGCCCGGCCTGCGATGCGGTGCTGTACCGCGCCGAGCTCGAGCGCAACCTGTATGTGTGCCCCAAGTGCAGCCACCACATGCGCATGGGCGCGCGTGAGCGCCTCGAGCGCTTCCTGGACCCCGATTCGGGGGAAGAGATCGGCGCGGGCATTGCCCCTGAGGATCCCCTCAAGTTCCGCGACAGCAAGCGCTACCGCGACCGCCTGGTACAGGCGCAGAAGGCGACCGGCGAGAGTGATGCACTGGTGGTGCTGACCGGTACGCTGCACGCGCTCCCGGTCGTCGCGTGCGCGTTCGAGTTCCAGTTCCTCGGCGGCTCGATGGGCTCGGTGGTCGGGGAGCGCTTCAAGCGCGGGGCCGAGTACTGCATCCAGGAGCGACGCCCGTTCGTGTGCTTCTCCGCCAGCGGCGGGGCGCGCATGCAGGAGGCGCTGTACTCGCTCTTTCAGATGGCGAAGACCGCCGCGTCCCTCTCGCGCCTCGCCCAGGCGCACCTGCCGTTCATCTCGGTGCTCACCGACCCGACGACTGGCGGGGTGTCGGCGAGCCTGGCGCTGCTTGGGGACGTGAACATTGCCGAGCCGCGCGCGCTCATCGGCTTCGCAGGTCCCCGGGTGATCCAGCAGACCGTTCGCGAGACGCTGCCCGAGGGCTTCCAGCGCAGCGAGTTCCTGCTCGATCACGGTGCGATCGACATGATCATCGACCGCCGCGACATGCGCGACAAGATTGCAGTGCTCCTGCGGCTGCTGCTGAAGCTGCCCGCGACCGCCGCCTGAGGCGGCCCATCCGGCCCCGATGCGCACGCTTGCCGAGTGGCTGAGGCTGCAGGAGTCGGTGCATCCCAAGAGCATCGACCTGGGGCTGGAGCGCGTCGCTCAGGTTGCGCACACCCTCGGACTCACGCAGCCGGATTACGCCGTGATCACCGTGGGCGGCACCAACGGCAAGGGCTCCACCGTCGCACACCTCGAGGCGCTTACTCTCGCCCTCGGAGTGCGCACCGGCATGTTCACCTCACCGCACTTCATCCGCTACAACGAGCGCATCCGCGTCGCGGGCGAGGAGGTCGGGGACGGGGAGCTGATCGAGGCGTTCGAGCGGATCGAGGCGGCGCGCGGCTCACTCACCCTCACGTTCTTCGAATACAACACCCTCGCCGCGCTCATCATCTTCACGCGCCGTGAGGTCGAGATCGCACTCCTCGAGGTGGGGCTCGGCGGGCGGCTGGATGCCACCAACCTGCTCGCAGCGGACGTGGCCGTGCTCGCCTCCGTCGGCTTCGATCATCGCGACTGGCTTGGCGACACGCTCGAGCTCATCGGCGCGGAGAAGGCGGGCATCTTCCGCCCCGCACGTCCGGCCGTGCTCGGCACCCCCGACATGCCAGGGAGCGTATTCGCAGCGCTTCAAAACCTCGGCACGCCCGCGTTCGTGGCCGAGCGCGACTTCCGCTGGCGCGTGCACGGCACGAGCTGGGATTACGAGGGCCTGAGTGTGAGGCTTCAAGGCTTGCCGCCCTCGGCTCTCGCGGGGGCCATCCAGTACCGCAACGCCTCCACCGCACTTGCTGCGCTCGAGGCGCTGCAGCGCTCGCCCCGGCCGGCCGCCTCAACCGTCCCGCTCCAGGGGCGTCTCGCCGCACTCGATTCGGGCACGGCGGCAGCGGCGCTCGCGCGCGTGCGCCTCGCCGGACGCTTCCAGATCGTGCCGGGCCCGATCGAATGGATACTCGATATCGCGCACAACGAGCCGGCCGCGCAGGTGCTCGCCGCGCAGCTGCGCGCCCGGCCGCTGCCGCCGCACGCGGGAGGCACGCGTGCCCGCACCTTCGCCGTGATCGGCGTGCTCGCGGACAAGGACGCCGCGGCGATCGCGCGCGCGCTCGCAGAAGTGGTCGATCACTGGATCGTGTGCACGCTCAGCGGTGAGCGCGGCACGAACGCATCCGAGCTCGCCGCGCGCATGGCCCTCGCTGCCGGCAGCTTCGAGCTGGCCGACTCGGTCGAGCGTGGCTGCGAGCTCGCGCGCGCGCATGCGCGTGCCGGTGACCGCGTCCTCGTATGCGGCTCGGTCCACACGGTCGGGCCGGCACTCGCGTGGCTTCGGATATACTAGGGCGCAGGCGGTGCGGCGTACGCCGCGCTTGGCTCCGTCGTTTTCGCCCCCATCGTGGGTGGTCAAGGTGAAAGAACGCCTGACGGGCGCGATGATCCTCGTGGCCCTGATTGTTTTACTGGTGCCCGAGCTCTTGACCGGACCGATTCGGTCG
>Ga0302325_10035624_pt1 | contig 10163 bp, 15 predicted proteins | sample Palsa_T0_2_FD_201948 | JGI IMG/M metagenome (GOLD analysis project Ga0302325, IMG submission 201948) | Peat permafrost microbial communities from Stordalen Mire near Abisko, Sweden - Palsa_T0_2 | ecosystem: Environmental > Terrestrial > Soil > Palsa > Peat permafrost | place: Sweden: Abisko... | reverse complement strand
TCTAAGCGTTAGATTCGGATAACCGATGGAAATATTGAGTCGCTTTGCATGGCAAAGGTCCGGTGGGTTTTACACTACCTGCGGTCCTTTATACAAATCGGTCTGCTGTAACAAGAACCATTCGCGTCCGCGACGCTTGAGGGCATGGACTGATCGTCCGAGTTTAACGATTGCAAGCGCAAGAGAAAACCACCGCGTGCGTTCGCTCTTGAGCCCGTTCACGAAACGATTCTCATTTGAATGCCTACATTCCAGGGCAAAGCCACGTGCGGTGCCTACTACGAGCCGACTTTGCATTGCAAAGTTAATGCCTTTATAGTAGCTCCATACATCGGAGAATTGGTATGTGGGTAGCAAGCCGTCGGAATTCTCAACGTCGCGGGCCCATCGCTCGCGTTTTTTTTGGCCCATTCTGGTTACTACTCCTCGCTCCTATTGCGCAAGCAGCGGATCTGGATTTGAGTGCGTATCGAGGCAAGGTCGTGTATTTGGATTTCTGGGCATCGTGGTGCGGTCCCTGCAAGCAATCGTTTCCCTGGATGCAGACCATGAAAGATATCTATGGACAGCAAGGATTGACGGTGATAGCCATTGATCTCGACTTGGTCCGCGCCGATGGCGATAAATTTCTCGGCCAATTTCGCCCAACGTTTGATGTGCGCTTCGATCCCAAGGGAGAACTTGCGGCGTTCTATAAAGTGCAAGCGATGCCGTCGAGCCTGCTGATCGACCGCCATGGCGTGACACGCTTCGCACACGCGGGTTTTCGACCCATCGACGCCGCTGCTTACGAGGCACAAGTGAAGGAGCTGCTGGCGGAAAAATAATGAGTATTGTCTAAGGAGCCGCAATGAAATTGGATCGCTTGAGTTTCTTGTGCTTGGTTGCCGGCGCCGCGCTGATATCCGGTTGTAGTTCGCTCGGCGTGAGACCCTGGCAGCGCGATGTGCTTGCGCGCGAGGAGATGCGGCTAGATGCCAATCCACTCGACGCTGCGATCGACGATCACATGTATTTCAGCAAGGAGGCCTCCTCCGGAGGCCGTTCCTTTGCCGGCGGGGGCTGCGGATGCAATTGAAACCGGAGGGACCGCGTGCCCAGCCTGCGATTACGCGACGGCGCTTGATGGCCGCAAGCTGTGCCTTATTGAGCGCCGGCGCGGCGCGAAGCCAGGAAGCGAGTGTCGCACCCACCGCGAGTGTCGCGCCCACCCATAGTGGTCTGTTGGAGGATTGGTCCGTGGACTCCGCGCTCGCCTACTACCACGAGGACGGCCGAGTGCAGGCGATCGAGCCGGTGGTTGATGTTTCGAAAGTCTTTGCGGACGGGCAGTCATTGAACTTCAATGCAACCTTCGACGCCCTATCGGGAGCCAGCCCCAATGGTGCACTGCCGAGCCATTCTTCCCAGACATTTACAGGGCCTTCCGGGAAGGCCTCCCACGCGTACACGATCGCTCCAGGCCAATTGCCGGCCGATCCAAATTACAGCGATACTCGCTTTGCGGCCGGCGGAAGCTGGACGCTTCCCTTAACCCGGGTGGATAACTTGAGCGTCGGTGGCAAGTTTTCCGTCGAAGATGATTTTGTGTCCGCCACGGTGAATGCCTCGATCGCTCACGACTTCAACGAGAAGAACACTACACTGTCCTTCGGACTCTTTAACGAGTTCGACTCGCTCCATCCGATCGGCAGGGCGCCCGTTCCGGGGAGTGATTACGCATTAGCCGAAAAGCAAACAGGTGGTAAGACAAAAGATGGGGTTGGAGCACTACTTGGCATCACACAAGTTATGACGCGAACTTGGCTCACCGAATTCAACCTGTCGGTCGATCGATTCACGGGATACCTCGATGATCCGTATAAAATTACCTCAATCATCGACAGCGCCGGAAATACCACAGGGTATGAGTACGAGAGCCGGCCGGATGAGCGTACGCGCAAAAGCGCGTACTGGGAAAATCGCGTCGCCTGGACCTCACGGCTTTCGACCGCCCTGTCGCTGCGCTATATGAGCGATGACTGGGCAGTGCGCTCAGACACCGCACAACTACAGCTGCGTTGGTCATGGTCGAATCGCGAGCGTTATATCGAGCCCACCTTTCGCTGGTACCGTCAAACGGCGGCCGATTTTTATACTCCCTTCATCCTGGACACGGCAAAGCAGAGCACCGGCTTCGAGTCCGCGGATTCTCGCCTGGGCGCATTCCGCGCGTTAACGTACGGGGTGAAATACGCGCAGAAGCTTCCGGGCCTGGGAAGCCGCGCCGAATCCGAATTCAGCGTCCGCGCAGAGTATTATCAGCAGACGTTCAATGAGCAGGTGCCGGTGCCTGCGGGTCTGCAGGGACTCGATTTGTTTCCGGGACTCAAGGCGATCCTAGTTCAGATCGGGTATCGATTTTGACCGCGCATGATCAATGTTTCTTTTGTCACTAAAAGAGACGGCGTTTTGGGTAGCGCATTTTGGGCGAAAGAATCGAACGCGCAGATCCGGCGTTTCACGATCCACTTGCATCGCCATTGTGCGGCACCCGACGTTGACGAACATTCCCTCTGAGCGGGAGACATCGCCATCCATTACCTAGTGTTAATTCGTTGCGGATCAGTGCTCGCGGCCGTGGCCATGGTCTATAGCGTCATCGCATGGTTTGCCATGCGCAAGCCGATAAAGTTAGCAAAGGGCTCGCCGGGGAATGGGTCGCCGGTAAGGATATTAAAACCTCTCTGCGGGGCTGAGCCAGAAACCTACGCCTGCTTGCGCTCGTTTTGCGAGCAGCAATACCCGCAGTTTCAAACTGTCTTTGGCGTTGCCGATGCGACCGATCCAGTGTTGGCGATCGTGGAGCAGTTGCAGCGCGAATATCCGAACATCGACCTGCAAATGTGCATTGATCGTCGACAGCATGGTAGCAATCGCAAGGTAAGTAACCTCATTAATATGATGTCCCTTGTACGCCATGAGGTGTTGGTGGTTTCCGACGTCAGGCACATTGGCAAACCGATGTCTTGGCCGGCTGCGTAGGGACCAGGTGCGTGTTAGTACTACCCGCGTGATATCCCCGTCGATGCAACTCTTGCCGAAGGGATTGTCGGTCGGTTTTTCCGAGCGATTTTGGTGCAGTGAATAAAGCGCCGGATTTCTTGTATCACAGGTGACAATAAAATAATGGCCGCAGATTCTTTAGAATCTTCCCATCCGCTGCAACCTGCGGGGCACTATCGGCTCGGTGCCATCGCATTTCATTGGGCCATGTTCGTGCTCGTCGTCATAGTCGGTGTGCTCGGACTTCTGCACGATTCCTGGCCAAGGCAAACCCAAACGTTTTGGATCAACGTTCACGCGCTGATCGGCATTGCGTTGTGGCTGGTGCTCCTCGCGCGCTTTGGCTACCGTCTGCGCCATTCACCTCCCCCTCTGCCGTCAGATATCGGCGCCTTCTCTCGGCGCCTTTCAAGCCCGGTGCACTTCGCTCTCTATGCGTTGATGTTCGCTATTCCGATCGTCGGTTTCGTGTCTTTCATTTACCATGGCCGCGTTCTTCACTTCGGCCTCTTTGACCTCAATTCCGGTATTCAGAAAAACCCGGCGATATTTGAGCCCACGGAGGACATTCACGGATACTTGGCGTATGCGCTCTTCGCGCTCGCGGGTCTGCACGCACTTGCCGCCCTGTGGCACCATTTGGTGTTGCATGACGGTGTGCTGGCGAGAATATGGCGCCCACGACGCGAGTCCTAGCGCTCGAGCTTTCCAAACGTCCGCCATGCTCGATCTCAAAGGAAGATTACTCAGGTGCCTCTCGACGCGCGGCGTGCATGGTGGGCGCCGTTGGTCATGCACCTAGTGTGTTCCAACCATCAACATCCCGGCGAGCGCAGCCAGGATTACCACCCATAGCGGCGGGACGCGCCACGCGGTGAGCAACACGAAGCCGATGAGCGCTACGCTAAGGTCTGCCGTCGTGATGATCGAACTCGTCCAGACCGGACGATAGAGAGCGGCGCCAAGCAGGCCGACGACGGCAGCGTTGATCCCGCGCATGGCGGCTTGGGCACCCGTGCGCGAGCGCAAGATGTCCCAGAAGGGCAACGTGCCCACCAAGATCAGCATACCCGGCAAGAAGATGCCGATGAGTCCCAGCGCAGCCCCCGCCACTCCATGCGGTGTCGGCTGAACAACGGCGCCGAGATATGCAGCGAACGTAAAGAGAGGGCCCGGAACCGCTTGCGCGGCGCCGTAGCCTGCGAGGAAAGTGCTGTCGCTCACCCAGCCGGGCGCCACGAAGGCATCTCGTAACAAGGGCAGCACAACGTGTCCGCCGCCAAACACCAGTGCACCGGACCGATAGAAGGCGTCGAATAGCGCAATGCCGGGGTGCGAACCGATACGGAGCAACACTGGAAGACCAACCAGCATAAGAACGAATGTTGTGAGCGCCGCGACCGCAACCCGGCGCGAGACCGGCATCGGCATCGGTGCAGTGGAGGAGGTCGGCGGCGTTCGGCACACCAAAAGGCCGGCGACGCCGCCGAAGAGGATCGCGCCGATCTGGACGATGGACGAGCTGCTATACAAGATGAGGACCATCGCGAGCACGGCAATGGATGCGCGCTGGCGATCGGGGCAGAGCGTTTGTGCCATGCCAACGACGGCTTGCGCGACGATCGCCACCGCGGCGAGCCTAAGCCCGTGCAACAACCCCATTCCGACCGTACCGAGCAGCGCGTGTGCACCGTAGGCAAACCCCACGAGCGCAATCGCGGAGGGCAATGTAAAGCCCGTCCATGCCGCAAAACCGCCGAGGTAGCCGGCTTGCATCAATCCAATGGAGAACCCCACTTGACTGCTCGCGGGGCCTGGGAGGAACTGGCATAGCGCGACTAAGTCGGTATACGTGGCATCATCGAGCCAGCGGCGACGCACGACGAATTCGTCTCGAAAATAGCCGATGTGTGCGATCGGACCGCCAAAAGAGATCAAACCCAACTTGAGGAACGCCCGCAGGACCTCGAAGGGAGAATGGCTCGCCAGGACCTCGGAGTTGCTGCGTGGCTGGCGATCGTCGTTGAGCATCACCTGGATTTCTTACAATATTCTTAGATCAAGCGTAACGGAACAACGCCATAAATCCGAAATCCATGTGCAGTTGCTGATGACAGTGAAATAGAGTCAATCCTGGGTTTTCCGCGATAAAGTCGAATTCCGCTTCCTGAAAGCCGCCTAGCATTACCACGTCCTTAAGTACCCCGGAGGTTCGCTTACCCGCTATCCGGGTCAGTTCAAAACTGTGCCGATGTAAATGCAGAGGATGAATGTCGTCACTCGCATTGCGAAACTTGAGCCGATAACGGCCGCCCTGACGCAGAGTGTAGGCAGGTCTCATGGAGTCCATGGAAAACGCCTCTCCATTGAGGGTCCATTGGTTGAATCCATTGAGTGCCGCGTTATTCTTGACGATGAGGATCTCGATTGTCTGGTCCGGTTGAGGTGATCGGGCATCGCTTATACCGAATTGCGTGTAATCCCAATGAAACGGCCTCGGTTTCAGCCACCGGGCTTGGCCCTTTTGCCCTGCGTACTCGACGACAACGCCCATTCCGCGCCGACGGTCGTCATTGTCAAGGTCGCCCATGATCCACACGCCGGGGTGATTCATATCGACGATCGCGGAGATTCGCTCGGCGGTTCCCAGCCACAGCACCGGCACCTCCGCAGTTGTCGGTACGGGATTACCATCGAGCGCCACGACTTTAAAGGAGTGCCCGGGAAGAGCGAGGCTGCGAATTTCCCCGGCACTTGCGTTTAATATATGGAATAACACCCGCTCGCCCTGCTTGACGGTCACTGGCTCGCCAGACCCCAGCATTTTGCCGTTGATGGCGAAGCGCTCGTATCCCACTTCATACCCTTTCGATTTTTTTTGGGCTTCTTCGTCCGCGCGTTTGCCGATCTGTTGCAATTCCCTGCTCGGTTCGCCGGCCAAGAAATCCATCGCCATATCACCGCCGCGGCTTAAAGACGGTTCGAATTCTTTCATCACCAAAAAAATCTCGCGGTCATAGGCGCCGGGATTGTACTTTGGCTCTATATAAAGTGGGCCCGCCTGCCCTGTGTAGGTGCCGCGGTTTAAGTCACCGCCAGCGGCCACATGGGTGTGGTAAAACCGAAACCCCGAGGGTTTAGGAACGAAAGAGACTCGGCGCATGCCGTGCGGCGGCACGAAGGGCGTGCCTTCTTCGGAAGCACCGTCGACCTCGCTCGGAATCATTTGGCCATGCCAGTGAACCAGCTCCGGGGTGGCCGTATCGTTGTAAATATCGACAGCAACCGGCTGACCTTCCTTGAATCTCAGCAAAGGCCCGGGAAACTGAGCGTTGTAGAGTGTGGTCGAGATGATGTGCTTCGGCGCGAGTTCGACCAGACCGCTCGCGATGCGCAGCGAGTAGTCCGCCTTCACGTTTTGGACCGCAGTATTTTGAGCGAAGCCCCGAGAAATTGGCTCCATGCTCGACGCAAGCGCAGCGAGACCGGAGAGCTTTAGAAAGTCGCGTCGAGGGAATGTCATTGAAATCGCCTTTAATAGTTGGCGCGGGCGTAAATCGCTTTTGCGCTATAGATGAGTTTTAGGGTGCTGTCGCCAGTGTTGCCCATTCATTGAATTTGACTCGTGCGACAAACTCCGCCCCGCCGCGGCCGTCGGGGTGAAGGACTATTGCCTCCCCTTCTGCGAGTCCCACCGAATCTTGAGGGTAGGCTTCCGCAATATTGGGGAAATGCGTCACGACGAGGGTGTTCTCGTGCGGCCCTGAGAGGCTGAGGCCTCGGCTTTCAGCCAGTTGGCACGCGCTCCGCTTTTATCAACCCGCATGCTCTGACCCCCATCACCGAGTTCCTCAAAGGTCGACGGGGATCCTAATCGCGCGAGCTTAATGGTCTGCAATGCTCGATATGTCGGGCTAGACCAGACATTGCCGATCCGAGTATGTGCACGGCGCAGCGCCTCGCCCATCTTCTGTGAGGTGTGGTAGCTCATCAAGTACCTCCGACACTTTGCACAGCAGAGTCGACCATTATGCCTAATTTGGGGTCCTCAGGCAGCAGGCCGCTGCTGGTCTCTCGTGCGAATCACGCCAAGACACCTGGGTCAACGCCTGGGGTGGGCGCCTAGCGCATCCTTTTAGATGGCGCTTGGACGCGCGATCTTGTCCATCGGCGGAAACAGCCGGCGACCGGCACCCAGCGCGACAAGTGCTCCTGCGAATTGCGCCAAGATAAATGCGGGTGCGTCTAGGGGCCGAATTCCCGAAAACGTGTTGGTCAGCGACCGAGCTATGGTTATCGCAGGGTTGGCGAATGAAGTCGAGGCCGTGAACCAATAGGCGGCACCGATCCACGCCGCAACCATCCAGGGCGCATCTTCTGATCGTCGGTGTCCCAACACCACTATTAGCAGCCCAAAGGTCGCAACAAACTCTGCAAGCCACTGTGCCGGGCCGGTGCGGATGTGTGCTGACAATTGCCATAAGGGCGATTCAAACATTGCGTGAGCGAGTAACACCCCTGTGCAGCATCCCAAGATTTGGATGAATGAATACGCAACCGCGTCCGACCAAGTCAGTTTGGCCCGCAAGGCCTCAACGAATGTAACGGCGGGATTGAAATGAGCGCCGCTTAAGGGGCCGAGCAGCGCAATCAATGTCGCCAGCACAGCAACCGTCGCTCCCGTGTTGGCAATCAACGCGACCGCAAGATTGCCTCCCGCCAGGCGCTCAGCCATGATCCCAGAACCCACAACGGTTGCCGCGAGGAGAAGGGATCCTAAGCCCTCGGCGAGCAGCCTTCTCGGAAGCGACTCAAGTCGCATCATCTGTCTTGCCGATTGCGTCCATCTCTTCTTTGATGCGCAGTGCGTCGATGCTCGACAGGGGCAAGCTCAAAAAGAGCCTGATGCGCCTGTCCAGCAGTTTAAACGCTTGATTGAAGGCGGCCTTTTTCTCCATATCGGAGCCCTGTACCGCGGCCGGATCGGGGATCCCCCAATGCGCCGTTGTCGGCTTGCCGATCCACACCGGACAAACCTCCCCGGCGGCGTTGTCGCACACCGTAATGATGAAATCAAAATGCGCGTTTCGCGCCGCGGCGAATTCATCCCAGCTCTTGCTGCTCAGCCCGTCAGTGGGGAAATCTAAGTTCTTCAGGAGATCCAGCGCGAAGCGATTCACTTTGCCGGTCGGGTGACTGCCAGCGCTGAAGGCGCGAAACTGGCCCTTACCCAATCTATTCATTATGGATTCGGCCAGGATGCTACGCGCCGAGTTGCCGGTGCATAGGAACAGTATGTTGTGGGGCCGATCGCTCATAGTGCTTTCAAGGCGCCGGATTTGGTGCGCAGCAAGGTTTAGCAACTTTGGGTGTGATCCCCTCCGTGCCGTAGATCGTGCTCTCACCCGTGGTCAAGAAGGTTTCCCATTCGATGCCCTGCGGATCTTGAATCCAGCTCTTTTCGCTCCGCGCATAACAGCAGGTCGTCTCGCCTTCGTCGATCACGGGGCCTTCGGCCCGCTTCAGGCGCTCGAACACTTCGGTGAGTTCCGCCCGATCATCGACTTGGATGCCCAGGTGATTGATGCCCGTGGCGCTCATACGCCGACTGATTGCGAAGTTCACTCGTGGATCCTCGAGCATCCATTTGGCATAGTCATCCTTCGTGACGTCAGGTTCGGCGTTGAACAGTTCTCGATAGAAGCGGATCGAAGACGAGATGTCTTTCACGCTGACATGAACATGGAGTCGTTTCATACATCACCCGATGAGTTAAAGGGATTTCACCATAAATGCAGAACTTGCCGGACATAGGCTCGCGAACTCACGCGTTCTTTGTATCGAGGGAGGCGCCTGCGAGCGCTCTATGTGCTCATAGCCTAAGCGCTTGAAGAACGCCTCTGCAGTCGTCGTCAGAAGATAAATCGACCGAACACCCATCGACGCCGCATATTGCTCGGCATGATCCGTGAGCATTGATCCCAATCCATGACGCCGAGCGTTCTCGCCGACGACGAGCGACCGTAGCAGCGCGTCGCCACCGTATACTTCAAGTCCGACCAGCCCGGACGCCGAGCCATTGCAGGCAATGAAGAAGAAGTGCTCTAGGTGTTCATCCGTAATATCCGAGACCGGTAATCCTTGCGCCTGAAGCAGTGCCACCGCGGTCGATCTAGGCGGCCGTCCGCGGATCACGAGTGATTCGGTCATAGCGGCTCTCCTAAGCAACTTTCGCCGCGCGCTTAGGGGGTCTAACGGCCAGGGCCGGTGGACAGCATTCCGAACCACTGTTAGCGCAGCAATTCTCCGTCAGATAGCTAACCAGCCCATTCATCACAGCGAAGTCGGCCGAGTAAATGATCTGACGGCCCTCGCGGCGCTGTGTGATGAGACCCGCGCGCTGAAGATTCTGAAGGTGAAACGTGAGCGACGACGGCAAAAGGCGCACGCGTTGGCCAATCGCGCCCGCCGCCAGTCCATCAGGACCGCGCTGAATGAGTAAGCGGTAAATCGCGAGCCGGTGCTCGTGTGCCAGGGCGCCAAGTGCCCCGATGACCGCAGGAGTCTTCATAGCCATACGATATTACAAGTATTATCGTATGGTCAAGCGCGCTCTTTCCGGATCCTCCAAATTGAGGGGTTACGGGGCGACCTGAGGAGAAAATGCGCGCCGGTAAGCCGCCATTCGCGGCGCACGCTAAACCTTACGAGCGCCGCCCGGTCCGGACGAATCGTTCGTCGATCACATCGCCGACTGACGCCGCAGCAAATTCACTTTCGCAAGAATTCCCCGACGACTCGGATGAACTCCTCCGGTTCCTCAATAAACGGGAAATGCCCGCTCTTCTCGAACATAACAAACTGCGCCTTAGGCGCGTAGTCTTTAAATTGCACTGCGTAGCGTGGCAACATGCTGCGGTCCAATCGGCCCGTTAAGATCAGCATCGGCATGTTCAGGTTCTTTAACTTTGTGTGAAAATCCAATTTTCCCGTCTCCGGCCCCCCTACAAAATCATAATCGTCTCCCTCGATGGCGCAAAGGACCTTGGAGTCGGGTGGGTCGGCGGTTTTAATCAGCTCTTGGAAGGCTGAATTGTTATAGAAGAGCAAGAACCCCA
>Ga0302325_10035617_pt1 | contig 10165 bp, 9 predicted proteins | sample Palsa_T0_2_FD_201948 | JGI IMG/M metagenome (GOLD analysis project Ga0302325, IMG submission 201948) | Peat permafrost microbial communities from Stordalen Mire near Abisko, Sweden - Palsa_T0_2 | ecosystem: Environmental > Terrestrial > Soil > Palsa > Peat permafrost | place: Sweden: Abisko... | reverse complement strand
CGACTGTGCCGTGGAACCTGGCGGCGGCAAGGCCGGAAGCGGCGGGCTGGGGGTCGGCGGATGGGTCGCCCGGGGACTGGGCGCTGGGGGACTGGGCGCTGGGGGACTGGGCGCGGGCGAACTGGCTGTGGGCGAACTGGCCGGCTTTGGCCAGGGCCGCGGCTGCGTTGACGACGCCGAAACCCACCTGGCTGTCATAGCCGCCGGCGGGCCGGTCGGTGGTCGTCGAGGTCAGCGCGCTGGCTACCAGTTCGGGCGCGAGGGCCGGGTACTCCGACTTGATCAGCGCGGCGACCCCGGCCACCAGCGCGCAGGCCGGGCTGGTGCCGCTGACCCACCAGTACTGTCCGTCCCGGCCCTGCGCGGGTACGGACACTCCGGGTGCCGCCACCTGGACGGACAGGTTATCGCTGGAAAAGCCGGCCACCGCGCCGGTGGATTTGACGGCGCCCACGCTGATCACGCCGGGATAGTCGGCCGGGAAGGACTCGGGCGCCTCGCCGTCGCCGTCCGAACCCACCTGGTCACCGGAGTTTCCCGCCGAGGCGACGACCACCACGCCATGATCGTAGGCCTGCTGCAGCGCGCTCCTGACCGTTCCGCTCGGCGCGCTGTAGCCGATCGACATGCTGATGACCTTCGCGCCGTGCGCCACCGCGTAGTTGATCCCGTTCGCCAGCGACTGCTGGATGCGGGTCTCCTGTTCACGCTCGTACTGGCCGTAGTGAGGATCGGCGCGGTCGGGGATCACCCGGACCGACAGGATACGGGCTCGGGGCGCGATGCCGATGACTCCGCTGCTGCCGCCGTCATGGCCGTGGCCGGCGATCAGGGAGGCCATCCAGGTGCCGTGCACGCCCCAGTCCGGGCTGGACCTGGGCGTGGTCACGCCGGTGTAGTCGGGGCCGGTGGTGACCGATCCGATCAGGTCGCTGACATCGGGACTCACCCCGCTGTCGATCACCGCGACGGTGACACCGGCGCCCTCGCTCACCGGCCACGCGGCCGGGACGTTCAGCATGTCAAGAACCCACTGCTGATTGTCCCTGATGCTGTCGAACAGGACCGCGCCCGAGGCCGGCCCGACGCCGGGCTGGGTGGCCGCCCGGGCCGTCCCGGGCAACGCTGCCAGCGACACCAGGCAGGATCCGGCCAGCACCACGAGCCCGGCCAGCATCCGGGTGCTCACGGTCAGCATCCGGGTGCTCCGGGGCAGTGCGGGGGTGCGGGCCTGGTGCCGAGGGTGGCCGCGACCGACTTGGCGACGCCTTGGGCCATGCTGGTCATCTCGCCGTAGGCGTACGAATCCTGGGACACGGGAACCCGCGGCCGGTGGTCGGAGTAGCCGACCGCGTACATGACGACGTACGGGCCGTAGTTGAAGCTGGCGGAAAACTGGCGGTTGTAGTCATACAGTTCTCCGGCCGTGCCGCTGAACTTGACCACCTGGACGCCCGCCGCGAGCCGGGCGGCGCCGTGGGCGCTGCGGGCGACGGCCAGCAGCGGCCGGGCCAGGCCCGTGTCGGCGATGGACGCGGCCGCGGCGGTCGGGAGCACCGCGACGCCCACCGTCAGCACGTAACTCCGGGTGGAGTCGACATAGGTCGCGCGCAGGATGGCCTGGCACCCCTCGCGGCTCAGCACCGCCCCGGCCGCCGCGCTGGTCATGACCTTGGCACAGTCTGACTGCTGCGGCGCGATGCCCACCCGCAGCGCGTCCAGGTTCAGCGGGGTCGTGTCCTCGAGCACCGTATCCGGAAGCTGGTACGGCACCGTGGCGGGGAAGATCTCCCCGGCCGTCATCGTCTGCCACCTGCTGGCGACCTGCCAGGCCTCGATCTGGCTCTGCTGGCTGGCGGTGAACTGCCTGGGCAGCAGCTGGACCGCCACCCCGAACGCCGAGGCGGCGAACCCCACGGCGCCCAGCACCAGCGCGAGACGGGCGGCGGCGCGATGGGTCCTCCGGGCGTGACGCCGGCTGGCGCGCCGTGCCTGGGGTTCCTCCGTCACAAGGAGAATGGTAGGGCTAGATTCAGGCGAGCTGGCGTGACTGGAGGATTAATGCCCTGGTTTGACATGCCATTGGAGCAATTGCACGATTATCGAACCGAAACGGCAGAGCCGCCGGAATTCGACGCGTGGTGGCAGCAGCGGCTCGACCAGGCCAGGGCGCAAGCCCGCCCGCCGGCGCTGACCAGGTACGAAGCCGATATCTACGGTCCGGTCGAGGTGTACGACGCCGAGTTCTCCGGCGCGGGCGGCGACCGGGTCAGGGCGTGGTACCTGCGGGCCGCGGGCGCGAACGGGCAGACGCCAGTCGTGGTGAAGTTCATCGGCTACGGCGGCGGGCGCGGCCTGCCCGCCGAGCACGCGCTGCTGCCCGCCCTGGGTTACTCCGTCTTCGTCATGGACACCCGGGGCCAGGGCGGACGCTGGACCACCGGCGCCACCGGCGACCAGCAGGAAGGGGGCCCGGAAAACGCGCAGGTGATGACCAGGGGCATCAGCCGTCCGGAAGACTACTACTTCACCCGCCTGTTCACCGACGCGGCGCTGGCGGCCGAGGCGGCGAGCGAGCTCTCGGGCACGCCGCGGGTCGCGGTGAGCGGCATGAGCCAGGGCGGCGGGCTCGCGCTGGCCTGCGCCGCGCTGGTCCCGCAGGTGGTCGCGGTCTGCCACGCCGACGTGCCTTTCCTCTGCGACATCCAGCGCGCCATCACGCTGGCGCCGGATCCGCCCTACACCGAGGTGCCCGAGTTCCTCGCCCACAACGTGGACCTGATCCCGGCCGCGCTCGACACCCTGCGGTACGTGGACTGCGCGCTGCTGGCCCGCCGGATCACCGCACGATGCCTGCTCAGCGTCGGCTTGATGGACACGATCTGCCCGCCGTCCACGGTCTTCGCGGCGTACCACGAGATCACCTCGGGCAAGGACATATCGGTCCACCCGTTCACCGGTCACGAGGTGCCCACGGCGCACGTCGAACGTCAGCTCCGTCACTTCAGGGACTTCCTGGTCGGGACAGGCGGGGTAGGCGGGGTAGGGGGGTCGACGCCGCTGACGGTCGGCTAGCTGGGCGTAACCGACGCGATGCGAATCATGAAGAGCGGGGAGGGGTACCACGCATCGTTCCGAATAAATGTTTTTGGTGCGGAGTGGGGGCGTCCTTTGTCTCGTGGTTATTCGCGCCCGGTGTGCTAGGTTTCGCACTAAAATGCCCCCTTGGGGAGGTCCTTCGTGACTGAAGGGAATGGGCACGTAATCGACCCGTCCGGCGAGGCCCGGCGGGCGCTGCAGGCGGTCGTGGCCGAGCGCGGACCCGCGGCCCTGTCGAACGCGGTCATTATGGACGGCGTCTGCCGGGATCGGCTCGGCGGGCTGCCCGGGGAGGCCATCCTCATCGGCAGCGCGGCTCGGAGCGACGTGCCGGCGCTGCTGCGGGACCGGATCGGGCGCGAGGGCACCTACGGCGCGATCCAGTCCGTCGCCGCCACCCTGGCCCAGGCCCACACGCTGGACCCGGCGGCGAGCCTGTGGGTCGTGCGCGAGTTCGCGCGGGCCCTCGGCCTGGTCGGGTCCGGGGGCACCCAGCCGACGGTCATGGAGCGGGCGGTGCCGGGGCCCGGGCCTGGTTCGGGCGCGGGCGGGCGGGCTGACCAGGGCGACGCGATGCCTCCCGGGGGCGGGGGGCCTGGGCCTGAGCGGCGGCCTGGTGGGTCACGGGGGCCTAGCCGCAACGCGCTCGGGATCGCCGCGGCGGCGGCGCTGGTGGCGGTGTACTTGGGGATCGCGGCGGTGGCTCACCTGAGCCCGTTTCCGGCCAAGACGGTGGCGTCGGTCACGTCCCAGGGCGGCAGCCAGGGCAACGCCGGGAGTCCGAGCCCGGTCGGGTCGCCGGATCCGGCGCCGGATCCTGATCCCGACCCGGCGTCGCCGTCGGCCTACGACACCCTGCTGAACATGATCCCGAGCAGCGTCCAGGGTGACAATAACAACTGCAGCAACGACGGCACCTCATCCGGCGCGCGCGTGGTGGCCGAGTGCACCAACCTGCAAGGGCTGGCCGCCACGACCATCTTCTACTACCTGTATTCCGGCACCGCCGCGCTGAGCAATGGGTTCAGCTCCTTCCTGAGGAGCTCGGATTTCCCGTCAAGCGCGCGGTCCTGCACGACCAATAATCAATTCAGCGATTTCATTACCAACTGCCGGGATACTTATACAAGCAGCTCGCCTGCCACCACCGGATCCGTCGCCGAGTACGTCAATAAAGACAACGATCCGATTATTGTCAGCACCGATAACCAGCAGCTGGTCATGGCCGTTCTCATCGGGACGAACGACGCTGACCTGCTGGCGTACTGGCAACCGCTGCAGTGGATCGACTCGTAGGCGTGGTCAGGTCTGACCTGGCGGTTTGGTGTTCTGGCCGCCGCCGGCGGTGATCAGCCGCCAGATGCCCCACGCGGCGGCGATGAGGCCGATGATCACGACGGCGAACTGGGACCCGGCGGCACCGGCGATCAGCATCACGACGCCCACCGCGAGCGCGATGCCGCCAAAGGTCTGCGCCTGCTGCCGCTTGGACACCGGCCCGCGGGGACGCGGCGCGGGCGGCTGGTTCGGCTGGGGTGGCTGTTGCGGCCGGGGCTGGGCCGAGCCTGGTTCCGGCCCGGTCCACCAGGTCGAGCCCGGCGGCGCCATCGTCTGACGTAGCTGCGTGATCGGGCCGGTGCCCGCCTGGCCCAGCGGCGCGGACAGCGGAGGCGGACGCGGCAGCGAGTTCTGGGCTTCTTGGGGTTGCCGGGGTTTGGGGGGCTCTTGGTCCCATGGCCACGATCCGACGGCAGGCGAGCCCGGCGGGGACGAGGATGGGGTGAAGGCCGGGCTGGGGGTGGGGGTTGGGGTGGGAGTGAAGGTCGGGCCGGCCGGGGGCGGGGTGGGGGTGACGGGCTGCTGCTTCCACCAGGGCGCCGGCGCGGGCGAGGGCGCCCGCTGATCGAGCGTCGACTCCAGGCTCGCCTGCGACACCCAGTCGGCGGCGCAGCATTCCTTCAGCTGCCGGGCCAGCTGGTCCACCTGCGGGTCGCGCACCGCGGCCAGCTGCTTCCAGACCTCGGTTTCGTACGGGGCGAAGAAGTCGGTCCGGGAGAACAGCAGGTTCTTGGAGTTGTAAAGCGCCAGCCAGAGGCCGGGATCCTTGCTGAGCGCGACGAGCGAGAGGTAGATGACGAGCGCGGAGAAGGTGTCGAGCCAGCGGTCCCAGGCGCGCAGTCCGGGGCGCTGGTAGTTCGGGTGGCCGTATTCGGTGGGCGGAGAGTGGCCCGCCAGCTGCGGAATCCAGACGCCGTCGAAGTCAACCAGGCGGAGCCGACCCTCCTGGTCCACCAGCACGTTGCCGTGCTGCAGGTCGCCGTGGCCGAAGCTGGAGTTCTGCAGCAGCCCGACCATGTCCCGCCATCGGGCGGCCAGCGTGGCCAGGGCGGCGACGTTGGAGCCGGCCACCAGGAAGTCCACGTACTCGTTCAGCGTCCGGCCGTCGATCCAGCCCATCTGCAGGACCGGCCAGGTCGCGTTGTTGACCCGGATGGCCGCGTCCATCCAGATCGTGCCCGACACGTGCGGGCTCAGGTCATGGCTGGCCAGGTACGTGCTCAGCGCGCTGTACCGGTCCCGGCTCGAGGCGTCGTTCCTGATATAACAGCGCAGCGCCTGCGGGCTTCCGTCGACGGCGGCCTGGAACACGACGGCGCTGCTGCCCCGGGCCAGGGTGGGGCCGAGGCTGTCCCAGACGAACTGGGCGGTCTGCAGCTCCGGCACGGTGAACGCCCGGCCCGGCACCTGCACGGCCTTGTAGTAGTCACCGGCGACGGGGAACGTGGTCATCGGCACGCCAGCACGAAGGAGGGCTGGTCGGCCAGCACGCGCAGGCGCATCAGCGTCACGTCGTCGTTCTTCATTCTCTTAGCGTCGTCCTGCTCTTTGCGTTGGTCCTCGACCAGACGGCCGAAGACATCGGGGTGCACCAGCCCGGCCAGGGTGTCCCACAGCCTGGCCTCGTCGCGCCCGGCGGCCCGCAGGATCCAGTCCGCCATCGCGTCGGTGGCCGCGAACAGAAAATCCCCGGCCGCGAGCACCCCGCTCCCGGCGAGCAGCCGCTCGGTCATCTCGTCCAGGCTGGATCGCTGGGTATGCAGGCCGGCCGGATGCGACCCGAACTCGCCCGCGCGCAGCGGCGGGAAGGTGGCGATCAGGTGGCCCGCCCGGACGTGGAAGAGCACCGTGTCCCCCAGGGCGACGGCGCGCCAGGACGGCTCCGGGCCCTCCAGGCCGGTGATCTCGAAGCCGAGGAAGGTGGCGAAGGAGCCGACCTTGCGAAACTTCTCCTCCTCGATGATGCTGCCGAAGGACGGCACGTCCGCGGCCCACTGGTCCTGCATCCGCGCGAACCAGGCCCGCATCGCGGCGGGCTCGAGCCGGGGCCCGGCGCCGTCCGCGCCCGGCTGGGTACTCGACTGGGGCAGGAAGGACGTCACCAGCTGGTCCACCCAGCGCACCGCGTCAAAGGAACCAGTGGCGCCGTCGAGGACGACGAACCGGGCCGTCCCGGTCCCGTCGCCGGTCACGCCGCCGTACGCGCCGTCCTGCCACTCATCGGGCGCGTTGCCGTCCTTGACCTCGCTGAAGGTCACCACCTGGAGCTGCATCGCCGGTCAGTCCCGCACGTCGACCTTGGTGCCGACCTCGAGGAACCTGACCAGGTTGTAGGCGTCCGCGTTGAACCCGAACCCGCGGGCGCCCGGCTCCAGCGCTATCCCGGAGCTGTGCGCGCTGGCCACCATGGGCGGAGGCAGCGGGCTGCTGAGGCGGAACAGGTCAGGGCCCGGTGCGGGCAGGCCGCGGTCCGTGGCCGGGAACATCACCGGGCGGGCCGACCCGGCCGGGGACAGGAAGATGTTGAACAGCAGCGCGGGCCCGTCGCTGGTCTGGATGTTGGTCAGCCGCTGCGCCCACTCATCCAGGCCGGCGCCCTCGTACGGGCTGTCGGTCACCATGCCGTCGGTGATGTTGATGATGATCGGCGGGAACGAGTCCGGATGCGCGGCCGCCCACTCGTAGACGTGGGCGCCGGCCACCGCGACCGCCTGGCACATCGGGGTCCGGTACCCGTACACCGGCTCGACCCAGACCGGCACCCGGCTCGGCGGGGCCCCGGCGTCAACCGAGGGCGTCTCCCGCACCGCGATCGGGTTGTCGCGCAGATCGGGCAGCGCGACCAGCGGCTGACCCGCGAGCTTGCCGCCGAACGCGGGCTCCACACCCTCACCCCCGGCCACCGGGCGCAGCCCGTAGCCGAAGATGCCGACGTCAAAATAATGACGCGCCTTGCCCGGCTCGCCCTGGGAGGTGAAGAGCAATTCAAGCAGGGTCTCGTTGAGCGCCCGGGCCGCCCCCTCAGCCATCGTTTCCCGGCTATTTCCCCAGGCTTGCTTCATGGAGTCAGAACGATCGAGCAAGAACACCACACAGCCCGGATCTCTCCGGCTGATATCTCTGGAATACATTAATTTGCCTCCATTTGGGGATCACGGGGCGGGCGGGCGCGATTGCGTCCGCCGCTTGGGCGCGACCCGGACCAGCGGCCAAGGCGAACCCGGCTGCCAGGTCCAGGCGTGTCCGCAGGACTCGCAGCGGAAATCCCAGCCGCTCCTGGCCCGCCTGAAGTCGAGCCGGAACGCGCCGCACCGCGGGCACTGCGCGATCAGGGTCGACCCCAGGTAGCTGGACAGGTCGGGGGCCGGCCTCCGCTGCGCGTCTGAGCTGGGCGGCGGCGGCGCCCCCTGGGCCGCGGTCCACCACGAGGAGTCCGCGCCGGGCCGCGCGTGACCACGGCCCGGCTGGGCGGGCAGCAGCTGGACCACGGTCTCGGCCGGGCCCGGGGTGGCCAGGGCGCCGTCGCTGGGGGCGGGGCGCGGGCGGGCGACTGACGTGCCGTCGCGGTCGGGGAGCGGCCATGCCCCCTGGGGATCGGCGGCCGGCCACGGGGCCGGGCGGCCCGAAGGCCGGAAGACGGCCAGGGCGATGCCGCCCGCGACGACGCCGACGATCACCGCAACGATGAGGGAGACGTGCACCAGGGCGGCCGCGGCCAGGCCGCCGACCAGCGCGGCGGCAATCACCAGCAGGGCCCACAGGACCGGAGGCGGGCCGTCCGGCTGCGGCCCGCGGGTTCCGGGGTCTCTGGGGTCTCTGGGGTCGACCCGGCCGGACCTGCTCACGCTGTGCCCGCTCACGCCGCGGCCTGGGTGGTCTTGGGCACGACGTGGAACGTGACCGACTGGGGGGCCGACCCGACCGTGGCCGGGGAGCAGATGAAGCCGTGGGTCAGGTGGGTGCCAGGGACCGCGCTGATGAAGCCGACGGGGTTCACGCACACCTCGTAGGCCCCGGCCGGCAGGTTCGTGGCGAACTGCCGGGCCGGGTTCAGGGTGCCGGAGGCGGCCACGGCCGAGGTCCCGTCGCGAAGCACTCGGACCTGGCTGCCGGCCACCGTCAGACCGCCGGAGATCTCTTCGGTCACCGTGACGGTCAGCTCGGCGCCCGGGCCCTGGGCGGCGGCCGGTGCGCCCGAGCCGGCCGCCGACGCGGGCGGGCGGGCGCCCGGCGACGCGCTGTGCGCCGGCCCCGGGGCCGGCGTCTTCGTCGGATGACCGTGGAAAATGCCGATGACCAGGACCACGACAAACGCGGCGGCCTGCGCGGCCACGGGGGCGGCGAGCTTCCTGCGGTCGAGCGTGACCACCGAAGGACCCCTTCCTCTCGCGAATCTGCCTGCACGAACCTGGTGCTACTGCTCCCACCACGGCCTGGGCGGGATCTTCTGCGACACGGTGACCTGCGTCGCTCCGGTCAGCGGCGGCGACGCCGCACCTGGATGCGACGCCGCGGCGGCGGGTACCGGCCGCGGTCCCTGGGGCGGAGCCTGCCACCACGCCTCTTGCGGGACGGGCGCACCCGGCGGCCGAGGCTGGGCCGGCGTCGCCGGCTCGGCCCGCGGGTGGGTCTGGGGGTGGGCCGCCGCGGCCGGGAACGCCGGGCTGACCGGTCCGCCGTGGGCCGGGTGGCCGGGTACCGGGATACCTTGGGTGCCTGGGGCGGCCGCGGCGGCCGCGAAGGCGGGCGGGAGCAGGGCCCCGGCCCGGGCGTAGCCGAGGAACAGCAGCACGCTGATCAGGGTGATCAGGACCCAGGCGGGATGGCTGTTGATCGGGTTCCAGTCGTTGAGACCGTGCAGGACCGCCGCGATGCCGATCCCGATCAGGCCGATGCCGTACTTCCTGGTGTGCCCGGTGACGGCCAGGCCGATGAAATACCCGGTAATACCGGCCCAGGTGGCGTGGTCGATCGGGTCGGTGAGGAACCGCCAGATGTACTGAATGGTCAGGCCCTGCAGCAGGATGCCATTGGCGTTTCCGGACAGCGAGCCGAGGACGTCGATGAAATAGTGCACGGCTTCGGCCGCCCCGAAGACCAGCCCGCTCACGGCGCCGAGAAAGAGGTAATCCCGGGGGGCCTGCTCCTGCCACTTCGCCCGCCAGATCAGGGCCACCGCCACGATCGGGATGGCCTTAGCCAGCTCTTCGGGCAGGCCGATGGTAAAGATGTCGAGCAGGCTCCCGGTCCCCGCGTGCAGCCGGGTCTCCAGGAAGATCGCGATGGGCGCCTGGGTGACGATGCCGATCACGGCGATCGTCGCCAGCATCGCCCGGGTGACGTGCTGCGGGCGGACGATGACGCCGAGCAGCAGCAGCCAGGCCGCGGCGAAGTAGGCGGCGAAGATCCAGGCGATGGCGTGGATGGTGGACTCGGTGGCGTTGTTCAGCAGGACCAGCGCGATGGGCGGCACGCAGACCAGGGCGACCAGCAGCAGCACCGGCCAGCTGCGCAGCGCGGGGTCACGGACCCAGTGCCGCACCGGCACCAGCGACGCGAACGAATACTCGTGAAATGGCACGCTGGGTTGCTGGGGCGGATAGTGCTGGCCGGAATTCGGAAAGTAGCCCCCACCCATCGATTGCCGCCCTTCCGCGAACGTGACGGAATCGGCCGCTAGGCAGGATCAGCCTTCCTCGGCTGCGGCCAGTCCCCCCTGGCTCATGGT
>Ga0302325_10035616_pt1 | contig 10166 bp, 10 predicted proteins | sample Palsa_T0_2_FD_201948 | JGI IMG/M metagenome (GOLD analysis project Ga0302325, IMG submission 201948) | Peat permafrost microbial communities from Stordalen Mire near Abisko, Sweden - Palsa_T0_2 | ecosystem: Environmental > Terrestrial > Soil > Palsa > Peat permafrost | place: Sweden: Abisko... | reverse complement strand
CGCGGCTGGAGCCGGGCGGCGTATTCGCGCCGGTTTCGCGCGAGGGCGCGCTGCTGTTGAACAATCTGATCCTGGCGAGCTGCGTCGCCACCGTCTTCATCGGCACGCTTTATCCGCTGTTCCTGGACGCCGTCGGCGGACCCAAGCTGTCGGTCGGATATCCTTTCTTCGACCGGACGTTTGCTCCGCTTATGGTCCCGCTGTTAATCGCGGTGGCGGTGGGCCCGATGCTGGCGTGGAAGCGCGGCGATCTGCTGGGCGCGTTGCAGCGGCTGTGGGCCGCCTTCGCCGTCGCCATTGTCGTGATGCTGATCGTCTATTACGTGACGTCGGGCGGGCCGGTGCTGGCGGTGCTCGGGCTCGGGCTCGCGAGCTGGGTCGGCATGGGCGCGCTGGTGGAATATGCCGAGCGCGTCCAGCTGTTGCGCGCGCCGTGGCATGAATCCTGGTGGCGCGCCAAGAGCCTGCCGCGCTCGGCCTATGGCATGACACTGGCGCATTTCGGCGTGGCCGTGACCGTGGCCGGGATCGCGGCCTCCGCCTTCGAGGTCGAGAACATCGCGCTCATGCATCTGGGCGAGACGATCCCGCTCGCCGGTTACAGCTTGCGCTTCGACGGCATCGGCAGGCACGAGGGCGCGAACTACACCGCCGACCGCGCCGATTTCATCCTGCTCAAGGGTGATCGCGTGGTGGCGGAGATGGCGCCGGAGCGGCGGTTCTTTCCGCTGCAGCAGCAGACCGTCTCCAAGACCGCGATCCACACCACCCTTCTGGCCGACACCTATCTCGCCTTGGGCGATCCCGACGGCAAGGGCGGCTGGGCGGTGCGCGCTTATTGGAAGCCGCTCACTCCGTTCATCTGGATCGGGGGAATCATCATGGCGCTGGGCGGCGCCGTCAGCCTTTCGGACCGGCGCTGGCGGGTGGGCGTCGCGGCGCGCGCGGCCGCGCGACGCGGTGGCGACGGGAGAGTGACATGAGCTGGCGGCGCGCGCTGTTCCTTCTTCCGCTGGTGCTGTTCCTGGCGCTCGCCGCCTATCTCTGGCGCGGCCTCGACCCCGACCGCGATCCGCAGCTTTTGCCCTCGGCGCTCATCGACAAGCCGGCTCCGGTCTTCAGCCTGGGCACGCTCTTGGGCAATGGCGTGCTGGCCTCGGACGAGATGAAGGGCCAAGTGGTGCTGGTCAATTTCTTCGCCTCGTGGTGCGTGCCCTGCCGCGCCGAGCATGCGGCGCTGATGCAATTGGCCAAGGACGACGGCGTGCCGCTTTACGGCATCGCCTATAAGGACAAGCCCGAGGACGTGGTCAAATTCCTCGATTCCCTGGGCAACCCTTACCTGCGCGTCGGCCTCGACCAAAGCGGCCGCACCGCCATCGATTTCGGCGTCTACGGCGTGCCCGAGACCTACGTCATCGACCGGCAGGGACACATCCGCTGGCGCCATGCCGGCCCGCTCGACGCCGGCGTGATCGCCAAGGAGCTGAACCCGCTGTTGCGCGAGCTGGGCGCGTCGTGAGGCGCGGCCTCGCCCTGGGATTGATGCTGGTGCTTGCGGCGGTGCGGATCGCTTTTGCCGTCGAGCCCGGCGAGCAGCTGTCCGATCCGGCGCTCGAGGCGCGCGCCCGCGCCATCGGCCGCGAGTTGCGCTGCCTGGTCTGCCAGAACGAATCGATCGACGATTCCCAGGCCGACCTGGCCCATGATCTGCGCGTGTTGCTGCGCGAGCGATTGCGGGCGGGCGATACGGATGCGCAGGCGATCAAATACCTCACCGACCGCTACGGCGATTTCGTCCTGCTCAAGCCGCCGGTCGAGCCGGCCACTTATCTGCTGTGGGGCGCGCCGTTCCTGGCGCTGGCTTTGGGCGGGCTGGGAATATCGCTGTATCTGCGCCGCCACCGGCCCGAACCCGATCTGCCCTTGAGCGAGGACGAGCGGAAACGCCTGGCCGACATCCTCAAGGAGGGCGAAGGATGATCTTCGCCCTGATCCTTTTATTCGTGACCGCGGCGGTGCTGGCGGTGGTGTTGTCTCCGCTTCTGACCGAGGCGCGCACGGCGCGGACGCGGGCGCATTTCGATCTCGCGGTCTATCGCGACCAGCTCGACGAAATCGAGCGCGACGTGGCGCGCGGATTGGTCAAGCCCGGCGACGCCGATGCCGCAAGGCGCGAGATCGAGCGCCGCATCCTGTCCTCCGGCACCGCCAGCGACGCGCCGGGGCCGAGCCCGCCGCGGCGGATTTTGGCCGCGATTATCGCCCTGGCAGTGGCGGCGGGCGCCTTCGGGCTTTATTTGCTGATCGGCCTGCCCGGATTGCCCGATCTGCCATATGCCAACCGCGCCTCGGAAGAAGCGCAGCAGAACGCCTCGATCCAGAGCATGGTCGACGGCCTGGCGGCGAAGCTCCAGGCCAATCCCGATGACGCCGACGGCTGGACGATGCTCGGCCGCTCCTATGCGGTGCTGGGCGAGAACGATAAATCGGCCGATGCCTATGAACATGCCCGCAACCTCCGGCCCGCCGACCAATCGATCGCCGTGGCCGAGGCCGAGGCGCTGCTCGACGGCCGCAAGGCGCAGGATCCGTTGTCCGACCGGCTGTTGACGCTGCTCAAAAGCATCCAGGCGGCGGACCCGGACCAACCGCTGGCGCTATGGTTCCTGGGATTTGACGCGGCGCAGCATGGCCGCTTCGACGAGGCGCGGCAGGATTGGAATCATCTCCTCCAGCTGATGCCGCCCGACCAGCCCGAGCGCAAGACGGTGAACGCGGCCTTGGCCGCCATCGCGGGGAAGCGCTAAAGTCCTTCTCCGGGAGGAAAACCAGAATGGACGGCGCGCGCGACCAGCCGTTGTGGCGGCCATCGCCCGAGCAGGCGGCGGCCACCAACCTGGCGCAGTTCATGGCCGAGGCGGGCAAGCGCTGGAACAAGCGCTTTTCCGGCATGGCGGAGCTTCACCGCTGGTCGGTCGAAGCGCCCGAGGAATTCTGGCGCTCGGTATGGGATTGGGGCGGCGTGATTTCCGAAACCCAAGGCGAGAATATCCTGCGCGACGGCGACAAAATGCCGGGCGCGCAATTCTTTCCCGAGGCGCGGCTCAATTACGCCGAAAATCTTTTTCGCAAGGGCGACGACACCGACGCGCTGGTGTTCCGCGGCGAGGACAAGGTGAAGCGGCGGCTTTCCTGGGCCCAGCTTTACGACCAGGTGTCGCTGCTGGCCCAGGCGATGAAGGCCGACGGCATCGGCCCGGGCGACCGCGTCGCGGGATACCTGCCCAACATGCCGGAGGCGGTGATCGGCATGCTGGCCGCGTCCTCCCTGGGCGCGGTGTGGTCGTCCTGTTCGCCCGATTTCGGCGTCAAGGGCGTGCTCGACCGCTTCGGGCAGATCGAGCCCAAGCTGCTGATCGTCGCCGAGGGTTACTATTACGGCGGCAAGTCCTTCGACTGCCTCGACAAGACGCGCGAGATCGCGGCGCAGCTGCCCTCGCTCAGGCGCATCGTGGTGGTGCCCTATACCGGCGAGGATTCCTCGCTCGAAGGCCTGCCGCATGCTGCGTTCCTGGCCAAGTATCTGGCGCCCTACAAGCCCGGCGCGATCGCATTCGCCCGCTTGCCCTTCCGCCACCCGCTTTACGTGATGTATTCGTCGGGCACCACCGGCGTGCCGAAATGCATCGTGCACGGCGCCGGCGGCACGCTTTTGAAGCACATCGTCGAGCAGCAGTTCCATTGCGATTTGAAGCCGGGCGACCGGCTGTTCTATTTCACCACCTGCGGCTGGATGATGTGGAACTGGCTCGCCTCCGGCCTGTCGGCGGGCGCGACCTTGCTGCTCTATGACGGCTCGCCCTTCTATCCCTCAGGCAAGGTGCTGTTCGACTACGCCGAGCAGGAGCGCATGACGCATTTCGGCACCTCGGCCAAATACATCGATTCCTGCCTCAAGGCCGGGCTCGAGCCGATGGAGACGCACAAGCTCGACCGCGTGCGGCTGATGACCTCGACCGGCTCGCCGCTGTCGCCGGAAGGCTTCGACTACGTCTATCGCTGCATCAAGCACGACCTCTGCGTGGCCTCGATCTCGGGCGGAACCGACATCATGGGCTGTTTCGTCATGGGCGATCCCGCCGGGCCGGTGTGGCGCGGCGAATGCGCGGCACCCGTGCTGGGCATGGCGGTGGACATTTTCCGCGACGACGGGACGCGCGCCGCGGACGACGAAAAAGGCGAGCTGGTCTGCACCAGGCCCTTCCCCACGATGCCGCTGGGCTTCTGGAATGACCCGGAGGACAAGAAATACCGCGCCGCCTATTTCGAGCGCTTCCCGAACATCTGGTGTCACGGCGATTACGCCGCGCGCACGCGGCATGGGGGTTTCATCATCTACGGCCGCTCCGACGCGGTGCTCAACCCCGGCGGCGTGCGCATCGGCACCGCCGAGATCTACCGCCAGGTCGAGCAGGTGCCCGAAGTGCTGGAATCGCTGGTGATATCCCAGGATTGGCAAAGCGACGTGCGCGTCGTGCTGTTCGTGAAGCTGCGCGACGGATTGACGCTCGACGACGCGCTGGTGGCCCGCATCAACCGGCAGATCCGCGCCAATGCCAGCCCGCGCCACGTGCCGGCCCGGATCGTGCAGGTGAGCGACATCCCGCGCACCAAAAGCGGCAAGATCGTCGAGCTCGCGGTGCGCGAGGTGGTGCACGGCCGCCCGATCAAGAACCGCGAGGCGCTGGCCAACCCCGAGGCGCTGGAATTCTTCCGCGACCGGCCGGAATTGCGGGCTTAATCCAGCTTGTCGATCGCCTGGGCCAGCTTGACGTCGCGTTGGGAAAGGCCGCCCGCGTCATGGGTCGACAGCGTAATCTCGACCTTGCTGTAGACGTTGAACCATTCCGGGTGGTGGTCCATTTTCTTGGCCAGGAGCGCCACGCGGCTCATGAACCTCCAGGCCTGGTTGAAATTCTTGAACGCGAATTTTCGCTTGATGGCATCGCGGCCCCGCACCTTGGTCCAGCGCCGGAGTTTCCTGAGCGCCTGTGCCCGCGCCCGGCCTTGCAGTTTCTCGATCATGCGTTACCTCCCATGAAATCCGACCACACCGCCCCGTCGCTCGCCGATCTCGACGCGCTGGCGAACCGCGCGCTCGAAACCATACCCACTGAATTGCGGCGGCATCTGGGCGCGGTGGTGATCCGGGTCGAGGACTTTCCCGACGAGGATACCGAGAAAGAGATGGCACTCGAAAGCCCCTTCGATCTGCTCGGTCTTTATCGCGGCGTGGGCCTGCCGCGCAAGAGCGTTTCCGACCCACGGCCGCATATCGACATGATCTTCCTCTACCGCCGGCCGATCCTCGATTACTGGTGCGAAAGCGGCGAGGAGCTCTACGCCGTGGTGCGCCACGTGCTAATCCACGAGATCGGCCATCATTTCGGATTCAGCGACGCAGACATGGAACGCATCGAAACGGAGGGACAATGAGTCAGCCCGACAAGCCGGACATAGAATATTGGGCCGGGACCGGCGGCGCGAATTGGGCCCGCCACAACGACTTCACCGAGCACATGTTCGCTCCGGTCACGGCCGTTCTGCTGGGCGCCGCGGCAGCGAAACCCGGTGAGCGCGTCGTGGATGTCGGTTGCGGCTGCGGCGGGACCACCCTCGCCCTGGCCAAGCAGGTCGGTCCCCTGGGATTCGTGCTCGGCATCGACGTCTCGGCCGCGATGCTGGATCTGGCCCGGCGGTTGGCCCCGGCCAGGGCCAAAGCGGAGTTCGTCGAGGCCGACGCCACCGCCTACGTTTTCGCCAAGCATGATTTCGACCTGCTACTGTCGCGCCACGGCGTGATGTTCTTCGCCGACCCGGCGCGCGCCTTTGCCAATCTGCGGACCTCCTTGAAGCCCGGCGGGCGCCTGGCGTTCTCGTGCTTCCGGAGCCCCCGCGACAACCCGTGGGCGATGGTGCCGCTCGAAGCGGCCTATGCCCACGTGCCGCGACCGCCCCGGCTTGGCCCCGAGGATCCCAGCCCGTTTGCCTTCGCCGATCCGGCGCGGGTCCAGCGCATCCTCGGCGGCGCCGGATTCGCAGAGGTCGCGCTCGCGCCGCACGACGCCCCGTTCGATCTTGCCGCCGGCGGCGGGCTCGAAGCCGCAGTCGAGAACATGCTCGAGATCGGGCCGGTCGGCCGCGCAGTCGAAGGTCACGGCGCCGAGACCCGCACCAAGGCCGGCGCGGCGGTGCGCGACGCGCTGGCGCCCTATGCCAAGGGCAAGGTCGTCGCCCTGCCGGCGGCAATCTGGATCGTGACGGCGCGCAACCCCTAGAGCAGCTCCCGCACGCGCTTGCGGAAATTGGGCAGAAGCCGCCGCTTGAACCACGGATTCTTCTGCTCCCACGCCGTAGTACGCCAGGAGGGATGCGGCAACGGCCAGTATGCCGGCAGATAGTCGCGCCAGTGATACACCGTCTCGGTCATGCTGTTGCGGCGGGTTTCCGGCAGGTAATAATCGATGGCGTAGGAGCCGACCAGCAAGGTGAGTTCCACCTTCGGCAGCTCGGCCAGCAAGCGCGGATGCCAGAGCGGCGCACATTCGGGCCGCGGCGGCAGATCGCCGCCCTTGGCGTCCCGCCCCGGATAGCAAAAACCCATGCCGAGCACCGCGACGCGGCTTTCGTCATAAAAAGTGTCGCGGTCGATGCCGAGCCATTCGCGCAGCCGGTCGCCGCTGCGGTCGTTGAAGGTCAATCCGGTTTCGTGGACACGGGTGCCGGGCGCCTGACTTAGGATCAGAATCCGCGCTGAGCCCGATACCCGCACTACCGGACGCGGGCCCAGCGGCAAGTGTTTGGCGCAGACACGGCAAGCGCGGATCTCGGTAAGCAGGGCATCGAGCCGGTCGGGTGCGGATTGGGTAGCGGCGCGCATGGCGGCCTATCCCAGGTCCAGAATTAAAGTATTATATTTCAATGGCTTGGCATCGGACATGGCAAATTTAGCGGCAGGTTGTAAAGAATTCCGACAGGCCGCTAACGCAGCGCCGCAGCGATGTTGCCGCCATCGACCGTCGTTATATCCCCGGTCGTTTTGAGCGCGGTCGCGTGATAGAGAAAGGCCGCCGCCACATCCTCGGCCGTCACCTCGCGGCCCAGGAGATTGCCGTGCATATAATCGGCCTCGGTGAGCCCGCGCGCCTTGGCGCGCGCCGATATCATCTCCTTGGTCAGGAGCCCGCCGCGAATACGGTCGGCGTTGACGCCGTTGGCGCGGATGCCGTCCTTGCCGCATTCGAGCGCGTATTGGCGCATCAACAGCAAGGTCGCCGCCTTGGGCATTCCATAAGGTCCGAATTCGGCGCCGGGATTGACCGCCTGCTTGGAGACGTTGAAGAGCAGGCAGCCGCCCATACCTTGCGCGCGCATCATGCGCACCGCCGCCTGCGCCACCCGCTGATGGGCGAAGAAATTGAGCTCGAAGCTCTGGCGCAGCACATCGTCCTCGAGCTCGGCGATGTCGCCCTGCCAGGCGGCGCCGGCATTGGAGACGACGATGTCGACGCCGCCGAAAATCTCCGCCGTCCGGGCGAAGGCGGTACTGACCGATTCGTCGTCGGTCACGTCGCAGGTCACGGCCAGCCCGCCCAGGGATTGGGCGAGCTTTTCGACCGCCGCCGTATCCTTGTCCAACAGCGACAGCTCCGCCCCGGCCGCTTTGAAGGCGCGCGCCACCGCCGCGCCGATCGCGCCCGCGGCACCCGTGATCAACGTCACCTGGCCCTGCAATGGCTTTTCCGTTTCCTTGCCGAGCTTGGCCTGTTCCAGCGACCAGTATTCCATCGCGAAGAGATCTTTCTCCGGCAGGGATTCGAACCGGCCGATCGATTCAGCATCGGTGATCACCGCAATCGCGTTTTCGGCGATGTCGGCGGCGATGCGCGCGTCCTTCTTGCTGCGCCCCAACCCGAACAGCCCCACCCCCGGCACCAGCACGACGCGCGGCAGCGGATCGAGCGGGCGCTTCTTCGGCTCGATGCGGGCGTTGTGGCTGGTGAAATAGGCCTTGTAGCGGTCGATGAAGGTCTTGGCCGCCTCGTGGACGTCCTTGCGGAATTGCGCCATGTTGGCGGCGTCGGGCGCCGGCAGCAGCATCGGCAGGTTCTTGGTGCGGATGGTGTGGTCGGGGGTCACCACGCCGAGCTGGGAATAGCGCGAAAGCTCCTTGCCGTTGACGTAGTGGAGCACCTCCGGGCCGGAACGGAATTCGCAGATCAGCCGCCGCCACGCGCCTTCGACCTTGTCGTCCTTCAGGCCGCAGGCGCCGCGCAGGATGGGCGCGATTTCGGCCGCCGGCGCCAGCCGCTTGGGCAGGATCGCGGCCGAGAAGGTCCGCCGCCCGCGCGCCAGGCGTTCCTCGGCCGCGGTCACGGCGGCGATCATGCGCTCATAGGCCTGTTGCGCGCTGTCGCCGAAGGTGAAGATGCCGTGCTTCAAGAGCACCAGCCCTTCGACCGCGGGATCGGATTCGAACACCCGCGCCGCCTTCTTGGCGAGATCGAAGCCCGGCATGATGTAAGGCACCAAGCCGAGCCGCCCGCCATAGACCTCGCGGCACAGCTTCTCGCCCTCGGGCTGGTCGGTCAGACTCAGCACCGCCGTGGCGTGGGTGTGGTCGATGAATTTTCCCAGCAAGAAGGCGTGCAGCAGGGTCTCGACCGAGGGGTTGGGCGCGCTTGGGTCCAGAAGATTGGCGCGCTGCACCCGCACCATGTCCTCGTCGGAAAGATGGGTGCGCGTCTTCATTTGCAGCAACGGTTTCAGCCGCACCGCCGGCAGGCCGGCGGGCTCGATCTCGGCCATGTCCCAGCCGCTGCCCTTGACGCAAAGAACCTCGGTTTCCTCGCCCAAAAGATCGGGCATGCGCGTCTTGACCGAGGTGTTGCCGCCGCCATGCAGCACCAGCTTAGGATCCTGGCCCAGGAGACGCGAGGTGTAGACGCGCAGGGCCAGATCGGCCGCGATGCCCTGCTGGGCATAGCGCGCCGCCAGGCTTTTGGCCTCGGCATCCCGCCAGCGGCTTTTCATGCGTGTTTCCTCATGGTCCGGAGCATAGAATAAGATACGCGCCAAGGAGAGTGAAATGACCCCACCTTCCGCCCCGCGCGGCGTATTCGCCGCGGTGCTGACCCCCCTGGACCGGGATCTCGAGCCCGATCTCAAGGCCTTTGCCGTGCATGCGCGCTGGCTTTTGGCGAATGGCTGCGACGGCCTCGCGCCCCTGGGCACGACCGGCGAGGCGAATTCGCTGTCGCTCGGCCAAAGGATGAAGATCATCGAGACGGTGGCGGCCGAGCTGCCGGTGGAAAAATGCGTCATCGGCTCGGGCGCCTGCGCGCTGGCCGACGCGGTGCAGCTGACGCGCGCGATCGTGCAAGCGGGTGCTGCGGGCGCCTTGATCCTGCCGCCCTTCTATTACAAATCGCCGGGCGAGGACGGGCTTTACGCGTTTTTCTCCGAAGTGATCGAGCGCACCGGCGACGCGCGGCTGCGGCTTTACCTCTATCACTTCCCGCAGCTTTCGGCGGTGCCGATCCAGCTGCCGCTGATCGAGCGGCTGAAGAAGAGCTATGGCGAGGTCGTCGCCGGGCTTAAGGACAGCGGCGGCGATTGGAGCTATTCGGCGGCGCTGCTCAAGGCGCTGCCCGGCTTCGGCGTGTTTTCGGGCAGCGAGCAATATCTGCTCAACAATCTGCGCGCCGGCGGGGTGGGCACCATCTCGGCCTCGGTCAACGTCACCGCGCCGCTGGCCCAGCCGGTTTATCGCGCCTGGCGGACGCCGGAGGCCGAGGCGCTGCAAAAGACGCTCACCTCGGCGCGCGTGCTGTTTCAGGACTATCCGCTGGTGGCGGCATTGAAGGAGACCATGGCGCTCATTTCCGGCAACGCCGAATGGCGCAACATCCTGCCGCCCAACGCGCCGCTTTCCAAGGATCAGCGTGTCGAGATCGAGGCGCGGTTGAAGCAGCTTCCGGCGCTGCACCCGGTGATGGAATCGCTGCGCGCGGCTTAGGCCGCCGCAGAATGCTTATTGCAACCGCGCCTTCTTGAGAAAGCTGGCGCGGTCGGCGGAGCGGAGATTGATGGTCATGGTGCGG
>Ga0302325_10035613_pt1 | contig 10166 bp, 8 predicted proteins | sample Palsa_T0_2_FD_201948 | JGI IMG/M metagenome (GOLD analysis project Ga0302325, IMG submission 201948) | Peat permafrost microbial communities from Stordalen Mire near Abisko, Sweden - Palsa_T0_2 | ecosystem: Environmental > Terrestrial > Soil > Palsa > Peat permafrost | place: Sweden: Abisko... | reverse complement strand
CCACCAGCGAGGGCCCCAAGCATCTCGACCTGAAGCTGACGCGCTCGAAGTTCAACGAACTGACGGCCGACCTGGTCCAGGCCTGTGCCGCGCCCTTCGAAGCGGCCATTAAGGATGCCGGCCTCAAGACCTCCGACATCGACCACGTGGTCATGGTCGGTGGCTCCACCCGGATCCCCGCCGTGCAGGACCTGGTGCAGTCGCTCTCGGGCAAGGAGCCCCACAAGGGCGTCAACCCGGACGAAGTGGTGGCCATCGGTGCCGCCGTGCAGGCCGGCGTCTTGAAGGGCGAGGTCAAGGACGTCCTGTTGCTCGACGTGACGCCTCTGTCGTTGGGGATCGAGACCAAGGGCTCGGTCATGCACCGCCTCATTGAGCGGAACACGACCATCCCGACCAAGCGGTCGGAGATCTTCACCACGGCCGAGGACAACCAGCCCTCCGTCGAGATCCACGTGATCCAAGGTGAGCGCGAGATGGCGATGTACAACAAGACCCTGGGCAAGTTCCAGCTGGTCGACCTGCCGCCCGCCCCGCGGGGCATCCCGCAGATTGAGGTCACCTTCGACATCGACGCCAACGGGATCGTGCACGTCTCGGCCCAGGACAAGGCCACCGGCAAGGAGCAGTCCATGACCATCACCGGTCAGTCCTCGCTGGCCAAGGACGACATTGAGCGCATGGTGCGCGATGCCGAGGCCCACGCCGAAGACGACAAGGCCCGCCGGGAGGAAGCCGAGATCCGCAACTCAGCGGACACGCTCGTCTACCAGACCGAGAAGCTCCTGAAGGACCAGGGGGAGAAGTTCGAGGGCACCGAGAAGGATGACGTCGAGGTGGCCGTCAAGGGCGTCAAGGACGCGCTGGCCGGTTCGGATGTGGAGGCCATTAAGGACTCGACCGAGAAGTTGATGGGTGTCAGTCAGAGCTTCAGCCAGCGTCTCTATGAGCAGGCTTCGGCGGCCCAGAGCTCCCCGGATGGTTCGGGTGCCTCAGGTTCGGGGTCGGGTGGCGATGGTTCGGGGCCGGCCGAGGGTGCGTCGGACGATGACGTGGTCGATGCTGAAATCGTCGATGAGCAATGAGCCTGTCCGACGAGGCCGCCCCCGCTGAGGGGGTCGGCCCCGAGACCGGGCCGGACACCGACGAGTCATGGAGCGACGCTGACGCGGCCGCAGTGGATGCCGAAGCGGCCGCCGCGGCCGAAGAAGTGGTCGAGCTGGATCCGATGACGGTGCTGACGGGCGAGCGGGACGAGTACCTGCTCGCCCTGCAGCGGACCCAGGCCGACTTCGAGAATTACCGCAAGCGCATTCAGCGCACGCAGGACGAGCAATCGGCGCGGGCGTCGTCCAGCCTGGTGGGTAAGCTCCTGCCGGTCATCGACACGCTCGACCTGGCTCTGGCCCACCAGAGTGAGGCCGCGGCCGAGAGCGAAGACGCCAAGGCCCTGGTGGCTACCCGCTCCATGCTGCTCGACGTGCTGGCCAAGGAAGGGTTGGAGCGATTGGACGAGGCGGAGGTGCCGTTCGACCCCGCCGTCCACGACGCCGTGTCACAGGTGGAGGGTGCCGGTGCCGACGACGGTGGCATGGTCGTCGACGGCGTGATGCGCTCAGGCTACCGGTGGAAGGGCCAGGTTCTCCGTCCGGCCATGGTACGTGTCCGCGGGTGAACTGAACCGTGGCCGCCCAACGCGAGTGGTTCGAAAAGGACTACTACAAGGTGCTCGGGGTCGTCTCAACGGCTACCGACAAGGAGATCACGCGCTCGTACCGCAAGCTGGCCAAGCAATACCACCCTGACGCCAATCCGGGCTCGGAGGAGCGCTTCAAGGAGATCAGCGCCGCCTACGACGTGCTCGGTGACGACGCCAAGCGCAAGGAGTACGACGAGGTCCGCAAGCACGGTCCGGTGCCGGGCGGCTTCGGTGGCGGCGGCCCCGGCGGCACGACCTTCCGCATGGAGGACATGGGCGACCTGGGCGACCTGTTCGGCGGGTTGTTCGGCAACCGCGGGCGCCCGCAGCAGCGTGGTCCCCAGCGCGGTGCCGACATGGAGGCCGCGCTGCACCTCTCCTTCCAAGATGCCGTGCACGGCGTCACCACCTCGGTCAACATCCCCCAGGACGCCCGCTGCTCGAACTGCCGCGGCAGCGGTGCGGCTCCCGGGACCTCCACGCACACCTGCCCGCGCTGCGGTGGCAGTGGAAGCCTGAACGACAACCAGGGACTCTTCTCACTGAGCACCGTGTGCCCGGACTGCGTGGGCCGGGGGACGCTGTTCGACACGCCGTGCCCGGTCTGCCAGGGCTCGGGAACGGAGCGCAAGGTGCGCTCGGTCAAGGTCCGCATTCCCGCCGGCGTCGAGGACGGCCAGCGCATCCGGGTCAAGGGGCGCGGTGCCCCGGGCCAGGGCATGGCCCCGCCGGGAGATCTCTATGTGGTGGTGCACGTGGGGGCCCATCAGACCTTCGGACGCAGCGGGCGCAACCTGACGATCACCGTCCCGATCACGTTCCCCGAAGCGGCCCTGGGAACGACGATCACCGTCCCGACTTTGGAGAGCAAGGTGACGCTGAAGGTGCCCGAAGGCACCCAGTCGGGCAAGGTGGTCCGAGTGCGCGGGCGCGGCGTGCCGGCCGGGAACGGGCGCAACGCCGGGAAGCCGGGGGACCTGATGGTCAAGTTCGAGGTCCTGGTGCCGACCGAGCTCACCGACGAGCAGCGGGCGGCGGTCGAGTCGCTGGCTGCGGTGACCGAAGAGGCACCTCGGGTGGCTGGGGACGCGTGAGGTGGAGCGCTGAGATGCCCGAGCGCAACGTCAACCGCGCCGTCTACGTGATCTCGGTGGCCGCCGAGCTGACCGGCATGCACCCGCAGACCTTGCGGATTTACGAGCGCAAGGGGTTGTTGGACCCGTCGCGGACCAGCGGCGGCAGCCGCCGCTTCTCCGAAGCCGACCTTTCCCGGTTGCGCCACATTCAGGAACTCACTTCCACTGGCCTGAACCTGGAGGGCGTGCGCCGGGTCCTGGAGCTCGAAGCCGAGGTGGCGCGGCTGCGGGGCGCTTTGCTGGAGGTCCAGTCGCAGGCGCGGGCGGCGGTGGCCGACACGCACCGCCAGTACCGGCGTGATCTGGTGCCGGTGCGCCAGTCCCCCGTGCCCTATTCGAAGAGATGAAGAGTTGAGGAGATGAGGTCACACGATGGCCATTGACCCGGAACGCTGGACCAACAACACCAAGGCCGCCTTCAGCGCGGCTACCGGGCACGCGGCGTCCTCGAACAACCCGGAAATGACGCCGGCCCACCTGCTCGACGCCCTGCTGCAGCAGACCGAGACCATGACCCGGCCGTTGTTGACGCAGGTCGGGATCGATCCCGATGTGCTGAGCGGGAAGGTCCATCAGCAGCTGTCCCGGCTGCCGCGGGCCGAAGGTGGTGCCGAGCCCGGACTCTCGCGTGAGGCCCGTCGGGTTCTCGAAGCGGCCGACGAGAGCCGGCGCGACCTGGGGGACGACTACGTCTCGGTCGAACACCTTTTGCTGGCCCTGGCCGATGAGCTCGGGGTCACCACCGACGCCCTGCTGGCCGCGCTGCGGGTGGTGCGGGGGAACCACCGGGTGTCGACGCAGGATCCGGAGCAGACGTATCAAGCACTGGCCAAGTATTCGCGCGATCTCACCGAGGCGGCGCGTGAGGGCAAGCTCGACCCGGTCATCGGGCGGGACGAGGAGATCCGGCGGGTCATTCAGGTGCTGTCCCGCCGCACCAAGAACAACCCGGTGCTGATCGGGGAGCCGGGCGTGGGCAAGACGGCCATTGTGGAAGGGTTGGCCAACCGGATCATCGAGGGCGACGTGCCCGAGGGGTTGAAGGGCAAGAAGGTGGTGGTGCTCGACCTGGCGTCCATGGTGGCCGGGGCCAAGTACCGCGGTGAATTCGAGGAGCGCCTCAAGGCCGTGCTGAAGGAGATCACCGACGCCCAGGGTGAGATCGTCACGTTCATTGACGAGCTGCACACCATTGTGGGCGCCGGCGCGGCCGAGGGAGCCATGGACGCCGGCCAGATGATCAAGCCCATGCTGGCCCGGGGCGAGTTACGCCTGATCGGCGCCACCACGCTGGACGAGTACCGCAAGTCCATTGAGAAGGACGCCGCACTGGAGCGCCGCTTCCAGCCGGTCTTCGTCGGTGAGCCTTCGGTGGAGGACACCATCGCCATCCTGCGCGGCTTGAGCGAACGCTACGAGGTGCACCACGGTGTGCGCATACAGGACGCCGCCCTGGTGGCCGCGGCCGTCCTGTCGGACCGCTATGTCACCGGCCGCTTCCTGCCCGACAAGGCCATCGACCTGATTGACGAGGCCGCCTCAAAGCTGCGCATTGAGATCGACTCCCTCCCCACCGAGCTGGATCAGATCACCCGGCGCATCCGCCAGCTCGAAATTGAGAAGGTGGCGTTGGAGAAGGAGACGGACGCGGTGTCGGGCGAACGCCTGTCACGACTCGAACGCGAGTTGGCGGACCTGGGCGAGCAGCGTGATGGCATGACGGCGCACTGGCAGCAGGAGAAGACGTGCATCGACACCATCCGGCTGCTCAAAGAGGAGCAGACGGCGCGCGGTGACGATGCGGTCCGGCTCGAGCGCGAGGGGGACCTGGCTGGTGCCTCGGCCATCCGCTACGGCGAGTTGCCCGACATCGAACGCAAAATTGTGCAGGCGACAGAGGACCTGTCCAAGCTGCAGACGGGCACCCGCTTCCTGAAGGAGGAAGTGGACGCCGAGGACATCGCCGCCGTGGTGAGCCGGTGGACCGGGGTGCCGGTCTCCCGTCTGATGGAAGGCGAGATTCAGAAGCTGGTGCGCCTGGAGGCCACACTGCACGAGCGGGTGGTGGGGCAGGACGAAGCGGTCTCCGCGGTGGCCAATGCCATCCGGCGGAGCCGGGCCGGGCTGTCCGATCCCAACCGGCCCATCGGATCGTTCCTGTTCCTCGGGCCGACCGGCGTGGGCAAGACCGAGCTGGCCCGGGCGCTGGCCGAGTACCTGTTCGACGACGAGCGGGCCATCACGCGCATTGACATGAGCGAGTACATGGAGAAGCACGCCGTCAGCCGGCTGGTCGGCGCCCCTCCGGGCTACGTCGGGTACGACGAGGGCGGCCAGTTGACCGAAGCGGTGCGGCGTCGGCCCTACGCGGTGGTGTTGCTGGACGAGTTGGAGAAGGCCCACCCCGATGTCTTCAACATTCTGCTGCAGGTGTTGGAAGATGGGCGTCTGACCGACGGCCAGGGCCGCACGGTCGACTTCACCAACACCGTGCTCATCATGACGTCCAATCTGGTCGGGGAGCCGTCGCAGTACTTCAAGCCCGAGTTCATCAACCGCATTGACGAGATTGTGCGCTTCCGCCCGTTGACCGAGGCCGACCTGGCCGTGATCGTCGGTGTGCAGTTGGAGAAGCTGGGGAATCGGTTGGCCGAACGCCGCCTCAGCCTGAAGGTAACGGACGAGGCTCAGTCCTGGTTGGCCCGGGCCGGCTACGACCCCGACTTCGGGGCCCGCCCGTTGCGCCGGGTGCTGCAGCGCCGCATTGAGGACCCGCTGGCCCTGGCGCTGCTGGAGGGGCGGTACCCCGAAGGCTCCACGGTCGGGGTGGATGTGGCGGACGACGCCATCGTCTTGACCTGAGAGGCGGGTCGCTCACGACCGCGCCGGAAGCACGCAGAACTCGTTGCCGGACGGGTCTGCGTAGTGCCGCCACGGCAGCTCGCCCCACTCCGGGTGGAGTTCCTCGCTGCCGCCGCGCTCGGCGATGCTCGCCGCGATGCCGTCGGGATCGTCTCCAGTCTCAAGCCGGACGTCCAGGTGCAGCCGGTTCTTGGCCGTCCCCTTGCGGGCCGGCTCAGGGCACAGCTCAAGGAGCGGACCTCGCCGCGACGGGTGGCGCAGGGACCGGGGCGCCACGGCGGCCACGTCCGTCCAGCCGGTCAGCCAGGACCAGAATTCCGCATCCCGGTCCGGGTCGGCGGAGTCGAGAGGGAGGGCTGCGATGGGTCCCGTGTCGGCGTAGACCGATCGATCCTCCATGACGCAGCAGGGATTGCCCTCCGGGTCGGCGAGCACCACCCAGGGCACATCGCGCTGACCGATGTCGAGGTGTCGTGCGCCCAGCCCGAGCAGCCGCTCCACCTCCTGGGTCTGGCGGGCCCCGCCCAAAAGGTCCAGGTGGAGTCTCACCGGCTCCGATGGCGGCTCGGGGACGCGCTGGAAACACAGGTCGAGCACAGGTCCGCCCTCAATGGTGAGCCGCGTCTCAAAACCCTCAGGCACGTCAGTCAGCCGCTCGCCGCCGACCACCGCCTCCCAGAACCGGCCCAGCCGCTGCGGGTCGACAGCGTCGAAGACGAGGTTTTCCAGAAACATGCACCTACCGTAAGTCCCGGGCCGTACACCGGAGAGTGACTAGGCAGTCATGGGCGGGCCCACGTAGTGGATCCACCCTTCGGTGCCGCCCGAGTCGATGTCGGGGCCGACCAATTCGAGCACGCTGGCTCCGGCCGCCTCCACCAGTTGGGCCACCCGCTCGGGGGTCAGTCCGGTCATCGTCATGCCGGGGTTCCAGGGGAAGTGGGAGTAGATGAGGGCCGCCGGCACACCGGTCCGGCGGAGCAGTGCGGCCAACCTCATGCGTCGGCCCACCTTGGTGCGCAGGCTGGGCGGCGGCAGGGGTGCAGCCACCTTGGAGGGGATCTGGATGACGGCCATGCCGCCGGGCGCCAGCACGCGGACGAACTCGGTCACGTAGGTCTCGATCTCTCCCGGCGTCGGCAGGTGTTGGAGGACGAGCACGCACACCACCAGGTCGATGCTGGCGTCGGGGATGGCGCGCAGGTCGGTCCCCTGATGGAGCTGGAAGCGGCAGTTGGGCTGGCCGGTGTTGAGCTGGCGGGCTCGTTCGATCATGGAGGGGGCTATATCGAGGCCCAGTGCGTCGTCGAAACGGGTCCCCAGGTCCCGGGTCAGCCGCCCCACGCCGCAGCCGAAGTCGAGGGCCCGGTGGCGGTGGACGGGACGGCCCAGCCGCTCTCCCTTCTCCATCAGCAGCTGAATGAAATTGGCCCCGAGTGCGAAGAACTCGTCGACGTCCCACTTGTTGTTCTGGCGCTGGTGGTCGGTGAGGATGGCGAACAGCGGGTCGATTTTGCCCCAGTCGTCCCACGCCTGCTGCTGATTACGTGCCATGCCTGCCTTCGGGGTGGGGATCGGCCGGATCTCGCCGGAGTTCCCCATACTGGCCGATCCGGCGCACCCGACCCGAAATGCCCGCCAGGTTCTTTCCCCCGAGCGGCGGAGGGCTACAATGCTGCGTAATCCGCTTTAGTGAACGGAGATGTCGCGTGCCCGCAACAGTTGTAGTGGGGACCCAGTGGGGTGACGAGGGGAAGGGGAAGTTGACCGACCTCCTCGCCCGTGAGATGGACATGGTGGTGCGCTACCAGGGCGGCCACAACGCCGGGCACCGGATTGTGGTGAACGGCGAGGCCTTCGCCCTCCAGCTGGTGCCCAGCGGCATTCTGTACGAGCACATCACACCGATGATCGGCAACGGGGTCGTGGTCGATCCGGCCGTCCTCCTGGCTGAGCTGGACAGCCTGGCGTCCAAGGGCGTCAACACCAGCAAAATTGTGGTCAGCGGCAACGCCCACCTGATCATGCCGTACCACCAGGAGCTGGACCGGGTGACCGAGCGCTTCCTGGGCAAGAACGCCCTGGGCACCACCAAGCGGGGCATCGGCCCGGCCTATGCCGACAAGGCCAGCCGGGTGGGCATCCGCGTCCAGGACCTCTTCGACCCGAAGATCTTCCGCCAGAAGCTCGACGTCGTGCTGAAGGAGAAGAACGCCATTCTGGCCAAGGTGTACAACCGGCTGCCCTTGTCGGCCGGCGACATCGCTGACCGCTATCTGTTCGAGTACGCCCCCCGGATTGAGCCCATGGTGGGCGACACGGTCGGTCTCATCCACGATGCGGTCGAGGCCGGACAGAACGTCCTGTTGGAAGGGGCGCAGGCCACCTTCTTGGACCTCGACCACGGCACCTACCCGTTCGTCACCTCATCGAACCCGGTGGCCGGTGGCGCCTGTACGGGCTCGGGACTCGGTCCCCGCAACATCGACCGCATCATCGGCATCGCCAAGGCCTACGTGACCCGGGTCGGTGCGGGCCCGTTTCCCACCGAGCAGGACAACGACATCGGGGAGCTCCTGGTGGAACGGGGGCATGAGTTCGGCACCAACACGGGTCGCATGCGCCGGTGCGGTTGGTTCGATGCCGTCATGCTGCGGCAGGCCGTGCGGCTCAACTCCATGACCGAGGTGGCGCTGACCAAGCTGGATGTGCTGGACACGTTCGAGACGGTCAAGGTCTGCGTGGCCTACGAGGCCGACGGCGTGCGCTACACCCACTTGCCTTACCACCAGTCGACCTTCCACAACGTGGTGCCCATTTACGAGGAACTGCCGGGTTGGAAGACGGACCTGACCGCGGCCACGGCGCCTGGTGATCTCCCCAAAGCCGCCCGCAACTACGTGGCCTTCCTCTCTGAGCAGATCGGCGTCCCGGTCCGCTTGGTCGGGGTGGGTCCGGGTCGCGAGCAGTTCGTCTCTTTCGCTACGGCGTGAAGGTCTGCGTCGTCGGCAGCGGGGGGCGCGAGCACGCGCTGGCCCACGTGCTCGCCCGCACCTCCGATGTGGTGGTCAGCCCGGGTAACCCGGGCATGGCTCACCCGATTGCGATGACGGATGTGCCGGTCGAGGAGATCGAAGCCGATCTGTTCGTCATCGGTCCCGAGGTGCCGTTGGTCGACGGGCTGGCCGATCGCTTGCGTGCGAAGGGGCGGAATGTGATGGGCCCGGGGGCCGACGGCGCCCTCCTCGAGGGATCCAAGGCGTTCATGAAGGAGATGCTGGTCGACGCCGGCGTGCCGACGGCCCGCTATGCCGCCTTCGATGCCATGCAGACGGCCGATGCGTTGGACTTCTTGGAGACCATGCCCGGTCCATGGGTCATTAAGACGGATGGGCTGGCGGCGGGAAAAGGCGTGCTGGTGGCGCAGACCATGGACGAAGCCCGGGCCGACGTGAAGTCCAAGCTTTCCGGGGCTTCGTTCGGTGACGCCGGGCGGAACGTCGTTATAGAAGAAGGGCTGGAGGGCGAGGAATGCTCGCTCCTGGTGCTTTTCGACGGTGCGCGCGGCGTCCCGCTCCTGCCGGCGCAGGACTTTAAGCGGCTCAACGACGGGGACCACGGACCTAACACCGGCGGCATGGGTTCGTACGCGCCGATGACCCACGTGTCGCGGGAGTTGGTCGATGAATTCATGGCGGTTTCGGTGGAGCCGTTGATGGCGGCGCTGCGGCGGCGTGGCATCGACTACCGAGGCGTTTTGTACGCCGGGCTGATGCTCGGTCCCGACGGGCCCAAGGTCTTCGAGTACAACGTGCGCTTCGGCGACCCCGAGACCCAGGTCGTCCTGCCGCTCCTTTCCTGCGATGCGGCCGAATTGTTCATGGCCGTGGCCACGGGCACACTGGATCAGGTGCCGGCACCGACGTTCTCCACCGAGGCGGCCGTCTGCGTGGTGATGGCCTCGCCGGGGTATCCGTACCGCACGTCTGTGGGTGACCCCATCAGCGGGCTGGACGACTCCGGTCAGCCGGTCCACCCGGTCGACGGCGTGACTGTCTTCCACGCCGGCACTTCGCGGCCCGAGCGGGGAGGGCCGTTCCGGACGGCCGGCGGTCGGGTGTTGGGCATCACCGCGGTGGCGGCAAGTTTGGAGGAGGCCCGGACTCAGGCCTATCAGGTGGCGGGGACGATCGGGTGGGACGGGGCGCTGCTTCGGGGCGACATCGCGGCCGGCGCCGCCGGCGCCGCCGGCACCGCTCGCCAGGCGGCGGTTCGATGATCCCGCGCTACTCGCCGCCCGACATGGCCGCGCTGTTCACCGACGCCGCCCGTTTCGGCCTGTGGTTGGAGGTCGAGCTGTTGGCCACCGAGGCCCTGGCTGCCGTCGGCGTGGTGCCGGCCGAGGATGCCGCCACCTGCCGGGCCAAGGCGCCCACCGTCGACGACGTCTTCGTGGCCGACGTGCTGGT
>Ga0302325_10035612_pt1 | contig 10166 bp, 12 predicted proteins | sample Palsa_T0_2_FD_201948 | JGI IMG/M metagenome (GOLD analysis project Ga0302325, IMG submission 201948) | Peat permafrost microbial communities from Stordalen Mire near Abisko, Sweden - Palsa_T0_2 | ecosystem: Environmental > Terrestrial > Soil > Palsa > Peat permafrost | place: Sweden: Abisko... | reverse complement strand
ATCGGTAAAGTTTTGCAGCAGCACCTGGCCGCGCGCAAAAGAAGTGCCGTCGGAAAGGTTGACCGTGACGATGCCGTTGCCGCTGATCGTGTAGGAGGTCAGGGTGGCGGTCGGGCTGGAGGTCGAAGGCATCCCGGTCGTGTCGATTTGGATCGGCCCCGGCGTTCCCGTAAGGGAAGAGGTGTTATAGCCCACCAATTCCATCCCGGCGGAATCCACCAAATTCCCAGTGGCATTCATGGTGAAAGCACCGTCCTGGGTGACGTATTGGGTGCCGGTGACGGGATCTTGCACGACGAAAAACCCATTGCCATTAACGGCCAGGTTGCTGGCCACGCCGGTGGCGTTGAGGCCCCCCGCCGACCAATCGTTGGTGATGGAGCCGGTCATGACACCGGTCCCGACTTGCTCGGGGTTGGTGCCACCGGCGCTGCTGCTGGTGGCGGCGGTGGCGGCTTGCAGCGTATTGCTGAAGGAATCCACCAGATTTCCGGTGGACGACTTGTAGCCTGTGGTGTTGAGATTGGCAATGTTGTTGCCAATGATGTCCATTTGTTCCTGGTATGCGTCCAAGCCGCTGACGGCTGCGTTCATTGCGTTTAACATATATTTTTCTTAGTTTTGGGTTGGGATTGGAGTGGGTGCGACGGCGGTAATCTGGCTCAAACTGTAAAGCTGACCGTTGATCATGATGGAGGGCGTGCCGGACGCAACCTGCACCGAACTGACCACGCCGCTGATGGAACTCCCGCCGGTGGAAGGGGTCGCTGAAACGGTTTGGCCGATTAACCCGGTGGCCTGGATGGTTTGCAAATTCGCGGTCATGGTTTGAGTTTCCTGCAAGGAGCTAAACTGCGCCAGTTGCGCGGCGAAATCGGTGTCGCTCTCGGGGTTCAGCGGGTCCTGCGAACTCATTTGCGTGACCAACAAGTTGAGAAAGTCGGCCTGGTTCAATGTTTGGGACCCGGTCGAAGTGGCATTGGTGCTGGAGGTGGCTGACATAATTTTGGATTTTAGATTAAGCCCATGATTCCCAGTTTTTGCGCGAGCGGTTCTGCTCTTTTTGTTTGCGCTGTTGCGCGGGCTGCACGGCGGCGTCCGCCGAAGGCCGATCCTCGCGCGTGGCAGGCTGTCGCTGATGCTGCCCGGAAGGCTGCTGAAAATTCAAATTGGAGCTGCCGGTCATCGGCACCAATTCCACGTTCTGCCGCGCCAGGGATTGCTGCAATTGCGCCCACTGCGAATCTTCCGGCGCGAATTGGCCCCGGTCACAGCGCACCGAGGCCTGCACCAGCCCGTTGTTGGTTGTCAACTGCAAGAAAAGCTGCGTGTTGGAGTCCAGCTTCAGCGCTACATCCAAAGTCTGCGCGCCTGTTTGCCGGACCGTCATCACTTCCCGCGAAATCATCTGCTCCAGGCGCTCCATCGGCGCGGGGCTGGAAACGCGCACCGGAGCCTCCGCATTGGCTTCCGCCACCGGCGCGGCCATGCTGGCGGCCTTGGAGGAAAGTTCGATGATGGCCATTTGTTCCGATGGCTCTTCATGCCAGGAGAAGGATAGCGGCGTTTGCGTCCCGCCATCAGGCGTGGGACCGCCCGTATCCGCGCTGATGACAGCGGAAACAGCCGCTAGCGGCAATTTTTGCTCTGTTCGCCCGGCAATTTCGTTACTTTCCGATTTTAAACTCATTCCTGGGTTTGTATTAGCAGCGGGCGTGCCACTTGGCGGCGGGGATTTGCTCTCCGGCTGTGTCAAAGCGGCTATGGCGTCATGCCGCTGCGCCTTGGTTTCGGAACTACTCTGTTCTGGAGCGACCGGCGACGAAGGAACCGAAAGTCCAACAGGACCGACAAGTCCGACAGATCCGGCGGGCCGGGAAGCGACTGAAGTCTTGGGAGTTGGTGTTTTTGCCAGGGCGGGCAACGGCGGAACCAGCAAAGCCAGCAACATGCTCGCGGCGTTTGCGTCTGTCGCAGGCGCTTCGGTGGAAGAATCCTTTTCCTTGGGCGGCTGCGCCGCGGTGGAATGGTCTGCCGAGTCAGTCTTGGCCGTCAGGGCCTGCAGAATCATGGACAAAAAATCTTCGTTGACAGGCGGCTGAGTCGAAGGCGGAGCGCTGGACAATGAAGTCAGCGACGCTGGGACTCCGCTGGTTTTGGGGGCGGGAATTTGGGCGGTCATTTGTTGGTTGAGGTTTGCGAGGAAAGCCGGATTTGCTCGGAGATTTGGGCCGTCCGACGGGCCTCGGCGTCACCCTTCTTGGCTATCGCTTCCAATATAGCCGCCGTCTCTTCGTTCTTGAGAAACAGCATGATCTTGACGATCGCCTCGTTATCCAATTGCTCCAAAACGCTGGCGGCGATTTCGGGGGACATGGCGCCATAAAGCTTGGCCAATTTCTTCAGATTGCCCTTCTCCTCGTCTTTGACGCGCAACACGGCTTTGTCAAACTCGACTTGGAGCTGGCGCACGGATTGGATCACCTGGCCGACCTCAGCGCGCTCGGTGTTCAAGCGCGCGGCCAGATCGTCCAGTTGTTGCTGGCGTTCTTGCAATGATTTCTTCTCGATCTTCAGTTCCGTGATTAACAAGTCTGCCTCAGGATTGTTGAAATCCCAGGATGGCCCAATGGCGTTGACCAGCTCTGGCATTTTTTGGCGTGCAGGAGGGCTGGGACTTTGCCAAAAGAGGACGGTGGCTATGAGGTAAACGACGGCCCCAAGGGGCGCGGAAATCCAGATATTGGTAAAAAGTTTAATCATGGCTGGCATGGGTTTGGGGCGAATGGAGAGCGCTCATGCGGCGGCTGGCGAATTCGTCCATGGTTTTTTGTTCCTCGCGCAATTCCGCCCGCTGGTAAGCTGCATTTTGTTTTTCGCGATAGACATCCACAATTTCCCGCTGCTGGCGGGCGGTCAGCATCGCCTGCGACGCGGCGTTGACCCGGCGCTCGGCCTGTTCCAGCGCGGTCGCCGCGTCCTCGCGCATCCTTTCCAGCGAACGATGGTAATTTTGCGCCTGCGCGGCTTGCGCGGCGGCGCAGCCTCCGGCCAGCAATTGCCGCATCCGCGCAAAGTCGTTCACGATGAGATGATGAACGGCATCCAGCGCATCCAGCGCGTTCTGCCGGGCACGCAAGGCGCGGGCGTAAAACTCCAATGCCTCGTTTTCCTGGCGTTGGCGGATGGTTCGAACTGCTTCCAAAGTGAAACGAAAGGCTTTCATGGGCGTTTGGCGGGTGGCATTTTGGCCGGCATTGGCGTGGACATGGTTTGCGCCAGGGCCGTCCAGCTTTGCGCCGTGGAGAATCCCTGCTCGATGCGCTGGCAAAGAAAGGATTTTATCGGCTCGTGCAAATGAATGCTGAGATCAATGGCCGGGTTGGTCCCCGCCGGATAGGCGCCGATGTTGATCAAATCCTGGTTTTTGCGATAGCTGGCCATCGCCTCCCGCGCGCGGGCCGTGAGCATCTGCTGATCGGCCGTCGTCAAATCTCGCGTCAACCGGCTTATGCTTTCCAACACATCAATGGCCGGATAATGGTTCTGCGTGGCCAACTCGCGCGTGAGCACAACGTGGCCGTCCAGGATCGAACGCACGGCGTCCGCAATCGGGTCGTTCATGTCGTCGGCTTCCACCAGCACGGTGAACAGGCCAGTGATGGAGCCGGTTTCCCCCGTCCCGGCCCGCTCCAGCAGTTGCGGCAGCAGGGAAAAAACCGAAGGCGTGTAGCCGCGCGTGGCGGGCGGTTCGCCGACGGCCAAACCGATCTCCCGCTGGGCCATGGCGAAGCGCGTGACGGAATCCATCATCAGCAAAACGTTCCGGCCCTGATTGCGGAAATGTTCGGCCACCGCCATGGCCACAAAAGCGCCCTTCAAACGCGCAATGGCGGGCTGGTTGGAAGTCGCCACCACCACGACGGATTTTTTCCGGCCTTTTTCATCCAAGTCTTTCTCTAGAAATTCACGCACTTCGCGGCCTCGTTCACCGATGAGCGCAATGACATTCACATCGGCCTCCGACTGGCTGGCAATCATGCCCAGCAGGGTTGACTTTCCCACGCCGCTGCCCGCGAAAATCCCCAAGCGCTGCCCGCGCCCGCAAGGAATAAACGTGTCGATGGCCTTGATGCCGGTGCGGAAAACATCGGCAATCCGTTGACGCTTGAGAGGATGCGGCGGTTGCATGTTCAGGCTAACGGAATCCGCCGCCTGCAGCGCGCCTAAATCATCCAGAGGCTGTCCCAGCCCGTCAATGACCCTGCCCATCAACTCATCGCCCACCGGCACTCGCAGGGCGGAGCCAAGCGCGATGACCTCGCTGCCGGGATGAATGCCGTGCAACTGCCCCAGGGGCATGAGGAGGACATGATGGTTGCGGAAACCAACCACCTCGGCCAGCGTCGAGCCATCGTGCCCCGCCGACTCAATGCGGCAGATTTCCCCCACCGACGCCAGCGGGCCTTCGGATTCAATGACCAGGCCGATCAATTGCACCACGCGGCCATGATTGCGGGTGACTTCAGTCTCTTGCACGCGGCGCGCAAGGTTTTGCAGGCGGTTGGTGCCGCAGATGGAGGTTTGCGTCGTCATGCCGTCAGGGTCCTTTGCAGAAGGTCGAGTTTTGTTTCGCGGCGCGCATCGACGGTCCCGAACTGGGTTTGCACCAGGCAGCCGCCGCGCGTGACTTCCGTCGAGGAAAGAAAACGAAACTCCGTCCCGTCGCCTTCGGTCAGCAGTGATGAGTTGGACTTTTGCAGCAAGGCCAGGTCAGCCGGATGCAGGCGGACGGTGAACTGGGCCGTGCCTTCGATCTGCGCCAGGGCGTCGCGCACCACTTCCTCGACCATGACGGCGGAAATGGGCAGGCCGCCCACCAGTTTTTGGGCCACGGAAAGAGAAAGTGCAACCATGGCGTTTTCGGTATCGCGCACAATTTGCGGCACGGCTTGCCGCAATGAGTTTAGGACACCGCCCATCAGTTCGTGGACCTCCGTCCGCTGCTGCAACAATTGCTGGCTCATAGCTTGCTCGGCCTCGTGGCGTCCCCTTTCGTAGCTGGCGCGCAATTCCTCCTCTGCCGCCGCGCGCGCGTCGGTGCCCGCTTCGTCCTTGAGGCGGACATGGCGCAACGGCTTGGGCAAGGTCAGCGTGTCAGACCAGGGCTTCATCGCGTTTGGCGCCGGGGGCGCTGTGAATTTCCACTTCTCCTTCGCTCTCCAGCCGGCGCACGCTGTCCACCACTCGGAGTTGCGCGGCTTCAACGTCCTTTTTCTTAACGGAACCGAGGAAAGAGACTTCCTCCTTGACGGTTTCTGCGGCGCGCTTGGAGATGCAGCCCAGCAGAGCGTCCTTTAATCTGGGGCTGGCGTTCTTGAGGGACACCGCCAGGTCCCGCATATCCACCTCGCGCATGATCTTTTGCAGGGAGGCGGGCTCCAGCGTGATGAGGTCTTCGAAGGTGAACATTTTGTGGCGGATGGCCTGGCCCAGTTCGGGATTGCGCCGGTCCAATTCAGTCAAGAGCGGATCGCTGAAATTGCGGTCCATGGCATTGAGCACGTCGGCGGCCGTTTTGAGGCCCCCGGTCTGGCTCAACGCGCGGGTTGATTTGACATTGGTTTTCTGACTGAGCACCTGGACGATGGTTTCCACCACTTCCACCGGCGTCGGCCCCAGAGTGGCCAGGCGCTCGATGATCTGATCGCGCGCCGAGTCGGAAAACATGGTCATCAACTGCGAGGTTTTTTCCGGGGAAAGATAGCTGGCCACCAGCGCCACCGTTTGGGGCTGTTCCTCTTTGAGCAAATTGAACAATTGGCGCAAGTCCATTTCTACGATCTGCCGCATGGAACCGACTGGAAGGGGCGCGGGCGCAACACGTCCGATGATGTCGGAGGCGCGAAAGAGACCGACGGATTTTTCCAGAACCGACTTGGTGTAAGCGGCCCCGCCCAGGACCGCCGTGCTGGCCTGCACGGCCATCTCGCTGAACTCGCGCAGAATTTCCGCGCGCATTTCCTGCGTGATGAGGGTCAATTTGGACATCTCCGTCGAGATCAACTCGACCTCATGCTCGTCGAGGTTCTTAAGGATTTGCGAAGCGCTTTCCACACCCAGCAAAACGAGCAGCGCCGCCAATTTTTGGTGGCGTGTCATATTGGAAATTTGATGGGCGGCGATGTCGGCTTCGGTCAACATGGTCATTCCTGGGGTTTGCCGCGCGTGAGCCAACTGCGCACGGCCTGGGTCATGTTGGCGGGATTCTCCCGGATTAACTGGTTGAGCACTTCGACCGTGACCACGGTCGGGGCTGATTTGCGAGGGCCATGCCCATTACCATTGCCATTTAAGGCGGGCATGACAATGGGAATTTCATCCTTGGCCGTCGCGCGCCACAACCGCCAAAAAAGGAATAAAACGACGGCGCCCAACGCCGGATAAATGGCCTTCTGGCCCATCTCAAACCAGAACTGGCGCTTCACCTGTTGGTCCAGTTGCTGCGTCAATTCCTCCGCCGGTTGTTCGTTGAACGGCATTTCCTCCAGCGCGATTTCATGAGCGTGGGTGGGATCGCTGGTCTCCTCCACCCCGAGCGCGTTTTGCACGATGCGGCGGATTTTATCCATTTCGTCCTGGGTGCGCGGCACGGCTTTCCGGTCCGCCCCCTTGCCCTCAAAATGCTGGGCGATGAACACCGCGGCGGAGAGGCGCTTGATGCCGCCGGCCGCCTGCACAATGTTGCTGGTCATTTTGTTGATCTCGTACTGATTACTGATCACCTTCTTGGTCATGTGGCTTCGGTTGGCCGGCGCGGAGGCGACCGCATTGGTGTTGGTTTCGGAGGAGTTGGCCGTCGCACCAGGCGGGCCGCCGCCGTTGGGAGTGGAGGAATCGGTGTTTTCGTCATTGATGGAGCTGGTGCGCACGACCTGGCCGTCCGGATCATATTTCTCCTCGGTGCGCGTGATGGTGTCCCAATTCAAATCCGTTGAGACGCGCACGACAGCCTGGCCGGCGCCCAGGACTTGTTCGAGCATGCCTTGCGTTTTTTTGGTCAGGTATTGTTCGAAATTGCGGCGGGCGGTAAGCTGGTTGTTGGACAAACCGGCCACCGAATCGGCGTCCTCATTTTCAGAAAGTACGTTGCCCAGGTTGTCCACCACCGAAACATTGTTGACTTGCAACCCTTCCACGCTGTCGGCCACCAGGAAGCGGATGGAGTTGACCGTGGCAGGGGACAATTGGGCGTTGCCCCGCACGCGCACGAAAACCGAGGCTGTGGGCTTGCGCCCGTTATCGATCACCAGGCGGTTTTCCGGCATCACGATCATGACCCGCGCGGACTCGATTTGATCAAGCTGGCTGATGGTGCGGGCCAGTTCGCCCTGCACCGCGCGGGTGTAATTGGCCCGCTGCACAAAATCGGAAATCCCGAAATTGGCCTTGTCAAAAATCTCGAACCCAACCCCTTCGCCGCGGGGAATGCCCTTGCCGGCCATTTGCATGCGGACCTGATAAACCTTGTCGTTGGGAACGTAGATCGAACCGCCGCGAATTTGATAGGGGATTTTGGATTCGTCCAGCGCGGCGATGATCTTGGCTGCTTCGCCGTCATCGAGTTTGCCGTAGAGCAGCGCGAAATCGGGGTGGCTGGACCAAAAAGCCATCGCTCCCAGGCCGACGAACACCACGGCCGTGGCCATGAAAATGCTGATGCGCTGATTCAGTCCAAGCTGTTTCCAGATGCCCTGCAACTGTTGTCCCAATTGAGTTAGGTTTTTATTCATGTTGGTTTATCACACTTGCATCCGCATCAATTCCTGATAGCCGTCCAAAAGCCGGTTGCGCACCTCCACCATCATTTGAAAGGAAACATTGGCCTCTTCCATCGAAATCATAGCCTGGTGCAGTGAAACATTCTGCCCGCTCAACAAGCCGCTGACCGCGCTGCCAGCAGCCGCCTGCTTTTGGGCCACCTCGTTGACGAAACCGCCGAGCATATTTTCGAAAGTGGCGCCGCTGCCGGATGAAACGGACGCGGACGTTTGGAGCGGCGTGTCGGAGGTGACTGAACCGAGTTGGCGCAACTCGGAGGGCGGAATGGAATTGGTCACCGACGTCGCCACATTCTGCAATGGATTGGCCGAAAGACTTCCCATCGAGGAGGGCATCACCATTTTCAATGCGGAGAGAGGGTCCATTTAGTTAATTGTCGCTTTTAGTGTTTGCCGATGGAGAGCGCCTGCATGGCCATGGTGCGCGCGTTCTTGACCACGGCCAGGTTGGCTTCGTAGGAGCGCGAGGACGCGATCATATCGACCATTTCCTCGTGGATGTTGATATTCGGCATCGCCACCATTCCCTGCGCGTTGGCGTCCGGATGGCCTGGGTTGTAGATCATGCGGGGCGGACGGGAATCCTTTTGCACGCGGGCAATACGCACGGTTTGCGAGCCGGAATCCGGCGAGTCAAGACTCTGCTGGGCGCGCAGCACCGACTCGAAAACAACTTCCTGGCGTTGATAGGGCTTGCCGTCCAAGCCCCGGCTCACGTTGGCGTTGGCGATGTTCCCTGCGATGACATCCATGCGGATGCGTTCCGCGTCCAGGGCCGATGCGGTGCTGTCGATGCCAGTGAGGAGATTGATCATAAAATAAATCAGCCTTTGCCAGTGATGGCCAGACGCATCTTGGCCAGGGAGCCGCTGACCAATTGTGTTTCCAGCGTGTTCTCCACCGTGTTGGTGTTCAACTTGAGCATCTCCGTCTCCAATTGCACCGTGTTGCCATCGGAACGGCCGGAAATGGCGTTGGTATCGACTGCCAGGGACGGTTGCAGGCTGGCGATTTCCGCGGAGTTTCCGCCCGCGACGGCCTGGCGCAATTGATCCTCGAAGGAGGAGGAAACATCCAGGCGCTTGTAATTAGGCGTCTCGACATTGGCCAGGTTGCTGGCAATGGCTTGGTGGCGAAGAAGGCTGACATCCAGCATTTTCTTCGCCGCCACATAACCCGATTCAGTAAATAGAGCGTCAATCATTGAACCAATTTCTCCGATTCATTAGCAGCAGACGTGCCACCCGGCAAAGGAAGGCCATGCGCGGGAGAGTGCGCTCAAAACCGGAAATTATTACCAGCCATGGCGGGTTTGGGGGCAAGAATGACCCTCTGCATGAAGAAAAAGGTGTGCAGGCAAACGCACGGTGACTGGGAACGAATGATCGGCATAATACGAAGCGTATGAAAAGAATGATGCCACTCTGTTTGGTTCTGTGTTTTTTGGCCGCTCCGGGACCGATGCAAGCCCAATTTACTTATACGACAAACGCCGGCGCCATCACCATCACAGGCTACACTGGGACAAATGGGAGCGTTGCCATCCCTTCCACCATCTACGGTTTGCCCGTTACAAGCATCGGGAACGAAGCGTTCGAGAGCAAAAGCAGCATCACCAACATCACGATCCCCGGCAGCATCACGAACATTGGGGAATCGGCTTTCGCATCCTGCACCAATCTGACCAACGTCAACTTTTCCCAGGGCGTCACCAGCATCAATGGGTTTTACGATTGCCCGAGCCTGACGAATGTCACGATTCCCGCCAGCGTTACCAACTTCCAAGGCGGAGCGTTTCGAGACTGCACCAATCTGACCAGACTGTTTTTCGCCGGAAACGCCGCGGGCGTTGATGGTTATGATATATTTTCCGGGGAGAGACCGACGGTCTATCGTTTGCCAGGCGCGTCCGGCTGGAGCAACACTTTTGACGGTCTTGACGCTTCATTGCCAGTGGTAATTTGGAATCCTTTGTTCCAAGTCAGCGGCGCCAACTTTGGCGTGTCGAACCATAAATTTGGTTTCACCATCACCAACGGTTCAACCACGAATATCCCCATAGTGATAGAAGCCTGCTCCAATCTGGCCAATCCCATTTGGACTCCTTCCACCAGCCTCACTCTTACCAACACATTCCATTTCAGCGAATCTTTGCCAACGAATAGCTTCAGCCGCTTCTATCGCATCCGCTCGCCGTGAGACCGCAAGGCGAATCTATGCAGTGGGAATTCAACGCAAAGACGCAAGGCTGCAAAGACGCTAAGTTGGAGGCCTTTGATCTGTGCAAAATTTAGTGGACAATTTGTGGCCGCGCTGTAGAGTTCA
>Ga0302325_10035611_pt1 | contig 10166 bp, 13 predicted proteins | sample Palsa_T0_2_FD_201948 | JGI IMG/M metagenome (GOLD analysis project Ga0302325, IMG submission 201948) | Peat permafrost microbial communities from Stordalen Mire near Abisko, Sweden - Palsa_T0_2 | ecosystem: Environmental > Terrestrial > Soil > Palsa > Peat permafrost | place: Sweden: Abisko... | reverse complement strand
ACCCATCCGCTCCCCCTATGGCTTGATCGGCTCAACGTTGGCGGACGCCTGGTCGTCCCGCTAACCATGGATATGACGCCAACGCTAGGGGTAGGCGTAATGACAAGGATCGTCAAAGAAACGGCAGGGTTCTCATTCGGCATCGCAACGCAGGTCGGGATCTATTCCTGCAAGAACGCGCGCGATCCCAAACGCGAAGCCCTGTTAAGAGCGGCAATCACCGGTGGCAAATTGGGTACGATCCGATCGATTCGCCGCGAGACCCATGAGCACGATGAAACCTGCGTCGTCCACGGCGACGATGTCTGCATGAGCGGCAGGGAAGTCGGCAAACACTCAACGGAGCATCAATGAACGAACTCGAACGCGCCCTTATCTCCAACAGCGCCGCCGCCCCTCCGGCGCACATCCTCGAAGACCTCGGCCAGGAACTCGTCCATCTCAAAACCCCAGGCGCACCCCGAACCATCTACGAAGAACTCTGGCACATCGCCTTCTGGCAGCAAGTCACCCTCGAATGGATCGAAGGCATCGAAACACCCTATCCTGAACACGCTGCCGAAGGTTTTCCCACTATGAGGGACATCGCGAACGAAAACTGGGACCAGCTCCGCAACCGCTTCTTCACGAGCCTCATAAAGGCCGCCGAGGCCACCCGAGACACAGCAAAGTTGCAGAACATCATCCACTGCCCATCCGCCCCCAGCTCCCCAGTTCGCACCATGACTGTCCGCGAACAACTCGAAAGCCTCACCGCCCACAACGCCTACCATTTCGGACGCATCGTCCTGCTGCGACAGCTTCATCACGCGTGGCCACCGGCATCCGGAGGCGACAGCTGGTAGCCGTAAGTGGCGTCGCAATTCCACCATCGAGTAACCTAAACCCAATGAATCCACTCGTCCCGCCCATGTGGCTCGCCAACCGTCGCGCAGACCCCAATACTGTCGTCCTCGACGCCACCTTGCCGCCAGTCGGCGTTACTCCACCGGTCGATACACACGCGCGATATCTCGAACAGCACATTCCCGGCGCGCTCTTCTTCGACATCGAGGCGCTCTCCGACCACTCAACCACGCTGCCCCACATGTTACCGACCGCCGAAGACTTCGCCCGCAGCATGTCGGCCCTCGGGGTCTCCGACGAAATGAACATCCTCGTCTACGAGCAGCAAGGCGTCTTCTCCGCTCCACGCGCCTGGTGGATGCTCCGCACCTTCGGCGCAAAGCATGTCTACATACTGGACGGCGGTCTTCAAGCGTGGTTGGAAGCCGGTTTCCCCATGCAATCCGGCCCCGTCCAGCGACCACCCGCTATCTTCAATGCCAAACTCGATCACGAAGCCGTCAAAGACTTCGCCCAAATCCAGCAAATGCTAACCAGTCACGGGCAGATTCTCGACGCCCGCTCCGCCGCACGCTTCTCCGGTGCGGCGCCCGAGCCACGCCCCGGGCTAAGCTCCGGCCACATGCCCGGAGCCACCAATATCCCCTTCACCGAACTCGTCGAAGCAGGCCGCCTCAAGCCCGCCGACAAACTCCGCGAAATCTTCACCGCCAAAGGCATCGACATCGAACAACCCATCACCACAACCTGCGGCTCCGGAGTCACCGCCGCCGTCCTCGCCCTCGGCCTCGAAATTGTCGGCGCACAGGTCTGCCTCTACGACGGCTCCTGGGCCCAATACGCCCAACACTCCGAAGCTGCAATCGAGAAAGCCAGCTGATGTCGTCTCTCTCAAGCCCTTAAACTACTTCTCATCTCGACCGGAGCGAAGCGCTGTGGAGAGACCTCCGGTTTCAGCTGATGTTGCACAATCGGATTCCTCGCAAATCTCCCCAAATCCACACCATCCCGGCAGTCTAATCTAGCTGTTCAGGAGTCCGACACTCGTGGCCAGCAGAAGAGCTTTGTTAGCAGCGGCCATACCAGCCGTAGCCGGAATCGTTGTCAACAACAGTTGGAATCATGCGCGCGCCCAAGGCCAATCCTCCTTCGAACAAAAGCTCGCAGAACTCGAAAAGAAGAGCGGCGGCCGACTCGGAGTCGCCCTCCTCGACACTGCGACCGGAACCCAAGCCGGCCATCGCCGAGACGAACAATTCCCTATGTGCAGCACCTTCAAGTTACTCGCCGTTGCCGCTGTTCTCGCGCGGGCCGACCGCCACGAAGAGCAGCTCGACCGAATCATTCACGTCCAGCAAAGCGAGTTGATGGCCTACTCTCCCATCACCAAAACACGGGTCGGCAATCAAGGCATGTCGGTCAAAGAACTCTGTGCCGCCGCCATGACCATGAGCGACAATACGGCGGCCAACTTGTTGATTGCATCCATTGGAGGACCCGCCGGTTTCACCAGCTTCGCGCGCACCCTCGGCGACAACCAGACCCGGCTCGATCGGATCGAGCCCGACCTCAATGAGGGAATCCCTGGAGACCCACGCGACACCACCACCCCGCAGTCCATGCTCTCCGACCTGAACAAACTGGTGCTCGGCAACGCGTTGTCTCCATCATCCCGGACCCTGTTTAACGAGTGGCTGATCGAAAACAAAACCGGAGACAAAAGACTGCGCGCTGGCCTGCCATCAACCTGGAAAATCGGAGACAAAACCGGCTCAGGGGACCATGGTACCACCAACGACGTCGCCATCGCTTGGCCACCCGGTCGCCAACCAATACTCGCGGCAGTCTATCTCACCGGCTCGAGCCTGAATAGCGATCGGCGCGAACAAATTGTTGCCGAAGTAGGACGAGTCATAGCTACAGCGGTGCAGACCTAGAGCATTTCTCCTATAGGTATACACCGAAGCCGTGTTCGTGGCGCAGCTTTTCCTGAGGGAAAACCTGCTCATAGTTACTCTTAGAGAGTGCATGGCAACAGGAGAAATGCGTTAGTATAAGCAATCCGCAAACAGCGGGACTTCGGCGTTGTCCATTTGTTCCTCATTCACATTGCCCGTAAGCCGTGCCGAGAAAAATCCCTCCACCGCCTCCAAAATCGCCGGCCCCGACTTGCATTCATAGATAGCCTTCCGCAGCGCCCCGCCCCCCGGAACGCCATGCGTGAACCACGAAGCAAACTGCTTCATCTTGCCCGGCGCATAGTTCCGCCCTTCGTACCCAGTACCCTGGGCCTCGCTTGCTTCGTCAGCCGCCTCGTAGGCCACGTCCAAAAGCATCTGAAAGTAGGCCCGAATGATCCGGTAACGATCCAGCTCCGTCGGCTGGTCATACCGCCCCAGCGCGGTGTATTGCGCAATCTGCCGAAAGATCCACGGATTCGCCGGTGCCGCGCGACCGATCATCACCGCATCGCATTCGGTCTGCGCCACCATCGCCACAGCGTCCTCCGGAGTGCGAATGTCGCCATTGCCGATCACTGGAATCCGCACCGCATCCTTAACGGCAGCGATATGTTCCCACCGCGCCTGCCCCGAGTAACCCTGCTCCCGAGTCCGCGCATGAAGAGCAACCGCATTCAGTCCGGAATCTTCGGCAAGCCGGGCAAGCTCGACGTGCACAAGGTTGTCATCATTCCAGCCCAACCGAAACTTCACGGTAAAGGGGATCGTAACCGCCGCGCGAATGGCCTCGAGAATCCTCCCGATCTGCGGCAAGTCGCGAAGCAGGCCGCTGCCTCCATTGCAAGCTACGACCCGCTTCGCAGGGCAGCCAAGATTCAGGTCGACGATGTCGAAGCCGGTATCTTGCACAATCCGCGCCGCATCGGCCAGCGTCGCCGGATTCGACCCAAACAGCTGTGCCGCAATCGGATGTTCGTCGTCATAGAAAGTCAGATACCGCTTGCGCTTCGACTCCCGCATCCGCGCCAGGCCGTCAGCCGAGGTAAACTCCGTCATAATCAGTCCACAGCCGGACTGCTCATTCGTAACCTCAGCATCCACGGTTGACTCAGAATCCAGCTCCAGAGTCGTAAACAAACTCGCATTCCGAATGAAGCGCCGAAAAACAGTATCCGTAACCCCAGCCATCGGAGCCAGCACCGTCGCTGGAGCGATCGCCACGCCCCCGATATCAAAAGACGCAGAAACGCGAGCATGCTCCGGCATCGCATGTTCGCGCGGATTGTCCCAGTCCTTCTTCATCGAAACCTTGCGTCTTGACATTTCAGATCCTGACTTCCATGTCTGGCTTTGCTCTTCCAAGTACCTTATCGATGGCCATGACTTTCTTCGGGTCGACACGAAATCGCTCCGGGGCAATTTCTAAAGTCACTCCCGGAAGCTCATCTCCTCCGTTGTGAGAAAGGGTAATCAGGCCAATTCTACCGATGCCGTCGGGTGAATAAATGCGGGGTCCAAGGTAGCCAAATAAATTGTCGCGGTGGTCTATAGAAATAGCGAGATAACGATAGTGTGCGGGCAGCGCCATCAGCTCGGAATGGAACTCTTGTGCCTTTTGGGGAAAGTGCTGTTCGTGCATGATCTTCGCAGCATCATTAAGAGACTGCGCGCTCGACTTCTTTCCGCCATCGTGACGCTTCGATCTCAACTCAAGGAAGCCCGCTTCGACCTCCCGATCAAGCTTTATCTCTACCGCATGGAGATCGCCTGCCCCACCATGGTCAACAGCGAGAATGTCCACAGAAAGGCCGGGAAAACCCTTGGGTTTGATGAAAATATTCGGGACCGAGAGACGCTTGCGGAGGTACTCTGCCACTGCGTTTACAGCACGACCATGCTGGATACGCCGATCTGTGCTCAGGTTGATCTGCATCGCGCTCATAAATTTCCTTTCAGCATCGGCTTGACCCAGGTCTCGAAACGCTCCGAGGTTTCGCAATACTTGAGTATCTCTGCATCTGAAATGGGCTTGCCTTGGTCGGCAATTCGATCCTTGAATTGAATCAGCTTTACGAAATGTGAAAGTCCTCTTTCTGTCGTTTTGCTGTCTAATCCTTTTGCACGGCAGGCTTTCCGGGTAATTTCTGGAGCCTGCTTATGGTCGCTACTTTTCCCTGATGATCCAGTGAGTTTGACGAGAACCGCATCGTTGAACGCGATAGCGCAATGCACGGCCAGAAGGCCCGCAGCCAACAGGTTTATATGCTGAGGGTCGTCTTTGAGGTGCTTCATCCCCTCAGCAAAACTCTGTCCACGAGCAATGTAGACGCTAAGTGCTGCGCTATCCATAAAAATGTCTAAGCCAACTTCAGACTACGCGAAAAAGCCCCCGCCGCAGCGGGGGCCTTTCCCAATCCGCGCAGCGGAGTTACTTCACAGCGTCCGCTTTTCCCGCGTCTGAAGCCGCATACTTCCGGCGGAAGCGCTCCACACGCCCGGCGGTGTCGACCAGCTTCTGTTTGCCGGTGAAAAACGGATGGCACTGCGAGCAGATTTCGACGTGGAGATCGCCCTTGTGAGTCGAGCGGGTGGTGAAGTTCGAGCCACAGGCGCACATGACGCGAATTTCGTTATAGCTTGGGTGAATTCCCTCTTTTGGCATGACTGAAAAACCTTTCTTGACGGAACTTCCAGTTTAGCCGCATTTTCCACGCATTGCAACGTCTTCACGACTGGCGCGCCCCGTCAACTTCCTTTACCGTGATATATAGATTTCGATGCAGCAAGTGTGTCCAAGATGCGACGGAATGGGGATGAAGGTCATCGTCCGCCCGAACGGCCAGAGGTTCGCCGAGGAATGCGATTGCCGTCAGACCCGCAAGCTCTCTTGGGCTTCCAACAAGTCCAGAATCCCTCCCAGGTACGAGGACGCGACACTGGAATCCTACGACATCGCCTCTGCTTGGGTCGACCCATCTTTAAGGATGGCGCATTTGATTGCCAAGCGATTTGCAGACGATTATCCGGCAATGATGACCCCGGGGCGCGGATTGATGTTGTCGGGTGATTCCGGACTTGGCAAGACCCACCTTGCGGTCGGCATCCTGAAGGTACTCGTGCAGGAAAAGCGGTGCGAAGGCCTTTTTTGTTATTACCAGCAACTGCTGAAAGACATTCAGAACTCCTGGAACGCGCAAACCTCGACAACCGAGCTGCAGGTATTGGAGCCGATCTTCAACGCTGAAGTGCTCGTGCTGGACGATTTAGGATCGGTGAAACCTACCGACTGGGTCTGGGATGTGGTCGCAATGGTGCTCAACACCCGATATAACCACAAGCGCGTCACCATCGTGACCACCAACTTCGAGAATCGGCCCAGCAGAGGGTCTTCCTCAAGCCTTGCGGATTCGGTGAAGAAAGACAGCCTCGGCGACCGAATCGGCGACCGCATGCGCTCCCGCCTCCTCGAAATGTGCCGCGAAGTCAAAATGCAGGGCGCCGACTACCGCGAAACCCTCGGCCGCGAAGAAGACCTGGGTCCGAAGCCCCGAGCTATCGCTGGCAACGCGAAGAGCCGGGATTGACGCCGCGAGCTTCACACTCCTAATCGCAGTCTTCCTCTAAAATCGGTCTATGGCCGAACCCAGGCAAGACGACCCCGAACTGACCTTCACCCAAACCGACGCCGAACCCAGGCCCTGGCTCCCCATAGCAATCGCCGGAGCCGTTGTCTTGGTCGCGGTAGGCGTCCTTATCGCTCTAGCAGGCCATCGTACCGCCCCTGCGCTTACAGGGCCCGGTCTCGCCCCCGCCGATCCCTATGCGGCTGACCTGTCGATCGCCAATCTCCATATGAGCGAGGCCAGCAACTTCGCTGGCGGCAAGGTCACCTACCTTGACGGCGACATCGCCAACAAGGGAGACAAGACCCTTACCGCGATCACCGTCCAGGTGGCCTTTCACAACGACCTCAAAGAAATTGCCCAAAAAGATACCCTGCCGCTCAGCCTTATCCGCACCCACGAGCCCTACGTCGATACCCAGCCCGTCAGCGCCGCTCCTCTCAAGCCTGCGGACCAAAGGGAATTCCGCCTTATCTTCGACAGCATTCCCTCGGATTGGAACCGGCAATATCCTGAAGTTCGAGTCATTCAGGTAGCGGCAAGGTAGATGGATGTTACTTCGATGATAACTAATTCGTTAACTAGTAATCTCGATAACGTTTACTTCTCCATGCTTCGACGGTTACCAAACGGCGTAGTTTTTGCCTATCAATTGGCGCAAAAAGTTCTCGGTGGTTCGATTTCTTGCCCCAGATTCACGCGTGTTTTCAATAGCCATTCGACAGAAACCCAATAAAACACGGGTCCCTGGAAAAATCTCCCCACTGGTCAGTTTTGGCACGGGACGTGCTACTTACAGTCACAAGGTGCAAAAGTAGCGTTGCTGGAAAAGTACACTTTCGGATACAGAAATACCGCTCTGGCAGCCTCCTTGCTTGTGGCGTTAAATGGATCGTGTGCAATTGGTCAATCCCAGACTGCTCCAGTCAATCCATCTGCAGTGACTCAGACGGCCTCGCAACCCAATCCGAATGATTCAACGACTTACGCGACTGGTCAGCCTCTTCCCGTTCAATCCAACGAAGGTTTTTGGGGTCACCTGAACCCGTTCGCCCGCAAAAAGTGGGTGAATCGGCAAATCAATCCCGTCAAAGACCGCCTCAACGAACTCGACCAGCTCAGCGCGAAGAACGCCAACGACATCAAAGATATCGATGAGCGGGCCCAGGCAGGAATTCATCAGGCGCAGACCACCGCCGACCAGGCTAGCCAACAGGCCGCAACCGCGAATCAAACCGCGACCGAAGCCAATACCCTGGCCCAGCAATCGGCCGCAGCCACCAGCAAATTAACCTCGACGGTAGCTACTATCGACGAGTATCATCCCGTGAGCGACACAGAGATACGTTTTCGCCTAGGCCAAACATCCATCAACATGAAGGCAATGGATGCTCTTGACGAAATTGCTTCCCAGGTGGTCGGGCAGCAGGGTTACATGATTGAGGTGCAAGGCTACTCCCGCATAAAGGGTCAGGCTGGTGTGCAGGCTTCCCAGCAGCTGGCCAACTCGGTAGTTCGGTACTTGGTTGAGCAGCACAAGATTCCCGTCTACCGCATCCATGTCATCGGCATGGGCAATGCGGCACTCGAAAATTCTGACGGCGTCGCGGTGAGCGGCAGTGCGGTTCATGTGACCGTCGTCAAAAACAGTTTAGCGGCCTTGAACTCGTCCGGATATTCCGGCGGTTCTCCGATCGGTGCGACGCAGCAGACTTACTCTCAGCCCTCCCCCCGGAGTGCTGCGTCGTCACCATCGGCACAACAACAATAAAAACAGGCCGTACCAAGCTCTCACACAACGAGAGAACCAAGGCAGATTGGCCCCTCACCCGAGGGGCCCTTTTTTTGCTCGAAATCCTACGAATTAGCCACAGCGTGAAAAGCCAACAGCGTCTCCAGCAACGGCCTCAGGTTCTTCAAGTCCAGCGCATTCGCACCATCCGACTTCGCATTCGCCGGATCGTCATGCACTTCAAGGAAAATCCCATCCACGCCAGCCGCCACCGCCGCCCGCGCCAGCAACGGAATAAACTCCGGTTGTCCCCCCGAAACCCCATTCGCCGCCGACGGAGTCTGCACCGAATGTGTCCCATCGAACACCACCGGCGCCAGCCCCCGCATTACCGCCAGCCCCCGCATATCGACGACCAGGTTGTTATAGCCAAAGGTCGTCCCGCGCTCCGTCAGGAAAATCCGCTGATTGCCCGTCGACAGCACTTTCTCGACCGTATGCTTCATGTCCCAGGGAGCCACAAACTGGCCCTTCTTCACATTGATCGCTCGTCCGGTCTGCCCCGCTGCCACCAGCAGATCGGTCTGGCGGCAAAGAAAAGCCGGGATCTGCAGCACATCGACCGCCTCGGCCGCAATCTCGCAGTGACCCGGCTCATGAACGTCCGTCAGTACCGGCAAACCCGTAGCCTCGGCAAGCCGCCGCAAAATGCGCGTCCCCTCCACTAACCCCGGCCCGCGAAAGCTATGCACCGAGGTCCGGTTCGCCTTGTCATACGAGGCCTTGAAGATATACGGCACACCCAGGTCCGAAGTAATCCGCTGAAGCGCATCCGCCAACGCCCGCGCATGGGTCTCGCTCTCAATCACGCAAGGGCCGGCGATTAAGAACAATTTCGACCGGCCACCAACCCGACCGACCGCAACATTGCCAATTTCGAAGTCTTGAATCACAGCCACTATCAGACCACAAACCGACGCAATGGCTCCAGCCCTGGGCAGCCACAGCACCGCCGAACCAGCCGAGGTACGCCCTTGGCTGTATCCTCCTCTATTCGCTTAAGAGTAAACTCCCATCCGGCAACGGAACTGCTCAAAGGAGGGTCGCCTATGAAGCGTCTCGCACTCGTTTCAGCATTGTTGGTATTGGGGATAGCCTGTTTCGCACAAGACCCGGCAGCGCCGTCGGCGCCCTACAAAGTCCCCGATGATCTCGCCGGCAAGAGCAACCCCATCAAACCCACGCCCGCATCTCTCGCCCACGCCAAAAAGATCTGGGGCTATGACTGCGCCGTGTGTCACGGAGCCAACGGAGACGGCAAGGGCGACCTCGCCTCATCGATGAAGCCTCCGATGAAGGACTACACCAACCCCGCCTCGCTCCAGGGCATGTCCGACGGAGAGCTCTTCTACATCATCCAAAAAGGCAAAGGCCAGATGACCGGCGAAGGCGAACGCGCCAAACCGGACGAAGTTTGGAACCTGGTCGCGCTGGTTCGGTCATTCTCAAAGAAATAAGGCAGCGAATCGGCTCATCCCCGCTACTCATCCCGCATCGTCCGCCGAAATCAGTTGCTCTTCATTGGTCAACTAGCGGCCCCAATCTCTTCCCGGACAATACGCCGAAGCGTTTCTTCCACCTTGGGCGCTTTGCCTTCAATGTGCTGCCGGAGCGCATCGTTGATCAGCGTCTGATAGCCAACGGCTCCGCCCGAGGCGTCGGACTCTTTAAGGAAGTGTTCGATGACGGCTTCATCAAGACGGATGGTGATGCGGACCTTTTCCTTGGACGACCCTCGCGGCTCCGGCTCGGGAGGAACAATCCGGCCGCGCTTTCCTTTCCTGAAATCGTGTTGGGTTTTCATAAGTTCTCCTCTCACCGGATATCCTCGTAGTCGCCGCGCTCGCGGGCTTCGGCAAGCCGAGCCGAAATAATGCGGATGTTCGATCCGCGGTAGGTGTAGACCACCACCAGAACTCTCCCCTTGACCCCCGTTCCTATCGA
>Ga0302325_10035610_pt1 | contig 10166 bp, 13 predicted proteins | sample Palsa_T0_2_FD_201948 | JGI IMG/M metagenome (GOLD analysis project Ga0302325, IMG submission 201948) | Peat permafrost microbial communities from Stordalen Mire near Abisko, Sweden - Palsa_T0_2 | ecosystem: Environmental > Terrestrial > Soil > Palsa > Peat permafrost | place: Sweden: Abisko... | reverse complement strand
ACAATGACCCCGAAGGTCGTACGAGCCGATCGGCAACCCACGCCGAAAGAGTTCCGAGTGGGATCGATCTCATCGATGCCGCCTCGACAACCTCGGCAGTTTCGGTTCCGTCCGGATCGTCAGCCACAGGCTCCATCCATCCGTACCCATTTCGAGCCGCAAAGAGAATCGCGCAAAGAAGCGAGGTGCGCTTATTCCCGTCGGGCAGAGGATGATTGCTGGCCAGTGCCTGCAGCAGCACGGCCGTCTTTGTTGCAAACTCCGGATATTCTTCGTGGTCACCAAAGCCTGCGCTCGGGGCAGCCAATGCCGATCCGGCAAGCGTGTCGTTGCTGATTGATCGAATCGTCACCAGGTCCGCCCCCAAAGCTTCGGCTGCCGCTTCGTAGAAGTCGTCCATGGTGAGGTAGACAACGTCTCCTCCCTGCGCATGCGCCACCGGTGGGTGTTACTTGGCGAGTCGGTCGAGCGCCGCCCGATTGTTCTTCGCTGCGAGCTTCAGAATGGCCCTGACCTCTTCAGTTGTGTCTTGGCCCGCTCTCTGATTGGCGGTCATTCGAGCAATGAGCGCATCTTCGGAATCGACTTCATTGACTTCGTCGGCCAGCAATTCCCTCTCTTCTGCGCTCTTGCTCATGAGTGCATTATCTCACCCGGCTGTTCTCGCTTCTGCAACGCCGCTCCCTTGTTGGGAAAAAGTTGCAGCCTTAATGCGGGGGCACTTTGACGGATGGATCACAAGAGCACCGGAAAGTGCCTCTGACCTGGTGTCGGAGGGGGACTCGACACAATGCCGTGCGCGCTTTTGACGCCAGCACGGCCTGGGGATCACCCCATGTCGGAGCCAGAACGGACGGCGTCGCGGTACTCGAGATGGGAACCGCCGAGCTTTGGCTACCGGCCGCCTGACCAACGGAGCCAGGGCACAATAGAACTTGGTATCCAAGCCGTTCCCGAAAACGAGCGACGACTGAAGCGAATGACGCTTCGTCAGGTCGACGTCATGGATAGGCCTCAGAATGTGTGACGTAACCCATGGGCCTCGGCCTCTTCGTACTCAGTTCAATCCGCCAAGTGCCGCCAAGGCATCGTCGATCCGGATGTACATCCTGTTTCCGACGTCGCCCTCAACTTGCCTAAAAGCGAACTTCGCATAGAACGACCGAGCATTCTCATCAATTGGATCCACCGCGATGAAACGGGCGGCAACTTGCGTTCCAGCGTCCGCTGCACGCTCGATCGCTTCGATCAATAGGTCACGGCCTAGCCCTTGTCCCTGGTGACCGACGGCAATGGCAAAGCGGGCGAGAAGCACCATCCCAATGTCGTATCCCGGAAGCCCTCTTCCGTACTGACCCGGCAGGGCCTCTTTGCGGACTCCCCCCATTGTGAGGGAGTAGTACCCGACGACATGGTTGGCATCGTCGAGAAGTACGAAGGTCCGGGAAAGATTGCGTCGCTGATTGTCGAGGGCATGCGTGTGCAGCCAGTCGTCGAGGTCCTTCACTCCACAACTGAAGCCGCCAAACTCGTGATGCTCGCCCAGACGTTCAACTCGCACTCAGTCGACCCGCTTCAACCGGCGGGCCCGGCGGACCTGGGTGGCGAGATCCTTGGGCGGGCGAACCGGCCCGTCGAGGGCCTTCATAAACCGCTCGTGATCTGCCACAGCAAGGTGGATCGTCCGGTGTGCCTCCACGATCGCGGCGGCGTCCGAGAGCGCTCGATCCAAAAGGAACTCGGACACTGAAACGCCAGCCAGTCCCGCAGCCTCTGCCAATAGATCGTCGTCGCCCGCTGAAATTCGAACCTCTCGTCGCTGGTCTTTTACCGTCATGATGGCCTCCTGTACGTACTATTGTACGGCATACGCACTCTTAGATCAACCGCGGTCGCGAAGAGGTTCACCACCCGGGCTGTGAAAGCGTCGTCGTGTTTCACCCCCTGCAGACGCGCCTATGACGACTGCCGTCACTCCTCGGCGTCGGCGCGCAATTCCCGTATCGCCTCGGCCGCGTCAAGGCTCTCGAGTTCAGGCTCAGGGCCGGCCAGAAGGTCGTCAAGAAGAGCTTGAAAGGCTGCAGGTGAACAATCCTCGTCGGGGTTTGTGACCGCCACCGGGGAACCAGGAGCCGAGTCAGCCGGTCGGTGCGCCATCTTTGAATTGTAGCGATGCTGTTCTGGTGTCGGAGGGGGGACTCGACACAATGCCGTGCGCGCGTTTGACGCCTGGCAGACGTGGGGATCACCCCATTTCGGATCGCAAGTCGACGGCAACGCTGTACGTGAAGTGGGAATCACCGAGTTACGGTTACCGGCCGCCTAGCTCGTGGATGCGCTCACCGTGGTGGGTGGGATCCCGTACTGCTCGCGAAGATGAGCAGTCGGGAGGTCGAAACCTGAAATATCTGACCTCAACCGGCGGATTGGGACAGTCAGCCGTATTCGTCTACGTCCAGATCGGCATGAGTGGCCAACAGGAATTCGATTACTCCTAGGCCGAGGTGCCAACCGAGAAGTTGGTGCTGTCCAGGGAGCTTTTCAAAGTTCTGGCCATCTGACGACTCAATAACAGACAGTTCCTCGTCCTCACCGTCTTCGTCGTCAAAATGCCTAACTACTTGAAGCCGGCTACCCGTGCCTTCAAGATGCGGGCCTTCCGTCGTGAGCTCCTGAACAAGCTGCCCAATAGCGCCAGAGTGTGGCTTCAACCGACCGATGATCCGATCAAAGTGCTCAACCACCGTTAGTCCCGGCTGGTCTGATCGAATCTCCCAAAAATGGAATTTGGGAACCGGCGGGTTCATCGTGCGACTTCCACGGACCTTGAAACGGTCCGGCTCGATCCCAAGTCGGCCGGTGATGTCAGCGCTGGTAAGCGTTTGGCTGAAAATCCCGAAATAGGCATACTGGCGAATCCGCACATGATTAGTGAAGCAGGTCAGCCATGCACGCTTCATTCCGGCGAAGTGGGATACCTGACGTCTCAGACTCCGAAGGGAATATGGGGCCCCTAAGATCGCCCGCGGGGAAGTCCGTCTGTTTAAGTACGAGTTAGCAGACCAAGGGGCTGATGCGTGACGACTGCGCTTCGAATTCCGGATCGGTTGGCGCACACCGTCGTCTCGGCATTCGGCGATGTCGGTCGCAACTGGCTGGCGCGACTACCGAGTCTGGTCGCTGACGCGGCGAGTGCCTGGCAGCTGCAGGTGGGCGCACCGTTCGAGCCGGGCGGCAACGTCGGGTGGGTTGCTCCCGTACGTCGACCGGACGGCAGCGACGCGGTGTTGAAGGTGGAGTGTCCGGGTCATCGCAATCCCTGGGCGGCAAAGGGCCTGCAACATTGGTCTGGTCGCGGGGCGGCGCGACTTTTCGACTCCGACGAGGCGACTCAGGTCTTGCTCCTCGAGCGGTGCGTGCCCGGCACCAACGGTGATGACCTCGACGTCGCCACCGCCAACGAGATCGTTGCGTCAGTACTCGCCGAGTTACACGCAGTCGATCCTCCTGCAGAGGACGAGTTCGAGCCACTCGCGACGTTGGTGGAGCGCTCCCGCCAGATGATGTGGGACTGGTTCGAACGGTTTGAGCGGCCAGTGGATCGAGGCCTCGTCGCGCTGGCACCTCCCTGACCACATCTTCTACGGACACGGTGTTGCTACACGGCGATCTTGGACCGGGGAACGTGGTGCTCTCGGAGCGTGGATGGTTGGCGATCGATCCGTATCCGGTGCTGGGTGATCGCGCGTTTGACGTTGGGCACGATCTGTCGCGGTGTGACCTGCGTGACGCGCTGGAGCACGTCGCCTTCTTTGCCGATCGTCTGGATCTTGATGGGCAACGCATCGCGGGCTGGACGTTCGCGTGCTGTGTGGAGGTAGCGCTGGAGTGCAGGTCGGTCGGAGACGCGATGGGATTCCGCGAATACCTCGACCGTACGGAACAGCTCTCGTCGCAGCGCCTGATGTAGCAAAGCTCAGGGATCTAGAAAGTGTGGCGTCTCGCTCGGCGGAGGGCGACCCGCTAGTGGCGTCTCAGTAACCCGGGCATCCCTGTCCCGAAATCCCGGCCGAGCCCTCGCCCAGTAGTGCCGCCTTGCCGCACCTCGTCCCGGCGAACGGGGGCAGTTTCCTAGGCCAGAAATTGGGTAGGCACCTGGTTGTACATAGCTGACCAGGCGGACCATTTCGAGGCCCACCGGCATTCCGAACGAGGAGGCAACCAGTGGGGCAGCCAGTCGTGCACTTCGAGGTCATTGGCAAAGACCCCAGCCTTTTGCGGAAGTACTTCTCTGAGTTGTTCGACTGGAAATTCGACGTGCCATCGCCGGTAGTGGCGGAAGTGTCGGCGCCGGAGGAATACGGATTCCTCGATCTGATCACTGCCGACGATGGAACAGGCATTCGAGGAGGTATCGGTGGCGGACCGGGCTACGAAAATCACGTAGTCATTTACGTTGGCGTACCGGATGTCGAGACTGCTCTGAAGCGTTCAGAAGAACTGGGAGGTACCCGGGTCATGGGGCCAGTGGTGTCGCCCAATGGACTGGTCGTCGGTCATTTCAAAGATCCCGAAGGCAACCTTGTCGGCGTAGCCGGGACAGCCTGACTCCTAGCCCCGGTCCGGCGATCGGGGCGACAGCCGGGCGACGTTCTGCTCGCGGATCGGGGACACCTGCTGTCCCGGTTGACGATTCCCCGGGCCCAGGAGGAATCTTCGCCAGGCGGGGCATACGGGACGCCCTCGGGCAGCGACCCTGGTTGACACGGGCCGTTGCCGCAACGGGTTCCTCAACTGCAACGAACTGATGACGGCCCGCTGGTTAGGTCCACAATGATCGTGGGGTGTCAGCCGATCCGGCGAGTGAGGTTAGCTCAGGAAATTGACCTCGGGATCCGGTATGCGGGTCCGCGAGATGCAGTTGAGGCGAGATCGGTATTTCGTATCAAATACTTCCACGACGCGTCGGATGGCCATCTCCTCACGCTTGGCGGATCGGACGTTGCGCCCTTGGCGTGGAGCTTGGCGCGAATCCTAGAAAGCGGACTACGACCGGCCGATCCTCAGCTGAGGTGCTGGGCGATGTCCCTGGAAGCAGGGTTTAGGTAGTCACCGTTGATGCGGACATCTACCAGGGCTACACCCTTTTCGTGGGCGAGAATGGCCGGGAGGCGATCGAGTTGTTCCGGAGCATCGATGCGGTATCCGGTTGCACCAAACGCGCTAGCAAGGGCAACGAAATCCGGCGACGGATAGTCGGCGTAGCTGGTAGGTATTCCCTTACGGACCAGGTTATGGCGCTCCTGCCCCATGGATTGGTCATTTAACACGACGATGGTCAAAGGTAGTGAGTAGCGCGCGGCTGTGTCGAACTCGGCCAGTCCCATCATGAAGTCGCCGTCCGCGGTCACATGTGTGACGCGTTCATCTGGCCGAGCGAAACACGCGCCGATGGCAACTGAAAGACCTTGGCCGAGTGCGCCGAAGTCGATGCTGGTACATGTCCAGTTTCGAGGAGAGAATGCATGCAAGGTCTGGCAGGCGACCTGGGCCACGTGGCCGCCTCCGATGACCACGCGTCGGTTGGCGGGTAGCAGTCGGTCCAGTTCGCTCAGCACGTGGCGTGGATCGATGGAGTGGTCTGTGTCCATGTAGGGAGTACCGTCGAGAGGCTGGGACCGATCCAGGCTGGACATCAGCTCAGCATTGGGTTTTCGGGGGGTGCCTTGTGATTTTCGAACTTGCTCCGTGATCGCCTCGACGGTGGCGGCGGCATCTCCGAGCAACGCCACGTCTGGTCGATGATGGACGCCGAAAGCGGCGCGGTCGGTGTCGATGTGGACCAGCTGCCGGTCTGCCAGTACCTCGCCGAAGTGGGTGGTCCACTGGTTCAGTTCCGCGCCAACGGCAAGAACGAGGTCGCAATGTTCGAGGGCGCGCATTGCCCGGCCATCGCCAAGACCCCCACAAACCGCGGCGTCGAGAGGGTGACCGGCGAATAGGCCGTTGGCCAACAGGGTGGTCATCAACGGAGCGTGGAGCTCTTCGCCCAGTTTTCGCAGGACCGCTCCCGCGTTGCTTACCACGGCGCCCCGACCAGCCAGTATCGCCGGTTGGCGGGCGCCCATGAGTGCTTGAGCGGCAACGGCGACGAGAGTGTGGTCGGCCCGTGGACCCTGGGCCGGTGGTGCGTAAGGTTGATAGCGCAGTACTTTCGGCAAATCGCTTTCCTGCACGTTGGCAGGCAAGTTGAGCACGAACGGGCGTTGGCTTCGAAGCCCCTCAAATGCCCGGGCCAGATTCTCGGCCAATCCCCGAGCCGAGTCGACCGTGGCCTCGTTTCCCGCCATCAGCTGCGCGAATGTCTTCTGATCGAATAGTTGCGGGTTGTGCAAGTCGCCCAATGACGCATCACCGGCTAAGAGCAGCACCGGGACGTGTCGTCGATTGGCGACAACCAAGCTTGTACCAGCATTGGTCAATCCGGGCCCCTGGGTCACCGTGGCCACTCCCGGCTTGCCGGTGAACCGAGCGTATCCGTCGGCCATGCCTACGACGCCCTGCTCATGGCGACCGTGGACGATGCGTACGCCACAGCGTTCGCCCAGATCGCAGATTAAGTCTTGATTACCATCGCCCATCAGCGCGAACACCACTTCGACGCCCTCGGCGACGAGTGCGTCGGCCACTCCTTCACGGATCTTCATTCTTGCCTCCCGAGTCGTCGGCAACGGTTGTGCGACGGAAATATGAACCTCAAATCCGTAGAAAGCAACAATTGCAGCATCACGAGACGAATCGAAGGAACAGGACTATCACGCCCCGGGACATTGATTACACCATAAGCGGGTCAAAGAGCATCTCTCAGTGCTGGAGCCGGCTCCCCGGAAGTCAGGTCGATCCCTGGTGGTGCTCCACCCAGACGCCAGTGACGACTCGTCAAGAGACAATCCCGTCGACCCAGCACCATGCCGCCTCCGCCTACTAGGCGCAAACTTCGGCGACTGATCGACGCTTGTCGAGTCCTTGCGAGCTCGGCGACACCGGTCAGAGGGCGTCCGATTTGAGGATCCCCTTTCGGACCGTCATTCGGGCCCAGGGTGCCCCCAAAATCCGAACGGCCGGGGCTCCAGAGGTCGCCCCGTTGTGCCGGTTGAAGCGGGTTAGCCAGCAGCTAACAAATGGTCCAAATCTGACCATCACCACGTACCAGACGGACCCCCGCCTGCCGCATCAGGACCTGACGGGCAAAGTGAGCACGCGCAGTTCTGGCGGAAGGTTCGGAGCTGCAGCGAGCTTGTAATCATCGGTCAGGAAATCCCCATTGATCTCTTCGGCCAGTGCCAAATAGAGAGCGTCTGCGGCAGTCACATTGTGACGATATTTCCAGGCAGCCGGAACCAGCGGGGCTAATGAAGCCCGGTGGAGATGCCACGAAACGAGGCGGCCAACTGCGGAAGTGGCCTGCGACTCTGTGATTTTCTTCTCGATGAGAAGCCGACGTCGGAGCGCACCCATCACTTCGGCATAGAAATGTTCGGGAACCCAACCCTCAGCATCGGCCGGTAACAGCCGAGCCATGGCTCGGCCTCGACGAGTGTCGACGACAATTTCAACCCCTGCGGAAGCGTCTATGACGACCGCTGTCACGCCTCGGCGTCGGCGCGTAATTCCCGTATCGCCTCGGCCGCGTCCAGGCTCTCGAGTTCAGGCTCAGGGCCGGCCAGAAGGTCGTCAAAAAGGGCATGGAAGGCCTCAGGCGAACAGTCCTCATCGGGGTTCGTGACTACCACCGAGCCAGGCGGCACGTCATTTGGTCGGTTCACCATGCCTCCATGGTACCGGCTGCCACTGCCGATGCACTCCCCCATCGTGCGCCCGCTGGTTAATTCTCGGCTCCCGGCGCCAGCAGCAGCCGAAACCACCGTTGTCGACTTCAGCGACGCCCGGCACACCACTAATGCCAGACGAGTGAAGCAGGAATTGTTGTGGTTGGTTCGGATTGGAAGTGGGTTGGTCGGGTTGGGTTTGTGGCGAGGGTGGATCGGCGAGGGGCTGGGTCGGTGAGGCCAGGTGGATCGGGTCTGGATGCTGGCGCTGGTCCATTCGATGGCGACAGTGACGAACTGCTGTTGCCTCCGATCGCTGCGAACGACGCCGTAGCGGCGTTCGATGCTCGCCCATCCCGCCGGCAAGCGAGCGAGGGTCAAGTTCTGGTGAGGGCAGCCCCCAGGCCGAGCGAGAACTTCTGGCGGGCTCGCCACTTGGGGCGAGCCTCAACGATCGGGACACCGCCAGAAGTTGTTGTGAGCCGAGCCGGGACTTGACGCCGTGGAGCTCCGGTGGACTCCGCTGCGCCGGGGAAGGGGGTGACCGGGGTTGGTTCGGGGTGATGGAACAACGGGCCAGGGGCCAGATGTGGTCGCCACTCCAGGTACTGGATGAGGGAGCCAACAACTTCGCCGGGAGGATGGACATTGCTCACCAAAAGGATTCGTCTCAACTCAGGGAATCGACCGCATCACGACCACTGCGTCCTACCGTCACCGACTACAGACACAGGGCAGGGGTATCCTCCGAAAACACGCTCCGGCTCGTCAGGTCGGACCCCATGAACGACGAGGGGGAGATTACCTTTGAAGCCACTGCCCCACCGGCTATGACGACCGACCTGGCCATCGCCCTGGCGCAGCTGGTCCGGGCCACACTCGCTCGGCGGGCCGAACAGCCGAAGCGAGCCGCATGACCAACGAAAAGTCACTCATTCCGCTCACCGCCTATGCCCGGACGTCCACCGACGACCAGCAGAACCCGGGCGAGAGTCTGCGTTGGCAGCTTTCCCGGGCCAACGCCCTCATAGTCGGGCGGGCAGAGATCGTCTCGGTCGTTCACGACACCGACGTCTCTCGTTCGGTCCCTTGGTCCCGACGCCCCGAAGCGGCCCGCCTCATTTCCCAACTCCCCGACCCGAATCGCGGGTGGACCGGCATCGTCGTTGGTGAGCCACAACGAGCTTTCGGCTCGGCCGGCCAAGTGCAGAACATCCTCCCCCAGCTCGCCCATTGGGGCGTCCAGCTCTGGGTGCCCGAGGTCGGTGGCCCCGTCGATCCCGATTCCGAAGCGCACGATCTCCTCATGTCGATGTTCGGCGGACTCAGCAGGGCCGAGCGAAACAGGCTTCGGGTCCGTGTCCGGACTTCGATGAAGGCGATGGCCCCGGAAGGTCGCTTCCTCGGAGGACGACCACCTTACGGCTACCGGCTCGAACGTACCGGCGTGCCACATCCCAATCCTGAGAAGGCCCGCCAGGGCGTCCAACTCACCAATCTGGTCGTCGATCCTGAGACTTCAAAGGTTGTGCAGCAGATCTTCGCTTGGCGGGTCGAGGGCATCGGCTTTCGGACCATCGCCACCCGTCTGACCGAACAGGGATTTCCTTGCCCGTCTGCCGCTGACCGGGAGCGCAATCCGCACCGCCACGGTCGCGCCTGGTCGGTTGGCGCCGTGCGAACCATCGTCATGAACTCGAAGTACAAGGGCCAGGGCAGCTACGGGCGCTATCGCAAGGTGGAACGTCTCTATGACGTCAATGACCCTGCCGCCGGCAATGTGACCCGGATGTCGCCCGCCCCGGCATCGGAGGTCATTGAAACCGATGGCATTGTGCCGCCAATCGTCAGCGAGACGGTCTGGCGCCAGGCGCAGACCGACCGTGCCCCGGCTACTTCGGGACCTCGACCAGATCGGTCTCAGCCTTCCCCTTACGCCCTGCGGGGGCTCATCGTTTGTGGCCGGTGCGGCAAGAGGATGCAGGGCCACACGGTCAAGCGGAGGAGCGGCGTCAAGCGCGTCGGCTATCAATGCGTGTATCGGTCTGAGTACCCGGGTGACGACAGCCATCCCAAGACACTCTTTCTGGCTGAGGACCGGATATTGCCCGCTGTCGATCAGTGGCTGGCGGATCTGACCTCCCCGGACCGGCTGGACAACACGGTGATGGCCATCCTGGCCGCCGATGCTCACGAAACCACCGGTTCACCCGAACTGCTCCGGGCCAAGAGCCAGGCCAGCGAGGCGCGCAAGAAGCTCAGCCAGTACCTCGACGCCCTGGAGGCCGGAATGGACCCGGCCCTCGTCACCGAACGCACCCGAATCGCCCAGGGTGA
>Ga0302325_10035607_pt1 | contig 10167 bp, 6 predicted proteins | sample Palsa_T0_2_FD_201948 | JGI IMG/M metagenome (GOLD analysis project Ga0302325, IMG submission 201948) | Peat permafrost microbial communities from Stordalen Mire near Abisko, Sweden - Palsa_T0_2 | ecosystem: Environmental > Terrestrial > Soil > Palsa > Peat permafrost | place: Sweden: Abisko... | reverse complement strand
ACGCTAAGGTCGGGAAAATGGCGAAAGCAAGACTCGAACCTTGGAGCGGCCTTGTGGACCTTTCTGTACAGTATGTCTTGAGATATAGCAAGTTTCTCGATGGCGGGTTGCAGTTCATCGGTTCTGATCTGTATCTCTGACAGCAGATTGGCTCTTTCGACTGCTTCCGCTTGCTTTGTTCTTATGGACGCCTCGTAATCCAGTTGGAGTTTTCCCAGGCCGCCGATGAAAATGGATGACAAAACCACCAGGCCGGCTGGCGCATTCAGAAAACTCCACAAAACTCCCCAAACCGTCTTCTTCTTTTCCGGAGTCGCAGCGGCGCGCCTTTTCGGACGACCGTGTTGCGGTCCTGGCGGTCTGAACCTCAATGCAAACCCCCATTACCTACCAACTTGGTGGTGCTTAGCAGGGAGTTTCGTGCGGAACGATGTGTCGAGTCTGCTTGCTTTCTTGCGCTGCGATTGACGGGGCTGATCGATCGCGGGTCATATTCATCTGAATCGTACCGGGACTCAATCAATTCAACGTTTTCGTCGACGGGTGCTTTATTGATAACTGGCGGGTTCGAAGGGGTGGTCGTAGCTTTCGATTTTGCTGTAGAACCGCAATAGTCAGCACGTGGCGCGCGATCACTGTTTTGATCGGCCAATGACGCCGTCGCGACGCCGCTGCTGTGGCGCGATTGGTACCAGCTCGCCTTCTGAGGCCCCGACGGTAGGTTGGCGAGGGAGCCCGCCAACTCCTTCTCATGTTTGGACCAGACAACGTTCGTGGGGTCGAGTTTCATCAATGTCTCGGCGATGTCCAGGGCTTCGCGCCAGGCGGCGCGGGCTGAGGCGAAGTCACCCTCGGTCCGATTGAGCGAGCCGATCGCGTCGAGTGTGAGGCTGATGTCGTTCTGACGATCGGCGGACGTCGGGTCGGCCTTGGCCAGCACACGGGCCATGGCGAGGCTCTCCTGGTAGGCTGCGGTCGCGTGGGCGACGTCGCCGTTCTTGGCCAGCAAATCACCAAGTCTGGCGAGCGTCTCGCTGACATCGCGCTGATCGTCGGCCGAGGATGGCTCCTGCTTGGCCAGGTTACGGGCGATGTCGAGACTCTCCAGGTAGTTCGCCCGGGCGCCCTCTGCGTCCCCTTGCCTGACCCGCGCGTCCGCAGCCTTCCGCAGACCTTCGCTGAGAGCCCGCGCCTTGTCCGCCGAACTGGGATCACCCCTGGCGAGTCGACGTAGGATCTCAAGACTTTCTCGATAGGATGACTGGGCGCCGGCCAGATCCCCGCGCTCGACCTGAAGGTCGGCTACCGCCAGAAGCCTTGTGCTGAGATCGGCCTGCCGGTCCGCCGCGCCCCGGTCCGCCTTGGCCAAGGCGCGGGCGATGTCGAGGCTCTCCTGGTATGACGCCCACGCGCCGCCCAGATCGCCCTGGGCCACCAGAACGTCTCCGATATCGTTCAGGCTCACGCTGAGGTCACGCTGGCGCTCAGCCGAGCTGGGATCGGCCTTCGCGAGTCGACGGCGGATTTCCAAAGCCTCCTGGTAGAAGGCTCGGGCGTGGGCGAGGTCGCCCTGGTCGCTCAGAACGTCTCCGATCTCATTCAGGCTCACGCTGAGGTCCCGTTGCTTGTCGGCCGAACTGGGATCGGCCCGGGCCAGGGCGCGGTCGATGTCGAGCGCCTCCTGGTATGACGTCCGCGCGGCGGTCAGATCACCCTGATCGCTCTGCACATCGCCGATGTCACTCAGGCTTGCGCTGAGCTCCTGCTGGCTGTCCGCCGAACTGGCGTCGAGCTTGGCCAGCCGCCTGCGGATATCCAGGGCTTCCTGGTAGGACGCCCTCGCGGCGGCCAAATCATCTTGAGCGGCTTTGACGTTGCCGATCTTGCGCAAGCTCACGCTGAGGTCGCGCTGGTTGTCCGTCGAGCTGGGGTCGGATCGGACCAGCCGCCGGCGGATATCCAGGCTTTCCTGATAGGAGGCCCACGCGCCGGCCAGGTCTCCCTGGGCGCCCTGAACGTCTCCGATATCGTTCAGGCTCACGCTGAGGTCACGCTGGCGCTGAGCCGAGCTAGGATCGGCCTTCGCGAGTCGACGGCGGACTTCCAACGCCTCCTGATAGGAGGCTCGGGCGCTGGCCAGGTCTCCCTGGTCGCCCAGAACGTTTCCGATTTCGTTCAGGCTCACGCTGAGGTCCCGTTGCTTTTCGGCCGAACTGGGATCCGCCCGCGCCAGGGCGCGGGCGATGTCGAGGGCCTCCTGGTATGACGCCCGCGCGGCGGCCAGGTCACCCTGAGTGATCTGCACATCACCGATGTCACTCAGGCTTGTACTGAGGTCTTGCTGGCTGTCCGCCGAACTGGCGTCGATCTTGGCCAAACGCCTGCGGATATCCAACGCTTCCTGGTATGACGCCCGCGCGGCGGCCAGGTCGCCTTGGGCGGCCTCGACATTGCCGATCTTGTTCAGACTCACACTGAGTTCCCGCTGGTTCTCCACCGAAGCCTGATCGACCTGCGCTAGGCGCCTGCGGATCGACAGGCTCTCCTCGTAGGATGCGCGGGCGCCGGCCAGGTCTCCCTGGGAGACCTGCGCGTCACCGATCCTGTTCAGGCTCACGCTGATGTCGCGCTGCGCGGCGGTCGAGGTGGGATAGGCCTTCGCCAGAGTCCGGGCGATCTGGAGGCTCTCCTGGTATGATTCTCGCGCCAGCGTCAGATTGCCCTGTTCGATCAGGACATCGCCGACGTCGTTCAGGCTGACACTGAGATCACGCTGGCGATCCGCCGAGGCGGGATCGGCCTGAGCCAGACGCCGGCGGATATCCAAGGCCTGCTGGTAGGATGCCCGCGCGCCGGTGACGTCGCCCTGCGAAAACAGGGCGTCACCCACCCTGTTCAGGCTGAAGCTGAGGTCTCGCTGGCCGCTTACGGAACTGGGGTCGGCCTGGGCCAACGCTCGGGCGATATCGAGGTCTTCCTTGTAGGACGCCATTGCGCCGGCCAGATCGCCCTGGCTGAACTGCACATCGCCGATCCTCTCGAGACTGGCGCTCAGGTCGCGTCTGTTGTCCGCCGAGCTGGGATCGTCCCGCGCCATTCGACGACGGATCGCCAGCCCCTCCTGATAGGACGCCCGGGCGCCGGCGAGGTCGCCCTGGGAGCTCTGCACGTCACCCAGGTTGTCCAGACTGACAGCAACATCGCGCTGGCTGTCAGCCGAACCAAGATTGGAATTCGCAAGCGCTCGGGCGAGGTCGAGACTCTCCTGATATGAGGCTTTCGCTCCGGCCAGATCGCCTTCGGCGAGTTGAATGTCTCCGATTTTGCTCAGACTTCGGTGAAGATCGGTCTGTTCCTTTGCCGTGGACTGATGCAGGGCGGCAAGATGAGAGGCTATGTCGTAGGCTTGCTTGTATGAGGCCCGCGCCTCAGCCAGATCCCCACCGGCGAGTTCGGCGTCGCCGACGTAGGTCAGGCTCACGGCGAGATTGCGCTGTCTTTCTGAGGATGCGGGATCGGCCTGTGCGAGCCGGAGGTTGATGTCCCGGGCCTCCGAATAGGAGGCGCGCGCGGCCGCCGTCTCACCGGAAGCCAGTTGCGCGTCGCCCAGGCGTCCTAGTCCGACACTGAGATCAAAGAGAGTCTCCGCCGAGTTCGGGTCTTCCGCGGCCAGTTGGCGACGCATGGCGATGCTCGCCTGATAGGACTTGAGAGCGTCGGCGAGTTCACCCTGCGAGACCTGAAGGCCGGCGATCTTATCGAGGCTCTTGCTGAGGTCGCGCTGCTTGGCCAAGGAGCCCGGATCGGCCTTCGCCAACGCCCGGGCGATGTCGAGTCCCTCCTGGTAGAGCGCCCGGGCGCGGGCCGGATCGCCCCGGGCGATCTCGACGTCGCCGAGCTTGTTCAAGCCGACGCCCAGGTCGTGCTCGGTTTCGGCCGAATTGGGATCCGCCGCATCGAGCCGGCGTCGGATGTCCAGGCTCTCCTGGTAAGTCGTGCGAGCCCCCGCCAGGTTCCCCACCGCGACCTCCACATCCCCGATCTTGTTGAGGCTTACGCTAAGATCGCGCTGCGCGCCGGGCGAGGCCGGATCAGCCGCCGCCAGGGCGCGGACGATATCGCGGTCCGCCTCGTAGGATGCCCGGGCGCCGGCCAGATCGCCCTCGGCGACCTGCAGATCGCCTATTCTTTCCATGCTCAGGCTGATGTCTCGCTTCGCCGCCGGTGAACTGGGATTGGCCGAGGCGAGCTGCCGCCGTATGCCGAGGCTCTCGTCGTATGCCGTCCGAGCCTGTTTGAAGTCGCCCAGCGCGAGATCCACATCGCCGATCTTGTCGAGAATGACGCCGAGATCGCGTTGGCCGTCGGCCGAACCGGGTTCGGCTTTCGCCAGCGCGCGAGCGATCTCGAGGCTTGCCGCGTAGGACTGCAGCGCACCGGCCGGATCGCCTGAATCAAAGCGCGCCTCGCCCTCGTGGCCGAGCGTGACCATGCGTTTGTGCATATCCAAGGCTGTGGCGCCAGAGGCGGCTGGCGACCCAGCGCCGTCGCCGGGCCCCTGCTGATTCCACGCCGCCGCGACCGTCGGACCGGCCGCCGCTCCCGCCAGCAGACACGTCGCCATCGCCGCGGCAAGGAAGGCTGCTCGCATCTCGTGGATCGCCCCCTGAAAGCACACTATGCTCGCTCGATCGTCATAATGCACGCTTCGGTCACGGTAGGCCCGCGTGGGCAGGTCCGCGACAACATGCGCGGAGCGCTGTCGCATCAGCGGCTGGGCAGGGCCGTCAGATCGCGCCCTCGTCCCGCAGCGCATCCACCTCCGCGGCGCTCAGCCCCAGCAGTTCGGCGTAGACCGCGGCGTTGTCGGCGCCGATGGCCGGGCTCGGGGTCGCCGGCGTCGGCGGCGTGCCGTGATAGCGCAGGGGGCTGCCGGGGACGGTGATCCGTCCCAGGCTCGGATGATCGATCTCCTCGAGCATGCCGCGGCCCTTCATGTGCTCGTTCGCCAGCACCTCCTGCAGATCGCGCACCGGGGCCGACGGCACGCGGTGCGCGCCGGTGGCGGCGAAGATCTCGGCTCGGGTCAGATCGGCCGCCCACGCCTCCACCGCGGCGTCGGTCTCCGCCATGTGCTCCACGCGCGCCGCGTTGCTGCGAAATCGCGGATCGTCGGCGAGTTCGGGCCGGCCCATGGCGCGGGTCAGGCCGCGCCAGTGGTCCTCGTTGATACAGATGATCGCGAACCAGCCGTCTTTGCAGGCGTAGACGTTGTAGGGCGAGACGGCCAGGCCGCCGTGGCGGTTGCCGGTGCGGCCGATCGGTCGGCCCGGCTGGTTGTGGATCATGCCCAGGTTGGAGGCCAGGGTCGGGAACATGGTCTCGATCATCGCCACCTCGACCAGCCGTCCTCGGCCGGTCTTCTCCCGCTCGTAGAGGGCGGTGACGATGGCCCCGTAGAGGTGGGTCCCGGAGAGGAAATCGGCGATCGCCGGGCCGGCCTTCACCGGCGGCCCGTCCGGAAATCCGGTCACGCTGATCGCGCCCGAGGCCGCCTGGATGGTGATGTCCATGGCCAGGTTGTCGCGCTCCGGTCCGGAAAGGCCGTAGCCGGTCGCCGAGGCGTAGATCAGGCGCGGGTTCTCGGCCATCAGCACGGCCGCGCCAACGCCCAGCCTGTCCATCACCCCAGGCGCGAAGTTCTCCAACAGCACGTCGGCCTGGCGGACCAGCGCCTTCAGCAGTTCGACGCCGCGCGGGCTCTTCAGGTTGAGGGTGATCGCCCGCTTGTTGGAGTTGAGCATGGCCAGCGGCAGGGATGCGCCGCCGCCGACCGCCTCACGGACACGCAGCGGCTCGCCGTGGCGCGGCTCGACCTTGATCACCTTGGCCCCGGCCTTGGCCATCAGCAGGCCTGCGTACGGACCTTGGTAGACCTGGCCCAGGTCGATGACGGTGACGCCGGTCAGCGGCGGGGGAAGTGACATTAGAAACCCCGCTCATCCGGGTGAAGGAAACCCCGCTCATCCCTGTAGGAACCCCGTTGATCCCCGCCAAAGAAACCAAAACCCCGCTCATCCCCGCGAAAGCGGGGACCCAGAGTTTTCCACCTGGGAGGTCTCAATTCAGATAGGTTCAGCATGCGTATTCCTGGACAGCGCTGGGTCCCCGCTTTCGCGGGGATGAGCGGATTATTTGCTAATACAGCGCCTGGTCGAAGAGCTCGCGGGCCATGACGATGCGCTGCACTTCGCTGGGACCCTCGCCGATGCGGCGGATGCGCATCTCCCGGTACCAGCGTTCGAACGGGAAATCCTTGGTCACCCCATAGCCGCCGTGGATCTGGATCGCCCGGTCCACGACCCGGCCGGCCCCCTCGGAGGCCAGCAGCTTGGCCATCGCCGCCTCGGCGCGGTACGGCTCGCCCCGCCGCGACTTGCAGGCGGCGGCCAGGGTCGCCCAGCGCGCCGTGCGGATGTCGATCTCGTTGTCCACCACCATCCACTGGATGGCCTGGCGGGTGGAGAGCGCCGCGCCGAAGGTCTCGCGCTGCTTGGCGTAGTCGATGCACATCGCCTGCGCCTTGATCGCCACGCCGATGCAGCCGGCCGCGTAGGGAATCCGCTGGCGGGTCAGCCGGTCATTGGCGATCGAGAACCCCCGGTTCACCTGGCCCAGCACATTGGCGTGCGGCACCCGGGCGTTGTCGAACTGCAGTTCGGTGCCGTAGTGGCCGCTGCGCAGGGTGTGCACCACCCGGCGGACGTGGAAGCCGGGGGTGTCGGCGTCGACAATGAAGCAGGTGACGCCGCCGCGGCCCTTCGAAGCGTCTGTGCGCGCGAAGACGATCCCGAAGTCGGCGACGTCGGCCCCGGAGATGAAGATCTTCGAGCCGTTGATCACCCAGTCGTCGCCGTCGCGCTCAGCCTTGGTGCGGATGGCGCGGGCCGGATCCGAACCGCCGGAGGGTTCGGTCAGTCCGAAGAAGCCGCGCTTCTCGCCACGCAGCATCGGAAACAGATAGCGCTCCTTCTGGTAGTCGTCGGCCTCGTATAGCTGGGCGAGGCCCGCGCCGCCGAAGGCCCCGAAGCACGGGGCATAGAGGCCGGCGCGGTGCTGGGAGGTCTCCATGGCGATCAGGGTGTGGGTGACGATGTCGACCTCCGGTCCTCCGAATTCCGGCGGGATCCCCAGGCCATAAAGCCCCATGGCGCGGGTCATCGCTGTCAGCCGCGCCTGGTCTTCCGGCTCGAGCCGCGAGGCGTCCGGGTCGAGCTTCGCCTCGAGCGGAACCACCTCCTCGCGCACGAACCGGCGGACCTGCTCGACGATCAGGGCCTGCTCTTCGCTCATCTCGAAGTCCATCGCGACCCTCTCAGCCTGGGCTCAGGCGGCCGAGACGGCGTCGGCCGTCGGCGGCGTTGCCGGGTGGCAGGGCGCCGAAGTCGGCCTTGTGGACCATCAGCAACTCTTCGTACCGGCTCAGATACTGCGCCGTGACCTCGACGCGGAACCGCGTGGCCTCCCCCGCCGCCAGCACCGCCCCGAGCTCGCCGCGCAGGCCGAACAGCGAACGGCCGCCGGCGTAGCCGATGCGCAGCACCCGGCCCGCCTCGTCCCCCAGCTGGTAGACCCCCAGCTCGCCGCGAAGATCGGCCACCGTCGCTTCGGTCAGCGGTCGCCAGGGCTTGTCGAGGCGTACGCCGGCCACGTCAGCGACCCTCGAACCGCGGCGACCGCCGCTCCAGCATCGCCGCGATCCCCTCGCGCGCGTCCTGGCTGCGGCCGGCGGCGGCGACCAGGGCGTCGATGTCGGCGTGCTCGATCCGATCGCGAAAGGTCATCGCGCGCACCATCAGCGCCTTCATGGCCCTGAGCGACAGCGGCGCGTTGGCGGCGAGCCGGTCGATCACCGCCTGGGCCGCCGCCTCGAGGCCCTCGGATGGACCGGCGCGGTGGATCAGGCCCATGTCGGCCATCCGGCGCGCCGGCAGCAGGTCCCCCAGCAGCAGCATCTCGCGCGCGCCCACCGGACCGGCCACCTCCAGCAGCTTCTTGGCCAGGAACCAAGTGGGCGCGAGCCCGATCTTGGCCAGCGACATGCCGAACCGGGCCGTTTCGCTGGCCACCACGAAGTCGCAGTGCAGAGCCAGCTCATTGCCGCCAGCGATGGCGTCGCCCTGCACCACGGCGACCACCGGCAGGGGATAGAGCTCGATGGCGTGGAGCATCACCTCGATCGCCGATGCGCCGATCGTCCCGCCGCCGCGCTCCCGCAAGTCCAGCCCCGAACAGAACACCGGCCCCTCGGCCCGGACGACGGTCACCCGCTCGTCCGCAGGCGGCGAGGCTGTGAAGGCTTCCGTCAGCGCGGCCAGCATCCCGGCGTCCAGCGCGTTGCGCTTCTCGCCCCGCGCCAGCACCACCTGACGCACGGCCCCCGCCGACGACACCCTGACTGTTTCCATCCCTGTCATCCGTCCGCGGGCCTTTCCGGCGCTCCGCCGCCACTAAACCCTCAGAAGCCCCCCACCGCAATCGCCACCGGAAGGGCCCGGAGCGCGGGCTTCCAGCCCGCCTCTCTCGGCGCCGGTCGCCGAGCGCGCCGATAGCCAAGCAAGTGCGGGCAGGATGCCCGCGCTCCGTGGCTTGCCATAGTCCCCGCAAACCGCGATCAAGTTCGCAAACCAGGGAGTTCGCGTCATGCAGGAAGTGGTCACCGGCTATGGGCTGATCGAGGGTCCGGTGTGGGATCCGGCCAAGGGCCTCTACTTCAGCGACGTACGCGACGGCGGCATCCACCTGCTGGACGGCGCGGGCGAGGTCGCGACCGTGCTCCCCAGGCGGCGCGGGGTCGGCGGCATCGCCCTGCACGCCCAGGGCGGGCTGGTCTTCGGCGGCCGCGACATCTCCTGGTCGCCGCTTGGAGACGGGGAGGGGAAGGTGCTGCTCGCGGCCGCCGCGATTCCCGGCTCGATCGGATTCAACGACCTGACGACGGACACGGCCGGCCGGATCTGGGTCGGCTCGCTGGCGTTCCGGGTGTTCGGCGGCGACGAGCCGAAGCCCGGCGGCCTGCACGTCATCGACCTGGACGGCTCCATGCGCACCGTGGCGGGCGGGGTGATGCTGACCAACGGCCTGGGATTCTCTCCCGACGGCCGGCGCCTCTACCATTCCGACACCCGCAGCCGCGTGGTGCGCGTCTACGATATCGTTCCAGGCGGCGCCGTCGAGCGCTGGGGCACGTTCGTCGACTTCGACGGCGGCGCCGACGGCCTGAAGGTCGCCGCCGACGGCTCGGTCTGGGTCGCCGACGCGCAAGGCGGCCGGGTGGCGGTGTTCGAGCCGGACGGATCCCATCGGCAGGATCTCGCTGTGCCCCTGCCGATGGTCACCAGCCTCTGCTTCGGCGGCGAGGATCTGCGCGATCTCTACGTCGTCACCGGCTCTGACCGGGGACCCAGCGAGACCTGCGGTACGGTCTTCCGCACCCGGGTCGACGTCCCGGGCCAGCCGCTGCCGCTGTGCCGGGTTACGATCTAGCGGACCCCGTACACGGCGGGCGCCTACAGGGAACCGAATGCAGGCCTTATCGAACAGCTTTCTGCTGATCTATGCGGGGTTGTTTCCGATCATAAACCCCGTGGGAGATGCGCCCATCTTCCTCGAGTTGACGCAATTCTGCACGCCCCAGCAACGCAACGACCTGGCGCGCCGCGTGGCGATCAACAGCTTCATGCTCCTGCTGGGCTCGCTCTTCGTCGGCTCTCATGTGCTCGGGTTCTTTGGCATCAGCTTGCCCGTGGTGCGGATCGGCGGCGGCGTTGTGGTCACGGCGCTCGGCTGGCGGCTTCTCAACTCCGACGCCTCCGCCGACGGCGATCAGCCGGCGAAAGGAGCGGGCTCAACCATACCGGACGCCTTCTATCCCCTCACCATGCCGCTGACGGTCGGTCCCGGGTCGATGTCGGTCGCCATCGCTTTAGGGGTCGAGCGGCCGAGGGCGCAGGGGCTCGACGAGTTTGCCCTCATCGGGGGAGCGGTCGCCGGCATGCTGGCGCTGGCGGTGACGATCTACCTGGCCTACCGCTTTTCCCAGAGGCTCACGTCGGTGCTCGGTCGCACAGGCGCGAATGTCCTCATCCGGCTGTCCGCGTTCATTCT
>Ga0302325_10035605_pt1 | contig 10167 bp, 7 predicted proteins | sample Palsa_T0_2_FD_201948 | JGI IMG/M metagenome (GOLD analysis project Ga0302325, IMG submission 201948) | Peat permafrost microbial communities from Stordalen Mire near Abisko, Sweden - Palsa_T0_2 | ecosystem: Environmental > Terrestrial > Soil > Palsa > Peat permafrost | place: Sweden: Abisko... | reverse complement strand
TTGAATACCACCAGCGCGGACGGGTCATGGGCATAGTGCAGACCGCCTTCGCCACCAGTCAGGTCGCCGGCATACCGCTCGGGCTGTACCTGTCCAACCGCTGGGGCTGGAACGCGCCCTTCCTGCTGATCGTGGCCACCAGCGTCGCGGTCGGCGTCGTGATCGTGCTCAAAATGCGCCCGATCGATGCGCATCTGAAACTACAGCCCGATCGCGGCGCGTTGCACCACTTACTGCATACCGTCTCCAAGCCGCGCTATCTACAAGGTTTTGCCACCACCGGACTGCTCACGGTCGGCGGCTTCATGATCATGCCGTTCATGAGCCCGTTCACGGTGCACAATCTGGGCATCGCCATCGATCGTCTGCCGTTGATCTATATGGTCACCGGTGCGGGCGCCATGATCGCGGGCCCGCTGATCGGCCGGCTCAGCGATGCGGTGGGAAAGTATGTGGTGTTCGCATTCGGCTGTGCGGCCACCATCATCATGGTAACCATCTACACCCATCTCGGGATTACGCCGCTGGGCGTGGTCATGCTGGTCAATGTGCTGCTGTTCATCGGCGTCTCCTCACGCATGATCAGCGCCTCGGCGCTGGTCTCGGCGATACCCGATGCGCAGGATCGCGGCTCGTACATGTCGATCAGCTCGTCGATGCAGCAGTTCGCCGGCGGCATCGCCGCCGCGGTCGGCGGCTTGATTGTGATTCAAAGCCCCAGCGGCGCTCTACAGCGCTTCGATCTGCTCGGCTACCTGCTGAGCGCGACCACGGTAATTTCGCTGTCGATGATGTATTTTATCAGCCGGCGCGTCGAAGGGCCGGTGGCAGTGCCAGCGAGTTAGGCGTCCGCAGTCCCGGCCAACTCGATCCAGCACGCGAACAACGCGCGGTCCCCAATCCTCATCGGCGGCCCGGCGCGCTGCCAGGTCACGCCCAGGCGCCGAATCAGCCGCTCGATGCCCATCGGCGACACCGTGATGAGCCGGGCGGCCCCCAGCGACAGCGCGCAATGCATGGCGGCGCGCAGTAACAGCGCCGTGGCCGAACTGGAGAATTGAGCCAGCGGGGTCACCGCCGGTTGATTGAAATCCACCGAGGCGAAGCGCGACAGCTCCCAGATGCGAGGATCTCTGGGTGCAGACAATCCATTGAGCAGCTGCGGGAAAACCTCGGCCAGCAGATACGGCTGCGTGGTCGGCAACAGCCGCGCGCAGCCCGCGATCCGGCCCTGCTCGTCTTCGACCGCCACGTACACAGTGTCGGGGCGGTCGAACTGATCGCTCTCGATGCCGTCCGTGGCGACGAGAGGCCAGCCCAGATGCTCAACAAAAACCCGATGCCGGTAATGGGCCATTCGTCCGAGAAAGCCATCTGGAAGGCCAGATGACGCGCCGGAGATGACACGCATACCTTCCTCGCGTTGCGTCCTTGCTTTCGCTCAGTCTAGCGCAAGCAGTTCTAGCGACTACTTCGGGTGTCCGCAACTGTAAGAATTGACAGGGGTCACGGCGCGGGAAGCGGCCGCGGTGGGCCATTACAGAACCCTTTGCACCGCCCGCGACCAGCCGGCCAGCTGTTGCTGCGCCCAATCGCGGCTACGCAGGGGTTCGAAGCGCCGATCGACGCGCCAGTTGGCCGCGACCTCGGCCTCGGAATCCCAGTAACCTGCGCTCAGGCCGGCCATGTACGCGGCACCGAGCGCCGTGGTTTCGGTGACCAAGGGCCGAACCACCGGCACGCCCAGCAGGTCGGCCTGGAATTGCATCAAGAGATTGTTGGCGCTGGCGCCACCGTCCACGCGCAGTTCGATCAGCGCATGTCCTGAATCGCGCTCCATGGCGCGCAGTACGTCGGCGCTCTGAAACGCGATCGCCTCGAGCGCCGCGCGTGCCACGTGAGCCCGGTTGCTGCCGCGGCTCAGGCCCACGATCGCGCCTCGAGCATCAGGGTCCCAATACGGCGCACCCAGGCCCGTGAAGGCCGGCACGCAATGCACGCCGCCGGTATCCGGTACGCTCGCGGCAAGCGTCTCGATGTCTGCCGCAGCGGCAATCAAACCCAAACCATCGCGCAACCACTGCACCACCGCACCGGCCACGAACACACTGCCTTCGAGTGCATAGATGCGCCGGCCGCGATCCCACGCAATCGTCGACAGCAGTCGATGCTTGGAATAGGTGGGCGCGTGGCCGGTGTTCATGAGCACAAAGCAACCGGTGCCGTAAGTGTTCTTGGCGCTACCGCGCGCAAAACAGGCCTGACCGAACAACGCCGCCTGCTGATCCCCGAGGATGCCGGTAATAGGCACTTGCCGGTCCCCTAACTGTGCCTGCGGCGCCTCGTGGGGCCGCAGTGAGGAGCTGATGACGGTGGGCAGACAGGCGCGCGGAATATCGAACAGGTTCAGCATCGCATCCGACCACGCTGCCGACTCAAGATCCAACAGCAGTGTTCGGCTGGCATTGGTCACATCGGTGACGTGCGCACGCCGCCCGGTCAGATTGAAGATCAACCAACTGTCGATGGTCCCGAAAGCCAGTTCGCCGCGCTCGGCACGCTCGCGCGCCCGCGGCAGCTGATCGAGCAGCCACGCAAGCTTGGTGGCCGAGAAATACGGGTCAAGGCGTAGCCCGGTTCGACGCTCAACCGCCGGCTCGTGCCCGAGCGAGCGCAAGCGCTCGCAGTGCTCAGCGGTGCGCCGATCCTGCCAGACGATGGCCGGTGCGATCGGACAGCCCGTGGCTCGCTCCCACAGCAGACAGGTCTCGCGTTGATTGGCAACGCCGATGGCCGCGATGTCGGCGGCGCTCGCGCCAGCCTGGGCCAGCACCTCGGTCATGGTTGCGAGCTGAGTCGCCCAGATCTCCTGGGCATCGTGCTCCACCCATCCGGGCTGCGGAAATCGCTGGCTCAGTGCGCGTTGAGATCGCGCGACTACAGAGCCGGCGGTATCGAATAAAATGGAGCGCGAACTGCTGGTTCCCTGATCCAGCGCCAGGACGAAGCGGCTCATGGTTTAGCCGGCCGGATCCATTTCCAGATCCCTTTTGATCTGCTGCATTACGGTGCTAGATGCGCGCGTGCGCAGCACCAGATACCAGATTCCGCCCACGGCCAGATACGCCAGGAAGTAGTACGGGAATCTGTCGGCCGGCGGCGCCGGCGTCGGATACACGGTCGCGATGATGGGCGGCGCCATGAACAGCACCGACACGACGGCGCAGACGATGCTCGCTGCCGACAGGCGGCCGATGCGCCGCAGGTACAAGGGTGCCGCGACCGATACCAGCGTATAGACAATCAGAAATCCGAAGGTGGCGATGGTGCTCAAATCGCTGAACACATCAAGCACGCTGCGTCCGCAGAGCAACAACGCCGCCGGCAGCGCCAGCACTGCGATCGATGACAGCGTGACCGCATGATGCGGCGTCTGATTGCTGGCATGCGCCCGGCCGATGGTCGGGTGGAAGATGCCGTGCCGGCTCATGCTGAACAGAATGCGTGCGCCGGCGTTGACACTGGCCAAGGTGCAGGCAAACAGGCTGATCACCGCGCCGATCGAGATCAGCACGCCGAAGAATCCGACTCCAACGCTGTCGGCCAGATCGCTGAAGGGCGCGGTGCTTGCGGCCAACGAGGTCTTGAGACCTTCGAAGCCCAGCACTGCGATATACGAGGTCACGACGAAGAACACACCGCCGATCAGCGCGCTGAGCAATACCGCGCGCGGAATATTGCGCAGCGGATTGCGGGCTTCCTCGCCCAAGGTGCTGGCGCTTTCGTAGCCGACGAAACTGAAGATCGCCAGGATCAGCCCGCTCTTGAGGCCGGCGAAATTCATGGCGGTGAAGTTGAACTGCGAGCGATCGAGGATGCTGGCATGCCGGCTCACGACAATGACTCCCAGAATCAGGATCAGCGCCATAGACACTGCTTCGAGCACCAACATCACGCGCGTGGAGAGCTTGATGTCCTTATAGGCGATCAGCCAGACCCCGAAACTGCCGCTCGCAAACAGCGCCAACGGCGCGGTATGCAGGTGCAACATGTCCAGCAGCAGTCCGGCATAGTTGACTGCGCCGGCCAGGACCGCCATGCCGGTAAGTAAATAAGCCAGAATGAGGCACCAGCCCGACAGAAAACCCAGGTTGACGCCAAGCCCTCGTGTCACGAAGGAGTACAGCGACCCGGGTGTGGCCGAGCGGCTGGCGAACTGGTTGATATTGGTGCCCACCAGCATCAAGCCGATGGTCGCAAACAGATAGGCCAACCAGGTCCCCTGCCTCGCCGAGGCGAACACCAGCGGCACGATGACCACCGGCGTCAGCGTCGGCGAGATATTGGCCACGGATTGCGACAGGGTTTCCGGAAAAGAAAGACACGTTGCCTTCAGTCCGTGTCGCCCTTTGGCCACCGCGCTCACTACACTCACTACACTCACCTATCGCAGATCACAGATACTCACCATGAGCATCCGCGCAACTCACACCGACTTCATCCGGCTTCTCAAGCGACATCGTGCCGAGCACGTGTTCAACCCGTGGGCCGATCGCAACGCCAGCGACGATCTGGCCTCCAACGGGCCGCAGGCACGCCGCCGGCGGTTGCTGGCGCATCTGAGTATACAGCCCACTCACGTGCTGATCGGAGAGGCCTCGGGCTACCAGGGTTGCCGCATCACGGGCATACCGTTTACCAGTGAGCGACTGATTATCGAGGGTGCCATCCCACGTCTGCGAGCCGACCGGCGACGGCTTTCGGCGCGTCATATTCCGTGGAGCGAACCTTCCGCTACCACCGTCTGGTCCACGCTTGCATCCCTGGGCATTGCCGACAGCACCATCCTCTGGAACGCCTTTCCCTGGCATCCGTACCGCGACGGAGAATCGCATTCCAATCGCACACCGACTCCGGCCGAGCGTGCGCAAGGTCTGCCGGTACTGCAGAAGCTGCTCGAGCTCTATCCTGGCGCCAGGGTATTCGCGGTCGGCCGTCACGCCGAAGGGGCATTGCTGGAGATCGGCCGACAGGCAAGCCTGCTGCGCCATCCGTCCATGGGAGGCGCGATGCTGTTTCGGCAGGCGTTGCAGGCAGCGCTCAAATCGTAGCGGCCTCATCCGGGCTCGGGCCATAGTCCGCGAGCAACTGGCGCTTGAGCACCTTGCCGCTCGGATTGGTGGGCAACTGCTCGAGGAATACGAATCGTCTGGGCCGCTTGAACGCCGCCAGTTCGGTGCTCTCACGGCAGTGGCGATCCAACGATTCCGCGGTCAGATCGCCCTCCCGCACCACGAAGGCGGTGACCACCGCACCCCACTTTGCGTCGGGCAGGCCGATGACGGCGGCCTGCTGCACACCGGCACAGCGATACAGGACCTCCTCGACCTCACGCGGATAGATGTTCTCGCCGCCCGAAACAATCATGTCGTCGATGCGGCCGCGGAAATAGTAAAAGCCCTGCTCATCCGTGCTGAACAAATCCCCCGTGTACAGCCATCCGTGTTTGATCTTTGCAGCGGTCTCGTGCGGATTGTTCCAGTAGCCGCAGGTAACCTGCGGACCCTGCACCAGCAGCTGCCCTACCTCGCCTGCCGCCGCCAGAATCCGGCAGGCGCTGATCAGCGTCGGCTTGCCGCAGGAGCCAAGCTGGCGCAGCGCATCCTGCGGATGCAGCAACAGCGTCAGGCTGGCTTCCGTCATGCCGTAGCCGTTGTAGATCTGAGTGCACAGCTCGCGCTGCACGCGCGCCATGCTGGCCGCAGACAGCGCCGCCCCGCCGGTGGTGATCATCCTGAGACTCCACGGCTCGATGCCCTGCAGCCGCTCCTGCAGCAGCAGCTCCCGAATCTGCGTGGGCACAGCGAACAAGGTGGTGATGCGCTCCTGTGTGATGGCCGCGAGCGTGCTGGCAGCCGAGTAGCGCGACAGCACCACATTGGTGGCTCCCACCATGAGGTGTGGGATAAAAAATGCCTGCAGGCCGCCGACGTGATACAGCGGCGCGATATGCAGCGCGATATCCTGGTGCTGCAGCCCATACTCCATGACGCAGTTCATGGCGATCGCGACATCATTGGCGTGGCTGTGCATCACACCTTTGGCGCGTCCGGTCGTGCCCGAGGTGTACATGAGCGCCGACAGCTGCGACGCAGAGCGCGCCGGCCAGGGTTCAGTGCGATCGCCGGTCGACTCGAGCAGCGTTTCAAAATCCAGATGGCCGGCCGGGATATCCGTCTGCGCATCAGCGTAACACAGGAATTCGCGCACGCCGCGCGCCAGCTGCTGGGCCTTGCGCGTGCTTTCGCACAACGATGCGTCGTAGATCAGTACGCTGCTGCCCGAGTCTTCGAGAATATGAGCCGCCTCGCCGGCGGCGAGCCGGTAGTTCAAGGGCACTGCGACCGCACCCAGCAGCTGTACGGCGAAATATGCGCTCACCGATACTTCAGAGGTTTGCAGATACAGGGCCACCCGATCGCCGCTGCCAACCCCGAGATCGAACAGCGCCTGCGCGCAGCGCTGCACGCGCTGGTGCCAGGCACGGTAGCTCCAGCGGCGCTCTTCAAATACCAGCGCCGTGTGATCCGGATAGCGCTCGACACTGTGCTCGAACAGGAACCCTACGTCCACGGCGCGTGCTGCTAGAGATTGAGCGGGATATCGGGCAGATCGCGGCGCGCGATCAGGTACCTGGCCATCTCGGAGGTGCCCCCGACAATAGTCAGTGCCCGGGCATCGCGGTACAGCTGCTCGGCGCGGCCGTACTCGCGCGTCAGGCCATCCCCGCCCAGTACCTGGACCGTGGTGTCGGCGCAGTAATTGGCGCTCTGCGTGGCCACGAGCTTTGCCATGGCCGCGGGTTTCATGAGTTGCTTAGCGTCGACACCGCGATCGTACAATTTGGCCGCGCGGTAGGTCATGAGTGCCGCGGCATCGACCCGCCAGCTCATCTCGGCTACTTTGTCCCAGATCAGCTGCTTGGAGCCCAGTTTCTGGCCGAAGGCACTGTGCGTCTGCGCGTGTGCAGTGGCAATGTCGAACGCCGCGCGTGCCAGACCCAGCCCAGCACCGCCCAGCAGTACGCGCTCGAAGTTGAACATGCCGAGCATGATGCCAAAGCCGTCATTGCGCTCGCCGATCAGATGGTCCGCGGGTACGCGACAGTCGCGAAACTCGACTTCGCCGACAATACAGCCGCGCCGGCCCATGAAATGGTAGAGACGCGGGAAGCTCATGCCGCGCGTGCCGGACGGTACCAGCACCGCGCTCATGCCGGACTTGGCCGGCACGGCCGGATCGCTGATGCCGTAGACGATATAGCAGTCGGCCACCGATGCGTTCGAGATATAGCGCTTGCAGCCATCGATGACCCATTCTCGGCTGGCGGCATCGAACAGCACGCGCGTGGTCATACCTGCGGTGTCCGAACCCGCACCCGACTCAGTCACGCAGATCCCCCCGACCGCGCGTCCATCGACGATGGCGTGCAGATAGCGCTCGCGAATCGCATCGCTGGCATAGCGGTGCAGCGGGTAGGCGCAACTCAGAGCCGTGGCAATCGTGGCTTCAAAAGCGTAGTTCAGATAGGCGGCCTCCTCGGACAGCAGGGTCGCGTGCGTGAGACCCGGCGCCGACAGCGAGCCGCGGTACAGATCGCGAAACATCAGCCGCAGATAACCCGCCTCGCCGAGGGCGCGCACCGCCGCCAGCACTGCGCTCCAGTCCGCATCGGCTTCGATAACGGCCGCGCGCGCTAGCAATTCGCGCGCGAGAAATGCGCGAATCTCGTGCTGAAAAGCCGTATCGATCTCATCGAGCAGAGGATTTGAGATCATCGCAGTGATGCTCCGCCAATCTGCTGCACAGTATGCTACACAGGCCTTATGAGCGATGCGCCGATGGTCGAATTCGATGACGCGCCGCTGCGGCCGTTTCATCGCCACCTGAGCATTGCCAGCACCGGAGGCGTGTTCGCGGATGGCTATGGCCTCGGAATCATCGGCATCGCGCTGAGCCTTGCGGCTCCCGCGCTGGCGTTGAGCCCGATCGGGATCGGACTGATCGGCGGCGCTTCACTGGCGGGTCTGTTCGCCGGCGCGTTATGGACCGGGCCCATGGCCGACCGCTTCGGCCGGCGGCCTATTTTCTGCTGCAATATGGCTGTGACCGCGGCGCTCGCCTTGGCGCAGGCTCTGGTCAGTTCCGGCTGGCAGCTGCTGCTGCTGCGCCTGGCGATCGGATTTTTGCTCGGCACCGATTACGTGGTCAGTAAAACTCTGCTGACCGAGTTTGCGCCGCGGCGCCTGCGCGGCAGGATTCTGGGGCTGCTGTCGGTGGCATGGGCCGCAGGTTATGCCTGCGCGTACAGCGTGGGCTTCGCACTGAGCGCACTGGGGCCGCTGTCATGGCGCTGGATGCTGCTCAGTAGCGCCGTGCCCTGTTTATTGGTGACGCCGCTGCGTCTGGCCATACCCGAGTCGCCGCTGTGGCTGGCCAATCACGGCCGGGAAGAGCGTGCGGCGCGCATCGTGCGCGCGCGACTCGGCCCCGACATTCGGCCGCCAACGATGAATGCCACCGCCCCCCGGGGCCCGGCGCGCTGGAGTCAGCTGTTCTCGTCCGCATGGCGAGTGCGCACCCTCGTGGCCTGCACGTTCTTTACCTGCCAGGTGATCCCCTACTTCGCCGTCGGTACCTTCGTGGCTCAAGTCATGTCGGCATTGCACCTGCAGGGCGGCTACCTCGGCGGCCTGTTCTATAACCTGTCGCTGCTCGCCGGGGCCATCGCCGGCCTGCTGGTGGTAGACCGCATCTCGCGCCGCAGCTTCCTGATCGGCAGCTTTGCCGCCGCTACCGTGACCATGTTCATGCTCAGTGCTTGGAACAGCATGGGGCCGGTGCTCATGTCCGTACTGTTTGCGCTGTTCGCCCTCGTGCTGTCGGCGGCCTCCAATCTGGTCTATGTCTATCTGCCGGAACTGTTTCCGACCGACCTTCGAGCATCCGGCATCGGTCTGGCCATCGCCGCCAGCCGCATCGGCTCGGCCATCAGCACCTTCCTGCTACCGATCGTGGTCGCAAGCTACGGCGTGCACGCGGCACTGGGTGCGTGCGTCGCGGTGCTCGCGGTCGGCACCCTGGTATGCCAGAGATGGGCGCCCGAGACCAAGCACCTGCGGCTTGGATCGCTCGATAAAGCGGCGGCGACATGAAAATTCTACGCCGCATGGCTGTTCGGATTCTGCTTCTGATCCCGCTCGTGATCCTCTGCACGCATGCCGTGGCTGGCGACATATTCAGCCCGGCCAATGCCAGCATCGAGCAACTGCGCGCCGGGTTGGATAGTGGCCAGGTGAGTTCCGAGTCGCTCGTTCGATACTATATGGCTCGCATCGCGCGCTTCGATAAAAGCGGACCGCACATCAATGCGTTGATCGGTATCAATCCAAAGGCCATGGCGCAGGCCACGCGCTTGGATGCCGCGGGCAAAAACAATACTCACAAAGGCATGCTCTACGGCATACCCTTTATCGCCAAAGACAATTACAACACTGCGGGCATACCGACCACCGGCGGCTCGGCCGCATTGAAGCATTCCGTGCCGTCGGCGAATGCGTTCGTGGTACAGAAGCTGCTGGAACAGGGCGCCATTTTGATCGGCAAGTCCAACATGTCCGAACTCGCCGCCTCCTACGACCGACTCGGTTACAGCTCCGCCGGCGGCCTGACGCTAAACCCCTATAACACCGCGCGCAACGTCTCAGGCTCGAGCAGCGGTTCCGCGGCGGCGGTCGCGGCAGATTTCGCGGCATTTGCCCTGGGCACCGACACAGCCGGTTCTGTCAGAGGTCCCGCCAGCGTCGCGGGGTTGGTCGGCCTGCGGCCAACCCTGGGGTTGACCAGCCGCAGTGGCGTCATTCCGCTGTCCCTGACGTTTGATACCACCGGAGTGTTGACTCGCACTGTACGGGATCTCGCGATCGTGCTCGACGCGATCGCCGCACAGGACCCTGACGACGCCGCAACACTTGAGCAGCCGAAGCAGCATGGCAGCTACCTCGAGGCGCTGGTTACACCATCGCTTAAGGGCGCGCGACTCGGCGTGATCACCAACTTTCGCGGCGGCAACGCCGAAGTCGATAGCGTCGAGCAAACCGTACTGAC
>Ga0302325_10035604_pt1 | contig 10167 bp, 5 predicted proteins | sample Palsa_T0_2_FD_201948 | JGI IMG/M metagenome (GOLD analysis project Ga0302325, IMG submission 201948) | Peat permafrost microbial communities from Stordalen Mire near Abisko, Sweden - Palsa_T0_2 | ecosystem: Environmental > Terrestrial > Soil > Palsa > Peat permafrost | place: Sweden: Abisko... | reverse complement strand
GCTCTTAGGATCGATCCGCGCCTCCTTCGCGCTCGGGTCAATCTAGGGGGAGCTTTGGCGGAACAAGATCACCTACCCGAGTCTGTATCTCAGTTTGAAGAGGCGCTTCGCATCGATCCGGAGTTTGTCGGGGCGCGCATCAATTTGGCGAATGTTCTCAGTCGGGAAGGGCGGTTCGCGGATGCCATCCCGCATTATGAGCGGGCTCTTCGAGCCCAGCCGGGCGACTCTGTCCTTCATCGAAACCTCGGAGTGGCCATGACGCGCGTCGGCAGGAATGAGGACGCCCAGGCGCAGTTCGAATTGGCGGCGCGCTCGGAGGGTTCCGGGCATTGAGCGCGCGTCCAATGAAGGGAGTGAAATCCCACATAGGCGGCTGGGTGATTGTTCTCTTTGGGCTCGCAGCGTACTCCGGCAGCTTTGAAGGACCCTTCATTCTCGATGACCGTGCTTCGATTCTAGAAAATCCATCGATCCGTCACCTCTGGCCGTTTTGGGCGGCCCTGCGTCCTCCGCATGCCGAAGGCCTGACCGTGGAAGGCAGGCCGATCCTGAACCTCTCGCTTGCGCTCAATTACGCGATCAGCGGTACGGAGGTCTGGAGCTATCACGCGGTGAATCTCCTGATCCACCTCCTTGCGGGGTTGACTCTGTTTGGGATCGCGAGACGAACGCTGGTTCGTCTGCGCCCGAACCCTGGCATGACCGGCGGCGAGCAGAGGCCTCTTCTGGCGGCTCTGGCTATCGCCGTTCTGTGGACGGTCCATCCTCTGCAGAGCGAATCGGTGACCTATGTGATTGAGCGGGCGGAATCACTCATGGGGCTTTTTTACCTCCTCGCGCTGTACAGCTTTATCCGCTGCGTCGACACCGGCAAAGGGATCTGGGCGTGGCTTTCGGTCGGCTCGTGCTTTCTGGCGGCGGGAACCAAGGAGGTGGCCGTAACCCTCCCCGTCGTGATGTTTCTGTACGACCGCACCTTCCTTGCCGGTTCCTTCCGCGAAGCTTGGAGCCGGCGAAAGCGTGTCTTTCTTGGGCTCGCCGCTTCATGGATCCTTCTGGCGGCCTTGATCGTGAGCGCGGGCGGCAATCGCAGCGGTTCGAAGGGATTCGGCATGGGCCTTTCCTGGCCAGCCTGGGAGAGGACTCAATTCGTGGCACTCGTGCGTTATCTCCATTTGGCCGCATGGCCGAGTCCACTCGTCTTTAGCTACGGGGCCTTCTCGGTCAGCTGGGAGGAAGCGATGCCGTATGCGTTCTTCGTTGCGGGGTTGGCGGCGGCCACGGTCTGGGCGCTGAGACGTGCGCCGGCCATGGGCTTCCTAGGTGTATGGTACTTCGGAATCCTCGCCGTGACCTCGCTCGTGCCTGGCAACAGCGACATGATCGCCGAGCGCCGGATGTATTTGCCGCTCGCCGCGGTTGTGGGGCTGGCGGTTGGGGCACTCACAGCCTTGCCGGTACGGCTGTGGGCGGGCGTCTGTATCGCTCTCGCGGTCGGATTCGGCGCGCTGACCTGGAGGCGCAACACAGACTATCGGAGCGAATGGGCGCTCTGGGCCGATACCGCGGCGAAGCGTCCGAACAATCCGTACGCGCAGTACTCGCTGGGAGTTCTGTTTGCCGAAAAGGGAAGGGGGGCCGAGGCCCTCGCTCGTTTTCGAACGGCGCTGAGCCTGAAAGCGGATTTTTTCGAGGCGCATCACAGCGTTGCCACCACGCTTCTTCAACAGGGTGACGCGGTGGGAGCCGAGGAGCAGTTCCGTTCGGCCTTGGCGATCAGGCCCAGGGACGCTGAAACCCATTACGATTACGGAACCGCGCTGTATCAGAGCGGAGATAGGGCCGGAGCGATTTCAGAGTTCGAAGAGACCTTGCGGTTGGATCCTCGCCGGGCGGAGGCCCGCGATAACCTGGGCGTCGCCTTAGCGAGCGGTGGCCGGCTGCCCGAAGCGATCGAGCAATTTCAACGGGCGCTCGCGGAGAATCCACGGCTCCTCAGGGCCCGGGTCAATCTCGGTGGAGCGTTGGCGGACCAGAACCGGCTTCCGGAGGCTGAGGCTCAATTGAGGGAGGCGGTGCGAATGGATCCCGAATTCACGGGAGCGCGGATCAATCTGGCGAACGTTCTCAGCCGGCAAGGGCGTTTCCCTGACGCGATTGCTGAATATGAGGAGGCCCTCCGTTCCATGCCCGACAATCCCGTTGTCCGACGGAACCTCGGGGTTGCTTTGGTCGCGGTGGGTCGAAACGACGAGGCCCAGGTGCAGTTCGAGCGGGCCTCGAGGCTAATCGAATCGGGCGACCCATCGAGGCCGGCCGGAAAATAAAAAGCCCGCCGGCACAGGCGCGCGGCGGGCTTTTTAAAGGATGTGGCAGGTCACCAACCCGCGTGCCTCAGCGTATACGAGAAGAGGACATTGCGTCTGTCGCCAGCGAGAGCACTCGTCTTTAAATACACTTTGTCGAAGGCGTTGTTGAGGGTGATCGCCATGTCCTGGTCCCATCGGGCGTTCAGCCGCCAGTCGTAATGGAGGGCAAAGGTCCAAAGCGTAAAGGAAGGCAGCTGCACCTTGTAGAGGCCGGTCGAGGCCGTCACGATCCCCAAGGTATTGACGGTATCGCCGGCCACGGGCGTTTGGGTCGGCGTTTTGGCCACGTAGGTGGTGAGAGCATTGAAATACAACCCCCTGAACATGCCGCTATCGACATTGTATTTTAGATAGGCGCCCCCGTTTTGCGGCGTGATGTTTTGCGCACTTCGGCCAACGGCCTCCGGAAAGCCCGTCCCGAAGTTCGTGTAAATCGCGTTCACATACCCGTAGCTCACACCGGCGGTCAATTCGTGGGTAACGACATAGCTGATATCCGCTTCGAATCCGCGCACCAACTGGTTTCCGTCCTGCTCCGGCACGTCGATAAAGGTACCGGATCCCGGGGGTGTTTCGACCCGGTCCGTGACGAGCACATTGTACTCCTTGTCGTAGTAGCCCCCCAGCGTGAAATTCAAATTGGAGTTAAGGAAGGAGCCCTTGATGCCGTAATCGTAGCCCTTCGCGGTAAAAGGCGCGTAGGTCGGGCTTGCGATCACCGAGGGGCGCGAGGTCTGGTCCACGAAATAGGCGGTGCTATAACTTCCATACACGTGGAGCTCGTTCGGGTTCGTTCCGTTCTTTGGCAATAGATTGTAGCTGAACCCCTCGTTCGGCTTGTTCTGATGCTCGTAGCGACGGACGACGCTTCCGCCGGGTTGATTGGCGCCACCGGTACCCGGAGCAAATGTGTTGCCGAAACCGACGCTCGGAAACGCCACCGTATAGTCGCGCTGGGAGAAGAGGACGTTGTCATTGCGGAGCCCGGCGTAGAGAATCAGCCGGCTGTCGAATGCCATAAGCTGCTCGCGGAGATTGCCACCGAGCGACGAAGTGCGGCGCCGGGTAAGCGTACCGCCATTGAGGGCCGGACCACCGGTGATCGAATTGCCGCCGGGCGCAAACAAAACGAGGTTGCTTGGGTTCTCCGGGGCAGACCAGTAGGTGACCCCCGACGACGGAACCAGCGTCATCTTGCCGTTGACCATTCCTGGGACCAGGGTCACGACCCGTCCCGAGGTCGCCGCGGCCCACGCCACCACGGCGGGATCGGTGTTGGCGCCATACTCCCAGGTGGGGTCCCAGCGGTAGTAGTCGTTAAAGTCGACGGTCAGCAGCGCCTTGCTTTCGACGGTATGGCCGAACAGCCAGTTGTGCGCGACGATGTCTTGTTGGAAGCCGCCGCCGTCCTCCATGATCTCGCCGCGGGAAGGCAGAGAACCACGGGTGGTGGTGACTGCCGCAGTTGAGCCGGCTGCCGGGAGCGTGATGGCGCCCCAGCCTGTGTTTTGATTGAAATCCCAGCGCCGGGCTCCGAATCGATAAGCGCCGAACCGTATGCTCCAGACATCGTTGAATTCCTTGTCGTAGGAACCACTGAAGGTGTCGCTGCCGCGGTTCAGCTCGCTGACAGGTCCATAGGGATTGATGGTCGCAAGCCCGGTATCGTAGCCCACCACCGAAGTGGTGGCTGTGTTTCCCGGGACGGCCGCGATGGTCTGAGAAATGATCGGGGGAGCGGACTGCGGAGCGTGTTGAATCTGGAGGAAATACTCCGCGGAGAGCTTGAGATGGGACGTGCTCGAGAAGTCATGCTCGATCGAGAGAAAGTCCTCATTGTTGCGAATGTGCGAGTCTCCGCCTGGAAAGCTGCGGTCCGTCTGGTTCAAGTTGAGCACATAGTAGGTGCTCGCGGACTTGTCCAAGGCCCCTGTCATATAGAGGTTGGCCATACCCTGCTGATAACCGCCGTCGGTCAGCGTCAGCTGCTGCTGATCCTGTTTTTCAGCCGGAAGGGAGATGAAGTTGATCATGCCGCCGGGTGAGGAGCGGCCGTAGATGGCGGCCTCGGGCCCGCGAATGATCTCCACTTCCTGAATATTGCTCAGGCCGTAGCGCCCCAGGCGGTAGAAGCCGTCGCGCAGCTGCGAGGTCGACGAAAAGCCGCGGAGATTGAAGCTGCCGCCGATGTTGATTCCGGTCAGACCGCCGATGTACGTCATGTTTTCATCGAGGACCTCAATGTTGTAGTCCTTGAAGAATTCATGGGTGAGATTCACGATGCTGTAGGGCAGATCGATGATCTTCGTGTTGATGCGGCTGCCGGTCATCGTCTCCGAGGCGATGTAGGCGTTGGAGGATTGTTCCGACACCTGGAACTCGTTGAGTTGAACAGGCTGGTCCCTTGCAGCGGCGCCGGGCGCGGCGACCGAGGCATCGGGCGGGGGAGCGGTTTGGGCGAAGGCCGGAGCTGCGAGAAGTGCGAGTACGACGGCCGCGCGCGAGGCGTTGAACGGTCTGATGGTCATGGATCGGGTTAGGGGGGTGAGGAAAGCGAGAACACTTCCAGAAACGAAGTAATAATTATCAATAAAACGCCGATGTCACTCCAAAAAATCTGCCTTAATTACTTCGAGCTGCGGAATTCACACCAGCCGCGGCCGGGGGAGTGCCTCCAAGCGCGGCTAATGGTTATGAAGCGATCCTTCGGCGCTTGAACTCGCCGTCTGCAAGCCTTGGCTCAGGGACGGACATCCGTCCCTGCGTCTCTGGTCACTCCGAATCGAAGCACTCCAAATATTTGAGGCCCGTGCTCGTATTGAACAAAACGATGGACTCTTCCGGTTTCACCTGGCCGGAGGCGAGCAGCAACCTCAGCGCGGCGCACGCGGCTCCGCCTTCGGGCGCCGCAAAGACACCCTCGGCGGATCCCATTTCACGGACAGCGGCGATCATGGCGTCGTCGGAGACCGCGACCGCGCCGCCGCCAGACTTGCGGAGTGCTTCCAGCATCAGGAAGTCGCCGATCGCCTTGGGCACACGCAGCCCCGAGGCCCGGGTGTGGGCTCCCAGGAATTCGGTCGCCGATGTGGCGCCTGAATCAAACGCACGGACAATCGGGGCGCAGCCGTCGGCCTGCACGGTGAACATTCTGGGACGGCGAGCGTCGATCCATCCCATTTCCTGCATCTCCGCAAACGCCTTCCACATTCCGATCAGCCCGGTGCCCCCGCCGGTCGGATAGAGGATCACCTCGGGCAGGCGCCACTTGAATTGTTCGGCCAGTTCGTATCCGAGGGTCTTCTTTCCTTCCACGCGGTACGGTTCCTTGAGGGTCGATACGTCGAACCATCCTTCCGCCACTTTGCGGCGAGCCACCTCCGCGCCGCAGTCGGTGATGAGTCCGTCCATGAGGGTGACGTGCGCCCCCATCTCCCGGCATTCGATCACATTGGCTTTGGGAGTATCCTTGGGCATGAAGATATGCGCCTCCATTCCCGCGCGAGCGGCATAGGCGGCCAGCGAGCCCGCTGCGTTTCCAGCCGAAGGCACAGCGAGTTTCTTTAGGCCGAGCTGGCGCGCCATGGAGACCGCTGTGGTCATGCCCCTCGCCTTGAAGCTGGCGGTGGGATTCTGCGCCTCGTCCTTGATGAAGAGTGAGCGAACGCCGAGGCGCGCCGCGAGACGCGGAGCCGGTAGGAGCGGGGTTCCGCCTTCCCCTAGGGAGACGATGTCGGACTCGCTTTTCACCGGAAGCACCTCGCGGTAACGCCACAGGGACTTCTCTCGCGAGGCGAGGGATTCCTTGGTCAGGGTCCGGGCCGCCGCGGCGAGGTCGTAGTGGGCAAAAAGGGGTTTGCCGCAGGCGGTGCAGACGTTTTGGGGAACGGACGCCTCATGATGGCGTCCGCAGGCGGTACAGGCTAAGTGGGTTAGGTACACACCATCAGGTTGTAGGAGACTTGGGCATCTGGGAAGTAGCATTTGCCAAGGGTCCGAAGAATGGCGTACTGAAAAGAATTCAGGCGTGATGACGATGAGCCCCTCCCGCTCGGCGCGGTATTTGCCGCCTCTGCTGATCGCGTTCGCCGGCTTGGCCGTGTATGCCAATAGCTTCTCCGGGCCGTTCGTCTTCGATGATCTGAACGCGATCGTCGAGAACCCGACTCTCCGGCATCTGTGGCCGCTGGGTCCCGTTCTGACACCTCCGTCCGGCGGGCTCACGGTCAGCGGCCGCCCGCTGCTAAACCTGACCCTGGCTATCAACTATGCTTTCGGTGGAACCGCGGTGTGGGGCTACCATGCCCTCAACCTCGGCATCCACATCTTGGCGGGCGTGACTTTGTTTGGAATTGCCAGACGAACACTCCGCTCCGACCCCACGGCCGCTTTTCTCATTGCGCTCCTATGGACGGTGCATCCCCTGCAGACGGAGTCGGTGACCTACATCGTCCAACGCGCCGAGTCGCTCATGGGCTTGTTTTATCTGCTCACGCTTTATTGCTTCATCCGCTGGATCGGAGACCAGGGCCGGGAGAACTCGGGGAGGCTGCGGCCGCTCTTTGCCGCGTTTTCGATCCTCTTCTGTCTTCTGGGCATGGCGACCAAGGAGGTGATGGTTTCGGCGCCGGTGGTGCTGTTTCTCTACGACCGCACATTTTTCGCCGGGAGCTTTCGCGAGGCGTGGCGCCGGCGGCGATCGTTTTACCTGGGATTGGCCTCCACGTGGATACTTCTCGGTTATCTGGTTGTAGGCGAGGGAGGAGGCCGCAGCGGATCGGTCGGCGTGGGCGGCGGGGTTTCCTGGTGGGCGTACGGTCTGACTCAATTCGAGGCGATTGTACGGTATCTTCAACTCACAGTCTGGCCCCATCCCCTGGTCTTCGAGTATGGCACGTTTTGGGTGAAGAGTGCGGGGCAATTTGTCCCGTATGCATGCGTCGTGGCGGTGATCGTGGCGGCCACCGGGGTGGCGTTGCTCCGGTACCCGGCCTGGGGATTCCTTGGGTTTTGGTTCTTCGCAATCTTGGCGCCCACAAGCCTGGTTCCCGGGACGACCCAGATGATTGTCGAACATCGGATGTACTTGGCGCTGGCGCCCGTACTGGCGGGACTGATCTGCGGCGGCCATGCCCTGTTGGCGGCCTTCGCACCGACGCGAAGATTTGCCGCCGGCGCGTGGACTTTGGCGCTGCTGGCATTTGCGACCGTAAGCGGAGTTCTGGCGGCTTCTCGCAACGAGGACTACCGCAGTGGCGAGGCGCTCTGGGCGGACACGGCCGCCAAGAGGCCGGAAAGCGCGCTGGCGCACAACAACCTGGGCACCGCTTTGGAGAAGATTCCAGGCCGCTTGAATGATGCGATTGGGCAGTATCAGGAGGCCTTGCAGCTCAATCCCGGATTTCACGAGGCGCACAATAATCTCGGTGATGCGTGGTTGGAAGTGCCGGGCAAACTGAATGATGCCATCGCTCAGTATGAGGAGGCGCTCCGGCTGAGGCCCGATTTTGCCGAGGCGCATAACAATCTTGGCAACGCCTGGTCGCGTATCCCGGGCCGGACGGACGACGCGATCGCGCAGTATCAAGCGGCGCTGCGGCTCAAGCCCGCCTACGCGGGGGCCCACAACAATCTCGGAAAGGAGTGGCTGGCTCTGCCGGGGAGGTCGCCGGATGCGATCGCTGAGTTTGCCGAGGCGCTTCGTTTGAAGCCTGATTTTGCCGAAGCCCACAATAATCTCGGCAACGCTTGGGGGGGCACACCCGGAAAATTGACCGATGCGATCGCTGAGTTTGAGGAGGCGATTCGCCTGAAGCCCGATTTTGCCGAGGCGCATAACAATCTGGGAAACGCGTGGGCTCAAGTTCCCGGACGGCTCAGCGATGCCATCGCCCAATGCAATGAGGCGTTGCGCCTGCGGCCGGATTACGCCGAGGCGCACAATAACCTTGGCAACGCTCTGCTGGGTATCCCGAACCGATTGAACGAGGCGGTGGCGCACTATGAGGAGGCGATTCGGCTTAATCCCGATTACGCGGAGCCACAGTTCAACCTGGCGGTCGCCCTGCTCCGGCTCCCCGATCGCACCGAGGAGGCCGTGCGGCATCTCCAGGCGTTCTTGCGGCTGCGGCCCAACGATGAGCAGGCGCGGCAGGTTCTGGCCGCCTTGATGGCTTCCCGGCCGGAACCCCGTTAGATTCGCTCGTTTGTGCTCGCCAGCAAGAACGGGTGCGACCGCAATCCCCTACGGCTGATTCATGAGCACTTCCAGCCCAGCCGTTTTCCTTAGCTATGCCTCCCAGGACGCGGAGGCCGCACGGCGTTTTTGCGAAACGCTTCGCGGCGCGGGCGTGGAGGTGTGGTTCGATCAGGAAGGGGGGCTTGAGCACGGCGACGAGTGGGACGTCAAGATTCGCAGGCAGATCAAGGACTGTGTGCTCTTCATTCCGCTCATCTCCGCCAACACCGAGGCGAGGCACGAAGGCTATTTCCGCATTGAGTGGGAGCTGGCCGCTCAGAGGGCGATGGGCATCGCGCACGGCGTGCCGTTCATCCTCCCCGTCGTGATCGATGACACGAAGGACACGACCGCTTTGGTGCCCGATCGATTTCTAAAGGTGCAGTGGATGCGCCTTCCCGGCGGGATCGTTCCCCCTGAAGTGCTCGCTCGGCTGCTCAAGCTGTGGTCGCATCGCACGGGTGTCATCAAGAACGAGGCGGCGGGCGGATCGATTGTGGGTGAGAGCGTACCGCGGGTCGCACCGAAGGAGACCACCAGCGATCCCTCGGTTGGCGGTTCGCCGCCCAACCCGTCGAGCCGCCGGGTGCCCGCGCTCGTGGCACTTGCCGTGGGTGTGGTGGTGATCGCCGGTTCAGCGTGGTGGCTGACAAAGCGAGGGACCGCCGAGCGCTCCGTCGCGGCGGGGGCGTCCGCGCAATCGGCGGCCTCTCCCACGGCCGCTCCACTGGCTTCGGATGCCAAAGCGGCGCCGGTCGGCCCGCCCGCGTCTGCTGTCCCAGGTCCGCCCAAAGCGGGCGCGAAACCGAGCCTCCCGTCGGCGTCAGCGACAGCCGCCGACCAGCTCGCGCAGCAGGCGCTCGCCCTGACATCGAAGTTGGGCTTCCTTCCCGACGATCTCGCGGTCGCCGCTGAATTGGCCCGCAAAGCAACCGACATGGATTCCGGGTCCGGCTACGCCTGGGGCGTGCGTGCCTGGGTGGAGGCGTCCTACATCCTCCGCAATTGGGACCGCAGTGCGAAGCGATGCGAGGAGGCCCAAGCCAACGCGAAACGCGCGCTCTCGATCAATCCCGACCAGACCGAAGCCCTCGACGCGCTTGCCCAGGTGATGCTCCAACAAGGCGCCTACGCGGAAGCGGAGTCATTTGCCCGTCACGCGACGGCGATCTCTCCGAATCACTATCGCAGCCAGCTCAACCTCGCCCGTGCGGAGGATTCCCAGGGCCGCTTCGATGAGAGCCGGGCCACCATACTGGCGGCATTGAAACGCGATCCCACCAACGTTTTGATCCGGTATGAGCTGGCGGTCGCGGTCATCGGCAACACCGATAGAGGAATATCGCAAGAACGGACGGCGGTGGCGATCGAGCAACTCAATGCCATCATGGCGACCCATCCCTTCGCCAGCGCGGTCGTTCTGAGGGCGCGGATTGCCGCCTCGTTGCAGGGGGATCTTCGCATCATGCGGGCGCAGCTCGACCGCCTGGAAAAGGAACCTCTGTCGGATCGGACGGAGGACCGTGCGGTGTACGTCGCTGCTTGGGGGTCCTTGTT
>Ga0302325_10035602_pt1 | contig 10167 bp, 10 predicted proteins | sample Palsa_T0_2_FD_201948 | JGI IMG/M metagenome (GOLD analysis project Ga0302325, IMG submission 201948) | Peat permafrost microbial communities from Stordalen Mire near Abisko, Sweden - Palsa_T0_2 | ecosystem: Environmental > Terrestrial > Soil > Palsa > Peat permafrost | place: Sweden: Abisko... | reverse complement strand
AGAGTCTGCGTGAGAACGCACTTTTTGAAGGGTACGGCCTTTAGGCCGTACATTTAACCGTCAAGATGAACCGGCTTCAGCCGCCGAGGGCTGCTGAAGCGACCACAAGAAGTGCCCTCAGGGGCTAAAGCCCGTCCTACATCGCATCGTTAATGTACGGGCTGAAGCCCGTACCCTTCAAAGAGTGGGTTCTCTCGCAGGGGCTAAAGCCCGGATCTTTGTTGGGCCTGTACGGCCCGACTAAAGTCGGGCCCTGATACAAAGCATCACAGCGATGACACGGAAAGACTCGCGCATTCCCGTAGATTCGAATCTAACGCCGTGCCCCGGAAATGCGGCCTCATCAGGCCACGTGTTGGGAGAGATAGTTCTGGATTTCGGAAAACTCCTCCTCGGATAGCCGGAAGGTCGCCGCAGGTATGACGCCCTCCACCTGCTTTGCGCTGCGCCCGCCTACGATCGCCGCGGTAATTGCGGAATGATGCAAGGTCCACGCAATGGCCACGACGCCTGCACTGACACCGTGGCTGTGGCCTATCTTCCCGAGGAAGTCCGCCACAGCCAGGTTCCGCGATAGGAGAGGTTCCTGGTAGTTCTTGGCATTCCGGCGAAAATCGTCGCTGGGAAAATTGGCAACGCGCTGCTTGCTCATGGCCCCGGTCAATAGACCAGAATGCATGGGGGCGTAATTGATAACGCCGATGTTGTTCTTCTGGCAGAATGGCAGGATCGTCGATTCTACTGCGCGATTCAACATGGAGTAGGGAGGCTGGTTGGAGGTAATTGGGGCGATCTTCATGGCACGCTCCATCTGCTCCACGCTGAAGTTCGAGACGCCAAGCCAACGAACCTTGCCCTCCTTCTGCAGGTCGGCCATCACGGCCCAGGCCTCTTCGATCTCTTCATCCGGTTTGGGCCAATGCACCTGGTAGAGGTCAATGACATCCACCGCGAGGCGGCGAAGGCTGTCTTCGGCTTCGCGGCGAATGTGCTTGAGGCTATTGGAGACTTCTCGCTTTTCATCCCACACCAGGCCGCATTTGGTGAAGATGTATGGATGATGAGAAGTCGTCTTAAGTGCGCGTGCGACGACCTCCTCGGAATGTCCCAGGCCATAGACGGCCGCGGTGTCAATCCAGTTGATGCCTAGTTCCAATGCTTTATGAATGGCGGCGATGGAGTCGTTATCGTCCTGAGGTCCCCAGGAAAATTGCCAGTCACCACCACCGACGGCCCATGAACCGAACCCGATGGGTGTCAGTTCCAGGTCAGAGTTGCCGAGCTTCTTTTTGTCCATACTCTATTTTGCCAAAAGGCGGCGGGAAGAGGCTCTCGCGGTGGATTCCCGTACCACCAGTTCCGGTTGCATCATCACTCGACCAGGATAGTGGGCTTTGGGATTGTTGATCCGCTTGAGCAGGGATTCGGCGGCGATCTTTCCCATTTCACGAAGGGGTTGACGAATGGTCGTCAAGCTGGGAATTCGGAATGGTGCGCTGCCCACATCGTCAAAGCCTACAACGGACACGTCGTTCGGCACCCGGATCCCAGCTTCATGAAGAGCCCGAATGGCGCCGATGGCGGCGATATCGTTGAAGGCGAAGAGCGCAGTGAAGTTCCTGGTGCGCGACAGCAGGGCCTTCATCGGTTCATAGCCCAAGGCCGGCGACCAACTATTCTCTACCGGCCTTATCAGGAGTTCCTGGTGAATTTCGATGCCTAAAGATCGGGCAACTTCCATAATCCGTCTCCAACGGAATTCGGTGTCAACCGTCTCCTGCTGACCCTTCATGAAGGTAATTCGGCGATGTCCTAAGCCGGCAAGATGCTTGAGCGCGAGAACAGCAGCTTGCTTATGATTGAGTTGAATATTGGTTACCCCAGGCACCGCTTGATGTCCTGAAACGGAGACGATCGGAACGTCCACCCTGGTTGGCGTCGGCGTATTTACCAATAGGAGACCATCCACGGACCGCTCCAGCAGCATTCTGGGATGTTCTTCAAGCAGCACCGGCTGCCAGTAATGTGCAGCCAGCAGGCAGAAATGCTCTGCTCCCAACAGATGCTCTTCGACGCCATTCATCACCAGAGTGAAGTAGCCTTCGCTGATTTCGGGTACCAGGACGCCGATGGACATGCTGCGCTTGTTGCGCAGGGAACGCGCCAGGTAATTGGGCCGATAGTGCAATTCGTGGGCGGCCGCCAGTATCCGCTCCCTGGTGGCAGAGGGGATCGCCTTCGCCGCCGGCGAGTCGTTCACAACGATCGATACCGCCGTCAGCGATAAGCCAAGGCGGCTCGCCAAAGTGCGGAGAGTTACAGGTTTATCCTTTTCGTTGGTACTTTGGCTGCTCAATGGTTCTGTCCCGAGGCAGAATTAAACGCAATCTCCGGTTGAAGGTAGTAACCGGAAAGGATTGGAACGAGCAAATGATTGACGTTCAACAACATGCAAAAGCTCCCCGGGTAGTAGCTTGCTAAATCTGCCCCGATTCAAGTATCCGCCTTTGCCGCCGGGGAGTCACCCGTCCGGATGTGGACAGTCCGAGTTACGAAAAGGACCTCGGTACCATCGCTAGCCCTGCGCAGAAAATTTGCGACCGATGAAGAACGGGCACCATCCTAAATATGCCGAAAAACGCGGAGCCGGATTGGTAAGCACGGCTCGCTGCGGATGCCATTCCGCAGTCAAGTCAACTCCAGCATCAAGCGGAGAAGGGACCCACGGCGATAGCGGTAGTGCTGCTGCACTGCCGCCTGTCGCGTGGTGCGTTGCGGACCAAAACCCTGACCGCCATGCGATGGAACATTCTGCAAAAGGAGATCGCGATGGCAACGCTCAACCACACCAACCTCACCACCTACAATGTTCCGGCACTCAAGGAGTTCTTCAGCTCGGTTTTCGGTTTTCGGGTACTGAACGAACGCGGCGATAAATTAGCTGTGCTGCGGGATTCCGACGGCTTTCTGCTGACCCTGATGCACGATAAGCGCATGACGCCGGAGCAGGGCTATCCCGGGCTTTTTCACGTTGGCTTTCTTCAGCCCACGCAGCATGCGGTGGACCTGATGCACGAAGCCTTGATCGCTCGGAAGTATATGGCTCCCGAGCCTGCGAAGCTGCAGCGCGGCGGACCGCCAACATACGGTTTTTATTGTGACGCTCCTGGCGGTGTGCTGGTGGAAGTAAGCACCATGAACATTGCCGAACCCTCCTGACCCATCTCAAAGCGCGGCGGGCGGGGATATGCATCCTCACCCGCCGCGACCAGCGGCAAGGAATAGCTTCGCTATCTAGCCTTTGTGGCGCCGTGGCCAACGTCGAGTAGCCAATTAACTGAACATGTTCAAAACTGTCTTGCCAAACCGGCGCCTTCGCGCTTAAATTGAACATGTTCAATATTATGACGTGAAGGAGCCAATGCCAACGCCTACCCAAGCCGAGAAGAAGTCGACCATGGTTAAGTCCGAGGCTACGCGCGCGCGCATCCTTGAATCCGCGCTTGCTATCTTCCGCGAGCGCGGATTCGAGAAGTCGACTATGCGCGAGATCGCCACGGCTGCCGGAGTGGCCGTGGGCGCTGCCTACTACTACTTTGACTCCAAGGACGCCATTGTCATGGCTTTCTACCAGCGTGCCCAGCTGGAAATGGCTCCATCGCTCGACGCGATACTCTCAGAAGAGAAGACGTTGGAGGCTCGCCTCCGCGGCATCATCGCCTACAAATTCGAATATTTCTCGCCCAATCGAGCATTGCTCGGCGCGCTTTCCGGTCATGTCGATCCCGCTCACGCGCTATCACCTTTCAGTGCGGAAACCGCCGCCATCCGCGAGCAAGACGTCGAATTTTTCCAGCGTGCCGTGGAAGACTCCAAGGTCAAGCTTCCCTCCAACATTCGACCGTATCTGCCGCGCTTACTCTGGCTGTACCAAATGGGCCTGCTTCTCTTCTGGGTATACGACCACTCACCCAGGCAAACGCGCACCCAGATCCTTTTCGACAAGACTCTGAAGATGATTCTGATCAGCCTGAAGCTGGCCGGCATGCCGTTCCTGCGGCCGATCCACCGCCTCGCCGGAGAGTTGCTGGAAGTCATCTATGGCAGGCACCTCAAATGATCCGCTTTGAAGAAACCACGTTCATCGCCGCGCCGATCGACCGGGTGTTTGATCTATCTCGTAGCGTCGAGGTCCATCTGCTTGCGAATGTCCATGGCAACGAACAAGCCCTGGCCACGGGTGAAATTACCACTGGATTAGTCGACCTCGGGCAGCAGGTCACGTGGCGTGCCAAACACTTTGGGTTCTGGCACAACCTGACCAGTGAGGCCACCGCTGTGGAGCCTCCCACTTATTTCCAGGTCACCATGGTCAAAGGCATTTTCCGCTGCATGCAGGCCGACCATCTGCTGCGCAGACTGCCATCCGGAGTTACTGAGTTGAAGGACATTTTCACGATTGCGGCTCCGCTGCCAATCCTGGGGCCAATCGCCGAAGCGCTTTTTCTGCGCCGCTACATGATGGCACTGAACCGCGAACGCAATGCCGTGATTAAACAGCTCGCTGAATCGGACGATTGGCAACGATATCTACCGATACACCGGAAGGAGCCGGTCCGATGAAGATCGTCATCCCCGGCGGCAGCGGACAGATTGGCACCATCCTTGCGCGGCACTTCCACCAACAGGGCCATACCGTTACCGTGCTGAGCCGCGCCCCGAAGCCGGCTCCATGGCAGGTGATTCGCTGGGACGCTCAGACGATTGGCCCATGGACTGCTGCGCTGGAGCAGAGCGACATCTGCATCAACTTGACGGGCCGTAGCGTGAACTGCCGGTATCACACGGAGAATCGGCGAAAGATGTACGACTCGCGCATTGTTTCGACCCGGCTGCTCAACGATGTCATTGCAACGCTCCAAGACCCGCCGCGACTGTGGCTTAACGCGAGCACCGCCACGATCTATCGCCACGCACTCGATCGCCCCATGGACGAGATGACCGGGGAACTCGGCGGGAACGAACCAGGCGCCCCCGATACATGGAATTTTTCCATCAAGATCGCAAAGGATTGGGAGGCGGCTTTCTTTGCGGGGCAAACGCGAAACACCCGCAAGATCGCCATGCGCAGCTCCATCACCTTTATTGCGGGCAAAGGCGGCGTCCTCGAAGTTCTCTCCAACCTGGTTCGCTGCGGACTCGGCGGATCGCAAGGATCCGGGGCTCAATATGTCTCCTGGATTCATGAAGCCGACTTCGTCCGCGCCGTCGACTTCCTGATCGCAAATGAGACGCTGACCGGTCCGGTGAATATATGCTCCCCCAATCCACTGAGAAATCGCGAGTTCATGCGCGCTCTTCGTGATTGCTGGCGACAACCGGTTGGTTTTCCTGCTCCGGCATGGATGATCGAAATCGGCAGTTTCCTGCTGCGCACTGAATCCGAACTTGTTCTCAAGAGTCGCCGGGTTATTCCCGGCAGACTCATGGACGCCGGTTTCTCGTTCACCTATCCAGAATGGCCGGCGGCGGCGCAGGAGCTGGTTGCCCGGTATCGGTCGCAACACGAACGCTAACCTATCTGTTGACATTCTACGTATCGGGCGGTTAGTTTATCTGTTGAATGCCTACAGGTGGACAATGGGTGACGGAAAGCCGGATGTTTTACAGGGCACGCTGGATCTGATGGTGCTCAAGACTCTAGAGTCGATGGGATCGCTGCACGGATACGCAATCGCCCGGCGGATTGAACAGGTCAGCGATCATACCGTAATCATGAATCAGGGAACTATCTACCCTGCGCTGTTGCGCTTGCAGCAGCGCAAGTGGATCAAGGCCGCGTGGGGCATCTCTGAGACTGGCCGTCGCGCTAAGTTCTATTCGCTGAGCAAACTAGGACGGCAAAAGATCGAAACAGAGACGGAGAACTGGGAGCGGGTTGCCACGACCATGGCGCGCTTTCTGGCGCCATCCAGTTAAGGAGTGCACGATGGATTGGATACGGATTCTGCTAAGCCGTTGCGCGGCGCTGATCCACTCTCGAGAGCTCGACGCGGACCTTGACGAAGAACTCCTGGTGCATATCGAACTCGCGACCGAGGAGAACCGGAGGCGCGGCATGCCGGAAGAGGAAGCACGCACGGCGGCGCTGCGTTCCTTCGGTGGTGTGACGCAGACGCGGGAGAGTTATCGGATGAAGCGGGGGCTGCCGTTCCTGGAAGCGCTGGCCCGGGATGGCCGTTATGCGCTGAGGCAGTTGCGCAAGTCTCCGGGCTTTACCGTCACGGCGATCCTGACGTTGGCGGTGGGCATCGGCGGCATGACGGCGGTGTTTTCCGTGGTTGAGGCGGTGTTGCTGCGCCCGCTACCCTTCAAGAATTCGTCGCAGCTCGTCAGCCTGCATGAATGGATTCGCGAAGATCCGCATGAGTTCAACGTGACGGCTCCTGACATTCTGATCTTCCAGCGCGAAAGCAAGGCGTTCTCCGGGGAAGGCGGGTATATCTCCGCCGGCTACGACGTGACAGGGGCAGGCGCGCCATTCCATGCAGCGGCAGAAAGAATGAGCGCTTCGGTATTTCCCGTTCTTGGGATCGACCCACTCCTGGGCCGCACATTCACGCTCGAGGAAGATACAAATGCTGCTCCGGTGACCGTGATCAGCTATGCGCTTTGGCGAGAGGGGTTCCAGAGTGATCCCGGCGCCGTGGGCAAGACGATCGATCTCGATCGGCGCCCCTACACCGTCATTGGAGTCATGCCGCAGAGCTTCGAGTTCCCGCTCGATGCGGGCCGCTTGAGCCATCGCGATTTGTGGGTTCCCTTGAGTCTGACACCGGTCGAAAAGAACTCAGAAGGCGAGAACTACGACTACGGCCTGGTGGCTCGCATCCGGCCGGGTGTGAGCACAGCCCAGGCACAGTTCGACATTGACCGGGTAATCACAGGAATTCAGCCAGCATATACGATGGTCGCCAACCTGCACCTGAAGGGATATTTCAGAACGCTCAAGGAAGAGACCGTGCGCAAGGCACGTCCGCTCCTCAACGTACTGCTTGGAGCTGTCAGCCTGATCCTGCTGATCGCCTGCGTGAACATCGCGAACCTGTTGCTGGTGCGGGCTGCCGGGCGGAAGCGAGAGTTCGGAGTCCGTTTGGCATTGGGCGCGGCACGTCGCATCGTGTTGCGGCAGTTATTGACAGAGAGTCTGCTGCTGAGTGCAATTGGCGGAGTACTCGGCATTGCGCTCGCAACAGTGCTCGTGCGTGCAGCCGCTGTTGCCCTGCCGGACTCGCTGCCCAGGTTGGATGAGATCGCGATCGGATGGTCTCTGTTTGCCGCAGCCCTGGCATTTGTTGCTGCGACTGGGGTGCTTTGCGGAATTGTGCCGGCCTGGGCCGGCATGCGTACCAATGTTCTTGATTCCTTGCGTGACGGTGGCCAAGCAGCGGGGACGGGCAGCGCTCGGCATAAGCTACAGAGCATTCTGGTAACGCTTGAGATCGCTTTGGCGATGCTGTTGCTCGTTGCATCCGGGCTGCTGCTGCGCAGTTTTGCGAAGATGCTGGAAACCGATCCAGGCTTTCAGCCGCAACATGTCCTGACAGCGGCTCTGTCTCTGCCAAGACACGACTACCCTACACAACAGAGAGTGGATGCGTTCTACACGGAACTGCAGGGAAAAATGGAACTCTTGCCGGGAGTGAAAAGCGTAGGCTTCTCTTCCAACATTCCGATTGTCGGTCAGAAAGGCGGGCGGCTGATCACGCCGGAGGGCCATGTGAGGTCGGCCAGCGAGGGCTTCCTCATTGCCTCAACCTATCTTGTCCAAGGGAACTATTTCCAAGCGCTCAAGATTCCGCTGATCCGGGGCCGCGTGTTTGAAGATCGTGATGAGCAGGCAGGCGCCCCATTGGTGGCAATTATCAGCCAGTCGTTTGCCGCAAAATATTTCCCGGGCAAAGACCCGATTGGTGCGCAGATGAAGATCGGCACCAAATTTGATAGCCCGATGCCTGCGATCACGGTCGTGGGGGTGGTTGGGGATGTTAAACAAGCAGCGCTCGATCAGCCGACCGTGGTGCAGATGTATGAGCCCGTTTCGCAGGCTGCTGCGGCCTTGGGGCCGATGGCGGCGATGTTGGGTGTGGCGGGTAACATGGATGTCTTGATACGGACAGCAGGCGACCCAACGCTGCTCGCGGCAACCCTCGTTAAAATTGTCCACCAGCTCGATCCGTTGCTGGTGATCTCGAATGTGAACACGATGGATGAGATTGTTGCAGCGACCGAGTCCTCGCGCCGGTTTAATACAGCGATCCTGTCGGCGTTTGCTGGAATCGCGCTTGTGCTGGCCTTGCTCGGAGTTTATGGGGTGCTCGCCTATGGGGTCACGCAACAGACACGCGAGATTGCCATCCGCATGGCTTTGGGGGCCTCGCGCGGGGTCGTGTTGCTGCGCACGCTACGATATGCCTTGATCGTTGCCACAGCGGGAGTGGCCGGCGGGCTGATTGTCTCCATCGGACTTACGCGGTTTCTTTCGAGCCTGCTCTATGGCGTAAAGCCGCTCGACTGGGTGACGATTGCAGGTACGGTGATTGTGCTGTTCGGCTGTTGTGCATTGGCAGGCTTTTGGCCTGCACGGCGCGCCGCATCCATAGATCCGATGCAAGCCTTGCGAACGGAGTAGGAGTGGATACAGTAAAACGACCTTGCGAGGTTGAAACGGGAAGGTGCTCAGAGTTGCCGGATCGCCTATACAGGTGGGCCCTCTTCACGATCGTCACAGCTCTCGCTTTAACCTTTAACGCTGGGTTGCGCGCACAGAACCCGGCGCCACATCCGTGTTTCGAAGTACTGACTCACCGGATGGATGTGGATGTCGATGGAGCCCCGAACGCCTACGGCCCACCTGGCAAGCCGACGCTCGACGTCCTTATGAACGCGCACTATCTGGAGCGGGGCGATCAGGCGATCGTCGGCTACCTCGTGGACGGCAGGCGCCATCCTATCCTCCAAGGCCCGAAGGATCCGTTCCCTGGCTACTACATTTCACAGACAGCTTTCGCGGACGCAGCCAATCACAACGAGCGCGATCCACGGTCCTACGTCGACGCCCGAAATATCAACTATGTCGTGCGTGGCGACGAGGCTCGCCGGCGGGGCGTGAAGGTGGGCGACTTCGTGGCCGTATATTCAAAGCGGAGGCAGAAGGCCGTCTTCGCTATCGTCGGCGATACCGGGAACCCTACTGGCGACGAAGGCTCTCTGCATCTGCTACAAGAACTCGGCTATCCTTTTCACGACGGCAGGAGTGGCTCGGTCACGCGGCCCGAGATTATCGTCCGGTTTTTTCCTAACTCGAACCCGAAACATATGTTCTTCTTTACCCAGGGCGCACTCGATGAAGCCGCTGTAAAGCTCGGCCTCAGCCACGACTTCTCTGATGTTGACCGGATGAAACGAGTTTGCGCGCGCGCTGCCGGTCAGTATTGAGGGATCTGCCTCTGCCTGCGAGTTTGGCCGTCAAACGCGCCGAACCCGGTCGCGCGCCGTCGAGTGGAAGGTGGGATACACCCGCGAGGCGCAGGGCTACAACTACAATCCCTGACTTTGCTACCCAAGGCGCATGGTGAATTTCTGTAGAAACGATATGCTCTTTTCAAGCAGCGATTCTTCAAACCCTCAGCGAGCCTTTCGGGGGATGGGCTCGATAAGGAAAAGGAGAGTCGCTGTAATAGAAGTGGTCCTTACCTGTAGTTTGCAGCAAATGAGTCATTGGATCTGCCAAGTTACTCTCGTTTACGTTCTTCCGGATTTTGCTAGACGCACTGAATCACTCTAACGATGCATTACCTTCGCCCTATCAGGTCACCCTGATAGGGCTTTACTTTTGCCGAATGGCAAGAGCGATCGTAGGGGCTTCCCCCGGATTTCCTGTAGACCTTGTCGGCGTTGGCGAACTCCATGCGGCTTTCTTAATGAAAGCCGCAGGCGCGGACGTTGGTGGCGCTCCGTGGCAGGAAATCCGGGTCGCCCCTCTTTTTCGGCCCATGTACGCTTGGGCGAACATTGATTGAATAAGGTCGAAGGCTTCAGCGATGATCCTGTGGGTGCCGGTAGAGGACTGGTACTGGTCAGGAACAAGGAGAAGCCTTCGATGAA
>Ga0302325_10035600_pt1 | contig 10167 bp, 8 predicted proteins | sample Palsa_T0_2_FD_201948 | JGI IMG/M metagenome (GOLD analysis project Ga0302325, IMG submission 201948) | Peat permafrost microbial communities from Stordalen Mire near Abisko, Sweden - Palsa_T0_2 | ecosystem: Environmental > Terrestrial > Soil > Palsa > Peat permafrost | place: Sweden: Abisko... | reverse complement strand
ATCGGGATGATTTCCGTCGCGCGGCGCAAGACGTGCGCGAAGTGTTCGTCGGCGACGGGCACGGCGCGCTCCGGCGTCCCGGTGAACACGTACGACGGCGCGATCGTATTGAACGTGAGCCCCTCCGCTGCAAACTCTCGTGCGAATCCCGCCGCCATCGCGTGGACGCCGCCCTTCGCCGCGTTGTAGACCGCGTGGTCGTCGAGGCCGCTTCGCACGGAATCCGCGCCGATGTTGACGACGCGGCCGTAGCGCCGCTCGCGCATCGGCGGAATGCACGCGAGTGTGCACCAGAGTGCGGTCAACAGATTGTTGGCGATGGTGCGGCGGATCGTGGCTTCGGTGTGGCGCTCCGTCGGGAGGATCACGCCGCCGCCGGCGTTGTTCACGAGCACGTCGATGCGGCCGAACCGCGAGCGCGTCTCGTCGCGAAGCCGCTCCGCGACGTCGCGCTCGCTGAGGTCGCCGGCGTGGGTACCCACCGCGGCGCCGTGCGCGCGCAGGGTCGTCGCCAACGCCTCCAGCGGCTCAGGCTCGAGGCCCGCCAGCATAACCGTCGCACCCTCCGTGGCAAAGCGCGTGGCGATCTCGCGTCCGATGCCGGTGCCGGCACCGGTCACGATCGCGACGCGCTCCTTCAAGCGGCCGTCCACTACGCCGGGATCGCTGCCCGACGTCCCATCATCTGCACCCAGCGCCGCCAGAAGACACGCATCTGCAGTTCGTCGACCGTCTGCGGCTCTCGGTTCATCCCGCGCGAGATGTCGTTCCAGCGCACGCCGCTGCAGGCGAAGCCCGCCTGGCACGACTCGAGCGCCTCCACGTCGTCGGGCGTCGCGAAGCCGCCGGGGCCGAGGAAGGTCAGGAAGGCCTCGAGCCTGCGTTCGCGCGGTCCGGCGGTTTCCGATTCCGGAGCCAGCTGCCACGCGCGCACCAGCAGGCGCGACGCCGACGTCGGCCAGATCGTGCGCACCACGACGGCCATGATGTCGTTGATAATGAGGTTCGGAAAGATCAACAGGTTCCTGTTCAAGTCGACCATCCGGCGCGCACGCTCCTCGCCGTGTTTGGCGCGGAGCCGCTCGCGTATCGCCGCGATCTCGTCCTTCGCCGCCATGCCGAACAGCGGCGACCACTTCGCGATTGGCCGGCCCCAGGGCGCCTGGTACTCGACCATCGCGTGGCCGTTTCCGAGGTCGGATGCCTTGCCGATGATGGCCTTGACGCTCGTGTCGTCGGTGCCCGTTTCGAGCGCGGCCCGCTTTTCGATGCGCGCCAGGTACTTCAGGTAGGTTTCGTGCACGGGCAGCGCGTGGTACCCGTCGATGCTGTTTTCGACCAGGAGCTTCCAATTTGCCTCGATGCCATAGTCGTGCGCACCGCCGATGATCTCGGCGGCCCCGTCCGCGGCATCGACGATCACGTCGAGCACGTCGCGTGCACCGGCCAAGTACTCCGTCAACGGTACGGCGTGCTCGTCGAACGAGACGAAGATGAATCCGCGGTAGGCCTCACAGCGCGGGACCTCGCGAAGCCCAACCTCCGCGCGATTGAAGCCGTCGCCGTAGGCCGCCGCGTCCGGCATCCCCGTTAGCTCACCGTCGAGCGCGAACGTCCAGGCATGGTAGAAGCACTGGAACATCTTCGCGTTTCCCGCGTCCTGGCGGCAGATCGTCGCGCCGCGATGGGGGCATGTATTGAAGAACGCGCGGATGCGATCGTCCTTGCCGCGCACGAAGAAGAGCGGCTGGCCCGCGACCGTCCGGCGCACGAAGTCTCCGCCGGAGCGCACCTCCGACGTGTGCCCGAGATACAGCCAGCAGCGCTCGAAGATTGCGCTCCGCTCGGAGGCGAAGACCTCCTCGGAGGTCATCGTCGAACGGTTCACGCGGAAGACGTGGCGCTGCTCGTCCTCGAGGAGATAGTTCTGCCAGGGCTCGACCATCGCGTGACTCCCAGGTTTTCCGGCGCCGCAAGGAAAATCGATTTTCTTGCGGAAAATGTTTATTCCAGCAGCGTACGTCCAAGTGCGGAAAGGTTCCTCCATGGTTCCTTCGTCGCGAACGCCACCGACCTCGCCCCGCCCGGGCCTCGGCCCTCGCCCTAGCCTCGGCCCAAGCCCCGACCTTGGCGCAAGCGCGGGCTTCGGCGCAAGCACGGGCCTCGGCCCTAGCCCAGGCTGCGGCCCCGGCGTCGGCCTCGCTCGCGCCGGCGCTTGCGGCGCTCGCCGGATTTCCCTGAGCACTGCCGGTCCGCTGGAGGTGAACGATGGATTTCGACCTGCCGCCCGATGATGATCCGCGACGCCTCGCCGTGCGGGTGTGGCTCGCACGCAACCCGCAGCCCACCGGCCGTCAGATCGCGGAGGCCGGCTACGCCGTTCCGCATTGGCCGAGCCCGTGGGGGATCGGCGCGGATGCCGAGCTACAGTTGATCATCGCAGACGAGCTGGAACGGGCGAACGTCGACGCGCCGTATCACGTCAACCCCGTCGCCGTCAACAATTGCGCCCAGTCCCTCTTGACCCATGGCGACGACACGCAGCGCGACCGATATCTGCCACCAGCGCTCGCAGGCGAGGAGATCTGGTGCATGCTCTTCAGCGAGCCGTCCGCCGGTTCCGACCTCGCCGCCGTCAAGACCACCGCCCGGCGCGAGGGCGACCACTACGTGATCAACGGACACAAGATCTGGACGTCGCTCGCGGAGGTCGCCAAGATCGGCGTCCTGGTCGCGCGCACCGATCCGGACGCGCCGAAACACGAGGGCCTCTCGCAGTTTCTGCTCGAGATGGACACACCGGGAGTCCGCGTCACACCGATCGTGGACATGTCCGGACGGCAGGAGTACAACGAGGTCTTCCTCGACGGCGTTCGCATCCCGGCGAGCCAACTGCTCGGCCGCGAAGGCGACGGCTGGCGCCTGTGCACGAGCCAACTGCAGACGGAGCGGGTCGCGCTCTCGAAGCCGGGTGCCGTCTGGGGAAAAGGACCGTCGGCCCGCGAGCTCGTCCAGGGGCTCGTCGAAATGCACGCGATCGACGATCCGCTCGTTCGCGACGAGGCGGCCAAGCTGTACATCGAAGGCGAACTGCTCCGCCTTCTTGCGTATCGAGCGTTCAGCGACGGCTTGAACGCAAAGCCGGCCGGTCCGGAGGGTGCCGCACGCAAGATGCTCGCGGCACCGCACGGTCAGCGCGTGCTGGAGCTCGCAAAGCGCGTGCAGGGCGCGCGGGGTCTGATCGCGGGCATGCAGCCATTCTCCGCGTCCCGTCCCGGGGCGCACACCGTGTTCGACGACTGGGACTACGCGTTCTGGTTCAGTCCGGGCGTGACGCTCGGAGTCGGCACGCAGGAGATCTTGAAGAACATCGTTGCCGAACGCGTCCTTGGTCTGCCGCGTGAGAGCGATCCCACTGCGAAGGTAGCATGGTCGCAGGCGGGCGACCGAGAGCTGGCAGGTGTGCGATGAACTTTGCCTTGAGCGAGGAGCACGAATTCCTGCGGACCGTTGCGAGAACGTTCGTCAAGAACGAGATCGATCTGGCGCCGCTCCTCATACCGGGGGCGACGGTCGACGACGCCGGGTACGCGTCGAATTGGAAGAAGATCGTCGAGGTCGGATGGCCGGGGTTGATCGTGCCCGAGGCCTGCGGCGGATCCGAGATGTCGTGCATCGACCTCGCGATGGTGGTCGGAGAAATGGGTCGTGAACTCGTGCCGAGTCCCTTCTTCGGAACGCTCGCTGCGACATGGACGATCCTGAGGGCCGCGTCGCCCGAGCAGCGGGACCGCATGCTCGCGAGCGTCGTCGGTGACGGGGCTAGCATGGCACTCGCGATCGCCGACGCAGACGGCGCCTCCGACGGACCCTCGTCGGACACGCGGGCAACGCAGAAAGGCGACAGGTTCGTCCTGAACGGGTCGAAGTCGTTCGTCGTCGATGCTGCGGCTGCCACGAACATCGTGGTTGCCGCCGACTCGGCCGGCGGACGTCGCTTCTTCGTCGTTGACGCGCGGGACGCCGGTGTCTGCGTCGACGTGCTCCCGTGGCGCGACGTCACCCGCCAAGTCTGCTCCGTGCGCTTCGACGACGTCGAGGGCGAGATGCTGCCGGGCGATGCCGCCGAGGTTTGGCCATGGGTTCGCGATCGCTTGCTCCTCGTGCTGTCCGCAGAGAGCGCGGCCGGTATCGAGCGGGTGCTCGAGAGCACCGTCGCGTACGCGAAGGAGCGCGTGGCGTTCGGGCGCCCGATCGGCGCGTATCAGGCGATTAAACACGCCCTGGCCGACACGTTTGGCACGAGCGAATGCGCAAACGTCGCGACGTTGTATGCTGCGTGGGCGCTCTCGCAGCAAGTTCCCGACGCGAGCATCGCCGCCGCGATGGCCCAGGCGTACACGAGCGACGCCTACATCGCGGCAACGCAGCAAAGCATCCAAATTTTCGGCGCCCTCGGATTCAGTTGGGAGATGAAGAACCACCTGTACTTCAAGCGCGCGCGGGCAAACGCCACGCTGCTCGGGCAGGCGAGCGGACACCGTGCGCGCGTCATCGACATGGTCGCGCGCGCCGCCGCGTGAACGTGCGCATCGGCTGGAGGGTATTATGACGGGACGTGGGCCGTGTTCTGGAATACGGGTGCTCGAGTTCTGCACGATGGTTTCGGGGCCGATGTGCGGCCAGATCCTCGGCGACTTCGGCGCCGACGTTCTGAAGCTCGAGGGGCTCGCCGCCGACCCCATGCGTAGCGTGCAGCCCCGCTTTCGCGACTTCTCCGCCCTGTACTCGCAGTTCAATCGAAACAAACGCAGCATCGTCGTCGACGTCAAGTCGGCGGCGGGCCGAGACGTCATCCATTCGATCGCCTCGAACGTCGACATCTTCCTCGAGAACTGCCGGCCGGGTGTCGCAGAGCGCCTCGGGCTCGGATACGAGCGCCTGAGTGCCGACAACGCGGGCTTGATTTACGTGTCGGTCAATGGGTTCGGCGAAGACGGGCCGTATCGCGATTACCCCGCGTACGACCCGATGATCCAAGGCCTGACGGGCTTCATGCCCGTGCAAGGTGAACTCGGCGCGCCCGCACCGATCAGAAGCCTCGTGGTCGACAAGGTCGCGGCGCTTTCTGCAGCGCTCTCGTCGCTCGCCGCGCTTCAGGCTCGTCACGCGACGGGAGTCGGCCAGAAGGTCGAGGTCAAGATGCTCGACGCCTTCGCTGCGTTCATGTTGCCGGAGCGGATGAACAACCACACGTTCCAGAGCCCCGATGCGGGTGGGCTGCCCGTCGTGGATACGTCGCGCGTCACGTGCGCGATCGCAACGCTCGACGGCCACGTCACCGGACTCGTGTTTCAGGACACGCAGTTCCAAGGAATGTGCACGGCTCTCGGGCGCGAGGACATCCGGTCGGATCCGCGCTTCGCAAGCCCGAGCGCTCGCATCACGCACATCGGCGAGCTCTCCGACGCCCTCGGGGAGTCGCTGCGCTCGCTCACGACGGCGGAGTTTCTCGAGCTCGCGCGCGCCCATGACATACCGTTTGCCCAGGTCAACGACATCAACGGATTCTTCGCCGACCCGCAGGTCCGGCACAACCGAACCTATTTCGACGCCGACGATCCGGAGTTCGGCGCACTTCGCCAGCTCAACGCGTTCGCGTCGTTTGCGCACACGCCGCCCGGTGGGTGGCGCCGCGCGCCGAAATACGGCGAGCACACGCGGGAAGTGTTGCTCGAATTCGGCTACGAACCGGATGCCGTGGAGCAGCTCGCCGGCGACGGCGTGATCAGAAGCCTGGACGGTGTTCTCGCCGCGCCGTAGGCCGCGCCCGTAGTCGAGGGATCACGCGCGGCGGCGCTTTGACCGGTCGAAGAGCGCCGTCACGCCAAACGCGAAGCCTGGCGCTTCCGGGTGCTCGAACGTCGCTCCGTCGCTGAGTGTTCTGACGCCGTGCAATACCTCGACGATCGCCTCGTCGAACGGCTGGCGACGGCCGAAGGCTTCGGCAAACGCGGCCCGTGGCATAGTGCCTCCTGCACATCATCGTATCACGCGCCGGTTGGCTCTGTTGCCATGCATCGGCCGACGGCGCCGACAAGTCGCGTAGACAGGCAGCGTTCGAGGCGATATCCTTCGACCCGAAATGCAGGGGAAACAGCGAGTCGCGGTCACAGGTGCGAGCGGTTTCGTCGGGCGCGCGTTGGTGGAAACGCTGCTCGAGCGCGGCTATGGCGTGATTGCGCTCGGGCGAAGGCCCGAAGCGCACGCGTTCGATCGACGCGTCGAGGCGCGTCGCTTCGATCCTGGGGATGCGACGCCGAACCCGGGCGCCTTCGACGGCGCGGATGCCGTCGTTCACCTCGCCGGCGAGACGGTCGCCGGCCGGTGGACGGCCGAGAAGAAGAAGCGTATCGCGTCGTCGCGCGTCGCTGGAACGCGGGCGCTCGTCGCGTCGCTCACCGTGCTCGAGCGCCGGCCGGCCGTGCTCGTGTGCGCGTCGGCGAGCGGTTACTACGGTGCGCGCGGCGATGAGCCGCTGGCGGAGAACGCCGCGCCGGGCGACGATTTCCTCGCTCGCGTTTGCGTTGACTGGGAGCGCGCGGCGTCCGAGGCTGAGGCGCTGGGCGTGCGGGTTGCGCACCTGCGCACAGGGATCGTGCTCGGCGATGGCGGTGCGCTCGCGAAGATGCTTGCACCGTTCCGCCTCGGACTCGGGGGCCCGTTCGGTGGCGGCCGCCAATTCGTGCCATGGATTCACATCGACGACCTCGTCTCGCTCTGTCTCTTCGCACTCGATCGAGATGAGGTGCGGGGCCCGGTCAACGCCGTCGCTCCCGACTATGCGACGAGCGCTCGCTTCGCGCAGGCGCTCGGGGCGGCAGTCCGGCGTCCCGCGGTCGTTCCCGCGCCGGCACCGGCGCTGCGCCTGCTCTTGGGCGAGTTCGCGGAGACGCTGCTCGCGAGCCAACTTATGCTGCCGGCCGTCGCGGAGGATCTCGGATTCGTCTGGGGCTATCCGCACATCGAGCAGGCAATGTTCGCTGCGGTCGCACGGGGTGCGGGGCGGCGAGCGGAGACTCGTGTGTTTCGCAGCGAGGATACGGTCCCCGCAGACCCGGATGAGGTTTTCGCGTTCTTCTCCGACGCGCGAAATCTAGCGACGATCACGCCGCCGGAGATGCGATTCGAGATGTTGGCAGTGCCGCCAAGTATGGGTCGCGGGACGACGATCGACTATCGCTTGCGCGTGCGCGGCGTGCCGATGCGCTGGACGACGCTGATCGCCGAGTGGAACCCGCCGCACGGCTTCGTCGACGTGCAGCTGCACGGCCCATACTCGCTCTGGCGCCACACGCACCGCTTCGAGCCCGTAGCCGGCGGTGTGCGCGTCCATGACGAAGTCGAGTACGCGCTCCCCTTCGCACCATTCGGCAATGCCGTTGCCCCGATCGTCGAGCGCGACGTCCGTTCGATTTTCGCCTATCGCACAGCGGCGATCGCGCGGGCCTTCGCCCCCGGGACAGAGCCCCAGCCGGCGATCCCCTCCGTAGCGGGATAGGCAAAGGCGCGGAGCACCTCGATCGGCAGGCGGCGGCTCCCAGCTCTGATCACGCCCCTTGTGCGTTGTGACGCGGTTGCCGGTAGGATCCCACCGCGCGATCCCATCGTGGCGTCTTCTAAGCCCTCCATCCCGAGCCATCCATCCCGCATTTCACCGATATGCAGCCAAGTCTCGAGCGCGCTACACTGAGTGGCTGGCCGCATTTGCGGGGCTAGTCGCGCAGTCCGATTCGGGCCCGTGACGGGCCACTCATCGGCTGGTCGATCGAGAGGTGAGAGGGTGCCGAACGCAGATCCCGAGGCGGCTCGGGACATTGCCGTGAAACACCTGTTCCGTCACCTGCGTGACGATCAAGCGCTGCTTCGCAATCCTCTGGTCGGTCCGGACCTGCTCAGCGGTAAGTTCACCGCGCAGGAACTTCGCGCCGGCGTCGCGCGCGCTGCCACGATTATCCGCGATGAAGATGCGCGCCTCGGCCGGTCCGAACGTGGAAAGCGTCAGGCAACCTGCCTCATGCAGTGCGACCTCGGTTCCCGAAGCGTCGCCAGCCTCGCCGGCGAGTTCGCGATATCGCCTCGGCAGCTGGCGCGAGAGCGGCATGAGGCATGGATGCGCACGCTTCCCCACATCCTGGTGAAAACGGCACATCTGACGTCGCTTTCCATCAACGACGTCGTGCACAATCGGGCGCTCGGGCTCTTTCGCGTCGGCCGATTCGGTGACGCAACCGAGGTCATGCGAAAGCACATCGCAACGTGCGCACCCGAAGCGGCGATGTACGGCCTCTGTAGCCTGGCATTGATGCAGCACGACGCCAGAAGAAGTCACGAAGCGAAACAAACGTACCAGGAGCTACGTGTCCGCGTTCCGATGGCCGCGCCCACGCTCGCGCATTCGCGTTTGAATCTCGCGCTGCACCTCTTGGCGGTCCTCTTGGGACAAACCGGCAAGGCACGCTTTTGGACCATGCAGGTCCGTGACCTCGTCCGCCGTGCAGCCGTAGAAGCATCGGCCGCACCGTGGATGTCGCGCACGATACTGCGACTCCTGTTTTCTCTCTCGCAGAAGTTCGTGTACGCAGACGACTTTCAGAATATTCTGGGCGTTTCCTGTGCCATCGACGAAATCGTGCCATCGTTTGACGATCTCGACTGTCATGAGGCGTTCTCGCTACACAGCTTGAAAGCGATCGGCGAATGGAAGCAAAACGGCTTCACCGTCGACATGGAAGCGCACATGCTCAGAGTGCTGCACCTCGCGATCTCGAACGGCTGGACGGGCGTCGTGGCCGAAGGAGCGTCGCTGTTGGCGTCGGTGTACTACCTGAGCGGCAGTATCGCGGCGGCGCGAGACTATCGCGACGTGGCGCTGAGCGGCATTGCACTGACGGACGATCGCGGAGCAACCGCCTTGGCGTACAACAACCTCGCAATTGCAGCGCTCGATTCTGGATGCGTCGCTGCGGCCGCTCAGTTCGGGGGCCAATACCGAACGGGCACGCTCGAAGAGGACCCACTGCTGAAGCCACTTGCTCTGACGACCGCAGAGATCCTCATTCGGCAGGGGCACGCGACGCAGGGGACGGCTCAGGCGCGCGACGTGTTGCGCAGAGCCAATACATCCGGAAACCAGAGACTTCTCGCCATCGCCGGCCGGGTCGTGGCGCTGGGCATGGAGACCGCCGGAGACAGCCGCGGAGCGATTGCTGCCCTGAAGGAGTCCGTCGACCTTGCCGGCGCCGGCTGCTGCTCGAAGTTCGACGTGCATCGCATCGAGAGCTCGTATCGGAAGATTGCTCGCCTCAAGCAGCTCACGACGAGAGAACTCGAGTACCAGCATTTCTGCGGGTGAGGCCTCCTCGGCGATGGTTTCCTCGGCGATGCTTGCAGGGCACCCGTGTCCGGTAGCTCCGCGCCGTTCGCGCCGAGCGCAGCGCCGAAACGTCGTCGATCGCCCTGCCGGAGCCTGGACACCAAATGACACGGCTTTGACACGCTTGGCCGTCCTCGGGCGAATCGAACCGGGAAAGCATACCCCACCAGTTTTACTAGGTTCAAGGGAGAGTATCGAATGCGCCGTGACAAGTTGTCCGAGCTCGCACTGATCACCATTGCGACGGCAACGTTACTGACCGGTCCTGCAGGTGCCTCGCAGGTCTCGGGGCTTGGGTCGCACGCAGCGCCGGGCCTGTCCTTGGGGGCAGCGAAGGGCCAAAGCTATCGGACCGCCAGCTGGATGAAACCGCTCGGCGCGTCGACGAATCTCGCGTACATCTCGGATTTTCTCGCAAACGACGTGACCGTGTTCAGCGTCGGCGGAGCGGTTCAAGGCCAGATCGGCGGCCTCAGCAATCCGGGAGGCATCTTCGTCGATTCCAAGCACAACCTGTGGGTCGCGAACAACGGCGCGAACAACATTCTCGAGTTCGCGCGCGGGGCGACTTCACCGAGTAACACGCTGAGCGACCCGGGCGCCGGTCCGCTGGACGTGACCATCTGCGGGCGCGACACCATCTACGTCGCCGGTTCCAACTCCACGTCAATCGAGGTCTACACGAAGGGCAGGACCAGTCCGACGCGCAGCCTCACCTACGCGGGCTCCCA
>Ga0302325_10035598_pt1 | contig 10168 bp, 12 predicted proteins | sample Palsa_T0_2_FD_201948 | JGI IMG/M metagenome (GOLD analysis project Ga0302325, IMG submission 201948) | Peat permafrost microbial communities from Stordalen Mire near Abisko, Sweden - Palsa_T0_2 | ecosystem: Environmental > Terrestrial > Soil > Palsa > Peat permafrost | place: Sweden: Abisko... | reverse complement strand
CCGTCATCGGGTCAAAGAGGGTGTGGACGCCGGAGGTGGAAGCTTGCGCGACGGGTTCGAAGATGCGGCGGCCGGCCAGCTGACCTATCCGTTCGCCGAGGGGCCGAAGATCGGCGGCGGGGTGGAGATCGCACCCGACGTCGTCTGGATGCGGATGCCGCTGGGCGGCTCGCTGGCCTTCATCAATGTCTGGGGGCTGAAGGATGAGGGCGGCTGGACGCTGGTGGACACCGGCATGCAGGGGCCGGCCACCACGGAGGCCTGGCGCAGCGCCTTCGCCGGTCCGCTGAAGGGCGAGCCGATCGTCCGCGTCATCGTCACCCACATGCACCCCGATCACATCGGCATGGCCGGTTGGATCACCCGCAAGTTCCGCTGCAAGCTGTGGATCACCCGGCTCGAATATCTGATGTGCCGCCTGCTGGCCGCCGACACCGGCCGCGAGGCGCCCGAGGACGGGCTCGAGTTCTACCGCGCCGCCGGCTGGGACCAGGACGCGCTGGAGAACTACGCCACCCGCTTCGGCGGCTTCGGCAAGGCGCTGCACACATTGCCCGACAGCTTCCGGCGCATCGTCGAGGGCGAGAGCCTGGTCATCGGCGGCCGCGACTGGCGGGTGGTCACCGGCTCCGGCCACTCGCCCGAGCACGCCTGCCTCTATTGCCCCGAGCTGAAGCTGTTCATCTCCGGCGACCAGGTGCTGCCCAGGATCACCTCCAACGTCTCGGTCTTCCCGACCGAGCCGGACGGCGATCCGCTCGACGACTGGCTGACCTCGCTGGCCCGGATCCGCACCCTGGTGCCCGACGACGTGCTGGTGCTGCCGGCCCACAACGACCCGTTCCACGGCCTGCACGCCCGCATCGACGAGCTGATCGGCTTCCACGAAGGGGCGCTGGCGCGGCTGCAGCGGATGCTCGCCGAGCCAAAGCGGGCGGTCGATCTTTTCGGTGCGCTGTTCAAGCGCAAGATCACCGAGGGGGTGCTCAGCATGGCCACCGGCGAGAGTCTCGCCCACCTCAACTGCCTGCTGCGCCGCGGCGTCGCGGAGCGCGAGCGCGACGCCTCCGGCGTGGATTGGTATCGGTCCGTCAAGCGCGAGGAGGCCGCGGCGTGAGCCTTTCCGGAAAGACGCTCTTCATCACCGGCGCCAGCCGCGGCATCGGCCTGGCCATCGCCCTGCGCGCCGCCCGCGACGGCGCCAACATCGCCATCGCCGCCAAGACCGCCGAGCCGCACAAGCACCTGCCCGGCACCATCTATTCGGCCGCCAGGGAGATCGAGGCGGCCGGCGGCCAGGCCCTGCCGCTGATCGTCGACGTGCGCGACGAGGCCAATGTCTTCGAGGCGGTGGAGAAGACCGTGGCGGCGTTCGGCGGCATCGACATCTGCGTCAACAACGCCTCGGCGATCCAGCTTACCGGAACCCTGGCCACCGACATGAAGCGCTACGATCTGATGCATCAGATCAACACACGCGGGACCTTCCTCACCTCCAAGGCCTGCATCCCGCACCTGAAGCGGGCGTCCAATCCGCACGTGCTGATGCTGTCGCCGCCGCTGGACATGAGCCCGCGCTGGTTCGCTCCGCACGTGGCCTACACCATGGCCAAGTTCGGCATGTCGATGTGCGTGCTGGGCATGGCGGCGGAATTCAAGGACGACGGCATCGCCTTCAATGCGCTGTGGCCGCGCACCGGCATCGCCACCGCCGCCATCCAGTTCGCCCTCGGCGGCGAGGACGGGATGCGCCAGTGCCGCACGCCCGAGATCATGGCCGACGCCGCCCACGCCGTCTTCGAGAAGCCGGCCCGCACGTTCAGCGGCAACTTCCTGATCGACGACAGCTTCCTCTACGCCGAGGGGGTGCGGGATTTCGACAAGTACCGGGTCGATCCCACCCGGCCGCTGATGCCGGACTTCTTCGTGCCGGCCGACGACCCGCCGCCGCCCGGCGCGGGGCTCGGGGTCTGAGCGCGCCATGTCGCGTCCGGCGGTGATCCTGTTCGATCTCGGCGGCGTCCTGCTGCCGTTCGACCGCGAGCGGCGGGCGCTGGCCGTGGCGCGCCGGCTGGGCGTGGGCGCCGAGGCGGTGCGGGCGCTGTTCGCCGGGGACCTGCCGGTCCGCATGGACCGCGGCGAAGCGCACGAGGCCGATCTCGCCGCGGCCTTCGGCGCGCTTGCCGGCCGGCCGGTGCCGGAGGACGAAGCGCGCGAGCTGATCCTGAGCGTTTTCGGGGCCCCGAACACCGAACTCTGGGCGCTGGCGGGCGCGCTGAAGGCCGCCTTGGCGGTGGGCGGGTTCAGCGACAATCCAAGTTTCGTCCGTCAGCTGTTCCCGGCCGGCGCGGCGCTCGATCCGATGATCTTCTCCAGCGAGATCGGCGCGTCGAAGCCGTCCGAGGCAGCGTTCGCGGCGGCCGAGGCGCGCGCTGGCGCGAAAGGCGCGGAGATCCTCTTCGTCGACGACTCGGTCGCCAATGTGACCGCCGCGCGGCGGCGCGGTTGGGACGCGATCCTCTTCCGCTCGAACGCGGAGCTGACCGCCGAGCTCGAACAACGGGGGCTGCCGTGATCGCCATCCGCCCCGCCCGGCCGGCCGACGCCGCGTTGATCGTCGGCTACATCCGTGGCCTGGCCGAGTACGAGCGGATGCTGGACGAGGTGAAGGTCACCGAGGCGGACATCGCCGCGGCCCTGTTCGGCGACGCGCCGCGGGCCTTCTGCGACATCGCCGAGGCGGACGGGGCGCCGGTGGGTTTCGCCCTCTGGTTCTACAACTTCTCCACCTTCGAGGGCCGCTTCGGCATTTATCTGGAAGACATCTTCGTGGTCCCCGAGGCGCGCGGGACCGGCGCCGGCCTGTCGCTGATGCGGCGCCTGGCCGAGCGCTGCCGCGACGAGGGACTGGCGCGGCTGGAGTGGGCGGTGCTCGACTGGAACGCCCTGGCGATCGGCTTCTACGACCGCCTCGGCGCCAAGGCGAAGACCGAATGGATCACCCGCTCGCTCTCCGGGACGGCGCTGACGGCGCTGGGAGGCGCGCGATGACCCGCACGGCCAGCTGCTGCTGCGGCGCCTGCCAGATCGAGCTCGAGGGCGAGCCCGTGCTCAATGCGATCTGCCACTGCGACAACTGCAAGCGCCGCACCGGCAGCGCCTTCGGCTGGTCGGCCTACTTCCCCGACGCGCGCATCGCGGCGCGCAGCGGACCGTTGACGCGTTACGAACCGAACAGCGCGACGCCCCAACAGCGGTATTTCTGCGCCGCCTGCGGGACGACGCTCTGCTGGACCTCGCCCGCCTTCATGCCCGGCCACACCGGCGTCGCCGGCGGCTGCTTCACCGCCGACCCGCTGGGCGAGCCGGCGGTCACCGCCACCGATGCGAAGCGCTGCGCCTGGCTCAGTCTGCCGCAGGGCTGGCTGGCGGCGCCCTGAGCCGCCGAGCCCAGCTTCCGGCCGCTGCAGCGCGACTGTGCTTCACCAGGACAGCAGCCGATCGTGGCCCACGTCCCGGGGGGTCTTCAGGGCGTTGCGCGGCGTCGGCCGCATCTCCAGGGCGTGAACCGCCGGCGGGGTCGCGGTGAGCCGCTGGCCGCCGCCATCGAAAGCCGCCGACAACAGCACCGCCACGCCGGTCGCCACGGCGAACCCCGCCGCGGCGCAGACCAACCAGAAGAGTGCAAGCCGCTTCACGGGGTCGCCGCCTCGCCATCGCGAAAAAGGAATCAGCGGTGCGACGCCCGCACCGGAGCGCCGCCTTAGGCGTGACATTTCAGATCGTCAAGAGAAAAAGTGCAATCACACATAGTGTAGACGGCGATTGCTGAGCCTGCAGCTTGTGCGAGCGTCGCAAATCCGAGATAAAGCCGCGTCCTGGGGAGGAAGCATGAGCCCGTCGCCGCGGCGGTCGGCCCGATCGATCGATCCGGCGGGCGAGTTCCCGCTGGATTTGACGACCTATGTCTTCCACCTCTTCACCGTCGTCGGACGCCACCGCGAGGCGCGGCTGGAAGAGGCGCTGCGCCCGCTCGGCCTCAACCTGCCGCGGCACCGGGCGCTGAGCGTGATCATGCAGCTCGAGCCTTGCACCATGTCCGAGCTCGCAGACTTCAGCGCCGTCGACCGCACCACGTTGACCCGCACCATCGATCCGCTGGTGGCGGCTGGCCTGGCGCGCCGCGCGACGCCGCCCGAGGATCGGCGCCAGGTGGTCCTCACCCTCACCGAGGCCGGACGCGAGGCTTGCCGGCGATCGCTGCGCGCCATCTTCGGCGTCAATCGCGACCTCCTCGCCGGCCTCACCGAGCCGGAGCAGCGCGTCCTGGCGCGGGCCTTCGAAAGCTTCCTCGCCGCGCTGGTGAAGGATGAGTCCCTGCGCCGACGGCTGCTGCTCAGAGACGAAGACGCGGCCGGCTGAAGCTCAGGCCGGCGCGTGGCAGACGGCTTCGATGTTGTGGCCGTCCGGGTCGAACACGAAGGCGCCGTAGTAGTCGGGATGATAGTAGGGCCGCAGGCCCGGCGCGCCATTGTCGCGGCCGCCGGCGGCGATGGCGGCGTGATAGAAGGCGTCGACCTTGCCGCGATCCTCGGCGGTGAGCGCCACGTGCAGACGCCCGGTGAGGGGCGATCCGCCGCTGATCCAGAAGAACGGCCGACCCGCCGCGCCATAGCCCAGGAACGCCTCGGTCCCGCTCTGTTCGACGGTGACCTCCATCACCACCGACAGGCCCAGCGGCGCCAGCGCCCGATCGTAGAAGACCTTGGCGGCGGCGATGTTCGAGACGGTGAAGGTGATATGGTCGAGCATGGCGGCGGCTCCGATCTGGCGGTCTCCTTATGCCGCCGAACCGGGCGCGACGGAATGCGTGGGATCGGCCACTTCGGGGATTTCAGCTCAGCGACTGGCCAGCCCGGTTGGCGCCGACCCCTGTTCTGGTTCAGACAGAGGTGGGACGCGGCGATCGTTGAGCGGGACTAAGCCATTGATCTTGGCGGATTGTGTTTTCCGGCGTCTGGGCCCGCAGAACGGCAGACTCTGAACCTGGCCGCCGTCTCAGATGTGCTGAACCAGGCCAACCTCTTGACTTCGGAACGCCGCGCCCATAATTGCCGCCGCGTGTTAGCACTCGCACCGGCAGGCTGCTAACGGCCGGCCGGTTGCGGGGGCGAGCGCCTAACAACATCACCAAGACCCAAGCTCTACGGAGAGAAGCAACATGGCGTTTCGTCCGCTTGGCGACCGCGTCCTCGTCCGCCGCGTCGAGGAAGAGCAAAAGACCAAGGGCGGGATCATCATTCCCGACACCGCGAAGGAAAAGCCGCAGGAAGGCGAAGTCATCGCCGTCGGCCCCGGCGCCCGTGACGACAGCGGCAAGATCCAGCCGCTGGACGTGGCGGTCGGCGACCGCATTCTGTTCGGCAAGTGGTCCGGCACCGAGGTCAAGCTCGACGGCGAGGATCTCCTGATCATGAAGGAGAGCGACATCCTCGGCGTGCTCGAGCCCCTGGCCAAGGCGAAGGCGGCCTAAGGCCTCCCACCCATTCCCATCAATCCTTAAGACGAGGAAGCAGAAGCAATGGCTGCTAAAGACGTCTCTTTTGACACCGAAGCCCGCGACCGCATGCTGCGCGGCGTCAACATCCTGGCCAACGCGGTCAAGGTGACCCTAGGCCCCAAGGGCCGCAACGTGATCCTGGAAAAGTCTTTCGGCGCGCCGCGCTCCACCAAGGACGGCGTCACCGTCGCCAAGGAGATCGAGCTTTCCGACAAGTTCGAGAACCTGGGCGCCCAGCTGATCCGCGAGGTCGCCTCCAAGACCAACGACAAGGCCGGCGACGGCACCACCACCGCCACCGTGCTGGCCCAGGCGATCGTCACCGAGGGCCTGAAGTCGGTGGCCGCCGGCATGAACCCGATGGATCTGAAGCGCGGCGTCGACAAGGCCGTCGCCAAGATCGTCGAGGAGATCAAGGCGACCTCCAAGAAGGTGACCACCAACCAGGAGATCGCCCAGGTCGGCGCCATCTCCGCCAATGGCGACAATGACATCGGCGACATGATCGCCAAGGCCATGGCCCAGGTCGGCAACGAAGGCGTGATCACGGTCGAGGAGGCCAAGAGCCTGGAGACCGAGCTCGAAGTGGTCGAAGGCATGGAGTTCGACCGCGGCTACCTGTCGCCCTACTTCATCACCAACGCCGACAAGATGGAGGCCATCCTCGAAGAGCCGCTGATCCTGTTGTTCGAGAAGAAGCTCTCCAGCCTGCAGCCGCTGCTGCCGCTGCTCGAGGCGGTGGTGCAGTCGGGCCGTCCGCTGCTGATCGTTGCCGAGGACGTCGAAGGCGAAGCCCTGGCCACTCTGGTGGTCAACAAGCTGCGCGGCGGCCTGCGGGTCGCGGCGGTGAAGGCGCCCGGCTTCGGTGACCGCCGCAAGGCCATGCTGGAGGACATCGCCGTCCTCACCGGCGGCCAGCTGGTCAGCGAAGACCTCGGGATCAAGCTCGAGAACGTCGGCCTCGACATGCTCGGCAAGGCCAAGAAGGTCTCGATCACCAAGGACGACACCACCATCGTCGACGGCGCCGGCGGCAAGGACGAGATCGAAGCGCGCATCGCCCAGATCAAGCGCCAGATCGAGGACACCACCTCGGACTACGACAAGGAAAAGCTGCAGGAACGCCTGGCCAAGCTGGCCGGCGGGGTGGCGGTGGTCCGCGTCGGCGGCTCGACCGAAGTCGAGGTGAAGGAGAAGAAGGACCGCGTCGATGACGCCCTCAACGCCACCCGCGCGGCGGTCGAGGAAGGCATCGTCGCCGGCGGCGGCGTGGCGCTGCTGAAGGCCTCGAGGATCCTCGAAGGCTTCAAGGGCGACAACGACGACCAGAACGCCGGCATCGCCATCGTGCGCCGGGCCCTGCAAGCCCCGATCCGCCAGATCGCCGAGAACGCCGGCGTCGAAGGCTCGATCGTGGTCGGCAAGGTGCTGGAGAACCCCTCCGCCACCTACGGCTTCAACGCCCAGACCGAAGAGTACGGCGACCTCGTCACCGCCGGCGTCATCGACCCGGCCAAGGTGGTCCGCACGGCCCTCCAGGACGCGGCCTCGGTCGCCGGCCTGATGATCACCACCCAGGCCGCGGTGGTCGAAGCGCCGAAGAAGAACAGCCCCGCCCCGGCCATGCCTGGCGGCGGCATGGGCGACATGGACTTCTAGTCCCTGACGTCCAGCTGACCTCGAGAGAGGGCGGAGCTCGCAAGGCTCCGCCCTTTTTCTTGCTCGCCGCTGTGCAACGCGGGGAAGGCCTGGGTCAGGCCGGCCTTCGGGCCCGCAAGGCCTGGGCGATGGTGCCGTCGTCGAGCCAGTCGAGGTCGCCGCCGACCGGGACGCCCCGGGCCAGCATGGTGACCGAGACGCCGGCGCCGGCCAGGCGGCCCGTCAGGTAATGGGCGGTGGTCTGGCCGTCGACCGTGGCGGGCAGCGCCAGGATCACCTCGCGGGCCGCGTCGTCGGCGGCGCGGGCGACCAGGCCGCCGATGCGCAACGACTCCGGACCGACGCCGTCCAGCGCCGAGAGCAGCCCGCCCAGCACATGGTAGCGGCCCCGGTAGGCGCCGCCGCGCTCCATCGCCCAGAGCGCGCCCACCTCCTCGACCACGCAGATCAGCGCCGCGTCGCGGGTGGTGTCGGCGCAGATGGCGCAGGGGTCGCGGGTGTCGAGCGCGCCGCAGACCTGGCAGGTCCGCACCTTCGCCGCGGCGTCGGCCAGCGCCTCGGCCAGCGGCGCCAGCAGCTGCTCGCGCCGCTTCAAGAGCTGCAGCGCCGCGCGGCGGGCCGAACGCGGGCCCAGCCCCGGCAACTTGGCCAGGAGCGCGATCAATCGCTCGATCTCGGGACCGGCGGAGGCGGCCATCAGGGGGTAGCGGCGCGGGGCGCCGAAGGGGGCTTGCGGCCCATCAAACCCCCGGCATCCCCGGCAGGTTCAGCCCCGCCAGGGGGCCGGCGGCGTCGCGGAGCATGCTCTGCTGCAGGGCGTCGAGCTTGCGGCGGGCGTCGGCGTGGGCGGCCACCACCAGGTCGGCGACGATCTCGCCCTCGCCGGGGGCCAACAGGCTGGGGTCGATGGTCAGGCGGGTCATGTCGCCCATGCCCTTCAGGGTCAGCCGCACCATGCCGCCGCCCGAGGTTCCCTCCACCTCCAGCGAGGCCAGGCGAACCTGGGCGGCCTGCATCTTCTCCTGCATGGCCTGGGCCTGCTTCATCAGCTCGCCGAGATCCTTCATTCGCTCTCCTCGTCATCGGTCTCTGTGGGCGCCGTCTCGGGCGGCGCCAAGCTGCGCACCTCGGTGAGCTCAGCGCCTGGGAACACCTCCATCACCTGGCGCACGAAACTGTCGGCCAGCACCTCGGCGCGCAGGGCGTCGTCGGCGCGCGAGGCCCGCTCGGCCAGGGTCTCGGCCCCGCCGCCGCCCTCGGCCGCCACCAGCCACGGCTGGCCGGTCCATTCCTTCAGGCGGGCGGAGAGCCGCTGCGACAGGTTGTTGGGCGCCCCGGGCGCCGGCTCGAAGCTGATGGCGCCGGTGCGGAAGCTGATCAGGCGCACGTACTTCTGCACGTCGAGCCCCAGCGCGATGTCGCGGCGCTGCTCGATCAGGGCCACGACGTCGTCGAAGCTGCGCAGCGCCGGCGCCTCGGTGGGGGAGACCTGCGGCTGGACCACCATCCGGGGCGCGGCGCCGCCGCCGCGGGCGGCCGATCCGCCGCCGCCGGACGGAGCAGCCGAAGGCGGGCCGCCGAGATCGGCGCCGTCGCGCAGCGCCTTCAGCGCCTCCTCGGGACCCGGCAGGTCGGCGGCATAGGCGAGGCGGATCAGCGCCATCTCCACCGCCGCCGCCGGATCGGGGGCGCGGCGGACCTCGTCGTAGGCGCGCAGCAGCAGCTGCCAGAGCCGCGCCAGGCTGGCCCCGGAGACGGCCGCGCCCAGGGCCGCCAATCGCTGCACCTGGTCCTTGGGCAGCACCAGCGCCTGCGGGCCGATGGTCTTGGCGAGGCTGGCGGCGTGGCAGTGCTCCAGCAGGTCGGCGACCACGCTGGCGGGGTCGGCGCCGTAGCCGTAGACGGTGCGGAAGGTCTCGATCGCGGCGCCCGCCTCGCCGCGCACGCAGCGCTCGAACAGCTCGATGGTCTGGGCCCGGTCGGCCAGGCCCAGCATGTCGCGCACGATGGCTTGGGTGACCACCGCCCCGGCCTCGGCCTGCACCAGCGCCTGGTCGAGCAGCGACTGGCCGTCGCGCACCGAGCCCTCGGCGGCGCGGGAGATCAGCGCCAGGGCGTCGGCCTCGATCCGCACGCCCTCGCGCTCGGCGATGTCGGCCAGGTTCCCCGCGATCACCTCGGGTTCAACCCGGCGCAGGTCAAAGCGCTGGCAGCGCGAGAGGATGGTCACCGGCACCTTGCGGATCTCGGTGGTGGCGAAGATGAACTTGGCGTGCGGCGGCGGCTCCTCGAGGGTCTTCAATAGGGCGTTGAACGATTGGGTCGAGAGCATGTGCACTTCGTCGATGATGTAGACCTTGTAGCGGGCCTCCACCGGCGCGTAGCGGACCCCGTCGAGCAGCTCGCGCATCTCGTCGACCTTGGAGCGGCTGGCGGCGTCCAGCTCCAGCACGTCCATGTGCCGCCCCTCGACGATGGCGCGGCAGTGGCGGCCCTCCTCGGCCAGGGCGGTGACGCTGGGGGCGTGCACCGCGTCGCTCTCGTAGTTGAGGGCGCGGGCCAGCAGGCGCGCGGTGGTGGTCTTGCCGACCCCGCGCACCCCGGTGAGCATGAAGGCGTGGGCGATGCGGCCGGTGGCGAAGGCGTTCTTCAGCGTCCGGACCATGGCGTCCTGGCCGATCAGGTCGTCGAAGCTCTTCGGCCGGTACTTGCGGGCGATGACGGTGTAAGCGGCGCCGGCGACGGGCGCGGGGGCCGCGCCGAACATGTCGGCCGTGACGTCGTCACGCTCGGGCGGAGCGGGATCGTCCGGCGCAGAATCGGGCGTGAAGTCGTTGTCTGCCATGGGCGCCGGGTCAGGGGTCTGAGGTGGAGACCGGCAGACGACCCGGAGTGAACTTCGTTACGGCTGCTTCCTTCCGGACCTGACCGGGTTGGCGAGGCCTCCGC
>Ga0302325_10035597_pt1 | contig 10168 bp, 9 predicted proteins | sample Palsa_T0_2_FD_201948 | JGI IMG/M metagenome (GOLD analysis project Ga0302325, IMG submission 201948) | Peat permafrost microbial communities from Stordalen Mire near Abisko, Sweden - Palsa_T0_2 | ecosystem: Environmental > Terrestrial > Soil > Palsa > Peat permafrost | place: Sweden: Abisko... | reverse complement strand
TTTTCGCCGAATCGCTCGCCGAGCACGGCAACCAGTAACTGCAATTCCTCGCGCGAGAAGCTGCGCAGGTCGCGCGTAATGCGCAGAAAGGTCGCATTGCGGTCGCTCTCGGCGGCAACTTCGAGCGCGTCGGGCTGCTCGCCGGACATGGCCAGGAGCGAACGCACGTGCTCGCCCACCGAGTCGGCCACGGCACGCTCGGCGAGGCGACCGATGCGCTCGCCGATCGCAAACGAGAGCGTCAACGTCCCGTCGGTTGGATGCGAGACGATGGTTGCAATCTCAGGATAGCGCACCAAAAGCGCGATGATCAGCCCGACGGCGTCGGACGATTCGCTCGGCATTCGGCTGCGCGTGGAGAGTCGCATGGGCCTCGTAGGGGAGATCGGGGTGAAACGAATGGGGCGGATGGGGGCCGGGCGGGCTAGGTTCGGACTGCCCCGGCTGGTCCCTTGGAGGACGCCGGGAAGGGGAAGCCCGAGGGCGAATCGCCCCTCCCTATGACCCTCCGCAGGGCGCTCTGGACGGCACCTCTGGCCGTCTCGATCGCCGTTCTGGCCCACCTCGCCGTTTTCGGCTTGGGCCACGCTCCCGGCGCCGCCTATGCCCCCGAACTGCTCGGGTCGCTAGGGGCGGCGCTGCTGCTTGGGCTTTTGGGCGCGTTTCTGGGTGGTGCCGTCGGTCGGGCTCAACCGGTAATCACGACCGAGCGCCGCTTTGGCTACGCCCCCCTACTGCTGGCAGGCGCGGCAGCCGGGACCTTCGCGCTCATCGAGTTGCTCGAGGGCCACGTGGCGGCGGCCCCGCTGCTCCTGGCTTTGGCGGCGAGCCTCCCGCTTGCGCTCGGGGTCCTGCGGCTCTCGGGAGCGGCGCGCCGCGCAGCCCACGATGCGGGCCATCGGCTGGCCGTCTACCTGGAACGCGCCGCACGCGCGGCGCGGCCTGCAGCTTTCCTCTTGCGGGGACCCGGTGCGCGCGCGTTTGCGCCGGCCGTGGTCCGCGGATCACGGCGCGGTCGCGCGCCGCCGGCCCTCATCGGACGCTAGCAACCCACTATTTGCCGAGCCGCCCAACCGCGGCCCGTACTGCGTTTTTGAGATGAGGAAAGTTCAATGCGACCGTTCTTTGCGGCGATGTTCGCCGCTTCGTTTACATTCATCGCCATCGCTGCCATGCCGGCGCTGGCCGATACGACCGGGCTCGTTCGCGGCACGGCTGTCTACGGCGGGAAGCCCGCGCCCGGCGTCGCCGTTTCGCTGGCAGGCGAAGGTGCGACCCTCCGCGCGACGACCGACGGCGCGGGGGCGTTCGCGTTCGCGCGCGTGGCCTTCGGCCACTACACCCTGACCGCCGCGAAGAGCGGGGTCCCCGACTACACGCAACCCGTCGACGTCGAAAGCGATTCCGTCGTAACACTCACCTTCGAGCTCAAACTCAAGGAGATCGGCCGGACGACGTCCGCATTCGTCCGCGGCGCGGGCGCGGCCCCGGTCTCGGTCAATTCGATCAGCAAGCAGCAGCTCGCGGCGCTGCCCGAAAACCAGAGCCTCGACAACGTGATCGAAACGCTGCCGGGCATCGTGCGCTTCTCGTACAACGAACCGGTCGCGCACGGTTTTCACGGCATCACCTACGAACTCGACGGCGTCCCGCTGCCGCTCTCGACGACCTCGAACTTCAGCGAGATCATCGATCCGCGCAACATCGACTCGCTCGAGGTCTTCACCGGCGCCTTTCCGGCCGAGTTCGGCGGCTCGCGTCAAGGCGCGGTCGTCAACATCATCAGCCACCGCGTCAACGACCTCACGGCGCCGGAAGACGGCTCGTTCACCGTCGGCGCCGGATCCTACGGCGATCTGCAGACCGCATTGACCGAGAACCTCCACTTCGGCGGCACCGAGGTCTTCTTCAACGCAAACGAAGAACGGAGCGATCGCGGCATCGACGCGCCCACGTTCGTTCCGGAGCACGACAACTCGAACACCGGAAACCAGTTCCTGCGCACGATCACGAACGTTGGAGCGCGCGATACGCTGACCTTCGATTTCTCGAATAGCTCGTCGATCTTCCAGATTCCGATCAACTCGACGTTCAACACGAACGATCCGATCGTCGTACCGGGCTCAACCGACGACGTGCAGCGCGAATACAACCGCTTCGCCAACCTCGTCTACACGAACAACTCGGCGGACGGCAATTCGTACACGCAGATCGCGCCGTGGTTCAAGTACGATCGCGTCGTCTACGCCGGCGACGTCGCGGAAGATCTCGCCGGAGGAACGCCGGGCCTCACGCAGGATCGCCATTCGGACTTCGAGGGGCTGCGCTTGACCCACTTCCACGTCTTTGGCGCGAATGCCGTGAAAGCCGGGCTCGACGGTTCGGTCGAAAACTTCACCGGGAACGAGACGATCGCGTTCAACACGAACGCCGCCGGCGACCCGATTCCGACGCAAACGTTCACCGACGACTCGTCGCAGCGGGGGACGCAGCTCGGGGCTTATCTCGAAGACAAATGGACGCCGACCCAATACGTCTCGGTGCTCGGCGGTCTGCGTTACGATCGCTCCACCGGATACGTCTCGGGCTCGCAGCTGAGCCCGCGGATTGAAATCAACGGCCAAGTCGATCCGCAGGACGTGCTGCACTTCTATTACGGCCGGCTCTATGCGGCGCCGTTCTTGGAAGACACGCGCCGCGCCGCGACGATTCTCGCGGGCGGCAATCCGAACGCCCTCCCGACCTACAATCTGGCACCGGAGCACGACCAGTACTACGAGTTCGGCCTCGAGCACGCGCTGACGCCGACGACGCGCACCACGATCAACTTCTGGAAGCGCGACGTGACGAACGTCCTCGACACGCAACAGCTTGCGAACACACCGATCTTCGCCGTCTTCAACAACGCGATCGGGATTGCGAAGGGCGTCGAGGGCCGGGTCGATTCGCGCTTGCCCGGCGGTGATTCGCTCTTCGCCTCCGCCTCGCTCTCGCAGGCGCTCGCGGGCGGCGTCTCGGGCAGCACCTTCCTATTCTGCCCACCGGCGGATCAGGGCTGCCTCTCGGGTCTGAGCGACAACACGCTTGGTCCGGAGGACCATGACCAAACCTTTGCGGCCGAAGTCGGTTATACCAAACGGATGGGACACGACCGCGCCTTCTTCGCCACCCTGGAACCCCAATACGGGACCGGTTACCCGGTGGAGTTCGAAAACGGGAGCGGGCGGTTGCCGCCTCACCTCACCTTCGATGCGTCGTTCGGCCGCGACGCCAAGCGGGGCGCGAAGCCCGCGCTAGGCTTCGTCGCCACGTTCACGAATTTTACGAACGACAGATACCTTCTCAAGATCAACAACGGCTTCAATACCACGCAGTGGGGCCCAGGCTTCCGGGCCGACCTGCGCGTGACGGCGCCCTTCTAGCGCCGGAAAGGACACCGTGCACCGCTCGCCCTTCGCGCTCATCGGCTTGCTCGCGATGCTTCACGCAGCGCCGGCCGGCGCCGCCGAAGAGCGCGTGGCGGGTGTCTTTGCCGCGCCGAACGGGACACCGAAGGCCTTTGCGACGCTGACCGTCGAGCGGGCGAGCCCGCTCGACGCCAAGCTCGACCTTTCGGAAACGTCGCACGGGACGACGATCCGCGACTACGACCTCGACATGACCAAGCGCCTGCACATGATCGTGATCTCGCGCGACTTCGGCTGGTTCGAGCACGTTCATCCGCAGCTCGACTCGCGCGGCCATTTTACGATCGAGTTGCACGTTCCGCGGGCCGGCGGCTACTACGTTTTCGCCGACGCCGAGCCGCACGGTCTGGGACAACAGGTCTTTCGCTTCCCGCTGCGCTTCGGCGGCCCGCCGTTATCAGTCAAGCCGGCGCTCGCTGCGACCGGAAAAACGGTCTGGGCCGGTCCCTATCGCGTCGCGCTCGATACGCTCGCATTGCGGGCCGGAGCCCCGAACGCCCTCGATCTGCGAATCACCGAGGCGGGCGCCCCGGCTTCGGACTTGCACCCGTATCTCGGCGGCGCGGCGCACGCCGTCTTCGTCAACGCCGAGACGCTCGACTACGTGCACGTTCATCCCGCGGTCGCCGGCATGCCGATGGACGCGATGGGCGGGATGGACATGGGATCGATGGGCAGCGAGCCGATGACGGTGCTTCCCGACGGGGCAAAGGTTCCCGCCGCGATGACCTTGCATCTCGCACCGATTCCGGCGGGAACCTACAAACTCTGGCTCCAGTTCCGCGGCCGCGACGGGCTCGAAGTCGCTTCATTCGTGCTCAACGCGCGGTAAGGGTACATAATGAAGGTCGTGATCGCGATTCCCAACTACGATTTCGAGCCCTCGGAAGTTGCCGTGACGTGGAAGGTCCTCAAGGCTGCAGGCCACGACGTTCGCTTCGTGACGCCCGACGGTAATCGCGGCTACGCCGACGATCTGATGCTGACGGGTGAGGGCCTCGATCCGTGGGCGGTCGTTCCCGCACTCAAGGCACTTCGTTTGATGGGCAACGTCCTGCGCGCCGACCGCTCGGCGCGCGCCGCCTACGCCGCGCTCGAGCGCGATCCGGCGTTCCTTACGCCGCTGCGCTACGACAAGATCGATCCCGACGCGTTCGACGCGCTCGTGCTTCCCGGAGGTCACCGCGCCGCCGGCATGCGGCCATATCTCGAGAGCGCCCAGTTGGCGGCCTTCGTCGCCGCGTTTTTCGACGCGCGCAAACCGGTCGCGGCGATCTGTCACGGCGTGGTCGTTGCCGCTCGGGCGCGCTCGAAGCGGACGGGACGGTCCGCGCTCTACGGCCACAAGACGACGTCCCTGACCTGGAAACAGGAGCGGCTGGCCTGGAGCATCGGGCGCCTCGTGCGCTTTTGGGACCCGAACTACTATCGGACCTATACCGAGGGCAAGGGCGAACCGCCGGGCTATCGCAGCGTCCAGGCCGAGGTTACTCGCGCGCTTGAGAAACCGGAAGACTATTGCGACGTTCCGCGCGGCACGCCGGACTATGGTCGCAAGACCGATGGGCGCCATCGCGACACCCTCGAGGACTCGCGGCCGGCCTTCGTCGTTCGGGACGAAAACTACGTCTCCGCGCGCTGGCCCGGAGATGTGCACACGTTTTCCAAGGTTTTCGCCGAAGTGCTCGCGGAGCAATCATCCCGGCCCCCCATTCCCGTCACCCACCCACCCTCGTAGAAAGGCCTCATGGATCTCGCTTTCACCCCAGCCGAGCACGCCTTCCGCGAAGAAGTTCGCGCCTTCATCGGGGCGGAGCTGCCGTCCGACGTCCGCACCAAAGTTCAGGCGGGCACCGAACTCACCAAGGCCGACTACGTCGCCTGGCAGGGCAAACTCAACGCTCATGGTTGGCTCGCGCCCAACTGGCCCGAGCAATACGGCGGCACCGGCTGGAGCGTCGTCCAAAAGCACATCTTCGAAGAAGAGCTGGCGCTCGGCTGGGCGCCGCGCAACATTCCGTTCGGCGTCTCGATGGTCGCCCCGGTGATCATCGAGTTCGGCAACGACGAGCAGCGCGCGAACTATCTCCCGCGCATCCTCAAGAGCCAGGACTGGTGGTGCCAGGGCTACTCGGAACCCGAAGCGGGTTCCGATCTCGCGTCGCTCAAGACGCGCGCCGAGCGCGACGGCGACCACTACGTGATCAACGGCCAGAAAACGTGGATCACGCTCGCGCAGTTCGCGAACATGATCTTCGTGCTCGCGCGCACCGACCCGAAAGCGAAGAAGCAAGAGGGCATCTCGTTCATCCTCGTCGACATGACGACGCCCGGCGTCACCGTGCGGCCGATCGTCACGATCGACGGCGGCAAAGAAATCAACGAGGTGATCTTCGAGAACGTTCGCGTACCGGTCGCGAACCGCGTCGGCAAAGAAGGCGAGGGCTGGACCTACGCAAAGTTCTTGCTCGAACACGAACGTAACGGTACGGCCGGCGTCGCCGGCTCGTTCCAACTGCTCGAGCGCTTGCGCGCCGTTGCGCGCAAGCAGCACGTCAACGGCGGCACGCTGCTCGACGACGAACGCTTCAGCGAACGGGTCGCCACCGTCGAGATCGAGTTGACGGCGCTCTCGTACGCGCAGATGCGTTCGCTCGCCGCCGAAAGTTCGGGGAAGCGGCCCGGTCCCGAATCGTCGTTCATCAAGATCACCGGCACGGAGATACAGCAAGCGATCACGACGCTGATGATGGAAGCCTCGGCGGCAAGCGCGATCGATCCGGCCGAGCACAGCGCGCTCTGGTACTTCAACATGCGCAAGACGTCGATCTACGCGGGTTCGAACGAGATTCAGCGCAACATCATCGCCAAGCGAATCCTGGGGTTGTAGCGTGGATTTCACCCTTTCCTCCGACCAGGCACTGATCAAAGACAGCGTCGACCGTTTCATCACCGACAACTATTCGCAGCAGCAACGCGCGAAGCTGGTCGCTTCTCCCGACGGCTTCAGCCGCGAGCACTGGGCGCAGTTCGCGAGCCTCGGGTGGCTGGGGATCGCGTTCCCCGAGGACCGCGGCGGCTTCGGCGGCTCCGCGATCGAGACGATGATCCTGGCCGAAGCATTCGGCCGCGGCCTCGTGCTCGAACCGTTCGTTCCAAGCGTCGTGCTCGGCGGCACCGCGCTCGCACACGGCGGGACGACCCAGGCGCATCACGATCTCCTCGAAGCGATGATCGGCGGTGAGAAGCTGCTGACGTTCGCGTATTCCGAGGAGCGATCGCGTTACGACTACCGCACGATCGAGACCTATGCCCGAACCGACGGCTCCGACCTCATCGTCAGCGGCAAGAAGCTCGCCGTGCCGTTCGGCGCCGCGGCCGACACCTACGTCGTTACCGTGCGTACGAGTGGCGAGAAACACGACACCCGCGGCGCGACAGTCGTCCTGATCGATCGCGACATGCCCGGCGTAACGCGCCACGACTACCAGACCGTCGACGACCGCCGCGCTTCCACGATCACGTTCGATTCCGTGCGGGTTCCGGCGGCGAACGTTCTTGGTGAGCTCGGCGACGGCATGGAGCTGATTCGGCTCATCATCGACACCGGGCTCGGAGCGGTGGCCGCGGAAGCGGTCGGCAACACCTCGGCGCTGTTGCGCCGTACGGTCGAGTATCTCAAAACGCGCAAGCAGTTCGGCGTTCCGATCGGTTCGTTCCAGGCCTTGCAGCACCGCGCGGTCGACATGCTGATCCAGGCCGAGCTGGCGCGCTCGATCACGTACTTCGGAACGATGAAGCTCGTCGACAGCTCGTCGCCCGAGGAGCGGATGAAGGCACTGTCCGCGACGAAGGTGCAGATCGCCCGTTCCGGCCGCATCGTCGGAGAATCGGCGATCCAGCTCCACGGCGGCATCGGGATGAGCGAGGAGTACGTCATCGGGCACTTCTTCAAGCGCATCTCGATGATCGAGCTGGAGCTCGGGGACGTCGATTTCCACCTCGCACGCTACGTCGAGCTCGGCAAGCGCGCCACCGACGGCGTGGCGAGCGTGGTGGCCGACCTGGTCGGCTTAGGAGCGGTCGCCGGCGTGTAGCCGGAGCCTCGATGGGCGCGACCAAGGCCCCGCTCGAGCCTCCAAGCCCCGAGCAAGCCGCGTTCCTCGAGCGCGCCATGACCGAGTATGGCAAGGCTACCTATAACTTCGCCCTGCGCCTGACGGGCAACGAGGCCGACGCCCGCGACCTCAGCCAGGACGCCTTCCTGCGGGTTTACCGCGCCTGGCGCTCGTTTGCACCGGGGACGTCCTTCCTCTCGTGGATCTACCGAATCGTAACAAATCTTCACCGAGACGAACTTCGGAGGCGCAAAGGGCGTTATCAAGAGGAAATCCCCGAAGACAATGCCCCGCAAGAGTTCGGGGGCCAGCGGCCGCTGGCGGTCACCCCCATCGACGACTATGTCGACCGGCAATTGGGGGAGCCGCTCTCAAAGGCGCTCGCCGGCCTCTCGACCGAACAGCGCCAGGTTTTGGTCCTCGCGGACATCGAGGAGTACAGCTACCAAGAAATCGCGGAAATTATGGGATGCTCGATCGGGACGGTGCGTTCGCGCCTGCACCGGGCGCGCGCCCTCCTCCGCCGCCTCGTGGAACGAGCCCAGCAACAACAGCAAGAACGATGAATAATCACCTTTCGACCGACCTGCTCGTGGACTATCTCCACGGCGAACTTGCCCCCGAAGACGACGCGCTCGCGCACGCCCATCTTGGCTCATGCCCCGCGTGCCGCCGCGAATACGACCTGGAATCCTCGCTGACCGAAGCGCTGCACGCCTCGGCCAAGGCCGAGGAACGCGAGTTTCCCTCGATGATCGCAGCTCGCGTTTGGGAGCAGGTGCGCGAGGCGCGGCCGGGGCCGTTCGCGCGCCTGAGCGCGTGGTTGCGGCCGATGATCGCCGTGCCGATGGCGACCGCGATCCTGCTCGGCGGCTGGTACGCGTCGTCGTTCTCGCACGTGGGAGCCCGGCCGACGGTCGACGTAATGTACTATCTTCAAACGCACGCCGCGCAATCGGGCACGCCGCTCTCCTCGCAGGCCGCGCCGCCGGCCCTCGAAACGTCGATGATCGACGAGTCGCCGGTCCCGCTGATCGCGGAACACCTCGAATCGAGCTTTGCCGCCGGCGCGCTCGATGCTCCGCGCTGATCGGATGAGAGGAGCGCTTGCAGCGCTCCTCTTCGTAAGCGCCGGCGCGACCGCCGGCGCCGCTCCGAGCCCCGCACCCCCCACGGACCCATCCACCCTCTTGCGCTCGAGCATCGAAGCGCCGCGCGGCGTATCGTACGTCGGCCAGTTCGAAACCGTTCGGTTCGCGTCGAGCCGGGCGAGCGCGACAATCGTCAAGGTCGAACACCGCGCGCCTGAGCTGACGCGCCGCTGGTACGTCGCCCCCGAAGCGCTGTACGGCGACTACGTGATAACGCGCGGTTCCGCCACCTACGAGTTCGACACCAAGCGCGGCCAAGAGACGATCACCCGCGAACCCGAACTCGACGATCAGATCGGCTCCGGCGGTAACTTCGAGCGCGTACTGCAGAATTATCGGGCGATCTACGACGGCGACGCGATCGTGGCCGACCGGCCGACCGTCTCGGTCGCGTTGATCAACAAGTACACGGGCGAACGCGCGATGCGCGTATGGATCGACCGCGAGACGCATCTGGTGTTGAAGAAAGAAGAATACCACGCGAACGGCGCGGTCGCTTCGCAGACGCGCTTCGAGGACCTGCGCTACACGCGTTCGATTCCCGACGGCATCTTCTCGACCGACGCACCGGCCGGTTTTGCGCGCGTCGCCGGCCAATCGGTCGCGACGCCGTCGTCCGATATCGACCGCGTCATCCGCGAGGCCGGCTTCGCGCCCTACAAGCCCAAGGCGTTACCGCAGGGCTTCGAGGTGGTGAGCGGCGACGTGACGACCGTCAACGGCGTGCGCACGCTGCATCTCCTCTACTCCGATGGGTTGCGTTCGATCTCGCTGTTCGAGAACGCGACCGACGCGGCCGCCGATTTCGGCGCGCTGCGACCGAAGCAGATTTCATTCGAGGGCCACGACGCCCAGTACGTTGAGGACGGTCCGACCACGCTGCTGACGTGGAAGGAACACAACATCTACTTCGCCCTCGTCGGCGACTTGCTCCGCAACGAGCTCGTGGAGATCGCTAAGTCCGTAGTGCCGTAGAGTCGTAGAAATGGGGGGTAAAACCCCCCAAACCCCCGCGCGCGACTCCGCGCGCTCTCCACATCGCAACCGCGTCGCGCGTAAGGGCGCTTGACCCCGCGCCCACGCGCGTGCGCCGCTTTGCGGCGCGGTCAGGTGTCTCCGTTGGTAGACATTGCAGTGTCGTTCGGGTAGTTGAAGAGGAGCTGGTTGCCGTCGGGATCGTCGACGATCAGGACACGGTAGCCCCACGAACCTTCCTTTACCGGAACGCCCTTGGCCTCGAGTTCCGCGCGCAACGCGTCCAACGCGGCGACCGCGGCTTCGTACGTCGCCGGCTCGACGTTTAAGGAAATGAACATCAGCCCCTTGCCGATCTTCTCCGGCCACGTGTCGGCCAGGATAAGCGCGCAGCTCCCCCGATCGACCTGTGCGACGCGCGCTCTGCCGTCCTCGTCGTAGCGCCAGGGGCTCGAGA
>Ga0302325_10035596_pt1 | contig 10168 bp, 5 predicted proteins | sample Palsa_T0_2_FD_201948 | JGI IMG/M metagenome (GOLD analysis project Ga0302325, IMG submission 201948) | Peat permafrost microbial communities from Stordalen Mire near Abisko, Sweden - Palsa_T0_2 | ecosystem: Environmental > Terrestrial > Soil > Palsa > Peat permafrost | place: Sweden: Abisko... | reverse complement strand
CGCCCGCGACGGATGGCGATTGGCCGCCGGATGCCAGTGATTCCACCCCCGATGATACCGGCGCGCCGTCCGATGAGATGCCCGCCGATCAGTCGGATCCAGCGCCGCCAGCGCCAGATCCGACGCTGCCGCCACGACGGGGTAAGATCTTCGGCGAGGACATTGCGCGCCGCGGGATCGATTATTACACCGCGATGGGCCCGGTGGCCGGCGTCTCCGACACGGGACCCGCCCGCAATCCCGCGACTGCGGGACGTAGCAATGCGGGCGGGGACGGGAGATCGGGCGCATGGAGCGGAGGTGATCTCCGCTCTTCGAACCCTGCCCTGGGCCTGTGGAATGGGTCCACGCTGCGCGGACCGTCCTGGAGTTTCGATGGCCCTTACGAACAACCGCGGGCCCGAGCCAAGCCGGGCGATGTCACTGGCTACGTTCCCGCGATCTATGATTGGCGAGACCAGCCGCCGTTTGTCGGGCGGTCCTGGAGCTTCGATGGCCCTTCCGACCAACCGCCCGCGCCCGCGCCTCCGCAAAGTGATCCGCCGGCGGCCGATGCGTGGCAGGACCCCGTCCTCACCGCACGGGATGAGTTCCAAGCCGCGCAGCAAGCCGCCGCGGACTCCCGGCAACAAACCGCGACGAGCTGGCAAGCCCTCGGCGTCCCGCTGGTCGACGCCAACGGCGCACCTCTCGATCTGGACACCGCAGACCCCGACACCTTGCGCGCACATGTCGATGATCGCTTTGACCGGGAGTCCGATTCCGCAGACGCGAAGGCCCGGCGCCTGTGGAGTTTCGACGGCATGGATCTCACCGCGCAAGCCCAGGCGCTGCGCGCGGATATCGAGCGCCGCCGCGGGCAGGCGCTAACTGTGCTCGGCGACCACCAGCAGGCGCTCGATAACTTGCAGGCGGCCAGCGATCAATTCGATCAGGTGCGCGCCCCGTACATGGTCAATAACATCCGGGATCTTCAGGCGCTCAACGAGCGCCGCGCCGCCGAGGGGCAGCCGCCAGTGCCGGTTCCATCCGAGTGGCAGCGGCTCGCCGCCCTGGTTACTCCCCCGCAGGCCTCGCCGTCCCCGCAGTTCGCGCCATCGCTGAACCCACCGCCGCAGACCATCCCCGGTCTTTTCCCATCCACCGACGCGCCCAGCGCCCCGCCAGACGCCGCGACAGCCGAAGGCCCGGCGACTGCGCCAGGCGCCGATCCCTCCTCACCTGATGGGTTGCCCGCCGATCGCGCGCCTTCCAGCGACGCGTCCGCCACTTCCACGCGACTGATCGCGAATGCCGGAGCTTCGACGCGCATCCCCGGCATTCCAGATCTGGATGACACTTTCCCCTCGCCTCCCAGCGGTGGGCAGCCTCCGCCGGAGGCGCCATCCGACGCCACGTCCTCGGAGCAAGCCCCCGGGGCGGACCCCGCGCTCCAGGTGCAGCAAGCCATCGATGACGCCAAAGCCGGCAAAAAGCTCTACGGTTACGACGAGCAGAGCGGCATTCATTTCCAGCCCGAGAATATCGCCGACGGATTAAAGCAAGCCGTGCAGGATGGCCTGGTCGATCCACAATGGGCCGCCGCGCACCAGGCCGACTTTCAAGCCGCGCAGGATCAGTATCAGAAACTTGAGCAGCAGGCCGGCGGCGCACAACGACTCAAGGCCCTCCTCCATGGCGGCGGCCTCGGCGCGGCCTTTTGGGCCGGCAGCATCCCGGGCGCGGGTGGGGCCGCGCTCATTCCCGGCATCGGGGAAACCGGCATCGCCGAAATCATCGGGGGCGCTCTGGGCGGGCTCACCACCGGCACCATCGCCGCCTTTGCCGCCCACAAGCTCCTCGGCCAGTTGGGCCAGTACTCCAGCCTCATCCAGAGCCTCAATGCCTCGGCTGAACTGCATCCAGGCTATGATGCCGCCGGCCAACTCCTCGGCATGTCGCTCAACGCCCCCAAGGCCCTGAGCAACCTCTACAACGTCGCCCGCCTGGCCAGCGAAGCGGGCACCACCGCCGACGGGATCAAGATCGCGGCGAAGATCCTCGGCGGCGGCGCCGTGGGCGGCGCGGCCTTTGAGACCACGGTGCGCCCCGTCTTCGACCTGGCGAAGAATGCCGTGCTTGATCAGCTCGGCCTGCCGCACGACCCGGTCCAGAGCCCGACACTCAAAAGCATCATCACCAATGCCGCGCTGGGCATGCTCACCGCCGGGCATAACCTCCAGTTCAAGGATTACACGGCCGGCGAGATCGCCGGCATCCTCACCCGCGCGCAAGTCCGCAGCCTGGCTGGTGTCCCGCTCGACGCGGAACTGACCCCACAGCAGATGTCCGAGACCGCGAGCCGGATCGGGCTGGGTAACATCGACATCCAGAGACTCACTGCCCCGCTGACCCGGCAGGAGATCAACGTCTTCAACGCCGTAGGCACCCGCGCCGCGCAGATGATAGCCTCTGGCCAGGACGAAGGCACGAACGTCACCGGGGTCACCGCCAGACAGGCCGTCATCCCGCAAAGCTCCGGCCAGGAAGCCATCCCGATCGCCACCAGCGCCTCCATCGACACCGAAGGCGGCGGCGCTTCGGCACGACCGCCCGCGACGCCTACTGCGCCGCAGACAGAAAACACGAACAGTCTCCCGCGCCAGAGGTCTGCCGCCGCTGGAAATCCTGCGGCAACTAACGCGCGTACAGATCCTCCAGGCGTCATTCGAAACGCGAATAACGGCGTTGATTTTGCGAAGTCGCCGGATTTATATCCGGCAGGTGAGAATCAAAAGAATACCGTTCGAATTTCGTATACCGGATACCGCCCAGATGATTTTAGTGCTGCAAACAAGCTCGCCGGATTCGAAAACACCCCAAGCGAATACACGTGGCACCACTTGGACGATTACGATCCGCAGTCCAATACTGGGACAATGCAGCTCGTTAAGCAGACAACACACGAAGCCACGTATCCTCATTATGGCGGCGTCAGGCAATGGTCGAAGGCGACGGGCAAAAAATACGACAACTATCCCAAAAAAAGCAATGAGAATTATCAACGTTAAGCAACCGCTAAATGAAGCGGACATCGCAGAAGCGGAAAGGGAACTCGGATTTCCACTGCCACCGTGCGTGCGAGATCATTATCTTCGTTGGAATGGAGGTCAGCCCGAGCCGAACTTCTATGGCGAGCCTGCGTATACTTCCGTTCATGACGTGCTTCCGCTCACTGGAAAGGGCGATGACGGATCGGCAGTTAAATCGTATCATGTACTGGTCGTGGACAAAAGATTAATGCCACCGCGATGGCTGCCCTTTGCGGTGGATGAAGGAGGAGATTACTTTTTCGTTGATTGTTCGAAGCGCCATGGCGATGTAATTTACTTTAGAGGCGATTACTGGTTTGATGAGAAAGATCGTTGCGTAGTCGATTTGAAGGTAACCTTTGCGGAATTCTGGACGAAACTCCAGGATAAGTAGCTAAACGCGGCTGTCAGCTTCGGGTGAGACGCTCACCGGCCGCGTTGACCATCCCCGGTCTGCCGCAGAGTGAAGGCTGGGGCGAAGTAGGTCCGCAGCACATCGGACAACAGGTCGAGACCCGCGACGGCCTGACCGGCACACTTCGGGATGTCGGCCAACGAAACGTCGCCTTCAAGGACGCCACCGGCAAGGCCTACGCCGTTCCCATCGCCGACACCCGGCTCGCCGAAGCCAGCAATACCGCACCTGGGCCGCGATCCGCGCGCCAAACGCCGGAAACCTCGCTGATTCCCGGCCTCCCGCAAAGTGAAGGGTGGGGCGGGGTCGGTCCACAGCACATCGGTCAACCGGTGGAAACACGCGATGGCCTAACGGGCACGCTGGTGGATGTCGGCCAGCGAAAGGTCGCCTTCAAAGACGCCACCGGAAAGGCCTACGCCGCCCCATCGCCGACACCCGGCTCGCCCAAGGCGACGCCCTCGTGCCACCGCGAGTACCGCAAGCAGTGCGGGAGACAAGCGGAGCGCCGGAGCATCCAGACACCCAGCGCCCCACAGCTCCTCGCGCCAGTGCGGGCGGCGAAGAACGCTCCACGGCGACGGCACCGGCTGGCAAACCGCCGGCGCCAGCAGGCCCGCCGCCACCACCGCCTCCGACGCCGCCAGCATCGGGCCGCTCGGGCAGCACGACACCCAGCGATTCGTCGACGGCCACCGATCAAACAACACCGCTCGCGTCTGGCGCGCCGCAGGGAGACCCAGGACGCACGCCGACGGCGCATGATCCGGGCCCAGCGCACCTACCGCCTATTTCCTATCCACTCCCGGAGGAACCGCCTGCCAGCAACTTGACTTATGAAACCGAAACCCCTAACATTGATCCAGTACCAGATGAACGCACCCGAGCCCCAACCAGACTCACCCGACGAAGAGTCGACCCAGCAACCGCCAGAGCCATTTCGGATCGTAACGTGGGAGAGCTTGGAGGAAACGGCGGCATGGGCGCGCAGCCTTTCGCCGGAGGACAGAGCGCGGATACTGCGCGGAGAGGCCCCCTCAAAACGCCATCCGCGCCATCCCAGCAACCGCCGCTAAGTAGCGATGCTCGAGGTCGGCTGCTGGCGCTGCGCGTTGCCGCCCGCAAAGCCGCTTTAAGCCAGCCGTGCCGTTCGGACCCTGGTGGGAGGATGTAAGTAACTCCTTCTCCGCAAACCTAGCAACCATCGGGCCTGGCGGTCGATTTTCGTTGCAGGATTTGCGGTAGGAGACGCGGAGGCCGCGCTGGGCGCGCTCACCGCCGCGCATCACCTCCAGTTCAGGGAGGACACGGCCAGTGAGATCGCCGGCATCCTCACCCGCGCGCAAGTGCGCAGCCTGCCCGGCGTGCCGCTCGATGCCGGACTCACTCCGCAGCCAGTGGCCGAGGCAACGGGCCGGAGGAGATTTCCGTCAACTTGCGAGGAGGTCATCTTCCAAATTGACGGCGGGTGCGCCCGGCGATTAAAAAGACCGCACCATGAAGACGAGCCGTTTGGGCGCATTGGTCGTGTTGCTGGCCGGGGCATTGTGCTTCTACCTCGGAGCGCACCGCAACGTGGAAACCTCCGGCGAGATCGACACCGAAGCCGAACCGCCGCCATTGCCAAGGACTTCGCCGCCGGTGGTACCAACTCCGTTGCCCGTCCAGCCTCCTTCTCCGGCAGATCGCCAAACCGCGGCTTCCACCCCCACCAGTTCTCCACCACCAGTCCCGGCTCAGTCAGTCGAGGAGGCTCGAAAAATTGCCGCAGCGCGCTACCCAGCGCTCAACCGGCCGGATTCCGCTTTCAGCACGGAATTTGGGCAGCTTCTTCTCCGATACAGGCAGGCACACCCCGAGATTTTTACCGCGCCGAACTGGCCTTTTCAATTGGCCGACGAAGTGGCGCAAAAACTCAATGTCCGGCCGGTCGACCGTGAAGCTCGCGGGGCAACGGGCAGGGGCGTCCCGGCCGCTGATCGGAACGGTCAATATACCTCTCCGTCCACGAATGACTTTGCCGCCTACTCATCGTCCCTGGTAATCATTCAGGGCAATGCGGCGGTTGGCAGCGGCTTCCTCGGGAATGTTGCCGGGCACCCTTGCATCTTTACCAACGCCCACGTCATCAGCGGTAACGCAAATCCGACCTTCAGGCTATTGAGCGGCGAGGACGTTCTGCCGGGGCGATTTGCCGTGGCCACAAACGCGGATGTCGCGACCTTTACGGTTGATGAAAAGTACCCGGGACTAAAGATGTGCGCGCGGGTCGATTCTGATGTCCAGGTAGGAGACGAGGTCCTGGTCCTCGGGAATAGCGCCGGGAAGGAAGTGGCCACCGAACTTCGCGGCGTGGTGAAGGGCATTGGACCCCGTAAAATCGAGGTCGATGCCGAGTTCGTAACAGGCAATAGCGGCAGTCCGGTAATTCTCATCAGGACAGGCGAGGTCATCGGCATCGCGACCGAGGTCTACACCCCGGTTTTGGATAAGATCACGCAAAACTCGCCCTTCCGGAGTCTGCGACGTTTCGCCTACCGGGTGGACGTCGTCGACAAATGGGACATGCCCACGGTGTCCGCATTTGACCATGAGGCGGCCCTGCTCGCGACCTTGAAAGAACACACCGAAGAACTTTTGTTTCTCGCCCAGGATATCGCGATAAACAAGATTCCGACCATTAATGCGCAGAATAAACGACTCAACTACCTCTCACTGGCCGTTCGCGACTATTACGCGCAAGCCGGCGGCATGAAATCAAAGAACCGGGTGCTCAACTCCACGGACCCCGAGCAGCAACTACTTTTGCGGATGATTTTTGAAAGCACCGCGGACATCAACCTGACGGCCGCGCCGATCAAAACCGGCTACCACCGCGGGGTATTGGAGGAAGAAATGCACCGCCGGAGCTTTCTAAAAGACGCCCTCAACAAACTCCTCACGCAATGAGCCCACCTTTCCTGGAAACGCCCGCGACCGCTTAAATATGAAACACTTTCTCAACCTCGCCGTCCTGCTGCTGGTTTCCCCGGTGGCGCTTCACGCCGATGACTGGCCGCAGTTTCGCGGGCCGGGCTCGCGCGGCCTGCCGGCGGAAGGGGCCAAACTGCCCGCGGAGTGGAGCATGGAGAAGAACATCGCGTGGAAGGCCGAGGTGCCGGGTCTCGGATGGTCCTCTCCGATCGTCTGGGGAGGGAAGATCTTCCTGACCAGCGCCGCGCGTGTCGCCGGCGACGAGCCGCCGCAGATGGGCCTCTACCTCGGCAAGTCGCGTGGCGAGGGGGAGCCTCGTTTCCTGGTGCTCTGTTACGACCTGGCCAGCGGCCGGAAATTGTGGGAACGCGAGGTGCACCGCGGCGTGCCGGCCCGCGCGATTCATCTCAAGAACAGCTTCGCCTCGGCCACCGCCGTGACCGACGGCCAGCGGGTGGTGGCGCTGTTTCATGATGTGGGCCTTTTCGCTTTCGATCTCGACGGCCGGCCGCTTTGGAGCGTGCCGCTCAAAGCCACCCGGACCCGCGCCGACTTCGGCCATGGCGGTTCGCCCACGCTCCATGATGGCCGCGTCTATCTCGTGGATGACAATGAAGAGGAGTCCTTCGCCGCCGCCTATGACGCCGCCACGGGCAAGGAACTGTGGCGGGTGGCGCGCGCGCCGGAGACCAACTACGCCACCCCATTCGTCTGGACCGAGCCGCAGCCCGCGCAACTCATCGTGCCGGCGACGAAACGGACGGTGGCTTACGATCTCACGGGCCAGGAAGTCTGGAGCTTCACCGGCGGCATGTCCAAGCTCACCATCGGCACGCCCTTCGCCGCGCACGGCCTGCTCTACCTCGGGTCGGGATATTTTCAGGATCCGGTGCGCGGCCTCTTTGTCATCAAGCCCGGAGCGCGCGGTGACATTACGCTGCCCTCCGGCACGTCCGGCAGCACCGCCATCGCGTGGTCGAATCCGAAAATTGCGCCCTACAACCCCACGCCGCTCGTTTATGGCGACGAACTCTACATCCTTTACGATCAGGGAATGCTCTCGTGCTACGACGCGCGGACGGGCCAGCCGCATTACGAGAAAACGCGCCTGAATCCCCCTGGCGGCAGATTGCCCGGAGGTTTCACCGCGTCACCGTGGGCCTGCGACGGCCGGATTTTCTGTCTGAGCGAACGCGCCGAGACGTTCGTCGTGAAAGCCGGGCCGCAGTTTGAATTGCTCGGGAGCAACGTCCTCGACCCGGAACCATGCCTGGCGACTCCCGCGCTGGTCGGCGACAGTGTCATCCTCCGCACCGCCTCGCGGCTCTATCGCATCCGCGACGCCGCCAAGTGAGAGGAGACGTGCCCGCGACCGGCGTCTGCGCGTTGGCTGAAAAGGACTGTTCGACAAGGGGGATTATTCGGCTATGCTCGCTATATGGCCACTCCCAAAAAAGAGCTTTTGATCACCGCATTGAGTCGCGACTTGAGGCAGCCGGGTTCAGGGGAGCGGGTGCAAGTCGTGGACGATGTCGCTCGGAAAGTCTTCACGGCCAATAAAGATGGAGCGGTCTGGGTATTTGGACACAGTCAACCAGATGCCGCGTACTGGAATGGCGTGAAGCATTATGGCAGCGGCCCGAGCAGCCGCGTTCGCATCCGTCGAACGCAAGTGGTGAAAGAAAAGCAGCCGGGAACCGAACCTTCGGCGCGCAAAGACGATCCGATTCAGGTCCCCTCCTGATTCGGGGCCCTAGCTCAAGTTCGAGCCGGCCGGCCGGCGGACACCGTCCGTTGTTTGCCGCCGTGATTTTCGCCGTAACTATTCGTTTGGCAGCGGCATTCTGGGGAGCGCGCGCGCCCTCGCGTGCGGTGCCCGGCGCCCTCGCCGGGCACGAGTCCTACGCGCCAGCGAAATCAGCATTGGGTGAGCGCTGAATTCGCAGCGACTTTTCGGCGAGGGCGCTCCCGCAATTGCGGGACCGGGGGCGTGCGCTCCCCAATCCTTCTGCATCGCTCCGGCTGAGAAGGCGTACGCCGCGGACGAATGAGGCTCCCGCGGTCGCGGGATCCCTACCTAACCTTCAACGTCGTTCGCGCCTTGCCATCCGGCCCAAAGCACTCTCGCGCGACCCTTGCCTACTTTTTAGACGCCCTCTAAGGTCGCTCACCGGCTTCAGGCCGGTTCCCCTTCCCCCCGCAACGCCAGCGACATTCCCCCATGAAACCCATCCGCCAGATCACCGTCCTCGGACTCGGCACGATGGGGCATGGCATCGTGCAGGCGTTTGCCGCGGCGGGGTTCGAGGTCCGGGGATTCGATACGCAAAAGGCGGCGCGGGATTCGCTGCGCAAGCTCATCCGGCGCAACCTCAGGGACTTTGTGGCCGCGGGTCTCCTCCGGAAGGCGTCCGTCGCGCCGGTGCTCGCGCGGATCCGGGTTTGCGACAGCGAAGTCGAGGCGGTGCACGGCGCGCAGTTCGTCATCGAGGCGGTGCGCGAGGATCTGGCGGTGAAACAGGATTTGTTTCAGCGGCTCGAATTATTCGCGGCGGCGGACACGATCCTGGCGAGCAATTCGTCCTGTTTTCCGATCTCGCAATCGGCCGGGAAGATGCGCCGGCCGGAGCGGGCCATCGTCACGCATTGGTTCAATCCCCCGCACCTCGTGCCCGTGGTGGAAGTGGTGGCCGGGCCGTGCACCAGCGCGCGGGTGGTGAAGGCGACGCTGGCCCTGCTAAAGCGGGCCGGAAAGGTGGCCGTGCGGATCGACCAGGAACTCCCCGGCTTCATCGTCAATCGCGTGCAAGTGGCCGTGATGCGCGAAGTGTGGGATTTGCTCGACCGGGGCATCGCCTCACCGGAGGCGATCGACGCGGCCATCCGCGGCAGCATGGGCTTTCGTCTCGCGGCGGTCGGTCCGCTGGAAGTCCATGATTTCGGCGGACTCGACCTGCAGATGCGGGTCTTTCAAAACCTCGTGCCGGAGATTGCGTCAGGCACCCGGGTGCCCGGAAAGATCCGCCAGTTGGTGGAGGCCGGTCATTTCGGGGCCAGGACCGGCAAGGGTATCTACAATTACACGCCCGCCTCGCTCGCCGCGCGCCGCACGCGGCGCGACCAGGGCCTTCTCGCGCTGCTCAAAATGTTTTACGCGCGCGACCCGCGGCCATCCGCCAAGTAATCATGGCTGCTCCCCGCAAAGTCATCCTCTGCTGCGCCGTCACGGGTGCGATCCACACGCCCACGATGTCGCCGTATCTGCCGGTCACGCCGGAGCAGATTGCCGCGAGCGCGATCGAGGCGGCCCAGGCCGGCGCTTCCATCCTGCACCTGCACGCCCGCCATCCGGAGACCGGCTGTCCGACACCGGACCCGGCGGTGTTCCGCCAATTTCTGCCGCGCATCCAGGATGCCTGCGACGCGGTCATTAACATCACCACCGGTGGCGGTCATAACATGACGGTCGAGCAGCGCCTCACCGCGCCCCTGGCGATCAAGCCCGAGATGTGCTCGCTGAACATGGGTTCGATGAACTTCGGCCTTTATCCGGCACTGGCCAGATTCACCGATTGGAAACACGACTGGGAGCCGCGCTATCTGGAGAGCACGCGCGACTTTATCTTCCGCAACACTTTCAAGGATATCGAGACGATCATCCGTTTGCTCGGCGACGAGTGCGGCACGCGGTTTGAGTTTGAATGTTACG
>Ga0302325_10035595_pt1 | contig 10168 bp, 13 predicted proteins | sample Palsa_T0_2_FD_201948 | JGI IMG/M metagenome (GOLD analysis project Ga0302325, IMG submission 201948) | Peat permafrost microbial communities from Stordalen Mire near Abisko, Sweden - Palsa_T0_2 | ecosystem: Environmental > Terrestrial > Soil > Palsa > Peat permafrost | place: Sweden: Abisko... | reverse complement strand
CAAATTCGCTCCCAGTTATTGGGAAGGAGCCATCAACATCGAAGGACACCGGGGTCCGAGTGAGATCAAAGGAGTGGGCTATCTGGAGATGACCGGCTACGATCGGCCCGTGGAAATAGGACCTTGAAGATATGAAGACCGGTGGCCAGCCTAGAGCGTTCTGTAAAGAATCACGAGCCCGACACCAGATGAACTTCGGGCGGAATCCTATGACGATGATTGACATTACATCACTAGATGTCCAGATAAGGACCCATGAAAGAGGCTAAATGCAACGCATTCGGGCGACAAAGTAAACAAGTTTTTTGCCAAGATTGAGTGTTTGGTATTGCTGGCGCACGGGAGTAAAGACCCGCAATGGCGTGTTCCGTTCGAGCGGATTGTGGACGCGGTGCAGGGCCAATCAGGTAAAACTAAAGTGCGGTTGGCTTACATGGAATTCATTGGGCCGACGTTGATGGATGTGGCGCGTGAATGCGTCGGACAACAAATCCTGCATCTGAGAATTCTTCCCTTGTTCTTGTCGATTGGGGCGCACCTGGCGACCGACGTCCCCGAACAAGTGAATCAGGCGAAAGCGCAGTTTCCCCAGCTTGAGCTTGAGCTGCTGGCGCGACCTAGCTCCTGTGCGATCTCGGGGTGCTTGGCCAAAGTTGCGCCCCTTCGCATAGAGCCCAGCGAGGTTAGCCATTTCAGCGTTGACTCATAGTCTTCCAGGATGCGTGCATCGGCAGTCCCGCAGCGACTGACGACCGCCATCATAGGCCGGAATGCGTGTGTACCTGATCACCGGGGGCAGGGCAAAAAAACAGCTTGACATGTGTCATAGTGATATAGTTAACTATAACAGTATGATTAGTTCACCTGAGCTGATCGATGCTGACGAAATAATCCAGGCCCCGAGAGCAAAGAAGATAAGAGGAGATGAAACATGAAATCCCTTCGCTGTATTTTGTCCGTTGTTCTGATATCCGTTTCCACCTTGGCCTTCGCGCAGCATGACGAGCAACAGTCCGCTGTGGCTCCTGCGCTGTCCGAGGCGCAAAAGTCCTTCGCAACCATGAAAACCCTGGCGGGAGAGTGGGAAGGCCCCGTCGCTGTCCCAGACATGCCGGGGATGTCAAACGGTAAGCCGCTGCACGTCTCGCTCCGCGTAACCTCGAGGGGGAATACGCTCGTGCACGAGATGCAGGAAGCAGGAACGCTGTTGGATGCGACGAAGTACGACCATCCCGTGACGATGCTTTACGTGGATGGAGATCAGCTCACGCTGGTTCACTATTGCGATGCGGGCAACCGGCCACGCATGACCGGCAAGATGTCGCCCGATGGGAAGACGATCGAGTTCGAATTCAAGGACATTAGTGGGAGCACGGAGTACCACATGCATCATTCGGTGTTCACGATCCTCGACGCCAATCATCACACCGAGGATTGGACCTTCATGATGAAGGACAAGCCGATCCACGCGCATTTCGACCTGCACCGGAGCAACTGAGGCGAGCAGTATCTCTGCTAATGTTTACCGTAGAAAACCGATGGACCGTGCGTGGAACGATAATGAGCCGATCTACCGCCAGGTGCGCGACCGTGTGGTCGCAATGATCCTGGAGGGAGTACTCAAGGAAGGCGATCCACTGCCCTCCGTGCGCAACGTCGCGGCAGAATATCGCGTCAATCCGCTCACGGTCCTGAAGGGTTATCAGCAACTGGTAGATGAAAAGCTCGTCGAGACTCGACGAGGCCTCGGGATGTTTATCAACGCGGGTGCACGCGGCACATTGCTGCAGGGCGAGCGGCAGAAGTTCCTGGGCGAAGAGTGGCCGAGGATCCAGGCCACCATCCATCGGCTTGGCTTGAAAGCGGAAGAGCTACTGAATGGCTCGCGTCCATCGTCGAAGGCTGCGAAGCCCGCGAAGTCCGATCCCTCGGAGAAGGAGCGCTGAAGGCATGGCATGCATCGAAGCACGCGGCCTCCGTAAGGCTTTCGGAACAACGATCGCGTTGGACGGCATCGATCTGCGCGTGGAACAGGGCCGCATCCTGGGACTGATCGGTCCTAACGGCGCGGGTAAGACCACCGCGCTCAACGCGATCCTCGGACTCACCTCATACCAGGGGGAACTGAGGGTGCTCGGGCGTGACCCCTGGACCGAGCGCGATCAACTCATGCGCGATGTCTGCTTCATTGCAGACGTTGCCGTGTTGCCGCGCTGGATCAGGGTCTCGCAGGCACTCGACTATGTCGCCGGCGTGCATCCGCGATTCGATCGCGCCAAGGCGGAAGGTTTTCTGGCGAAGACCACCATCCGTAGCGGTAGCAGGGTGCGGGAATTGTCGAAGGGAATGGTGACTCAACTGCACCTCGCTGTGATCATGGCGATTGACGCTAGATTGCTGGTGCTGGACGAGCCGACGCTGGGTTTGGACATCCTATATCGCAAGCAATTCTACGATTCCCTGCTGAACGACTACTTCGATCGCAGTCGCACCATCGTAGTGGCGACACATCAGGTGGAAGAGGTCCAACAAGTCCTCACCGATCTCATGTTCATCGACCGCGGCCGCATCGTTTTCGCTCACAGGATGGAAGAATTAGAGTCGCGATATCTGCAAGTGATCGTGCATCCGGAGAAGGTCTCAGAAGCACGGGCGCTCAAGCCGATGCACGAGCGCCAATCGATTGGTCGCAGCATCCTGTTGTTCGATGCTGTCGATCATCAGAAGCTCGCCGCGCTTGGGGACGTGCATACGCCCAGTATTGCCGACTTGTTCGTCGCGGTGATAGACAATCAGGCCAGCCAGACAGAAGGAGCGGCTCGATGAATACTCGATCGAATGTCATGAACGAATTCGACTCGCAGAGAATCGCTCCCGCAGCCATGTCGGTGACTCGGCCCCTGTATTGGTCGATCAAGCGGGAATTGTGGGAGAACCGTTCGATCTACATTGCGCCGCTGGCGGTCGCTGGAGTCGCTCTGTTCAGCTTCTCTCTCAGTTCGATTGCGGGTATATGGGAAAAGCCGCTGCGGCTCAATCCGGTACAACCTCAAGCGCCGTACGACATCGTGGCAGGGCTAATGATGTTTACCGGTATCGTCGTGAGTGTGTTTTATTGTATCGACGCACTGCACAGCGAGCGCCGCGACCGCAGCATTCTGTTCTGGAAGTCGCTCCCGGTGTCCGATGTCACCACCGTGCTTGCGAAAGCGAGCATTCCGCTCGTTATTTTGCCACTGCTGACCGTTGCGATCACGGTCGCCATAGAGTGGCTCATGTTGCTGCTGAGCAGCGCAGTATTACTGGTGAGCGGTCTGAGTGTAGCGATCTTGTGGACGAAGTTATCATTTTTACGGATGTCATGGCTGCTGTTGTACCACGTTCTCACGGCTCATGCGCTCTGGCCCGCACCAATTTATTGCTGGCTGCTGCTCGTATCCGGATGGCCGCGCCGGGCGACATTTCTGTGGGCGGCTTTGCCGATTTTAGCGATTGCTGGGGTCGAGCAGATTGCTTTCCACACTTGGCATTTCGCCGCCATGGTGGGGTCCCGATTGATCGGCGCAGCGCCCACGGTCGTCTCGACATCACCAAATCTGTTCCCGACCGACCCGATGGCGCATATCGTCCCGGGCAGTTTCCTGAGCAGCCCTGGATTGTGGATTGGCTTAGCAGTCGCCGCTGTTTTCCTTGCCACAGCGGTGCGTCTACGCCGTTATCAAGGACCGCTCTGATGCGCGTGCATGGCGACTAGTAGAACCGTGCACTGAGTAAAACAAGAGGAGAAGTAGCATTTCGATACGGTTCGCAACGGCGTCCCATCTCTGCGGATGAGGAAATAAGGTAGTAACTCCGATACGTCCCACCGACTGGGCGCTCATTTTTGACGGGAAGACTGTTTCGCTGGACCCTTCGATTGGGAACTGGAGCCTTCTGTGCCGGTCCCATTACTACATCCAGAGAAACCGGGTTAAATGGACCCCGAAGTGGTCGCGCGAGCAGATCGAGCGCGGACGGCTTCACGACAGATGCCAAGGAAAGTCATTTCGGCGCCACTGAGATTCGAGCCGGAACAGGTGCGGCCCAAGCCTCAAGTCACCCAACCAAAGCGGAGTTGGTGGCCGGCGATCAAAACCTTGCGGTCGTAAAGACTTCTGGGTAACAAGGTTTGCTCGCGGGCACTGAGAGTGCTTCGAAATTTGCTAGGAACGGCTGGCTTGTTTTTTGCAGGGTACGTATTGATTGCCTCGCTTAAGGATGCTCGACGATACATCAGAATCAGCACGATGTGATCTGGCGTGGTGAGCATCCGAACGGAGGGTGGCGGACGCCGATGTTCTGTCAATCCTGCGCTCCATACAGCCACAGTTAAGTTGATCTCTTACTCGTCGACCCTATATTTCCGCCAGTGCGCCATGCACAAGATGGATCGAGATCGCACCCTCGCCAACGGCTGACGCAACCCGCTTCACGTTTCCGGAGCGGATGTCTCCAACTGCAAGGACAAATGCAGCACTGTCGACCTGCTGATCCACCAGCACTGTCACGGGAGCATAAACGACTGGAATTTCGGCTTGCCGACAGTCAGTCGATTCATTTCGTCTCGTTCCTCTTCCTGTGACGTGGAAGCTTGCACACAGTCGGCAGAAACGTTAGCACTTCCCAAAAGTCCGTTTGTCTGCGGAATTCATTTCTGTATCCAAACTTTGCTTCCGGCATCGAATCAGTTGCAGCGATATCATCACAACACGGAGTGATAAGCATGAATTCCCACCAAGTGGTTCTCATCACCGGCTCCAGCACTGGCTTCGGCAGACTGTTCACGGAAACCCTGGCGCGTAAAGGGCATACTGTTTTCGCTACCATGCGTGATCCCGGGGGGCGGAATGCCAAGAATGCCGCCGAAATACGCACTCTTGCGCAAAAGGAGTCACTGCCAATCCACGTCCTTGAATTAGACGTGACCGATGATACTTCGGTGGGGCGGGCCGTGGACGCCGCCGTCGCCAAAACTGGACGCATCGATGTGGCTATCAACAACGCTGGCTATTACCTGGGTGGGCTGGCCGAAGCGGTCACCACCGAACAAGCGCGGCGCCAAATGGACACGAATTTTCTCGGGCCGGTGCGCGTAAATCGCGCGGTGCTTCCGTACATGCGGCGCCAACGCAGCGGCCTGCTCATGCACATCAGCAGCGGAGCCGGCCGCGTGGTTCTTCCTTCCGCGGGTTTCTATTGCGCCAGTAAATTTGCGCTCGAGGCGCTGGCCGAGTCGTACAGTTACGAACTTGCCGCGCAGGGAATTGAATCCGTGATTGTCGAGCCCGGGGCTTATGAGACTGCTGTCTTCGGCAACAGCGTAACGGCTGCCGATTTGGCTCGCACCGATACGTATGGCGCTGCCAAGGAGTTTCCGGCGAAGTTGAACGGGGCACTCTTATCCGCGGCAGGCAACCCTCAAGAAGTCGCGGATGCCGTTCTGCGCATTCTTGAAACGCCCGCGGGAGAAAAGCATCTCCGGTATCGGATTAGCGCCGCAAGCCTCGGCGTTGACGAGATCAATGCTCTCTCGAGGAAAGTGCAAGCCAGCTTGCTGGAAGCCTTCGGTATCGCTGCTGACACTAAATTCCTCGAAGGTAAAGCCGTCGCCTCCGTCTAGCTCTGTCTCGCACGAACAGCGCCTTGAAGGGGAAGGCATTCCGAGAGACAGTAAGCATCTGGGAATCTGGGAAGTCATCTCAGAAGTCTGCCAACGACTGACCGACAGTTAGTCAGTTGAGCCAAGCGGTGGCGAGAAGGAAGCGTTTCCTGGCGACGGTCTCGGCGCTCTCTGTGTCTCAATTGTTTACCGATTCCAATGTAAAATTCAGATGTTCACAAGAGCGTTGCGTGCCTATGGAGACGGGGATGTCCCATCTGTGGAGAATACTCCTGACCCTGCTGTTCATCTTTCCTTTTTCGACAGCACAAGAAACACACAGCCACGGCGCGCCTCAGAAACTGGGAAAAGTATCGTTTCCGATTTCTTGCACACCGTCCGTTCAGGGAGAGTTCGACCGAGGCGTGGCTCTGCTTCACTCCTTCGCTTACACCGCCGCCGAAAATGCATTTCAGGCCATAGCCGAACTGGACCCGCGGTGTGCGATGGCGCATTGGGGAATGGCCATGTCGTACTTCCACCAGCTTTGGGAGCCGCCTATTCTGCCCGCAACAATTTCGATTGCCCAAAAGGAAGTCCAGCGGGCGCAGCAGATCGGGGCGGGCTCCGAACGCGAGCGCCAGTTCATCCAAGCGCTGGCCTTGATCTATCAGGACGCTGCCACCGTGCCATACCACACGCGGGCGGCGAACTACGAGCGCGCGATGGGCGATCTCTTTTCAGAAAACAGCAAAGATGTCGAAGCGCAGGTATTTTACGCGCTCGCACTTCTGGCGAACGCATCTCCTGCCGACAAGACGCATGCCAAGCAGAAACAGGCGGCCGATCTGCTAGAGCCGCTGGATCGTGCCTATCCACAGCACCCGGGAATCCCGCACTATCTCATCCACGCTTACGACAATGCGGAACTGGCGCCGAGAGGCCTTCCGGCGGCAAAAGCATACGTACAGATTGCACCGTCAGCGCCGCACGCGTTGCATATGCCATCGCATATATTCACGCGACTCAGCCTATGGGAAGACTCGATCGCGTCCAACCTTGCGGCCAGGGAAGCGGCGCATCAGCAGGGCGATACGGGAGAAGAACTGCACGCCATGGACTATCTCGTATATGCCTATCTGCAGAGTGGACGCGACAAAGACGCGGCTAAAGTCATTCAGCAACTCAAGAGCATGCCGAAGCTGAATGGAGGAGGCGATTTCAAGATAGCCTACGCCTCCACAGCAATGCCGGTGCGCTACGCGGTTGAGCGGGGTCAATGGGCCGACGCTGCTGGCATCGTTGCTCCCACAGAAGCCCCGCCTCATGTTGTGGCAATTGCGGTTTGGGCTCGGGGCCTCGGACTCGCTCGGAGTGGACACGCCGCCGAGGCGCGCACTGAAATTGATAGATTGCTGCGGATCGAAGAGCAGCTTCGCACGTCAGACAACAACTACTGGGCCACTCAGGTGGGGATTCTGACGCGCGAGGTTATGGCGTGGTCAGCCCAGGCGGATGGGAAACCGGATGGAGCCGCCGCGTTGATGCGCACGTCAGCCGATGAAGAGGACGCAATCGAGAAGCTTCCGGTTACACCCGGACCTATTATTCCTGCCCGCGAGCAGCTCGCCTACTTGCTCCTGGAGCAGAATCGCCCGGGTCTAGCGCTGAAAGAATTTGAGACCGCCCTCGCAAATGCCCCCGGGCGGCGTGGAGCGCTACTGGGCGCCGCGCATGCAGCTGAATTCTCCGCCCAGAAGTAGGTTAACTCAAACATGATGTTTGTCGACGCGCAGCGCGCGTCTGGATTTCGCAGTTGCGTTCATGCCACGGCGCAACGTGACAACTCCTGGATTGTCGGCAATCGGGAAGTAACCAAAAAGGCTCCCCGGAAATCGCTCCGATGGTTCCGCTTATGCCTGACACGTTCTGCCTCTTCCAGTGTCGCCCGGCCAGAAAATTGCCGGCCAAAGATGGCTGGTTGGATCATTGAACGTTTGCCTGCTAGTCAGGAGCTAGAGCGATTCTTGATCATGTAGAAAGTCCGAAACTCGGATCGATTCGTTGACGCGTCCTTGACTGCAAACTAGGATGGCATACGATCCCACGGGAGGCAATGCAATGCGACGACGAGTCGGAATGCTTTTCGCGACAGCGATATTGATCTCTGTTGTGCTGGGTGCTTGCGAGACACGCGCAGCATCAGAAGAGGACGAAAAGAAGGCAGCCATAAATGCAGTTCTCGCGCACGAGCAAGCATGCCAGACGTATGATTTCGACAAGTTGGATTCTCTCCACACGCCGGATTCGCGCGGGATCGAGGAATCCTATCCGGGCCCGACGGAACCAGGCTTGCGCCACTTTTATCAATCTATGAAGGATGCGGGCGTGCGCATTGACTACCATCCGCAAGACGCGGTCGCCGAGGTACGGGGCAATGTCGCATGGGTGACAGTGACGTTGCACAGCGTCTGGACAGACGATAATCCGGCGGGTAGGGCCATGATTGGAGGGGAGTGGCATGTGACCTTCGTGGAGAGTTTCATCCTAGTGAAAACGCCAGACGGTTGGAAAATCGCATTGGGTCATACCTCCCAACTTCCCGCCGATTTTGGTGTCGATCCCGATTACCGGGCGGAGCGCGGAGGTATGAAGCTAGTCAAAGTGCCCGATGGTGGTCCCGCGGGCAAGGCAGGATTGAAATCTGGCGATGTGTTGATCGAATACGGCGGCAGGAAGATCGACAACTACATCGACTACGCCAGACTCACACATACCTACTCGGAAGGTGAGAAGGTGACGGTCACGGTGATGCGGGGACACGACAAAATCAACACGGAAGTGACCCTGGAGGCAATGAAGTGAGCAGGGCGCGGTTGGGTGTGAGCCGGGGAATGACGGCCTTTCGCTCAGCTCATGTTTGGACGGAATGCCCACATCAGTGGGCAGCGCCTGCGCAAGTTTTGGTTTTCACGAGAGGTAATAGTCGGACGGGACACGTTCCTCGCCGGTCGACCTGGGGACAATGTTCCATGTTTTGGGTCGGTAGGCTTGCCCGAAACCAAAACCGATATGGGCCAGCCATTGCGATGAGTGCGGGGTACTGCTGGGCTTCAGGAATTCTCGTCTTGCACTATGGCGGTAAATGGGGACTGCTAAGAGCAGACGGTAACGACTACGTCCTGTTTACGGTTCTCATGTTGATCGCGGTGCTCGTGATCGCTGCTCTTATTCGCTTTGCCGGTATAGTCCCTCCAAAGAATTGATAATTGCGCACTGTCGTCAACAGTCCGATCTCTCGTTTTGCTCGCTCGTCGCTGAATGCATGGGGAGCGGCGGTGGTGCGAACCTGTTCCCCGGTCGGGCGGGATTTTCACCCGCTGAAATCCACAGATTTCCCCGCACCCTACCGCCAACAGTCCCGGTTCTTTACCTTGCACCAACCCGCGACCGTGCGATTTCCCATCTGCACCCCTTGATAGCCGTCGAAATGCCACGCAGAGCTTTGCATCGTTGTAGTCAGAAAATTTGAACCGGAAGGACTGGATTCGTTTCCCGTCTGATGTGAGCACGACGAGATGATCGTCCTGCATGTCCAAATTCTCGATTAACAAGGGCTTTTCATGAGGCCAGAGTATCGACCTCCGCTTATCGACGCGCACCGTGAATGTATACGGGTTGTACTCGCCGCCCGGTGAGAATCTGGTTGGTCGCTCCGGCGAATTGGGAAGAACGCAAATGCTACCGAGATTACTGCTTGTCTCCGGCGAGGCTGCTTGGGCAACGGAATGAGTTGGAAGAGACAACGCACCACAGACGAGAACCCCGACCGGCCGCATCGCATCAAGGCGACCATCGGCGGAATCACCGTGAACGGCCAGCTTCACGCGAAGGACGGCTCATACTCGCCCACGATCCCCAAGCATCTCAATAGACCAGGAACAAGCGAAGAACTTCAGCGGCTCGGACGCGCTGATACAATCAGCATACTAAGTAAAATTCCCACCAATCCAATTCTTAATCCACATCGCTGACCGTGGAGCACGAACGGTACTCGGAACTTGGCGCGCGCATTAGCCGGTTGCGCGCGGGCTATCTCGCTTTGGTCGCGATGGAAGGATACAAGGTTGTTCTCGACCCCGCGATGGCTGGCCTTGCCCAGATCGCGGGTGCTTTTGAAACACTCGCGAATCAACAAGTCTTAGCTCTCGGACGGCTGGGCTGGTCGCTGCGGCGCATCCAGCAAGCGACCCATGTCCGTCGTGAAACCGCAGGCGCGTACCTGAAAGCGGCGGGGATTGCGGTGCGTCCGCCCAGTGGCTGGGGGCGGTGCGAGCCAAAACCGGCCAACGAGGACGAAGTGATCACCGACTCCGGGGCGGCAAAACCGGCCATTCCGGTGATTCCCGATCCCCTCGACCCCAACTTCAACTGCAACCCCAACCCCAACCCCAACCCCAACCCCAACCCCAACCCCAACCCCAACCCCCACCCCAACCCCAAAAACCTTTCCACTAAGGGAAAAGCAAC
>Ga0302325_10035594_pt1 | contig 10168 bp, 6 predicted proteins | sample Palsa_T0_2_FD_201948 | JGI IMG/M metagenome (GOLD analysis project Ga0302325, IMG submission 201948) | Peat permafrost microbial communities from Stordalen Mire near Abisko, Sweden - Palsa_T0_2 | ecosystem: Environmental > Terrestrial > Soil > Palsa > Peat permafrost | place: Sweden: Abisko... | reverse complement strand
GTGTGGCTCTGGGCTCGCCAATCCTGAAAATTCGGATAAGAGACGCTCACCTTGCCGACCCGCGGGGTGGTTTCGTTGAGCAGGACCAGACGCGCGGGATCCCGGAAGGGCAGCGGCCGCAGCAGAATGCCGTAAACCACCGAAAATATCGCGGTGTTGGCTCCGATTCCCAGTGCCAGCGTGAACAACGCCGCTGCCGCGAAGCCGGGCGATTTGAGCAGCGTCCGCCAGCCGTAGCGAAGATCCCGCGCCAGCCCTTCGACCAGGGAAACGCCGCGCGCATCGCGGCAATCCTCTTTCACCTGTTCGAGGCCGCCGAACTCCGTCTGCACTCGCCGCAAACCCTGGTCGCGGCTCATTCCTGTCTTCATATACTTTTCGAGCTGGCTTTCGGAGTGAAATCGCAACTCGTCCTCCATCTCGGATTCCACGATTTCCCGCCGGAAGAGGGACCGCAGACGAAATAAAAAATCGTTCAGCATGGCAGCCTCCTAGGCTGGGCCCAGCACCTGGGCGACGGCTGTGGTCAGTTTTTGCCACGAATCCTTTTCGGTGGCAAGCTGCTTGCGCCCGCTCCGGGTGAGCTCATAGTATTTGGCGCGCCGGTTGTTGTCCGATGTGCCCCAGCGAGCCTTGATCCACCCGCGGCGCTCCAGGCGGTGCAGCGCCGGATAGAGCGAGCCCTGCTGAATCCGCAGCACATCGCTCGACATGTGTTGTACGCGCTCCGAAATGCCCCAGCCGTGCTGCGGTTCCAGGGCCAGCGTACGGAGGATCAAAAGATCCAGAGTGCCCTGCGGCAGTTCGATGCGTTCGTTCATGGATTCTCCCATTTCACTTCTACAGGAAGCATAGCAGATTTCCCTGTCGAAGGGCAAGGGGAATGCCGGCGCAAGCCGGAGAAACCTCAACCAACCCTTTTTGTCTCCTGCCGTTGTATCAGGCTTGACCGACCGCGCCGGGGCGGTCAGCCTTTGTAAGGAACATCACGATTGAGCCGTTAAAAGTAAACAGACCTTAAAGAAATAGTAATAGACCTGCAAGAAACCGCTGATAGCTTCAAACGGGGGCGCCCTGCACGGTGCAATAGCAGGGGGGATAAACATCCCTGTTCGCCCGGTACTTTCGCCGGGCGCACAATTCGGCTCCAGTTTGAAATCCCTGAGGAGATACTAGAATGAACGCTAACATCGAACGAGGCCGCCTTTTCGCGGCCGCAACAACGCTAGCCCTGGCTTCGATCGCCACCCTGGCGGGCACCTGTAGCGCTTACGCGCAAGGCACCTCCTGGGTCCCAGGTAACCTGGTGGTCAGCGGTAGCGTATACGTGAACGCGCACACCATCGTAGCCGGCCAGACGGTTCTGCCGCCCGACTGTTCAGTTGCCAACTGCCCGACACCGGTAACCGCGGTAGTTGGCAGCACCTATCCGTACGTTTTTAACAACGATACGGTGGATGGCAGTTTCGGTATCACTTCCTTGATCTTTCTCGACCAGATCACTCCGAAGGGCGAGTTAGTGTCCACGCTCGAGGTGCCCAACAGCACCCAATCCGGAATCGGGCCTACGAGCGATCAATTGGTCACCAGCTTTTCCTCAAAATCGGAATTGGCACTGAACCTGTCGACCGCCGGCGACGTGTTGACCTTCGTGGGTTATGTCGCACCGATCGGCGCGATTGACGTATCGAATGCTAATACGCCTGGAGAATTCGACCTGACCAATCCCGTCGGAACCAGCTACTACCGCGCCGTCGCGCAAGTCGATACGCTCGGGAAATTTCACTTCACGGAAACCAACGCCTATAGCGGAGATAATGGTCGCGCGGCAATCCTCGATGACGGCGCGGACCTCTTCTATACTGCCGGCAACGCGGGCAACGGCGGCACTCCTCAACCCGTGGGCATCATTATCGGGGCAGGGGCGCAGATCATGACGCCCGCGGACGAGCCGGAAAGCGTGCAAACGCCCGGAGCCCCTACACCCGTGGGGAGCTTTAACGTCGCGCAGTTGGGCGACAAACTGGACAAGGCCGGAAAAGACACCAACTTCCGCGGCCTGACGATTTTCAATAATGTGCTCTATTATACGAAGGGAAGCGGCAGCAACGGCATCAACACCGTCTACTTCGTCGATACTACCGGCACGGTGTGCACGGACACAAATGGCGTGGGCCTCCCGGCCCTGGGCGCGGGCCTTCCGACGTCGCCATTGGCTTACAACCCCGACCCGACGATCATTCAGACGGATGGCCTGGAACCCTACAATATGTGTATCCTCCAAGGCTTCCCTACTCTCATCGCCAAATCGACCTCGGGCGTCAGCTATCCCTTCGGCATCTGGTTTGCGAGCCCCACTGTCCTGTACGTCACGGACGAAGGTACCGGCAACACCGGAACGACAGTTGCCGGTTTTTACACGCCCGCCACGCCGGCTCAAAACCCCACCGCCGGACTCCAGAAGTGGATCTTTAACTCAGGCGCTGGCGAGTGGCAACTGGCTTATATCCTTACAAACGGATTGGACCTCGGCGTACCATACACTGTACCTGGCTATCCGACCGGGCTCAATTCCGGAACCGGCGGATCGAATTTCCCTTGGGCGCCGGCTACTGACGGCCTGCGTAACATCACGGGTATTGTGAACACAGACGGGAACGTAGTTATTTACGCCATCACTTCCACTATCAGCGGAAGCGGCGACCAGGGCGCCGATCCGAACAAGTTGGTCGCGATCACAGACCAGTTGAGCGCCACGACTCTTCCAGCCTCGGAGGCATTCGTCACAGTACGCACTGCAAGCAACGGCGAGGCACTGCGGGGCGTCGCGTGGACGCCGGGGACGCCCAGGCACTGACATCCAAGGTACAGTTGAGGCGGGGCGGCCTACGAGGCCGCCCGCAGGCTTCGAGCCTGCCCCACAAAAGGAGAGGGCGGCTCAGACGGCCGGCCGCAAGCTACTGTACACCCTGCGCTCAAAATCACCCAGCAGCCCGACCGCTTCTTTATCTACAAACGGCAGGAACTGCATCATCAACACCGCGCATATGGAGCGCTTTGGATCGATCCAATAGAACGTATTAAAGAGACCTGCCCACGCCAGGCTTCCTTCCGCGCGGCCGCCGTCGTATGCAGTTGTATTGATCAAGAATCCGAGCCCCCACTTCTCGGTGGCTCCAGGCTGCATATCCACGTCGCTCGACAGATTCGGGCGGTAGCTCTTCATCTTGCCCGCGGTTGCGGTACCAATCTGGTTGATCTCCATGCTCTCTACCGTCTTTGCCTGAAGAATCCGGTGGTTGTTGGGTCCGCGCCCCTTGCGCAAAATCATCTGAATGAACCGGACATAATCGCCGGTGGTGGAATACAATCCGCCGCCTCCGCTGAATTCTTTAGGGACCGGCGGAGGAACCCGTGGATTCTGCCGGAGCGATCCATCGGCCTGCCTCGAATAGGCCGATACCAACCGGTCGAATTTCGACGCCGGGATCAGGTAGCTGGTATCCTGCATTGCGAGTGGTCCCAGAATCCTGGCCTGAAAGTACTCTTCCAGGTTCATGCCGCTGACCACTTCCACTAACCGGCCGGCCCAATCGACTCCCATGCCGTACTGCCAGCGCATGCCGGGTTCGAACATTAACGGCGGGACAGCCGGAACCACACCCTTCGTCTTCAACGTGTACTGGAACATGTCCCGGTCCCAGATGTCGTAACAGATTCCCGATGTATGCGTAAGCAGATGCTTCAGTGTCACTGGAGTTCTGGTGGGACGCAGGCTGGCTTTGCCGGTTTCCGCATCGAACCCTTCGAGAACTTCCAATGTTGCGAGTTGCGGCAGGTGCTGCGAAACCGGCGCATCCAGCTTCACCTTGCCCTGTTCCACCAGTTGTAGGGCGGCGACGGTAGTGATGGCCTTGGTCATGGATGCGATGGCGAAGATCGAATCGGTGTTGACCGGCACGCCCGATGAATCCCGTGTGCCGAACGCGCCCGAATAAAGGATGCGGCGTTCGCCAGCCACCATACCCACGGCAGCGGGAAGTTTTCTTTGCGCGATTCCAGCGCGCAGGGTGTCATCGAGTTTGCCGGCGCGATCGGTGGCGCCAAGTAGTCGTCCAGCCTGCGCCCCAAGAACGGCTGCCAGGCCACCGAACTCTCTACGGCTGATGATATGCGGCATATTTTTTCCTGTGGAGACCAGCAATTCCGTTTTGGGCTTCAGCAGCCGGTGGCAAGGTCTGAAACCAGAGGCACGTCGAAGAGCGCAAACTCCTCGGGCGTGGGTGCTTCGAACATCTCGAACCATCGGGACAAAGGATCTCGTTCTATAGGTGGATTCTCCCTCGCCCGGCGTTGAAGCCTCTCGAAGAGGATATCCACAGGCGCAGAGAGATAATGCAACTCAACGGCAGCGCCAAGGGCTCGGGCTTCGAGCCGCAAAGTATCCCGCTCGGACCTTCCCCAAGTGCCCCATTCGACAATTACCGTGAGACCGAGCGCGAGGAGCTCCCGGCCAAACTTCCATTGCAGCGCTTCGATTTTCCCGCGCCTTTCTTCATCGTAGAGGTTTAGTGAAAGAGCCTCCATCCACTCGTCGGGAGAAAAACGTATCGCGCGGAGCCTGCGTTCAAGCACCCTGGCAAGTGCGGTCTTACCCGAGCCCGGCAACCCGCACACTATGATTAATCTCGATTGCAGGGTCTACCCCTCCCCCCAACGCAGCAGGCGCGCGGCATTGTCGTGGTACACCTTCTTCAAGATGGAGTCGGGCAGGCCGATCCCATAAATTCTCCAACGCCCCTGCGGCGGCCTGCTGCTAGGCGCGTAGTCGAAGTATTCGTCCAGCGTCTCCAGCCATCGGAAGTAGATCTGGTACATGGCCGGCTTCAGGTCTTGTTGCGGAGTGCCCGCCTCGCTGGGCGCGGCATCGGTTCCAAACATGATACGGTCCTGATATTTCTCAAAGAAGGAGCGCGCGCGCCGCGGCTGGCGGCCCAGTTCCCCGAGGCGGGCCGCAGTCTCCACGTGCAGGTTGGCAAAGTCGTCGAGCCAACTGGAAACCTCATCGAGATTCTCGGGATGATTGGCGACGTGCAATCCGACGAACGTGGTCTTCGGATGGCGCGCGATCACGCGATTGCGGGCCGCCAGCAGCTCCGCCTTCGGTGGGTAGTCCTTTCCGTGGAAGGACCAGTCCGGATGATGGCCGAGTTCCTCCCAGCGTTCGTTAAAGCGATCGATGGGCGTGAAGAAGGCGTCGGGATCGGAGGTGTGGATGAACACCGGGAGGTTCAGTTGCCCCGCCGCGTCCCACATTGGGTCGAAGCGCCGATCGTCGACTTTGACCAGCGGCCCGGTCTTGACGTTCTCACGAAGGTACAGTCCGAGCGTCTTCAATACCTTGACACCCACGGCGCCGGCCTGTTTGCCGCGCGCGATTTCATCCGCCTGCCATTGCGGAAAGTTGGGTTCGCGAATGCGGTCGTAAGCAGGCTCGACGCAGTTGACGAATCGGCCCTGGTGGCGGTCTTGCAAGTCTCTGACGTTCAGTTTGAGGAGGTCGCCGTAGCCGCCCGTGAGGTTAATCATAGTGCGAATGTTGAGCGTATCCATCCAGCCCGTGATGGCATCGACTTGCCCGAAGGCCTTCGCCATCTCGGGCGAGCCCGAAACGCGCGGCCTGCCGAATAGGGATGACACGTGCGTGTGGACGTCGATTACCGGGTACTTCGCGCGCGGCACCGGATGCTGTGGGGCCACGAGCATGCTCTTGGGCTCGAAATCTTCGAGAGCCATGCTGGGCTTGGCCGTCCCCGATGCCGGCTCTTGCGGCCAGGCTGGCTGGGTCGCGATGGCAGCCGCACCGGCTGTGCCGCCTAGAAAGGTACGACGCGAGGTTTTTGGGATCCGCATGATGGCCGACATATACCACGCATTTCGGGGCGCCGTCCATAGCCTCGCTCGGACGAATTTACGCACTCGGCGGCCATGACCGGGTCGTCGGGTTTGGCGCAATGGCAAGCGATACTGTCACAGGCGACCGAAAAACGGGAGACACCAGGGTTAGCCCAAACTGCGCCCAGCCCAAACATTCCGGAACTTCCGCGGCCTCAGGGCGTATTGGTCTACAGAGGCTCCATGAAACCCATTCTTCGCCGTCTGGCCCGCTCGCCGATGTTTACCGTCGTCACGGTGATTACCCTGGCCATTGGCATCGGCGCCAATACCGCGATTTTCAGCGTCTTGAACGGCGTCCTGCTGAAGCCGCTCCCGTATCGCGATTCCGATCGCCTGGCGGCAGTCTGGGAAACCTCCCGCCTGCAGGGCATGCCCACTTTGAATGCCTCTCCCTCCACTTACTTCACTTTCCGTGAAGAGAGCCGCACGTTCCAGGATATTGGTATCTGGCGCAACGATTCCGTGAACATCACGGGCACCAGCGAACCTGAACAGGTCAGCGCTCTGGACTTCACCGACGGGGTGCTTCCTATCCTCGGCGAACAGCCCATCCGCGGCCGGTGGTTTACGCGCAAGGACGATTCGCCCGGCAGTCCCAAGACCGTGATTCTCACCTACGGCTACTGGCAGCGCAAATTCGGCGGCGATCCATCCGTCATCGGGCGGCGCGTCATGGTTGACGGCGATGCAAGCGAGATCATCGGCGTCATGCCGGCCAGGTTCCGCTTCATGAATTCCGCAGCCGCGGTGATCACGCCGCTGCAACTCGACCGCGCCAAGACATTCGTCGGGAATTTCAGCTACCAGGCCGTGGCGCGCCTCAAAGCAGGAGTCACGCTGGCACAAGCCAATGCGGATGTCGCGCGCATGCTGCCTTTGATGATCGACAAATTCCCGATGGCCCCCGGCATCAGCCTCAAAATGATCCAGGAGGCACACTTCGGACCGAGTGTGCGGCCGTTGAAAGCCGACGTGATCGGGAATATCGGCAAAGTGTTGTGGGTGCTGATGGCCACCATCGGCGTGGTGCTGTTCATCGCGTGCGCCAACGTCGCCAACCTGATGCTGGTGCGCGCGGAGGGACGCCAGCAGGAATTTGCCATCCGGGCGGCTTTGGGCGCGGGCTGGCAGCGCATCGCCCGTGAATTGCTGGTGGAGAGCGTAACGTTGGGCATCGCCGGCGGCGTGCTCGGCGTCGGTTTTGCATACGCCGCGCTTAAGGTGCTTGTGGCAACCGGGCCCGCCAACCTGCCGCGGCTGGAAGAGGTCAGCCTGGATCCGAGCGTGCTGCTCTTTACGCTGGCCATCTCGCTCCTGGCAGGCCTGTTATTCGGCCTGATACCTGTGTTCAAATATGCCGGCCCGCGCCTGAACGCCGCCCTTCGGCAGGGGGGACGCAACTCCAGCGACGGCCGCGAGCGCCACCGCGCGCGCAGTGTGCTGGTGGTGGTGCAGGTGGCCCTGGCGCTGGTTCTGCTGATCGGGTCCGGCCTCATGATTCGCACCGCCCGCGCGTTGAAGCAAGTGCAGCCCGGATTCACGCAACCCGGGCAGATCCTGACTCTGCGGGTCTCCATTCCCGACGCGGAGGTTCCCAAACCCGAGCAGGCAGTCCGCACGTACAACAACATTCTGGAGAAAATCGCGGCTATTCCCGGCGTTACCGCGGCCGGCCTGACGAACTCCATCACCATGGACGGCAATAGCGACAACGATCCGATCTTCGCGGCCGATAGAGCTTACGCCGATGGACAAATTCCGCCCCTGCGGCGCTACAAGTTCATTTCGCCCGGCCTTTTCAAAGCCATGGGAAGCCCGCTGCTGGCCGGCCGGGACCTGACCTGGACCGACACATACGAGACCCGTCCCGTGGTGCTGGTCTCCGAGGCGCTGGCGCGGGAACTTTGGCGCGACCCGGCCGCGGCGCTGGGCAAGCAAATTCGCGAAAGTCCCAAAGGGCTATGGCGCGAAGTGGTAGGCGTAGTCGGGAATGAGCGCGACGACGGTGTCGACCAGAAAGCCACAGCCACCGTCTACTGGCCCATGCTGTTGCGCGACTTCTGGGCCCAGCCTCTTTTCGCCCAACGCGGCCAGGCGTTCGCCATACGCAGCAGCCGCGCCCGGTCCGCGAGCGTGCTGAATGAAGTCCGCCGCGCGGTGTGGTCCGTGAATCCGGACCTGCCGATCGCCAACGTACGCACGGTGCAGGAAGTCTACGACAGTTCCATGGCCCGCACCGCTTTCACGCTGGTAATGCTGACGATCGCCGCGAGTATGGCGCTGCTGCTCGGCATTGTGGGGATCTATGGAGTCATTTCATACGCGGTGTCGCAGCGCACGCGCGAAATCGGCATCCGCATCGCGCTGGGCGCGCCACAACAGTCGGTGCGGCAAATGTTCCTGCGCGAGGGTTTGCTGCTGACGGCCATAGGCCTGGCCTGCGGCCTGACTGCCGCGGCGGGGCTGACGCACCTGATGAAGGCGCTATTATTCGAGGTGAGTCCGGTTGACCCGGTTACATACTGCGCCGTGTCTCTGGTGTTGGCCGCGGCTGCGCTGGCGGCCAGCTACATTCCCGCCCGCAGGGCCACGATGGTGGAGCCGGTAGAAGCGCTGCGCGTAGAGTAGTGCGCTACACGGTGTACACTGCAATACAAGGAGATTCTCCATGCGCACGTACTCCGTGGTCCTGTTTGCGGCCGTTTGCCCGGCGCTTTTTGCCCAATCCCCAGCGGCAATTCCCGGCTGTGAAGCCCGGCCCGAAGTCCGCCAGGCGATCGACGACCGGCTCGCCGACAAGGCTCTCGAAAACATGAAGTTTAGCGAGCAGTTGGCGCTTAAGCGCGAAGTGCTCGGAGATCTTATCGCAAAGTATCCGCGGGAGCTGGAACCTTACCGCCAGTTGATCCAGGCCACCCGCTATGGCGACCCGGCGGGCTATGCGGCTCTGGCCGAGAGCTACATCAAGCAGGCGGAGCAACACCCGGACGATCCACTGGCGCTGTATGTCGCGGCCTTGGTGTCGATCGGCAGGGACACGCCGCGCAGCATTCAGTACCTGGAACGGGCCGAGGCGGAGGCGCCGGATTTTGGCTGGCCCGCCATCTCTCTGGCCCGCGTCCACGCCACCGGTAAGCTGGCCGATAAGAAGAAAGCAGCCGCGGAAGCAGCCGCGTTTTTCACCGCCTGCCCGTCTTCGACCGATCCAGGCGCGCAGCGAATCCTGAACCGGGCCGGAGGCACCGAACTGCAAGCGCGCGTGGCGGCGGCTTTGCGCGCGCGGCTGGCCAAAGAGACCGCCCCCAAGCAGCTGGAGGACTATGCCACGTTGTGGGGTCTTGAATTCCGCTCCCACCCGACGCCGGAACACGATGCCTTGCGCCGGCAGGTTGCGGAGGATCTGCAGCGTCTCGAATCCATGAACCCGAAGCCGGATGCCGAGTGGCTGGCGTTTTTGAAAGACGGCTACAAGCAAAGCGGCGCTTCCACAGAGACCGTGACGGCCAAGGAAGACCAGGTTATCCGGGCGTTTCCACATTCCGAACAGGCCTACGACATCGTCTACGAGCGATGGAAGAAGGCACACAAGGAACCTGAAGACCAGAAGGACGTAGCGGCCTGGCGGAAGTACGACGTGGAACAGTATGCGGCGGTCAGGAGTTGGATTGCCCAGTTCACCGAAGACCGGGAAGTGCAACATCTCACCTGGTTCTACACGATCTTCGACGATCCGGATATATCCGAGAAGGAAGGCTTGCGTGCATTGAACGACTTCCTCGCGGAGACCAGCGATTACCAATCGCCCCAGTCGTGGAATTATCGCAATGCGGCGAGCTTCCTGATTTATCACAAATGGCAACCCGAGCGCGCCATCGAACTGGCGCGCACCGCCGAAAAGTGGGAGGCCATCACCAATGAGGTCAATCGCAGCGACAACCTCTCTTCAGAGGACGCCAAAGATCGCAAGGAGCAGGAGATTCAGATGGGGCAAGACCTGGCCGGACTGATCCTGCGGGCGGCCAGGCTGGCTGGTAACAAGGAAGAAGCGGAGCGGATGAAAGGGTCCATCGAGACTTCGCCGCCGGACGATGTCAAAGTCGTATCCGGCTACTGGGCGAATCGCGCCCGGCTGGCGGCAGTCGAAGGCCGCAAAGCCGATGCGCTGACCTTCTACCAGCAGGCCATCTACACGCGCGAGCGAACGCCGGAA
>Ga0302325_10035593_pt1 | contig 10168 bp, 7 predicted proteins | sample Palsa_T0_2_FD_201948 | JGI IMG/M metagenome (GOLD analysis project Ga0302325, IMG submission 201948) | Peat permafrost microbial communities from Stordalen Mire near Abisko, Sweden - Palsa_T0_2 | ecosystem: Environmental > Terrestrial > Soil > Palsa > Peat permafrost | place: Sweden: Abisko... | reverse complement strand
TCACATCGCGAACAGGAGCACCCCCTAGCCGAATGATTACGAGCCTCGTCCAAGACGCCCGCACCGAAGAGCCCCTCGACCAAGCCATCGCGGCGGCCGAGCGCGCGCTTCTTCGACGGCAGGAGCCGGACGGGCATTGGGTCTTCGAGCTCGAGGCCGACGCGACGATCCCGGCGGAGTACATTCTGCTCCTCCACTACCTCGACGAGCGCGACCCCGCGCTCGAAGAGAAGCTCTGCGTCTACCTGCGCCGGGTCCAGAACCCCGACGGCGGCTGGCCGCTTTTCTATCGCGGCGAGAGCGACGTCAGCACGACGGTCAAGGCGTACTATGCGCTCAAGCTCGCGGGCGAGCCGGTCGACGCACCGCACATGCGCGCCGCTCGCGAACGAGTGCTCGCGCTCGGAGGCGCCGCGCGCTGCAACGTCTTCACCCGCATCGCGCTCGCGTTGTTCGGACAAGTCCCGTGGCGCGCGGTACCGGCGATGCCCGTCGAGATCGTCCTGTTGCCGAGGTGGTTTCCGTTTCACCTCGACAAGGTGTCGTACTGGTCGCGCACGGTCGTCACGCCGCTCCTCGTGCTGATCGCGCTCCACCCTCGCGCGCGCAATCCGCGGCGCGTCGGCATTGGGGAACTCTTCGTGCGGCCGCCCGAGCGTGAGCGCGGCTACATGCGCGCGGCGACGTCATCGGCCCTGGGTAAGGCGTTTCTCGCGCTCGATACGGTGGTGCGTTTCGGCGAACGATTCGTTCCAGCGTTCGTCCGCACGCGCGCGATCGCTACGGCAATGAAGTTTACCCTCGATCGCCTCAACGGCGAAGACGGGCTCGGTGCGATTTTCCCGGCGATGGCGAACGCGCTGATGGCGCTCGACGCCCTCGGGTACGCCAAAGACGAACCGCATCGCGCCCTGGCCAAGCGCGCGGTCGAGAAACTGCTCGTCATCGGCGCGGACGAAGCGTATTGCCAGCCTTGCACGTCGCCGATCTGGGACACGTCGCTGATGATTCACGCGCTGCTCGAGGCCGGCGATCCGGAAGTCGCCGAACCGGTCCGCCGTGCCAACGACTGGCTGGTCGGACGGCAGATCTTGAACGTCGTTGGGGATTGGGCGGTGCAACGCCCGCAGCTGCGGCCGGGCGGCTGGGCATTCCAATACTGGAACGACTACTATCCCGACGTGGACGACACGGCAGTCGTCGCGATGGGGTTGCATCGCGAAGATCCGCGCAAGCATCGCGAGGCGCTCGCACGCGCGGCGGAGTGGGTCATCGGCATGCAGAGCGGCCACGGCGGCTGGGGCGCGTTCGATGCGGAGAACGAGCACTTCTATCTCAATAACATCCCGTTTGCGGACCACGGTGCGTTGCTGGATCCCGCGACCGAAGACGTTTCCGCGCGCTGCGTCGGCATGCTTTTGCAGATGGGCTACGTCAAAGACGATCCGATCGTCGCGAAAGGCCTCGACTATCTGCGCCGCACGCAGCAGCCCGACGGCTCGTGGTTCGGCCGCTGGGGAACGAACTACGTGTACGGCACCTGGTCCGTCCTCAACGCGTTTCTTGCAGCGGGTGAGACGTCGCGAAACTCCGCGACGGTGCGCCGCGCCGCCGATTACTTGTTGCGTTCCCAGCAAGCCGACGGCGGCTGGGGCGAAGACGGCGCGACCTATTGGGCCGAACGCCGCGGGTTGTGCAAGGAAAGCACCGCGAGCCAAACGGCCTGGGCGCTGCTCGGCCTGCTGAACGCGGGCGACGGCGCCAATCCGGCCGTCGCGCGCGGGATCGCGTATCTGCTCGAGCATCAGAACGGCGAAGGCCTGTGGGACGAGCCGTGGTACACGGCGGTCGGCTTCCCGCGCGTCTTCTACTTACGCTACCACGGTTACCGCGCGTTCTTCCCGCTGTTCGCGCTAGCCCGCTATCGCAACCTCGTCGAACGCAAAGAACCGCTCCCGCCGCTCGGGTTCTGATAGCCAGTATTTTCGTGTAGGCGCGAGCGCCGAAAAATTTTGTCACGCTGAGCTTGTCGAAGCGCCGCCGGGATCTGGCCCTGCTCCGTTGGCCGTTCGACTGCGCGCCGGAGCCTGTCCTGAGCCTGCGAAGGAGCGCTCCGCTCACGATGACAAATTTTCATCCGCTTCCATGTGGCCCCATGGGCCATGTACAACTCACGATGACGATGCTTTACGCCCTAACAGCCTGGGGTGAAGCCGCGTGCGGGGACGTTCGCGGGGTAGATGACGGTGCTCGTGCCCGCCGTCGCGGTTATGCTCGCGGAGCCGGCGCTATTGATGTAGAGGATGAAGACCCCTTGGCCGTTCTGAGCGACCGAGATCACCGCTGAATTCGACGTGGTCAGGACGATCGTCTCGTTGCCTTGCGTTGTCGTGCCGAAGGTTACTTGATTGCCCGGGCAGACGGTGCCCGAGGTCGTGTCGAGCGCAAAGTAGCTCATGCCCGAATCGGCTCCGGGATTCTCGATCGTCACCGGTATCGTCAGCGATGAATTCGTCCCGGAGTCGGAGATCGTCAGGACGTCGCTTCCCGGAGCTGCGGTCACGGTGTCGTAGATGATTTTATACTCGGCCGACGTGCCCGTCTGCGAGTAGAGCACTTTGCTGATGGTCGCGATCGTCGGACCGCCTTGGTTCGTAACGGTAAGCGTGCCGGTCACACCGCTGACGAAGACGGCAGCTTCCTCCCCGGTCGTCGCATTCGGATCGAGGTCGTCCGCGCAGGTCGCTTGCATCTCATCACAGACGACGATCGATCCGGCGTTGCTCGTGATCTGCGGCGGGGGAGTCGGCTGCGGCGTAGGACTCGGTGTTGGACTCGCGGTGGCGCTCCCGGAGGGGCCGGCACTCGGGGTTGCCGAGGCACCGGCGCTCGGGCTCGCGGACGGGCGGCCCGATGGGCTTGGAGTGGGATCGGCGGTGAAACTCGCTGTCGGGTACACTTGGGGCTTCGCCGCGTTATCGGCGCTGCAGGCCGGCAGCAAAGCGAGCGCAGTTGCCGCGACGAGCAACGCACGCTTAGAAATCAAAGGAAACACCCACAGAACGGTTATCGGACGGTGAGACTGCGTCGCTGAGCGGCTGCCTAAACCTCGAGCTCGACGCGGGTTCCGGTCGCGAGCTCTTGCAGGCGCGCGAGGTTCTCGGTTTCGATCGCAAGCATCCGGGCGCGATCGGCGGAGACGATCCCGTGGGCGCGCTCGTCGGCAAGGACCGCACCCAAGTAGTGGCCGGTGAATGAGGCCGGGTTCGCGGCGATCTCCTCCGGCGTTCCGGTCGCGACGACCGTGCCGCCGCGGTCGCCGCCCTCAGGACCGAGATCGATGATGTAATCGGCGGTCTTGATGACGTCGAGGTTGTGCTCGATCGTCAGTACCGTGTTACCGACCGCGACTAAGCGCTGCAGGACGTCGAGCAGCTTGTGGATGTCGGCGAAGTGAAGCCCGGTCGTCGGCTCGTCGAGGACGTAGAAGGTGCGGCCGGTCGCCCGTTTCGCAAGCTCGGTTGCGAGCTTGACGCGTTGCGCTTCGCCGCCGGAGAGCGTCGTGGCCGGCTGGCCCATCTTGATGTAGCCGAGCCCAACGTCGGCGATCGTCTTGAGGCGGTTGTGAATGCGTGGAATCGCGCTGAAGAACTCGGCGGCCTCGTCGACGCGCATCTCGAGAACCTCGGCGATCGATTTGCCTTTGAACTTGATCTCGAGCGTCTGCGCGTTGTAACGCTTGCCCTTGCAGACCTCGCACGGGACGTAGACGTCGGGCAGGAAGTGCATCTCGATCTTGATGATGCCGTCGCCTTGACACGCTTCGCAGCGGCCGCCTTTGACGTTGAACGAGAAACGGCCCGGCCCGTACCCGCGCATCTTGGACTCGGGGACGAGCGAGAACAGCTCGCGGATCAAATCGAACGCACCGGTGTAGGTCGCCGGATTCGACCGCGGGGTGCGGCCGATCGGCGACTGATCGATCACGACGAGTTTGTCGAGCGCCTCTGCGCCGCTGACCGAGCCGTACGTTCCGGCCGCCGGCTGACCGTGCAGGTGCTGGTTGAGCGCACGCACGACGATCTCGTTGACGAGCGTCGACTTCCCGCTGCCGCTAACGCCGGTCACCCCGGCGAATACGCCGAGCGGAATCTCGACGTCGACGCCGTCGATGTTGTTCGCCTTGGCTTTGCGCACGCGCAGCCAGGCCTTTGGGGTGCGACGGCGCTTGGGGATCGCGATGAACTGCCGCCCCGAGAGATACGCACCGGTCAGCGATTCAGGGTTGCGGATCACCTCGTCGAGCGTTCCGACCGTGAGGATGCGCCCGCCCTCCGCGCCCGCGCCGGGGCCGATGTCGACGATGACGTCGGCCTCGCGCATCGTGTCTTCGTCGTGCTCGATGACGAGCAGCGTGTTGCCCAGGTCGCGCAGCGTCTTGAGGGTCGCGAGGAGCCGGTCGTTGTCGCGCTGATGCAGTCCGATCGACGGTTCGTCGAGGATGTACAGCACGCCGACGAGCGACGAACCGATCTGAGTCGCGAGCCGAATGCGCTGCGACTCGCCGCCGGAGAGGGTCGTCGCCGAGCGCGACAAGCTGAGGTAGCCAAGACCGACATTGGAAAGAAATCCGAGGCGCGCGCGCACTTCCTTGAGGATCTGATGGGCGATCAGCTCCTCGCGCGGCGTCGGCGCGAACGCCCGGAAAAATGCTTCGGCCTTTTCGACCGACATCGTCGTGAGTTCGGCGATGTTGCGGCCCGCGACCGTCACGGCCAGGGCCTCCGGCTTCAGCCGCGCGCCTTTGCACGTCTTGCACGCCGTCGCCGACATGAACTTCTCGATCTCTTCCTTGACCCACTCCGACGACGTTTCGCTATGCCGGCGCTGCAGGTTGTTGACGACGCCCTCGAACTGCGTCTCGTAACTCCACGAATGGCCGGCGCGCGATTCGTAGGTGAAGCGCTGCTTCGTCTCCGAGCCGTAGAGGAGCGTCTGCACGAGATCCGCCGGCATTTTCTCGATTGGGGTGGAGAGCTTGACGCGGCGCGAGCGCAGCAGTTTCTCGACTTGCTGCATGTAATAGGGATTCATCGAGGGATACCGGCCGCCGCCGAGCGCCTTGCTCCACGGCACGATCGCCCCGTCCTCGATCGATTTCGAACGGTCGGGGATCACCTTCCACGGATCGATCTCGATCTTCACGCCGAGCCCGGTGCAATCGGGACACGCACCGTACGGCGAGTTAAAGGAAAACAAACGGGGCGCGAGCTCCTCGAACGAGAGGCCGCACTCGACGCAAGCGAGCTGTTCCGAGAACGTTAGTTCGCGTGGGGCCGGCTGCGCCTTCGCCGTCCCGGCGTTGATCCGTAAATCGCCCGAGCCGCGCCCCGGCTCGACCAAGACCGTCGCGATGCCGCCCGAGAGGCGCAAGGTCGTCTCGATCGAGTCCGCCAGCCGTTTGCGCACGTCGGGCTTGATCACGAGGCGATCGACGATCACCTCGATCGTGTGCTTGCGCTTCTTGTCGAGGTCGATCTTCTCGCGCAGTTCGCGGGTTTCACCGTCGACGCGGACCCGCGCGAAGCCCTCCTTCGCAATCTCCTCAAGGAGCTTTGCGTACTCGCCCTTGCGCCCGCGAATCACCGGCGCGAGCAGCTGGATGCGCGTACCCTCCGGTAGTTCGAGGATCTGATCGACGATCTGCTCGCTCGATTGTGCGCTGACTTCGCGGCCGCAGCTGTAACAGTGCGGGATCCCGATCCGTGCGTAGAGCAGCCGCAGGTAGTCGTAGAGTTCGGTAACCGTACCGACCGTCGAGCGCGGGTTGCGCGAGGTCGACTTCTGGTCGATCGAGATCGCGGGCGACAGACCCTCGATGTAGTCGACGTCCGGCTTCTCCATCTGACCCAAAAATTGACGGGCGTAACTCGAGAGCGACTCGACGTAGCGCCGCTGCCCTTCGGCGTAGATCGTGTCGAAGGCAAGCGACGACTTTCCCGACCCCGAGAGGCCGGTGATGACGATCAGCCGGTTCCGCGGGAGGGTGAGGTCGATGTTCTTGAGGTTGTGCTCGCGGGCGCCCTTGATGACGATTGCATCGAGCCCCCGCACCCCGCCGGCGCCATTCGAACCAACAGACACGATGGCTTTAACCTTAGCGAACGTCCGTTCGTTTCATGCCGAAAAATGTGACGAATCGCTCAGTCGCACAAGAAGGGTACCCTTCTTGCCGGCGCGGACTCGACTGCGGAACGGGGCGGCCGATAGCTACGTTAGTGGAACGCGACAGTAAGAAGAAGCTGCATTTTTTGGGCGCCGAACCGCAGACGCAGGCCGCCGTAGGGCGCGTGCGTTACCAACTCTCCCGCCTGCACACCGCACCGCAATTCGCCGCGGTGCTGGACTGCCTTTTCGACCTAACGCCGCGCCGCACGGACCCGATTTTCGAAGAGCTGGTCGTCGTCGACGACCGCTTGGTCTTCGCCCGGGCCACGGGCGAGCGGACCTTCCGCCATTTCGTCGGCCGGCGCGATCAATTGATCATCAACCTCGTCGGCTTCGTGAAGCATCTGGGCCTGAGCTCGCGCGAGCGCGAGTACGTCCTGAGCCGGGTCGACGGCATCCCGCGCCGGGTTACCCGCTAGGCCTTCGTACAGCTCTCCGTTATCGAGAACGGGTCGCCGGTCGCCGGCGTCACGTCGGTTTTCGCCGTGAAAGCGGCGGGGCCGAGCAGGGTAAGCGCGTGCGTCACGCTGCTCCCGTCGTTCGTCTGGATCGACGCGAAGGTCAGCGACTTTCCATCGAACGCGGGCGAGCGGCTGAACTCCCAGCCCCCGGTCCCCACGCCGAAGGCGTACAGGTCGTTGGACGAGGGGTGGGCGACCAAATAGACGTCGAGGGTCTCGGTGCCCACGATCGAGATGTGGAGCGCAGCTCCACCTTCCCCGTAAGCGATCGTCCAGGTCTGGCCCTTCGGTCGCGTGGGCGTGACGCAGGTCCATTGACCGACGAAAACGGCCAGGGCCGGCAGGCCCTTTGGCGTCCCGCTATCGGGCGCCGGCTGCGCGCCTGCCGGGCCTACAAGCGAGCAAGCGAAAATGGCGGCGGCCGCTAACAATCTCATGCGGCCCCCTTCGCGACCGAGACCGCCCGATACTCGCCGACGACGACGAGCGTCGCGTACGCGATGACTATTTGGACGACGACCCCCGAAACGAGCGGTCCGACAAGCGGCGTCCGCCCGAGAACCTCGGCAAGGAGTCCCATCGCAAACGCGATCGCGACGATCCCCGCGACGACGAGCAATGTCGTCAGCGGACGGGCGAACGCGATGTCGATCGATTCGCGCAGCGCGAGGACGCCCGGCCGCTCGCCGGCGACCGCCGCGGCCATCGTGTAGATGCAAAAGAACATGTAGACGAAAAGCGACAGCCCGAGCGTATACGGCGCCGCGACCGCCGCGACAAACCCGATCGCGAGCAGAAGGAGCATCGCAACGAGCACGTGTCCCGCGTCGCGTCGAAACGCGCGCGCGCCGTCGGAGAAGCGCGCTCGCCCGTCGCGCCACGCCGCATCCGCCATCCCCGTCGTGTACGCGATCGAAAGAATCGACGCGATGAGCTGCACGACCCCCTGGAGCAAACGCGAGAACACGTTGCTGTCCAGCGGCTGCGCGGGCTGCAAGACGGCGCTGACGAGCGCCGCCAGCGCACCGATAACCAGCCCGGGCACGATGATGGCCGGGTTGCGGAATACAAGGCGCAGAGACCCCGCGAACGCAGCTCGCGCTGACCCGGATTTCATCAGCGAGTGCTCCGAACGAACCTCAAGGAGATGAAATTCAGGACCATAAGAGCGATGTGTCTCCGGCCATCGCAATTCGCGTTCTCATGAAGATCCGGGGATCTTGATCGGCGTCGACTCCGAGAGCGCGGATTTTGTCTCCAAGTCGGGATAGCTCTTTCTCAAGATCACGCAACGATACGCGGAACCCGCTCGCAATATCCTCCACGGGGCCAATTTGGCCTAGCGTAATCCGGGCCATAAAGTACATTATCAGGACGTGGTCATTGGAGCCAGTTTTCTCCGCGGCAATCGCTCCTAGCCCGTAGAGCCCGATGATATTGATCCTCGGTGTCGCCAGTAATCCGAAATCGTCTGCCACCGATAATTGCGCCACGAGCAGCCACCGAAATCGCGCCGGCAAAATCCCGCGAATCGAAAGCGGTCTTGTAAATATCGTACTGTCGATCAGCCCAGTGCCAACCGACGTCAATTATTCTCGGCACGAGCCGCCGCACCCAAGGACACTCAGAACGATGTCAGAGCTACCCTCGTTGGCTATCAGCACGCACTGAAGATTGTCATCCTGAGCGAAGCGCCGCAGGCGCGAAGTCGAAGGACGGACGCAGTATTCGACAATCGCGGCGGTCTTTCGACTGCGGCGCTTCGCGCCTCGCTCAGGATGACATGCCGAAATCGAGCGGTTAGATGAGGCATGCCTTTTTCGGTCATCGGTCCGGACGTCGCGGAACGGCTGCGAGCGGCAACGCGGCTTCGACCTCGCCGATGCTCGTAACGATCGCGTCTGGGGCGGGGGCGCCGGGGGGGACGGACTCGGCCCGGACGTTCATCCAGACGGTGAACATGCCGGCTTCGTGGGCGCCGCGGATGTCCCGGTCGTAGCGGTCGCCGACCATCGCGCAGCGCTCCGGGGAGACGCCGAGCCGCTCGGCGGCGAGACGGAAGAGCCGGACGTCGGGTTTGACGAGCTTGACCTCGTCGGCGATGAAGATCTCATCGAAGGCGTCCTCGAGTTGCAGGAGCGCAATCTTCTCGCGGTGCGTCTCGGCCATTCCGTTCGTGATCATCGCGAGCTTGCAGCCGCGTTCGCGCAGCGACTCGAGGAGTTCGATCGCGCCCGGCCAGAGCTTGAGATTGCCGCGCCGGTAGTCGTTATAGGCCGCACCACAACGCTCGGCGACGGCGAGGTCGTCGAGTCCGACGCTGCGCAGCGCGGTCAACCACATTCGGGCGCGCAAGCCGACGAGCGTCGAGTCGAAGACCGCGGGCGAGAGCGTTTTCCAGAACGCTTCCGCTTCGGCGACATACGCCCCGAACAGCGACCGCGCATCGAGGCCGTGTTCCGCGGCAATCTCGTTTGCGACACGCTCCGCGGCGCTGCGGTACGCGAGCGTGTCGTCGTGCAGCGTGTCGTCGAGATCGAAGAGAACCGCCTCGATCACGCCAGGGAAACCAGAAACGAGCGCAACTCAAAGGGCGCGAAGCGCGCGTGGATCGCGCCGTCTTCGAGCGCTGCTTCGCGCTCGAGCGGACGTTCTAGGGCATCGACGCAAACGACAGAACGTGCCCGCGCGCCGCAACGCAGCACGGCATCGCGCGCGGCCCCGTCGCACTCGCGGACGCGCACGACGATCCCGTCGGTTTCGTCCGCAAGCTTCGTCGCGACGACGAGCAGTGCCGGGTCCTCCGTCGTGAAAATCGGTACGCCGGTCGCGCCGGCGAAGCGCTCCCAGGCGTGTTCGAGTTCGCCCATGCCGAGTTCGGTACATGGCAGGTAGGCAAACGAGAAGGCGTGGGTCCCGCGGTCGGCTTCGGGATCGGGCCAGGTCGGTCCACGCAGCAGCGAGTGGCCGAGGCGCGTCCCGCGCAGGGTGCGGCCGATGCTCCAGCCGTACGTGTCGAGCGCGAGCAGCGCGAGTCCGCCGCACGCTCCGTCGACCCGCGCGTAGCGCTGGCCGGGGGCTTCGAACTTTGCGCGTTCCCGTGCCGTTCGCGGCGCGGCGGCGCGCTCGACGGCGCCGTGCGGCGCACCGAAACGTGCGCACCGGGCGTGGAACGCGAGATCGTTCTGTAGCCGCAGCAGCGCGTGGCGCTCGCGCCAGTCGACGGCCCACTCGACGCGCAAGAACGGCTCGTTCGCATCGAGCGAGAAACGCGCGACGGCAAGCGACGTTCCGAAGGCGTAGCGAATCTCGAGCGCGTCGGCCGTCTGATCGCAGCCCGTGATCCGAACGGGCCGCTTGCGCCTGAGGTACGAGCGGTCGATGTTCCATGCGTCCCAGCGGCGTGGCCGGTCGACGTACCGCGCGAGCCGGTGGGCGCGCCGCACGAGATTCGGACCCCCCGGAACGCGCAGCTCTGC
>Ga0302325_10035592_pt1 | contig 10169 bp, 9 predicted proteins | sample Palsa_T0_2_FD_201948 | JGI IMG/M metagenome (GOLD analysis project Ga0302325, IMG submission 201948) | Peat permafrost microbial communities from Stordalen Mire near Abisko, Sweden - Palsa_T0_2 | ecosystem: Environmental > Terrestrial > Soil > Palsa > Peat permafrost | place: Sweden: Abisko... | reverse complement strand
GACCATTGGAAGCATCGAGCAACTCGGCGGCCAGCTTTTGGGACATGGTCTTCTCCCGTCGCTGCCGGGAGTAGCCGACCAACCAGCGTATCGAGAGAGTGGCGGCGCGCCGGGCCCGAACTTCGACCGGTACTTGGTACGTGGCGCCACCGACCCGGCGGCTCTTGACTTCGAGCTGCGGCTTGGTGTTCTCGACGGCGCGCTTGACCACGGCCACGGGGTCGCCATCTGTGCGCTCCTTGATGATGTCGAGCGCCTCGTAGACGATCCGCTCGGCCAAGCTGCGCTTGCCGCGCTCGAGGATCTTGTTGACGATCTGGGTTATTAGCACCGACCGGTAGATCGGGTCGGGGAGGAGGTCGCGGCGGGGTGCGGGTCCTTTGCGAGGCATCTTGGTCTAGCCCTTCTAGCCCTTCTTGGCCCCGTAGCGGCTACGGGCCTGCTTGCGGTCGCGCACCCCGGACGTGTCCAGAGTGCCGCGAATGATCTTGTAACGGACGCCCGGGAGATCCTTGACCCGTCCTCCGCGGACGAGGACGATCGAGTGCTCCTGGAGGTTGTGTCCTTCGCCAGGGATGTAAGCCGTGACCTCGACGCCGCTGGTAAGGCGGACGCGGGCCACCTTTCGAAGCGCCGAGTTCGGCTTCTTGGGGGTGGTGGTGTAGACGCGGGTGCAGACCCCGCGACGTTGCGGTGCTCCCCGCAGCGCGGGGGTCTTGGTCTTGACCGTCTTCTGTTCGCGGCCCTTCCGGACCAATTGCGCGATGGTGGGCAACCTAAACCTCTCGAATGGTGAAACTTCGTCCGCCGATCCCATGGGCAGGCGTTGCGCGCACCAACGGGCCGGGTGGCCGCCTTCCATGGTAGCGCGTCCCGGGCAACGTGGCGTACGGTGCCAGCCAGACCGATGAAAGGGAGTCCAATGTCCCAGGAGCAGTGGAGCGCCGTAGACGAGTACGTCAACGGGTTGGTGGTCCAGCCCGACGCCGCCCTCGATCGAGCCCTGGCTTCGACCGCCGCGGCCGGCATGCCGGCCATCGCAGTATCGGCCGCCCAGGGCAAGCTGCTCCACCTGATCGCACGGATGATCGGCGCCGAGCGCATCCTCGAAGTGGGCACCCTTGGCGGCTACAGCACCATTTGGATGGCACGGGCCCTACCCGCAGGAGGACGGGTCATCAGCCTCGAGATAGACCCGCGCCACGCCGAGGTGGCCCAGGCCAACCTGGTCGACGCCGGGGTGGATCACGTGACCGAAGTGAGGATAGGTCCGGCGCTCGAGACCCTGGCCAAGATGTCGGCGGAGGGCGAAGGGCGGTTCGACCTGGTGTTCATCGATGCGGACAAGACCAACATCCCCGAGTATTTCAAGCTGGCATCACAGCTCGTGCGCCCCGGCGGCGTGATCATCGTGGACAACGTCGTGCGCAACGGAGGCGTGCTGGATGCGGACAGTTCCGACCCGAACATCGGCGGCGTTCGCCGGTTCAACGAGCTCATCGCCACCCTTCCCGACGTCAGCGCCACCACCGTCCAGACCGTTGGGTCCAAAGGCTACGACGGCTTCACGTTGGCAATCGTCGGTGGGTAGCCCCTGATTCAGCCGGCAGCCGCTCCCGGCCCGATCCGGGCCGCATCCGCGGCTACGGCGTCAAGCGAGTCGTACTCCTGCTCGGTATCGGTGTTGTTCTCGAACTGGATGATGCCGAGATCGGTAAACCGCTCCCGAAGCCACCCGTCGCCAGCGTCGAGAAGGCCGAGCTTCTTGACATTGGGGACGATCTTGGAGAACAGCATCGTCTGGAACATCTCTTCCATCGGGTCCGGGTGGGTCTGCAGGAAGCGAACGACCGCTTTGGGATCGACGCCCATCCTCTCCCACACGTCCTGGGCGAAGAACCGGTTGCGCAAGCGGACCGCCGCTTCGTAAGCGAAGTCCTGGCGTTCCTTGAGCTCCGCTGCGCTCAGCTGGCTGTACATCTCCTGGAGCGAGATCACACCGAAAGCGACGTGCCGGGCCTCGTCGCTCATCACGTAGCGAAGCAGCTTCTTGAGCAGGGGCTCTTCGGTCAGCATGTGCATGAAGCCGAAGGCCGCCAGCGCCAGGCCCTCGACCATGATCTGCATGCCCAAGTACGTGATGTCCCAACGGCTGTCCTTGATGATGTCGTCCAGGAGGGCCTTCAGCTGGGGGTTGACCGGGTAGGCCCCGCCCATCTTCTCCTCCAGATAGCGACCGAACACTTCCACGTGCCGGGCTTCGTCCATCACCTGGGTGGCCGCGTAGTACTTGGCATCTATCCAGGGCACGGTGGCGGTGATCAAGCCGGTGCAGATCAGCGCGCCCTGCTCGCCGTGGAGGAATTGGGACAGCGTCCACCTTTGGGTCTCGATGACGAACTCGTCCCATTCCTTGTCGCCCCACTTCGCGGTCGGGGCGTCGGGGTCGTCCTGCATGACGTCGAAGCGGGCGACCGTCTGACGAAACTCGACGGCCAGCTTCTCCCGGTCGACGTCGGTCTCCCAAGGAAGATCGGTGGTGGCGTTCCACTGGGATCGCTTCGCCTTCTCGTAGAGCTTGACCAGAGCTTGCCGGCTGCGCTTGTAGTCCCAAGTAAAAAGGACTTCGCTTTCCTGCTGGATCGTGTGGAGGATCTCGTTCGGGTCGGATCGCTCGATCACGATGGAGTCGACGTCGTTGACATCGGCAGCACTTGCTCGGGATTCGGTCGTGGTCACGCTTCCTCCTCAGGGATCTGTCCGTCGACGGACATAATAACCACTATTTTCTAGCGGGGCCAGCCAGCTCTAGCGGGGCCAGCCAGCTCAGTGGGTCGGTCAGCTGGGCGCCAGTAGATGGTCGATGCGCTCGAGGGTCGCTTCCATGCCCTTGGCCGTCTTGGGACCGGCCGCTCGGGCGGCGCGCTTGGTGACGAGGGACTCCTCGGTGATGTCCCAGCTCTCCCGCACGCGGGTGCCCCCCTCGACCGCTTCGAGCTCGTAGCGCCAGACCCGCCCACCGAAGTGGCGGCCCACCCGGGTAGGACCGGTCGTCTGCCAGGCGATCCGCTTGGGCTCGTCGAACTCGATGACCCGGCTCTCCATGGCATACGGAATGCCCATTTTCATAGACATCCCGAAACGGCTGCCGAGCTCCAGCCGCCCGACCGCTCCACGGGGGTCGCGGACGTTGCCGGAGCCGTCGATCTCGCGATGCCGCCTCGGGTCGGCGAGCAACTCGAAAATCGCCTCGGGCGGCGCCGCGATGACCCGTTCGACACTGATTACATCTCTGCTGGTCAGATCTCGTTTGTCTGGCATGAAGGCGAAGCGTAGACGCAGCTACGGTGATGCCGGAGGGGTGAGCCGGGGAACGGAGATCGAGTGAGCAAGCGGGTCGTGGTGTGGGGAACAGGTTTCGTCGGAAAGATGGTGATCGCCGAGATCGCCCGCCATCCCGAGTTCGAGCTCGTCGGCGTCGGAGTGCACGACCCGGCCAAGGTCGGCGTCGATGCCGGTGAGCTGTCGGGTGTAGGGCCGATCGGGGTCGCGACCACCGACGACTTGGAGTCGCTGGTGGCGCTCCGCCCCGATGCGTTGGCCCACTACGGGCCGACGGCTGCGGTCGCGGACGAGAACATCCGGGTTATCGGCGCTTTCCTCCGGGCCGGCATTGACGTGGTCTCGACCGCCATGACTCCGTGGGTGTGGCCGGCGTCCAAGTACAACCCGCCCAACTGGATCGAACCGATCACCCGGGCCTGCGAGGAGGGAGGTGCGTCGTGCTTCACGACCGGGATCGACCCGGGCTTCGCCAACGACCTGTTCCCGTTGACGCTCATGGGTCTGTGTGGCGAAGTGCGATCCGTTCGCGCCCTCGAGCTGCTCGACTACACCAACTATTCCGGGGACTACGAGACCGAGATGGGCATCGGCAAACCGCCGGAGCACAAGTCGATCCTCGAAATCCCCGACGTGCTGGTCCTGGCTTGGGGGGCGACGGTACCGATGATGGCCTACGCCGCCGGAGTCGAGATCGACGACATCAACACGACTTGGGATAAATGGGTTACAAACCAGCCCATATCGACCGCCCGCGGGCCGGTGGCTCCAGGGTGCGTGGCCGCCATCCGGTTCACCATCAACGGCATCGTCGGTGGCGAGCCGCGGATCTGCCTCGAGCACGTCAACCGGGTCGGCGTCGGGTCAGCGCCCGACTGGCCTACCGGCAATCAGGACGACGTGTACCGGGTGGAAATCGACGGCAGCCCGTCGATCACGCAGGAGACCGCGTTCCGCTTCACCGACGGCAGCGGACGCGACGCTGCGGCCGCGGGATGCCTCGCCACCGGGTTGCGGGCCCTAAACGCCATACCGGCCGTCAACGACCTGCCTCCGGGTTGGGTCACCCCCCTCGACCTCCCGCTGATCGGGGGTCGCGGCACCATCCGGTAGCGGCCGAGCGACCTACGATTCCTCCCAGTGGATTCCGTGCAGGGGGTCGATCCGAGCACTCGCGACCGGCTGTTGGACGCCGCCGCCCAAGTATTCTGCGAGCGCGGTTACGAGGGAACGACCGTGTCCATGGTGGCGAGGCAGGCCGGGCTGACCACTGGGGCCATTTACGCCAACTTCCGGGACAAGGCCGAGCTCTTGCTCCAGACGATCGAGCGCGGGTCGCAACAGGCCGTTGCCGACATGGAGGTGGCTCGAAAGGCCGGGGTCAGCGCGGCCAACCGGCTGCTGCTCATGGCGCGACGCATGGTGACCGACCCCGATCCGATGCAGCAGCAGCTCTTCGTGGAGATGTTTGCGGCGGCCCGCCGCGACGCCGACGTCGGTATCCGCGTGGCCGACGCCTTGGCGGCCATGGAGCACGAGGTGGGCCGGCTGATGGACCGGGCCCAAGCCGACGGCGATGTAGGGCCCGAATGGGACGTAGCGGTCCTGGCCCGATTTTGCATGGCCCTCGGAGTCGGCTTCACCCACCTCAAGACGGCGGGGCTGTCCGACCCCGACACGACGAATTGGATCGCCCTGACCGGCCGGCTGGTGTCGTCGCTGGCCCCGAGCCAGCCCACGCAGTGACGATCTGCTGCCTACGTAGTGACGATCTGCTCCAGCATCCAGTCGGGATGATCGGAGGCCACCCGGGCCAGCCAGTAAGGGCTTTGGAAAAGCGCCAGCAAGGCCCCATCACCTCGGTGGAGCACTTCGACCCCGCTGAGGGTCCGCAGCTGTTCGGCCGTCGCCTCGTCGGTTAGACGGACCGTCCGTTCGTGAGGCCCGGTCAAGGACAAGGCCGCCCCGAACTCGTGCTCCATCCGATGCTGCAACACGTCGAACTGCATGACGCCGACGGCGGCGAGGATCGGGGTGGGGTCGTCGACGCTCCGGCGAAGGATCTGGACCACGCCTTCCTGTTCCAGCTGCGCTAGGCCCCGCTTGAACTGCTTAGACCTCGACAAGTCACGAGGGTGGGCGGTCGCGATCAGCTCAGGCGGGAACGCCGGGATCGGGGGAAAGGTGACCGGGTCCGACTCGTACAGGCTGTCGCCGACACGCAATCCGCTGGCGTTGACAAGACCGATCACATCGCCGGGCCAGGCCTCGTCGATGGTCTCGCGCTCCGAGCCGAACACCGATGCTGCGTACTTGGTCGCGAACGGTTTGCCCGTGGTCCCGTGGGTCAGGATCATGCCCCGCTCGAAGTGACCCGAGCAGACCCGTACGAAGGCCACGTGGTCGCGGTGGGCCGGGTTCATGTTGGCCTGCACTTTGAACACAAATCCCGAAAAGGGCGCGTCCAGCTCCCTCGGGACCCCGTCGGCGTCCTCGATCGCCGAAGGTCCGGGGGCCAGGTCGATGACGGCATCGAGCAAGTGGCGCACCCCGAAGTTCGTCAATGCCGAGCCCACAAAAAGGGGGCTGGTACGGCCGGCCAGGAAGCTCGGTACGTCCAAGGAAGCCCCGACCTCGTCCAGCAGGGCCGCCTCCTCGAAGGCGTGCGCCCAGGCGGCCCCAAAGGAAGCAGCCGCTTGTTCGGGGGTCAAGCTGAACTCTTCGGCTTCGGCCGCCCCACCTCGCGCCGTGCGGGAGAAGCCCACGAAAGCGCCGTTGCGGCGGTCGATGACTCCGTGAAAATCTCCAGGTTCCCCGACCGGCCACGTGACAGGCGTCGCGACCAGGCCGATCTGGTCCTCGATCTCATCGAGCAACTCGAGGGGGGACCGGCCCGGGCGGTCGCACTTGTTGAGGAAGGTGATGACCGGCAGGCGGCGGGCGTGGCAGACCTCGAACAACTTGAGCGTCTGCGGTTCGATGCCCTTGGCCACATCGAGCACCATCACCGCCGCGTCGGCAGCCGTCAGGACGCGGTAAGTGTCCTCCGAGAAGTCACGGTGTCCCGGTGTGTCCAGCAAGTTGACCGTAAACCCGCGGTACCCGAACTGCAGCACGGTGGAACTGATCGAAATTCCCCGTTCCTGTTCGAGGGCCATCCAGTCCGAAGTCGCTTTCCGGCGCCCGGCCCGGGCCTTGACCGCCCCGGCTTCCTGGACGGCGCCCGCGTACAGGAGGAACTTCTCGGTGAGCGTGGTCTTGCCCGCGTCGGGGTGGCTGATGATGGCGAACGTCCGTCTGCAGGCAGCCTCGGTCGAGGGCCGCGTCGTGGCGCGTTCTAAGGGTGCGGTCATCGGCGTGGTTGCCTTCATCCTACCGCCGAACGCCCCTCGGCCTTCCTACGGGCTGGCCACCTCGAACTTGACCCCGGTGAGCCGCTCCGAAGCCGTCCACAGACGCTGGGCGTCATCGAGGTTGCGCGCTCGATGACTCGGTGTTTCCACGCGCGGATAGCCCTGCAACATCCACTGCGGGCCGTAGTACTGGCCGCCCTCGGCTCCCGGATCTGTCGCGGCGCGCACGATTGGCAACGCCCCGGTCCAAGCGGCTTGACCGAATCCGGCGAACGGTCTGAGCACGGCGTTGGTCAGGCCGCTGCCTTCATGACCAAGGTCGGTGTTGGTGGCACCGGGGTGAGCCGCCAGCGCCGCTGTCAGCGCCTTCGCCTTCCTCAGCCGCCGATTCAGCTCGGCTGTGAAGAGGAGATTCGCCAACTTGCTCTGAAAGTAGGGACGCCATCGGTCGTAACGCCGCTTCTCGAAGAACAGGTCGTCGATATCCAGCCTGCCCATGCGGTGGCCCATGCTCGAGACGGTTACCACCCGTGAGCCTGGTGTGGCCAGCAACAGCGGCGCCAACAATGCCGTCAAAGCGAAATGGCCGAGGTGGTTGACGCCGATCTGCATTTCGAAGCCGTCTGACGTCTTGGCCTCGTCGACGGCCATGAGGCCGGCGTTGTTGATGAGCAGGTCGAGCTTCGCCTCCCGGTCGCGAACTTGTTCGGCGCAGTCGGAGATCGAGGCCAACGAGGCCAGGTCCAGCTGAACCACTCCTGCGCCGGCCGTGGCTACGGCATCGACCTGCTCTTCAGCGGCTGCTGCTTTGCCCGGATTGCGGCAAGCGAGCAGGACCCTGGCGCCGTGTCGAGCCAGCATCCTCGATGTTTCCAGTCCCAACCCGGAGTTGGCGCCGGTTACCAGGGCGACTTTTCCTTCGAGCGAGGGCACGTCCTTTTCATCCCAGCGTGCCGTCATCATGGCCTCCTTGCTTCCAGCATGGAACGAGGAACCATACGTCGGTGAACCTGTCTACCCGGAAAAGTCCGGACGTCTGCACGTCGACGGGACGTACCCTTGAGGCGAGGCCGAACTGAGCCCCCCTTCAATGAGATTCGGACCATCCATCCTCGCCGCCCTTGGAGCGGCAGTCAGCTTTGCATTCGCCGCGGTCCTACAGCAAGAGTCGACGCAGTCGGTTTCGGACGACAAATCGCTGTCGCTCGGCTTGTTGACCGAGCTCCTCCGGAGGCGCCAGTGGCTTGCGGGCGGAGCGTGCATGCTGACCGGTTTCGGGCTTCAAGCCCTGGCCCTCGCTTACGGACCCGTCGCCCTGGTCCAGCCGATCGTCGTCACCGAACTGGCCTTCGCCATTCCGCTCGGCATCCTGCGCCGCCACAGGCGGGCCGGACGGCGCGAGTGGGCCGGCATCGCGTGCGTTTTGGTCGGCGTGTCCGTCTTCTTGCTGGCCGCGTCGCCCGGCAGCGGCATCCAAGAGCCCGACCAAGGCTCGTGGCTGGCTTCGCTCGTACCGGTTGGGGCCGTCGCCCTCGCCGCGGTCGTCGCCGGCGCGGCCCGGAGGGGACCGCACCGGGCGATGTTCCTCGGGGCCGCGGCGGGGTTGTCATTCGGGGTGCTGTCGGTCCTGACCAAAGCCCTCACCCACCTCTTGAGCATCGACGTGGCCCGGGCCTTTGTCTCGTGGCAGATCTACGCCACCATCGCCGTCGGCATCGTCGGACTCATCGTGTCCCAGAGCGCGTACCAGGCCGGGCCGCTCGCCTACTCGATGCCGTTCGTCGGAGTCCTCGAGCCCCTCGTGGCCGTCATCATCGGCGACACCGTGCTCGGCGAGCAGGTACGCCTTTCGCCGAGCCTGTTTGCGTTCGAAATTCTCGCCGCCGCCATTGCATGCGCCGGGATAATGCTCCTCACGACTTCACCGATGGTGCTCAGCATCTACGAGGAGCGACCTCCGATCGAGGACCGCCTGGCCTTCTGATCAAACCAGCCTTCTGACCGGAGGCCGCCCGCAGAGGCGGCCTTCCGGCTCAGGACACGCTTTGGCCGCCGCCGGTCGAACCGAAGCCTTCCGGGTGGGGCTCGAGTTCGATGCTGTCGAAGCCCGAGGCTGCGTCCCCTGAAGGGACGGTGCCATCGTCGCCGGTCGACCAGCCGTCGGTTCCCTCCGAGCCGATCGAGGCCAGCCAGGCGGCCAGGTCCTCGGTGCCGGCTTCCTCGTCGGAGGATGTCCAGAACGTCATCCGCTCGGCTTCGGGGGCGTCCAGCAGTAGCTCCCGGTAGCGCGGCATGCCGGTCCCGGCCGGGATCAGCTTGCCGATGATGATGTTCTCCTTGAGGCCGAACAGGTGGTCCGACTTGCCTTCGATGGCAGCTTCGGTGAGGACCCGGGTGGTTTCCTGGAACGACGCCGCCGAAAGCCAGCTGTCGGTCGCCAACGAGGCCTTGGTTATCCCCATCAGCTCGGGCCGACCCTCGGCCGGCCTCTTGCCCTCAGTGACGAGGGCGCGGTTGACTTCCGCGTACTTGCGGGAATCCACTCGCTCGCCCGGCAGGAACGGGCTCTCGCCCTGGTCGGCGACGAGCACCCTGCGCAGCATTTGGCGAACGATGAGTTCGATGTGCTTGTCGTGGATGGACACGCCCTGGTCGCGGTACACCTGCTGTACCTCGTTGACGAGATACAGCTGCGTCTCGCGGATCCCCTTGATCTCGAGCAGCTGTTTGGGATCCTTGGGGCCGTCGACGATGGGATCCCCGGCAGCGATTTCAGCCCCGTCGTGTACATCGTCTGCGAGCTTGGCCCGGACGCTGACGCTGTAGACGTCCTCCGTGCCGTCGTCGGAGACGACGACGATCCGCCGTCCTGTGTCCTCTTCGTCGATGCGGATCACGCCCGAGACGCGGGCCAGGACGGCTGCGCCCTTGGGGGTCCTCGCTTCGAAGAGCTCGACGACGCGGGGCAGGCCGTGGGTGATGTCCTCGCCTGCTATGCCGCCTTGGTGGAAGGTACGCATGGTCAGCTGGGTGCCGGGCTCGCCGATCGACTGGGCCGCGATCACTCCGACGGCTTCGCCGAGTTCGATCTCGAGGTTGGTCGCCAGGGAACGGCCGTAGCAGAGGCCGCACACTCCGTGTTCGGCTTCGCATGTCAGAACCGAACGGCACGTGATCTCGGTGACAGACGGATCGTCGCGCAGGACCAGCATTATTTGCGGCGAGATCGTCGTGCCGGCGGCCACGACCGAGCCATCGGACAGCTCGACATCTCGGGTGAGAACCCGGCCGTCGATGCGGGTCTCTAGGTAGGCCCGAACTTTCTCGTCGTCAGGCTGGATGTTGCCGATCCGCATGCCGCGGGTGGTGCCGCAATCCTCGGTCCGGATGATCAACTCCTGAGCGACGTCGACGAGCCGGCGGGTCAGGTAGCCGGAGTCGGCTGTCCGCAGGGCGGTGTCGGCGAGGCCCTTG
>Ga0302325_10035591_pt1 | contig 10169 bp, 18 predicted proteins | sample Palsa_T0_2_FD_201948 | JGI IMG/M metagenome (GOLD analysis project Ga0302325, IMG submission 201948) | Peat permafrost microbial communities from Stordalen Mire near Abisko, Sweden - Palsa_T0_2 | ecosystem: Environmental > Terrestrial > Soil > Palsa > Peat permafrost | place: Sweden: Abisko... | reverse complement strand
TCTGAGCCTCCTGATCAAAATCCCCTCTCGGCACAGCATTAGGACTACTCTCCTCCTACCTCGGAGGCACAGAAGAACGGGTTGGAGCCGACGACCCCGCTCTCCTTCTTTGCGAAGTCCTGCTTTTCTTGAGGTCGAGTGTCGGATTCCTCCCAATTCCATTTTCAAGCACATTCTAAGATGAACTTCGTTGCAAGTTCAAGTTGCCAACAATATTGACGTTATCATTTTCCCTCTCGTCATCTCTTAATGGATCTTCGCCAAGTCAAATCACGTTGAGGACGTCCGTTGCCATGCTCTCAGCTATCGGCGCAATTCTCTCCTCCCCCACACCACTCTTCTCCCTTCCTAACTCCGATCTCGGATTCGAGCTCACAGGATGAAGGCGCGTAGCATCCGCATCCTTCATCGCCTTGTTTCCTGCACCAGAAGGGATTTCATCTGATACTGTGACGTTATATGTCGGATTGGCGGGGTCTCCTTGGTGGCGCACCACCGCCGGGACTGAAGATGGGGATTTTGCGCAGGTCGAGGACGAGCGCGCAGGTTAGTTTTGAGTGTCGGGATGCGCGGATTTACTCGTTGGACCATTTTGACTACTAAATTAGCCTTAGTTTTGGGTTTTGAGTATTGGGTACTGGGGAAGGGGGGAGGGTACCTTATACCTAACTTCAAGTTAGAGTTGCAGCTTATCCATGCCGCCTACGCCGAGGCAGCGAAGGACGATATCGGGTTGGAAATCGCGGTTGTTGTCTGTTTGTAAGATTAATTTTGCCGTTTCAAGACGCAGGGTCTCGATGTCGGAGAGGGGGGTGTCGAACGAGATGTAGAGGTCGAGACGCTCAAGGATGGATTTGCTGCGAGATAGGTTGACTCCATCAGGACGATAGATATCTACGCGGTCGCTGATGTCGCTGATGTCGTATGGATGCTTAACGAAGAGAAAGATACATGAGCCCAGAAATTTCTTGTTCTGTTACTGAGAAGATGAATGAGAGGGAGATGAGGGTAGAGGAGGCGGTTGATAGAATGGAGCTGAACCCGGTATTTAGGAAGCATACTAAAAAACATATCAGGATCCTCCACAACTTGCAGATCGCATCTCGACTTACTCAAGGCGAAAAGAGACAAAAGAAATGCAACCGAAGACATGACGTTGTCAAGTTCTTTGATTGCCTGACTGATATCATGCATGCTTCGGGCAATAGCTTTCTTGTCCAGCGAGAGTGCGGTAACTTTCATTGTGATCTCGTCCAGGGTAACATCCCCATTTCCATCAGATCAAACATCTTAAACCACCCCTCCGCAATGTCATGAGAGTCGGATCCTAGTACCTCCTGCACATCGCTCGAATGCAATATATCGTTTCCTTCCATAACGAAGGAAAACCAAAGTCTATGAGCCAGAGCCTTCGCAGACTTAGTCCTCTCGAGACACTCAGTTACAATTGACTGTGCTGATCTGGGGAGAAAGACATTCTTGCCCGTAAGTTCGTGGGCGGTGTTTCCGCACACAGAATTGGCCTTATTGCTTAATCGACCAATGCCTTTGAAAACACATCACTGGTGTCCTTGATGGGTCGAAGAGAAGCCCAAGGTACACAGCGCGTTTAGCATCATCAATCCTATTATTGAAAGATCTAGCATGATAATTCACGCTTAATAGCTGAATGAATACTTTCTCAATCGAGAATATTGTCATAGAAATGAGGAGAGTGCCAAGAACTTTCTTGAATATGGATGTCCAGGCATAGGGGGTGTTCCCTGCCGCTGAAGAGCTGAAGAGAACTTCATATAGAACGAATGAGATAATGACCCATCCTAAGACAGTGATCATATCTTGCAAATTCTCCAATACCCGTGCATACTTCTTCGTCTCTGAGCTGACAACGCCGGCGAAATATCGAAAGATTCCGGGAATTAAACTCGTCAGGAATCTTATTGCCTAAGGTCTAAGCCATATAGGTTCTATCTATGTGAAAAACCAGACCAATCTCACGCCGCCGATCTTGGGATCTGTCCTACTGACTTGTGTGGCTCTGACGATGATGGGAATCAGGATTATGATGGCTATTGGTAGGATGTAGATCGAATTGCGTGTGCCAGAACCATAAGTGAGGACTTTCTCGTCCAGCCTTCCCATCTTTTGAGATACGGCTGTTCTCATCTTAGACCGATGCAACATTATTTCGCCTCCGTCTTCTTCCACCCGGCTTGGGGGAGGGATCCTCTTCGTTTGGAGGTGTCGGGCCATTCTGTGCAGAGGGAGAGAAGTGTGAACGGTTGGAGGTGGAGCTGTTAGGGCGACGGGCGGGTTGGGGTGATTTTGATTTGGCAGTTGGTATCTGTGTTAGAGGGAGCTCCGGGGGAGCATATTGATGAGGCCTTGCTGGTCGCTGCAATCAACTTGAACACATCGAACTGGAATGACGGTTAGACAAATACACAAATGAAATTGAACAGATATGAGACATCGTGAAGACTCTTGAGGCTCATAGCAACCTCGTATCAGCCCCATCGTGTTAGGCCCCAGACAAGAAAATTGCGTCAGCGAGGTGAAACGCTTTATTAGCTTCACTTGAAGCATCGTCGGCGTGGTCTAGTGGCTTTCTAAATGGCACGCCTTGGTGGACATTTGAAGCTGAAACCCAATATTAGTGACCAAGAGACCAACAAGTGAGGGAGATTCTCGCCGGCTAGATAGAGTAGCAGAGGAATAGGGGTCGAGGGGAGCGAGGGGAGCTCATGGTCCGGCTTGGGATGTTCGCAGAATCGCAGCGAGACGAGGTGGTTACGAAGTCAATGCGAAAGTTGGAGAGAGCCTACGGTAGGTTGGATGGGCCTGGGGCGGCAGCGGGCCGGCAGTACTTAGCGGGCTTAAGGTTTCAGCGTGCCGTTCTGCTCGGTAGGTTGCCACGTGGGACGTCCGTCCGTCCGTCCTTCCTCTTCTGGTTTGCCTCTATCAACTCATCTTCTCTCGACCTTCCAACCTCCTTCTCTCAAACGCCATCTTCCTCTCGGATTATTGCTATGCCGTTCTATATCAAACTGTCTGCCAATGGTGCGGAGGCGTTCGTAACGCGTCCACATCTACATCTTGTTCAGCACGTTCAGCGTCGCTTTAGTGAGACGAGGTGAAACGAACTGTATTTTTTGACCTGAGTCGTTCGAAATGTTTCGATCTATCTATTGTCAGGATATCTACCCCCTTTCGTACAGGATGACTATCGAAAGCCTCGAAGTAATTTCTAAGATGGAATCAATTAAGCACAGATCAATGGCGTGGCGGGACAAATGATACGCAGGTACCAGCGGGCCGGCTGTGGCCGGCTGTGACCTTCATCGGGAAAGCCCAAGATCTTTCTGGCAATCTTTGTAAAGCACATGCTTAGGGGTGAAAACGTGGGTCGTCCAGGAACAAGATGGAACTGACAGTAGTGATTCATGGATCTGTCATGCCTTTCTGCATTCCCCGCCATAGCTACATCCCTGAGCAGCATGAACGGTTCACGAACCGTGACCGACTTCCACGTTCTCATGTCCTCGCTAGTCATGACTTCCAAGTTTCTCCAGAGTTTATATGGAGTTCCTCGGTGTCGTCTCGGTGGCATATGATATCGAACGCCCGCTACACCTCTCGGTACTGCGCGAGAGCGTTTGATAGGGCATCAAAGTGTCCCACCCCACCGTTCCCCTCCCGCTTGACCCAAAAGCTCTCCTGCTCCGTAAGCAACCGGGAGGGTTGCCTGACGGGAGATCGTTATCTATCCCTCCACTTTTTATTTCTTCTTTGGGGCGAAACTCAATCAGCGCGCCTCCCACAAGTGTTTCGGAGCATCAACTGACTATCTGACTTTCTATTGGGTAGTTTTTTCCCTTTTAGATAGCGCAACTGCTACATCCTGTGCTTCGATCAAGCAATCACGCATGGAGCCCTGGCTGGTCAGAGGAATATATCACTTATAGGATCTCTGCTTTCTGCCTATAGATTTTGCTGTATTTCTGTACTGTTATCGACTGTGCAAGCATTCGCGTATGAGTTGACAGGTCACTAAGTCCTGGGTCTAGACTGACCATGTTGTCGCTGTTGGCTGAATCCTGGACTTGGTATACTTTCGTGACCTTAGTTGTCATCTTCAGATTGTAAGTTCTGATGTCGAAAAGCTCTGGGCCAAGCTGATATGTGATAGTGTCTCAAGATGTTTTCAGCTAGGTTCGATCAAGCTGTTCCAGCCAGAGGACTATGCCATGGCCGTAGTGTGGGCAAGTTCGACTTAGAGGGACTCGAGGGACGTCACTGACGTCTTTGCAGGGATTTTACACCACCTTGATCGTTGTGATGAACATCGTGGCACATCTCGACACGAATCTTATGTTACCGACTGACATCCCTCTTCTCACTCCCGACTCGATCAAATCTAGGATCCATGGATCAAAGCTTGTCCTGGTTGTCGAGCAGTCCATGATAACGACTATTTGGGGATGCAAAATATGCTTATTATTGATGTACAACAAACTGACGTTTGGCTTGAAACAACAATTGGCCGTAAAGATTGTTGGTGGGTATGTCGTTACCAACTGGCTTGTTATGGAGATCTTGTACTTTGGAGTTTGGTGCAGGCCATTTTATGATTATTGGGAGGTTCCTGTTGCTAATGGTATGGCATTATTTGTAGAGAGATAACCAAGCTGACGATTGATAGAACAATGCTCTGCGGCGATACATCATCTAATTACGAACGCGGTCTTTAACATCAGTTCGGATATCATGATGCTCTGCATTCCTCTTCCACTTCTGATCACGTCTCAACTTCCTCGGACGAAGTAAGCAATATGCAGTTCATCCCCGTGCGCTCAAATTATTAACGCTTTCCAGGAAACTCATTCTGTGTGTTCTGTTCAGTCTCGGCGTCTTCGTTGTGAGTTTCTTCCCTTCAACTTTACTCTTCGCTTTGCTAATAGGAAGAAGATCCTCTGCGCCGTCCTCAACAAATACTACTCTTTTGCCCACCCTTTTTCTCCAATGTGGACATTCTGGTACATTCGCGAAGCAAGCACCGCCGTCCTCGTCGCCAACATGCCTATGTGCTGGCCGCTTCTTCGACGGATCTTCGATCTCAAAGCATTCAATGGCGTTACTTCATCTAACGGTGGCCGCTCACGATCAAAATCCTTTCCAATCGCTACAACGTATTCCAGCAGGGCTATCAAAAACGGGACCCGTGGATCAATGGAAGAAAATCAACTTAGTAGCTTCAAGAGCAGTGAAAGAACCGGCCGAGGAGACGTCAGCTGGTGGGAGCGCAACGATGGTGGCTTAAGTCAGACCGAGAGTGAGGAATACATCGTGGGTAATGGGAAGAAGGATGTTCCGTTAGAGATATGGGAAAGTCGACAAGTTGATGTGGAGACGGGGAGTGTGGACCCTCAAGAGGACGGACGGCGTGATTTGAGGAAAGAGCAAGTTAAGATATATGATGGGAGGGGGATTAGAGGTCCTAATGAGTTCGAGAGCACGACTACGATCAAGGCAATCTCGAGGCCAATTGTGATTGGGAGGCGGAGTGAGAGTAGTAGGGATTAGTGGTGTACGATATGCTGTAATAGTAACGAGTCAATGTTAAATGATAAATATACCATTTCTAAGCCATCAGCTCCTGTCCCTTTCTTCACACAGGGTGAAATTTGAATCATATTGAAGGTTAAGTTTGGCCAGAAGGGGTGAGATCACGTGAACGGACTACCTCGGCAACTCAAGCCGTGGGGAGCCGACCAAGCTCTAAATTTCCATCAACATCAACACCTTCATTCCTCTTCCCCAGACACCAAACAGCCATGTCCGCCCTCCGAATCCTCGTCCCCATAAAGCGGGTAATCGATTATGCAGTTCGTCACCCTTCCCATCCCTCAATTGCACCCCCTTCATCCCTCCCAGCTCACCTCATCCCCAATCCCAGCTCCACTCTCAGCTAACTCTTCCTCCAGGTCAAACCCCGCGTCAACAAAGCCCAAACAGGCATGGAAACCGCCGGCGTAAAACACAGCATGAATCCCTTCGACGAGCTCTCAATCGAAGAATCCGTGCGCATCCGCGAGCGCAAATCCTACCCCCACGGCGTCGACGAAATCATTGCCTTCAGCATCGGGCCTCCTAAATCCGCAGACATACTACGCACAGCGATGGCAATGGGCGCTGATCGCTCCATCCATGTCGAGACGAAAGATGGGGAAGAGGTCGAGCCGTTGACGGTGGGGAAGATCATTAGGGAGGTGGTGAGGAAGGAGGGGGTTAATCTGGTTGTGTGTGGGAAGCAGAGTATTGATGATGATTGCGGGCAGACGGGCCAGGTGGTGGCTGGGTTGCTGGGGTGGGGACAGGCTACGCAGGCTAGTAAGGTGAGCTTTGACGAGGGGGGTGAAGGGGTGCTTGTGGAGAAGGAGGTGGATGGGGGGACGGAGACGGTGAGGGGACGGCTGCCGATGGTTGTTACGGCGGATTTGAGGCTGAATGAGCCGCGGTATGCGAGTTTGCCGAATATTATGAAGGCGAAGAAGAAGAAGATTGAGAAGTTGAGCGCGGCGGATCTTGGGGTGAGCTTGGAGAGGAGGTTGAAGACGCTGAAGGTTATTGGTGAGTTTGTCTTATCTATTGGGGCTCGGTCGGACTGGTTTCCGCGAGAGTTGGTTCCGAATAGAGATGCTAACTTGACTGTAGAACCACCACCACGGAAAGGAGGCGGGAAGGTGGAGGATGTTGATGGGATGATTGCGAAGTTGAAGGAGTTGGGTGCGATATAGACTAGACTGTATAGTACGAGTACAGGAGGTTGTACATATGGATGGTATCAATACACGGCTTGGAGAAAGCATCGACCAAAGTGTCGACACCAATTGGCCCTTTTCCGGATGTCTTTGGTGGAAGATAAGGCACATCTCGAGCCTTGCTCTTACTCAGGACGGGCCTCCTATACCCACAGATTTTAGCCCATTAAACACCTTCTACTATATGGAGGCAGAGTTATCGTCGCCCAAGCAAGAAAGAATCAATTTCTTCCCAAGGCGCTTGGTGATTAATACTGACTCGCCATGATGCAAGTATTCAGCATGTCCAACTGCAAGGCCTTATATTCTGTTCATAGCAATTGTTATCTTTACACTTCTTCCTCCTTCCCAACCCTTAGCAAATTGCATATAATCTGATATTATCGTTATTATCTTTATTATCTTTATAACCTTAACATATGCGAAAGAAGAAATCTCCTGCCAAAATTACCTCGCTCTCAACCGCTGGTGGGGATTCACCTCCTTTTCGCACCTTCACACGTGCCGTCTCGCCTTCTGGTCATCCAGGCACGCAAAAATTCTCAAGCTGCATGTCACCTGCAAATTCTGCAACCGCATTACCTAGGTAGGATTCCCGTGACAATTGGCCTTAGTACTATTATACTATACCGATCTCGCTCTAAGAGACAAATTGGTGCAGACCAACGGACAAGTCAATTCTGCTGCATTGGCCACAAATCCCAATTCTGCGTCATCTGCTGCTTCTCACGCTCCCCCTCGCTAAACAATTTTCTGCAGCCCGAAAGGTTTTCAGCCCCGCTATCGTCGCGTTGTCACCAATCAGTGGCCGCGCTATTGTCAAAGTTCCCTCACCTCCGATTGAAGCGTCTGCCGCAAGCATCCACCTCCCTCCTCCACCCAACAACCTCTGCCCAAAATTCTACCACCGACTCCACTCCAATTCAAACAAAACTTCCTCTCCATCCTGCCTCAACAGTAAAGAGAGAACCAGTTGCGCGTATGAGTGGGCGCCCGTCAGTCTTCACGTCCCAGGTATGTTCCGAAGCCATTGCATTCCTTGATTCCTTGAGTCACTGTGGTCCCGTCGCTGTTATCTTTCTGGTCTGGCTACTCTCCCGCCTCAACGTCACACAGCGACAATGTTTTCATACTTTGCTCCTCCTTCAATTGTCTCCTTCTGTGCCTGCCGTACACGATCATGAGTTCTCCTGCTAACTTTCCTTAGGATTATATCTCAGGTCCGCGTTCCAATGTTCCTCTCTTTCGCTCACCGACTAACCCCTCATTGCAGATCACATCTGGAAAGCTTCAGTAAACTGAAAAGCTTTCGATACTCCAACCCCATACCTCTAATTCGATAATACCCTACAACATGTTTGCACGATTCGTCAAGCCTGCGGCCTTCAAGCCGTTAGGTGGAATTCACAACCGAATTGCCCAGCAAGCCCGCTTCCTGGCCACCGTCGAGGGAAGTGCTGGTCGTGCCATGCCAGCCACTCGTCCTAGGGCTACACCCATCTCCCACGACCGAGCTACGTTCACAATCAGGGTATGGGTAATTTGGCGTAGTGGAAGGATTTTTTGGCTAATTTCTTCTTCTTTCTCTAGGATGGTCCGGTTTTCCACGGAAAGTCTTTCGGCGCCAAGTCCAATATTTCTGGCGAGGCGGTCTTCACGACTTCTCTTGTTGGATACCCTGAGTCTATGACTGACCCTTCGTACCGTGGACAGATTCTCGTTTTCACGCAACCCCTTATCGGCAACTATGGCGTTCCATCCTCTGCCCGGGACGATCATGGACTGCTGAAATACTTCGAGTCTCCCAACATTCAGTGTGTAGGTGTTGTGGTTGCAGATTATGCTGAGAAGTACAGTCATTGGACTGCTATTGAGAGCTTGAGCGATTGGTGTGCTCGTGAGGGTGTTCCTGCTATCTCTGGTGTCGATACTCGTGCCATTGTCACATACTTGAGGGAGGTCGGATCTTCATTGGCTCGAATCACCATTGGAGAGGAATACGATGCCGATCAGGATGAGGCTTTCGTCGACCCCGAGCAGATTAACTTGGTCAAGAAAGTCAGCACCAAGGCTCCATTCCACGTCAGCTCCCAGAACGGAGATATGCACGTGGCAGTCATCGACTGCGGTGTCAAGGAGAACATCTTGCGAAGCTTGGTCGGCCGAGGAGCGAGCGCCACAGTCTTCCCATATGACTTCCCAATCCACAAAGTCGCCCACCACTTCGACGGCGTCTTCATCTCTAACGGTCCCGGTGACCCAACACATTGCCAAGAAACAGTCTATCACCTGAGCCGCCTCATGGAATCCTCCCAAGTTCCAGTCATGGGTATCTGTCTCGGCCATCAACTCCTTGCCCTCGCAGCAGGTGCCCGAACCATCAAGCTCAAGTACGGAAACCGCGCTCACAACATCCCTGCTTTGGATTTAACGACCGGCCAATGCCATATCACCAGTCAGAACCATGGCTACGCAGTCGATACCCCAACCCTCCCTGCAGAATTCAAAGAGTACTTTGTCAACCTTAACGATGGCTCTAATGAAGGTCGGTCTCCCCTCTCCCTTTCTATTGCACCTCACTAACTAATCCCAGGCATGATCCACAAAACCCGCCCCATCTTCTCCACCCAATTCCACCCCGAGGCCAAAGGCGGACCAATGGACTCCTCCTACCTTTTCGACATGTACATCGACAACGTGCAGCGCTACAAGCAGAACCAAGCCGTCTACCCCGCTGGTGTAGGCAAGGACAACCGTCCTTCCCCCCTGCTTGTTGATTTGTTGAGTAAGGAGCGTGTGGGTGTGCAGCCTACTCAGCCGGCGGAGAACCTGGTGGCGGCGGTGGGTCAGCAGGCTGCGGTTGCTGCTGCTGCTTAGGTTGTGGAAAGGGTTGGCTTGCTGGCGTTTGATGGCTTGCTTTTTGATTGTTAGTTGGGAATGGGATGATTGTTCTTGCGCGATGGGTGATTGAAAGGCAAAAGTCTTTTTGTTAGCTGTAGTAGGGAACGAATATTTGCTTAGAACGAAACAACTTTCGGTGCTAATAGTGATGCCGTTCTGCTCTTGTTTTACTGACATACATGCATCCTGGCTATATCAAGCCATTTCCCACAGCAAGGCTGCTTTGATGTTTGAATCTGCTTGCTGCTTGCTTTGGAATTGTTTTCATTCTGCGTGATTTACAATGCTGAAAGCACTGCAGAACTTCTCGGACGTGTCCAGACGTTCCTGGGACATTGCTGATCTCAATGAATGCTTCTATCCTGCTTGAATCACCCGTTATAGTTGAAAACGTTTAGAATTCTCGTTGTTTATGTGAGCTATAAGAGCTGCTCTTGGTAACTAACA
>Ga0302325_10035590_pt1 | contig 10169 bp, 16 predicted proteins | sample Palsa_T0_2_FD_201948 | JGI IMG/M metagenome (GOLD analysis project Ga0302325, IMG submission 201948) | Peat permafrost microbial communities from Stordalen Mire near Abisko, Sweden - Palsa_T0_2 | ecosystem: Environmental > Terrestrial > Soil > Palsa > Peat permafrost | place: Sweden: Abisko... | reverse complement strand
CGAGTTGTGCTTGAAACCGAGCAAATGCGAGTTCCATGTGCAAGAGATCTCCTTCCTCGGGTTCGTCGTGGGCTCCCAAGGTGTCAAGATGGACCCCTTTAAGGTCGCCGCCATCACCTCCTGGCCAGTACCCAAGTCGGTGCACGACATTCGGGTGTTCCTCAGCCTCGCCAACTTCTATCGCCAATTTATCGACAATTTCAGCAAGGTCGCAGTACCCATCTCCGCACTCCTGCAGAAGAACAGGAAATTCCAGTGGACGACCGAAGCACAAGCGGCGTTCGAATCCCTCCGTACCTCATTCACCACAGCTCCAATTCTACACCACTTCGACCCTTCCCTTTCGACAGTCCTAGAGACGGATGCCTCGGACTACGCCGTCGGCACCGTTGTATCGCAGAGAGACCCTGGTTCGGGGAGGCTGCACCCTATCACCTTCCACAGCCGCAAATTCAACTCGGCAGAGCTCAACTATGAGATCTACGATAAGGAAATGCTGGCCATTATTGAGACCATGGATCGGTACCGCCACTACTTCGAAGGGCTTGGACAGACCACTACTATCTTCTCCGATCACCGAAACATTCTCTGGTTCGCTGAGACCAAGGTGTATAACCGCCGACAAGCACGCTAGGCCGAAAAGCTATCTCGATTCAACTTCACCATAGTCTTCCGACCTGGCAAGCAAGGAGGGAAGCCAGACGCGCTCTCGCGGAGTCCCGACTATACCCTGGGGAAGGACGCCAGTGAGCGCACAATGACCTTCATCAAGCCAGAGCAGGTGGACACCTCCCTTCTCTCCCACAATGATCCTGTCCTCGCCTCCTACAGCCTCGCTGCCGCGGAGGCGACTCCAGCCGCCGGAGCTATCACTATAGGTTGCGACGAGACCCTGGCCATTCAGGTCCACGACGCCCTAGAACACGACGAGGCTGTGAGCTCCCTACTTCCTTATCTTCACGATCCCGCGCTGCCCCGAGACGAGGAGACGGAGGAGGCCCTGCAGCCCCTTCAACTCGATCGAGAAGGGACCCTCCTCTGGCACGGGCTCATCTATGTCCCTGCGGTCGACAATCTCAAACTGGTGCTCCTCAAGGAATGTCATGACGCTCCCACCGCTTGTCATTTGGGTCAGGAGAAGACCTTGGAGCTACTCTCGCGAAACTACTACTGGCCAAGGATGCGGGCTTTTGTCAACAAGTATGTCCGCACCTGCGACACTTGCGCACGCAACAAAACCTCTCGTCATGCCCTGTATGGTCCTCTTCAGCCTCTTCCTATTCCTCCGGGGCCCTGGAAGTCCGTATCCATGGACTTCATCATGGAGTTACCCCCGTCGGAGGGCCTGGATGCAATCTACGTCTGCGTGGACCGACTCACAAAGATGGCGCACTTCATCCCTACCAAAACGACCATCACCGCTGAGGGAACGGCTCGGCTGTTTTATCAGCACGTTTGGAAGCACCATGGCCTACTGGCAGACATTGTCTCAGATAGGGGCCCACAATTTGTGGCCAAGTTCACTCGCCAGTTGTTGGAACGCCTCAGTGTCGAAGGGAACCGCTAAACCGCGTTTCATCCCCCGTCAGATGGTCAAACGGAGAGGGTTAATCAGACGCTAGAGCAATACCTACGCATCTACTGCGATTATCATCAAGACGACTGGGTACAACTCCTCCCTGTGGAGGAATTCGTCTATAATAACACTCAGAGTGCCTCGACAAAGGTCTCCCCCTTCTTCGCCAACTACGGTTATCACCCCCGTTGCACGGTGATGGTCACAACCGATTGCGTCAACCCCGCAGCTGAGGATTTCACCGACAGGCTAAAGGTTGTCCACGAGGAGCTGGCCCTACTGCTGAAGGCCGTGCAGGAGAGATATAAATCACAATTCGACACACACACCACGCCAACTCTCCCCTTTTCGGTTGGAGACAAAGTCTGGTTCTCGCGACGTAATATCAAGACCAAACGACCTTCGCGGAAGCTAGACGTGCGGCGTTTGGGACCATTTCGCATCTTGGAGGCTGTGAGGAGTGGGAATCTGGCGTTTAGGTTAGAGTTACCCGCATCCATAGGGAGGATACATCCGGTGTTTCACGCCTCTTTGTTGGAGCCTTATCAGGCCAGCCTCTGGGCAGGGAGGATGCAAGAGCTGCCCCCGCCTGTGGAAGTGGAGAGGGAACTGGAGTACGAGGTGCATGAGATATTGGACTCTAAGATGGAGAGGAGACGGCTGTTTTATCTGGTGGATTGGGTGGGCTATGGACCTGAGGAACGCACATGGGAGCCGGCAACAAACGTGGAGCACACCAAGAATGCTGTGGCGGACTTTCATCGCGCACACCCTCGACGGCCTTGGCCAAGAGACATCCCTACGCCACGCAGGCGACCTCTTCTGCCTCCTCGCGCCCCCGCGCGACTCCAACTACCTCCAACTGCCTCCAACTGCCTTCACTTGCCCTCGTTTGACACCAAGGGTCAACTCCACGTGCCTCTTCAGGAGCTTCGGCGTAGAGGGGACCACCTGTCACAAACCAACCCCACTGTGCGACGTAGCACAGCAATGTATCATGTAAATAGTTAGGTTAGGGCGCACGGGACTGCTAAAACCCCGTCGCCGCGCTGTAGAGCTCTTCATCTCGCAAGGTCACTTCAAATTATCTTATTCTTATTCGCAGCCTGTAGTCCCGTTCCTTACAAGTGGGATAGAAAACAGAGGACTTCCTCCAGGGATGCAAAGGAGACTGAAGACGCATTTACGAGGTGTTCCACTACTCAGAGTGCATGGAGCTTCTTGTTGACAGGGAGACATACTGCCATGTTTATGGAGTCGAATTTGAAACTGAGATGGATAGCCACGCATCCGTTCGTGTCTTTTTCTGTTGCCTTTGACAGTCCAACAGTTGAGATGATCTGATTGAAGGTCTGAGAATGGAGATTTATCTACGTGCCAGGAGGGAAGATGAAGAGGAAATCGTCGAGATGGTGTGTGACATTCCATCCATAGAGGGTTTTGAATACCCAGTGGAGAGCTTCTGAGAAGAGGTTGAATATTCTTTAAGCAGTATATAAACCAAAGGGGAGGAACATATCAACATAATATTTTCCTTGCCACTCGAAGATTAATAGCCAGTAATTGCCAGAACTGACTGGGATATGGCGGAATGTAGATTTGAGATCCATCTTCATCATATCAGTGCCACATCCTGCCTGAGCTATGAGACGAATAGTTTCATCTAGAGTTTCGTATACAATCGAACTGTATGCAAGGAGGATCCCGTTGTTTACTGAGTGATTGTCAAGTGGGGAAAGATTGAAAATAACTCTCCAATCTGTCTGAATGCCATCAGTCATTTTACCGACGAGACCAATAGGAGAACAGAAGTAATGATCGCTCGGCAAAGCTGGATCTCTTTAATTCTGCCTTTATCAATCTCTGACTGAATTGAATTCACAATGACATCTGCTTGGAGCAAGGCGGAGCGGTGGTTCGGCTCTTCAATTCGATAGTTCCGGCTTTCTTCATATCCTATCTGAACGCTAAACAATGCGATTGATACAAGAGTATCCACAAAAGATTTATCTGGGTAATCGTGAAGGAGATGCTGAATCCCCTCTGGGGTCAGGGAACCAGGGAAAGGGAGTGGTTCGTTAGACGAAGTGATGAACAAGAGGTGGTCATTAGGATGCAGTTCCGAGTTGATTGTGCCAGGGGCAGGAATCGCCAAGGGTGAAGAAGCAATCAGGGGATAGGGAGAGGAAACATCCAGGGGATGTGGTATTATGGTCGAGGTGCGAGACCCCTAATCCTGATGGAGGAGGGACGAGGCTCGAAGAGGCGATGGGCTAAAAGTATCGAGGATAACGATGTTTCTAACTAAGGTACAAGCCTACGAATCTACGGTTCTTAAAAGCAGTCCCAAACCTAACCTTGATTCCCATGACAAGGTGTTCATGACAGTACATCCCTCTCCGATAAGGTCCTTGCTCCGTGTCCTCCTGTGACTAGTTGCGACCAGTAGCTTCACCGGTGCCAACCTTGGCTGGGTCTTCTTGTGGGAAGGTCATTTCCAGAGGGATGATTTGGATACCGTTGATGAAACTCCTCTATCGTGAGGGCCAAGTTCGTGAAATGTGCTAGCGGCTCCCAAGTGCGCACATGAGGGGCATAGCCAAGCCAGTGGACGAGGTATTCCAACCTGCTATACTGAATTCTGGAGTCTAAGATATCTTCGACTTCTCATTCTAGGGTATCCTCGACCACCACCGGAGGTGGCGGAGGTTGTACGCGACCAGGTAATGAGTTCTGTCGATGAAGTTCGAGGAGAGAAATGTGGAGTACAGGATAAATCCACATCTGTAGAGGAAGCCCCAGCCGATACTCTAGTTTGCTGTCTTCGACAGCCTCTAGGACATTGAAGGGTCCGAGCTGTTTGAAATCTAGCTTCTGGGAGGGGCGTGTGGTCGTGATGTGTTTCCGAGATAGCCACACTAGGCTTCCAGGTTCGAAGACAGGTGCCTGTTTGCGATGGACATCGTAATTTGATTTGTATTTAGCTTGGGCCTTAGCGAGTTCTTCCTTGACCTGGTCGTGAATCGCGCTGTACTTTTCTATGAGGGCTTGGGCTGAGGGGTTTTAGATAGTATTGGAGTCGGAGTTTGGAGCTGGAGTTACTCAGAGTGTGCAGCGAGAGTTGTATCTGTAGTTGGCAAAGAATGGGGATACCTGCGTCGAGGCATGCTTGGCATTGTTAAAGACTTATTGGACAGCTTTTAATGGCTAACATTAGCAATCCTCCTTATCCCTCCCTTCTCAAAAGTTATGAGCAGGTATCTAAACCCTGCCAGTTCACCGAACTTTGCAGATGTCTTCACAACAACTTCCATGAAGTTTTCCAGTCTGTTCGTTTAGGTTGTTTTGTTTTTTGACACTTTGGACAAATGCGACCTGAGCAAAGAAGTCAAATTCTGTGATCTTGTTGAAAAGTTCAACACTCATGGCATTTAGACAGTTATCACAGTCCTATCTCACGAAGAGTAGGTCCTTCATGAGCGGTTGCCAGCTGCCAATACAACGTGGCTCCCAATCGCTGCGAAAGCTGGTGATGTTGAAAATTCCTTGTTGCACGAAATCAAATGTCAACGAATCAAGCTCCAAATCGAAATTGAATGTGACATCGTCAGTCGGATAACAGATGGAATTGAGGGAATGTAAATGTTCTTTTCTTAGGAAATTTCTTGATGATAGGTTTCTGCTTGCACAAAAGAGACTTGAATATGTCTTTGGTAGAGGAAGCTGAGCGATTTCGAAAGATATGCAAGACTGTGCGAACCGATTGGGAGGAATAAGAATTGGGGATTTTTACAGAGAGATTATAAAGGACATCATCGATTTAGAACAGCCAACGATGGGTCGAGCCTTGAGTGCACTTTGTTGGATTTCGAAATCCAAGGAGCCGCTCACGGAGCGAGTCCTACGAGAAGCTATTGAGGCAGCAAGCACAGAGGACATCCTATGGTTTTGTCTAAGTCTTGTCATCCTGTCAGACAATGGGTACTTTCAGTTTAGTTATACGACAACCGTATACGAATTTCTTGCTGGCTCCAAAAATTTCGAAAGCCTCGGAGCCAGCATGCCGAATTCGCTGGATCTAACGAAGACATGTTTAACTCATCTTAACACTAAGGAGTTCGAGTCGATGCAAGTGGGCAATGTCGATGAGCGGGTGTCCATTTCGAGGCGAAAGCAAGGTTTACCGAGAGTATGGATTGACTTAACGTATAGAGGTGGTAACAAGATATTCTCGTCGGACGTACTTCAAGAGCAGCTGAATATGGAGAAGCAGGACCACGGTGGGTGGACACCATTGATGTAGGCTGCATGGAATGGATATGAAAAGGTTGTTGAGATATTGTTGTAGTACAATGCAGATGTGAACAAGCAGGACCAGTATGAGCGGACAGCATTGATACGACCTGCACGGAATGGATATGAAAAGATTGGTGAGATGTTATTGCAGCACAAGCCAGATGTGAACAAGCAGGACCACTATGAGTGGACAGCATTGATGCGAGCTGCATGGAATGAACATGAAAAGATTGTTGAGATGTTGCAACTCAAGGCAGATGTAAACAAGCAGGACCGTGATGAATGGACATCATTGATGCGAGCTACATGGAATGGACATGAAAATGTTGTTGAGATGTTGTTGCAGCATAAGGCAGATATGAACAAGCAGGACAATGATGAATGGACATCATTTATGTGGGCTGCATGGAATGGACATGAAAAGGTTTTTAAGATGTTGTTGTAGCACAAGGCAGATGTGAACAAGCAGGACAGCGATGAGCGGACACCATTGATGCAAGCTACATGGAATAGATATGAAAAGGTTGTTGAAATGTTGTTGCAGTACAAGGCAGATGTGAAGAAGCAGGACAGTGATCGGAGAACAGCATTGATATTGGCTGAATCAAATGGACATCAAAAGGTTGTTGAAATGTTGTTGCAGTACAATGCAGATGTGAAGAAGCAAGACAGTGACCGGGGGACATCATTGATGTGGGCTGCATGGAATGGACATGAAAAGGTTGTTGAGATGTTGTTGCATCACAAGGCAGATGTGAACAAGGAGGACAGTGATCGAAGGACAGCATTGATGTTGGCTGAATGGAATGGACATGAAAAGGTTGTTGAGATGTTATCCCTCTATGCTTCCATTTCATGATTTACTGCAAACCCACCTCCCGTCAGAGCAACGCTCTCCTATCGAAGTGCAGAGTGGTTCCTTGACCATATATCAGCAATGCATTCTTGCTCTCGCCGTTATGATCCAGCGGATCGTGACTCCTTGACAACAGTCACCCAAAATCTTCGCAGACGCCACTGAGTCATCGGAGACTCTGCTGGAATGGGAAGAGGTGTTGGATGACTCTCACATTCGTGTGCAAGTGGCGGAAGGAACAGCACTCATAATGTCCATTCCAAAGTTGTTCAGCATTGGAGATGGGGAGCGGGGCAAAGAAATTACCAAGGAAATACTGCAATAGGTCGCTCGCCAGAATCAGCTGACAACCCATTCATTTTATACGTTGAACACTGGGAAGAACACTTTCAATGTGAACAATCCGACTATCTCAAATCTGAGCTTCGCTGTATGGTTATGTTTCCTCGTTCTTGTTGCATGAATTTCAGAATTTTATTTTCGACGCGCCAGCGCGGTGTCTTCCCAGAACCTAGTGGACGAGCGCCGAGGTTTCGGAGGATGTTGGCAGTATGCTTTCGGATTACTTCCCGAAATTGACTTATCTCAAGACTTTATTCAACTTGGCGGGCTCATTGTAGGCCAGAATATCGACTCATTCAATTTCGACCGACATCTAAGCCCTGTTGCTTCGTTTGGCCTTCGAGTTGGTTGTAAGTTGAGTGAACTCATGCTGATTATTGACGCTATCGATTACGTCGGAACGAGTCATTTTGCAATGGTACGAGGTCAGCGCGGTTTGGCAGTAGAACTTGGTACGTCTTCGACAATCAAACTTCCAGTTTGGCATATTTGCGGCGTTGAAGAAACCAATTTATTCTATGCTGAGCCAAAAAAGTTTGCTTTGATGATCTCCGAAGCCCATTCTCAGCTTGGCATTAGGAAGCTTGAGTCTTCTAAAGTATTACAGGAGAGTCTCGTCTACGTCGGTGCCCTCACTAAACCGTGCTCATGTGCTGGGGTAACAGTCATGCACAACGATTTCAAAGCTCCAACTCATATCAACTCAGACCTGACTCCATTGAATGCTCAGAATAAGTTTCGGCACATCTGTGATGCGGCCAGTGAGTGGCTCCCTGTTGTTGAGGGATCCACTTCCGCGACGACCACCATAGATATACCTACAACAAACATTCAATTCCATACGGCGCTGAAGTTGAAACCTCGGAAAGAAGAAAATCCGAGCCCTCCCACTGACGGCAAGTCCAAGCAGCTTCGAATCTATGACAAAGCCAAATGGTAGCCCGTATTAGTCTACGAAGCGGCAAGCGGGCTGGTGAGTGAGTAGAATATGTATACTATTGTCAGAGCAGTCGTGGATGCTTGCTGTTTGCCGGGGACGCAGCTAACAATTTCTTCAGAAAACGCTTTCGACTTAGAATACGAACGGCCAGTAATAAATATTTGCGGTCCTTTATTTTCGGCCCTACAACCTATTGTATACGAGGGAACTATCGGTGGGATTGTCCTGGAGACTCTTGTCCGCGATGGCTGTCTAGTCCGTTTATCGGAGAGACCCCCACAACTACCGCAATGGGCTGAGTTAGACCAATTGAGAAACAAAATCGGGATTGCAGTTTTCAGCATTGTAGGCGAAAATCGGTCCCCCAACTGTCGACGGAATTTGACAGTCTCGATACCATTTTTAGAAAGAGAGATGGGTTGTTTAAGAAAGACTAAGCGAGGGGGTGGGGACACACCATTTGAAATTACCTTTACACCCTAGCGAGAGCTGTTGCCTGCTCGGGGGGCTGTGAGTTGGTTCAAAGCATTCATTACAGTCAGGACCGTAACTTTGGGCCACTTTAGTAAAATCGGTTTTTGAGACGTTGATTTTTTTGAACTCGCGACAAAACACCTTTTCGGTCATTTCAGCATCAATTATGGTCACAAGCACTTGCAAAAGTAGCAAAATGCCTTGGCCCCATAAGCCAAGTACCAAGGCGCGCGCGAATTCCTCCAAAATATCAAAATCTGAGCCTAAACAACATGTTCTCAAAAAGTTCATCAATCCAGAGACTATCGACAAAGAGCCAACACCAGTTCCTTCAGAACCCCCTGCCTCGCCGATTGAGACACCTGTGGACGTTTCCGATGTCAAATACACTCTTGCTATGTCCTGCATGCTAGGCACAATACTTATTGTCACAGACACAAAGAAGTTCAAACTCAGGCAGTTTCAGCTGCAGGATTTCACTGGCACCATCATCAAAAAGCTCGCAAAAGCTGTAAACAACGCCAAGTACACAGCAGAATGGGAGAGTGCTACTCTTGTTATCTCAGCAGATCGATTCTCTAAGGCTCAATGGATTTCTGTTGATGTTGAAGAGGAATCTAGGTAGAAGGTCATCGAGGAATGGATTGAAGAACTCATGATCAAAAAGCGCGTCAACGTCACTGCCAAGCTTACAGTCATCTACCGCAAGCTTGAGAGAGATGACGTGGAGTCGCAGGATGAAGATGAGGAGCCAAAAAGAGACACTAAGGTACAAAATCGCACTTTAAATGAAGTTTCTAAAAATAGAGGACAACAGACAAGATGCTCAAGAATTTGAGGCTTCAGAACATTGTCGACTGTTCTAACAATGAGGCTATCATGGATTCAACCAAATGCAAGCTCAAGAGCTGTCCTAATCGATGTGGTTGGTGCTACATTCTTGATCAAATCCACCTGATGGTCCTGCCGTTTCAAATGAAAGTATGGAGCATCGCCATCAACAGCAACACAGGAAGCTTGAAGGTGCCTCCAGACGTGCTTGTTAAGTCGTTGAGGCCTGCACGAGATTCCCAAAGCAATTCATTGTGAGATAATACACAAAAATCGTCAAATTCAGCGGATTCTGTATCAACATCAACACCAGCTCTCCACGTCGCAACATCAACACCTACACTAGCGCCAATGCAATATCTAATGCACCAGATGATGCCACAACCTTATCCCTATCCTTACGGCCTTCCAGCACCCTACACACAGCTCAGAGATGCACCTTCTCATCGCCATGATGTACGAAGTTCCTCAATCGTTTCTGGCTCAGATGGGGTCGAAAAACTCGCCAGATACATCGTCTGGCTAGCTCAGAAGAACCCTACTCTTGCCAAGCCATTGTTTGAGGCTAAGAAGGCCTTGATTGAGCATGATTTCTCCTTTGAAACGTTGGAACATGTCACAGATGACGAATTCCTTCAAATAGGTATATCTGGAGGGATAAAGGTGCTGTTGAAGACGCAGATGAAGCGGTTTAAGAAAGCACAGGATAGAGGAACACTATAGTACTTAATATAGGAACATTGATGCTGTAGCGCACCTAAAACAAAGTTTCAAACTCCAATGTGACATGACCGAAAATGTGCACCTGTTTTGCCACTCAAACTCCTCAATCCTGCCTCGATAAAGCCCTTTAA
>Ga0302325_10035588_pt1 | contig 10169 bp, 7 predicted proteins | sample Palsa_T0_2_FD_201948 | JGI IMG/M metagenome (GOLD analysis project Ga0302325, IMG submission 201948) | Peat permafrost microbial communities from Stordalen Mire near Abisko, Sweden - Palsa_T0_2 | ecosystem: Environmental > Terrestrial > Soil > Palsa > Peat permafrost | place: Sweden: Abisko... | reverse complement strand
GCCATCGTGGGCGGCCTGGTCGCCCTTTTCGGCGTGCTCATCGGGCGCGACGGCCGGGCGCGCCCAGCCGCCCTGGCCGGCGCGGTCACGGTGGTCGCCCTGCTTGTCTTTCCCACCCACGCCTTGGCCATGTTCTTCCTGGTGGGTGGGGTGCACCTGGGTGCGGTGCTGGGCGCCCTGGTGGCGTTCTATGCGTTGCGCCGAGGACGGTGGGACATCGGCGTGGTGGTGGCCGTGGTGGTCCTGACGGCCGGCATGTTGGGCGACCTGCAAGAGGTGGCATACGGAACGGCGCCCGTCCTGCTGGCCGGGTTGGTGGCCATGGCGCGGCGGCGAAGCGTTGGTGCGGGGCTCCCGGCGGTGTTCGCGGCAGGGGCGGCGGGGAGCCTGACCATCGTCGTTCGGTTGGTCGCCCAGGCCATCGGCACGTTCAGCATCGGGACACCCAACGCCATCGCCACGCCGGGGCAGATGGTGAGGAACGTGGGGTATTTGTTTCGGCTCGGCGCCGAGATGCTGGGATTGCGCAGCACCATCTTCGGCACCGGGGGCGTGCCCACCTGGCTGCAGGAGGTGCACGCCATCGGGGCGCTCCTCGTGCTGACGTGCGTCATCGTCGCCGTCATCCGCATGGTGGCGGGCCTCATCACTCGCCCACGCAGCGCAGCAGCCGTGGCGGCCGCGGCCGGCGAGGCCGGCAGCGGGGCGGCCAGTACGGCGGGCGCCGCTGGCGGGCGGGCAGCCCGGGTCAGCGGGGACGAGATGCAGACCCCGTGGTGGCAATCCGAGCCGGGCGCGTGGCGACTCGACGATTTGCTCACCATGGCCTGCGTGACGTCAGCCATCTCCTACCTCCTGCTGGCCGTGATGTACGTGTCGTCCTACAGCCGGTACCTGACGGCCACGGTGGTCTTCTCCATCGTGCTCGCCGCCCGGGTCGTGGCCCGCGCCTGGCCGCGGCTCGAACCGGTGGCGCTCAAGCGCGCCGTGGCCGGGCTGGCCGCGGTGGTAGCGATGTGCTTCGCCGTGGGCTTCGGCTTCACCCTGACCGCGCCGGCGCCGAAGCAACCGGTCGCCCCCCTGGCCACCTGGCTGGTCACGCACCACCTGACCAGTGGCGTCGGCCCCTACACCGTGGCCAGTATCACGACGGTCCAGAGCAAGGACCAGGTGGCGGTGCGGCCGGTGGTGGCCGCGCCCAGCGGGCGCCTGGTGCGCTACGACCGGGAGTCAGACGCGGCCTGGTACAAGGGAGCCAGATTCCACTTTGTGGTCTATGCCCCCGCCGCTCCCTTCGGCAAGGTCAACGCCAAATCGGCCACCGCCACCTTCGGTCGTCCCACCCGCAGCTACACCGTGGGGCGCTACCGCGTCCTGGTCTGGCGTCGACCGTTCACCGTGTCCCCCAAACACGGGTACGGATCGTGAGCCAGTCGCTAAACAGACGAGATAGGTGATTCTTCCAACTCGATAAATCCGGACATATCGAACTTGGTTTACGATTGTTGCATCGTGGATAAAATGTCGCATTTCCTCGATATCATTGGGCGATCCCGAGAGTCACAGGGGCCTTTGCTCGGGAGCCGATCACCACAGCTCGAACGCTAACAACACCGTTGGAGCTACACCTCCACTGGGACACGAAAGCCGCCATGACATCCACGATCGCCACTTCCCGCCGCACGACGCATCGGGCCGCACTTGCTCTGGCCGTCGTGGCCACCTGGTCGCTCATCGCCGCTCCCCTTCTCGCCGGCCCCGCCGCCGCCGCACCGGAGGCCTCGACCGCGACCGCCAAGCCCGCCACCGCCAAGCCCGCCACCGCCAAGGCCGCGGCGGCAGACGGCGGGTCCTTCCCCACCACCCCGCCCGCCGCCATCTGCGGCAACACCAGCATTCTCACCGGTCCCGCCACCGCGCCCACGGGCGCCATCACCGTGCCCGCAGGCAACAACAGCGCCGTGAACTGGAACCAGTCGGGCGCCACCTTTTACTTCGCCTCGGGCACTCACACCCTGGGCAACAGCGCCAGCAGCACGATTGTGCCGGCCGCCAACACCACCTTCATCGGTGCGCCGGGCGCCATCCTGAGCGGCCAGGGCATCAACTATGTGGCCTTCGACCAGACCGCGACCGGCGTCACCATCGAGTATCTGACCATCGAGAACTTCGTCGCTCCCCTCAACAACGGCGTGGTCAACCATGACACCGGGGCCCATTGGACCGTCGAGTACAACACGATCACCGACAACACCGGGGCGGGCGTCATGATCGGCCCCAGCAATGTGGTCGCCTACAACTGCCTGTCGGCCAACGGCCAGTACGGCTTCAGCGCCTACAACTCGACCGGCGACTCCAACATCGTCCTCGACCACAACGAGATCACGGGTAACAACACCGGCAACTGGGAAGTGGTCGACGTGGGGTGCGGCTGCACCGGCGGGGGCAAGGTGTGGAACACCATCGGCGCCCAGATCACCAACAACTACGTCCATAACAATTTCGGGCCAGGCATTTGGGTCGATACCAACAACGCGGGCATTCTGATCTCGGGCAACTACATCGCCAACAATGACGACGAAGCCATCGTCTATGAGATCAGTTACAACGGCTCCATTACCAACAACAACATGCTGGGCAACGAGGTTGTGCAAGGAGCGGCTTTGGCGGCGGAAGGCGATTATTTTCCCGCGGGCGCCATTTACATATCCAACTCGGGTGGCGATTCCCGGGTCGACGGTGGCCTGTACTCGACCTTCAGCATCTCGGGCAACAACTTCGACGACAACTGGGGTGGCGTGACCCTGTTCCAGGACGCCAACCGGTTCTGCGGCGCCACCCCCGGCGTGGGTCCGTGCACCCTGGCCAACTCCGCCGCCAACCTCTCGACCTGCGTGGCCGGGACGATCAACAACCCCCCCTACTTCTCTGACTGCCAGTGGAAGACCCAGAACGTGTCGGTCACCAACAACCAGTTCACCTTCAGTGCCGACGATGTGGGTTGCGTCAATCCCGGCTGCGGGGAGAACGCCATCATCGCCAATGACGGAACCGCCCCGTCGTGGTCACCCTACCTGGGCGCGGGCATCGCCAACGCCGTGGCCACCGATCAGGGCAACCAGTTCAACAACAACACCTATACCGGGGACTGGAACTTCGCCGCCGGCACCGCCTCCTTGATCTGGTCGGCGTGGCAGGGCAACCCCTATTTCCAGGACAGCGCCAGCACCTACGACGGTTCCACCGGGAGCACCAACCTGCCGGGCAACCTCATGGACGCCGACACCGCCACGCTCGAAGGTTCGATCGGCTATTGGGCTCCGTGGTACGCCGACGCCGTGAGCCAGAGCACGGCGCAAGCCGAAGCCGGTACCCACAGCCTCCAGGTCGACGTGACCGCTCCCTGGGGCTGGGGCGTGCAGACCAGCAATTGGCCCGGTTTCGTGGCCGCCCCCGGACCGGCCACCATCGGATTTTGGGCCATGTCCACGACGACGGGGTTCAACACCACCATGACCGTCAGTTGGCGCGACGTCAACGGCAACGTGCTCGCCACCTCAACCGCCGCCATGGCCAACATCTCGGGCACGTGGCAACAGGCCACGGCCAATGTCACGGCGCCCAGCGGCACCGCCTACATGACGGTGTCGTTCACCGGGACGGGCGGGAGCACCGGTGACCTGTACCTGGACAACATCTCGGTCACCCCGGGCAACACCACACCGCCGCCCTCGACCAACCTGCTGGACGCCAACAGCTCCAGCTTCGAGACAACGGTGGGCGTCTGGGTGCCCTGGTACTCCGACACCATCGCCCAGAGCAGCACCCAGGCGCAGGCGGGCACCCACAGCCTGCAGGTCAACGTGACCGCGCCCTACGGCTGGGGCATCGAGACCGCCAACTGGCCGGGCTTTGCCGCCACCCCCGGACCCCAGACCCTCAGCTTCTGGGCGCTGGCGGGTACCAGCGGCCCGGCCGCCAACACCGCCATGACCGTGCAGTGGCGCGGCGCCAACGGCAACGTGCTGTCGACCAACAGCGCCAGCGTCGCCGGGCTCACGGGAAGCTGGCAGCAGGGCACAGCCAACGCCACGGCACCGGCAGGCACCGCCTACGTCAGCATTATCTTCACCGGCTCGACCGAGACGACGGGCAGCCTGTACCTGGACGACATCACCATCACCCCGGGTACCACGACGGCGCCGCCCTCCAACCTGCTCGATCCCGACACGGCGTCGCTGGAAGGCTCCATCGGAACCTGGATCCCCTGGTACTCCGACACGACAGCCCAGAGCACGGCCGAGGCCGAAGCGGGCACCCACAGCCTCCAGGTCAACATCACCGCGGCCTACGGCTGGGGCGTCCAAACCAGCAGCTGGCCTGGCGTGCCAGCGTCGCCCGGATCGGCCACCATCAGCTTCTGGGGTATGTCGATCGCCAGCGGCATCAGCGCCACCATGACGGTCCAGTGGCGCGACGCCAGCGGCAACCTCCTGGGCACCACCGCCGCCGCTCTCCCCGCCCTCAGCGCCACCTGGCAGGAGGGAACCGCCACCGGCACGGCGCCCACCGGCACCGCCTACGCCACCGTCACCCTGACGGGCACCAGCGCCACCAGCGGGGTTTCCCTCTTCCTGGACAACCTGGGCATCTACGTCACCTCCACCTGACCAAGCCCCGGGCCACAGGGAAGCGCCGTGGGCCGCGTTAGCGTGGATCAATCGTCGCTGATCTCGTCCTGGCCGCTCGGCTGATCCTGGCCGCCGTGTTCGCGGTGGCAGCGGCGGCCAAGGTGCTCGACCGCGACGGCGCCCGCCAGGCCGTGACCGGCTTCGGGGTGCCCCGCCCCCTGGTCCGGCCGGTGGCCGCCGTCCTCCCGGTGGCCGAGGCGGCAGTCGCCGTGGCCCTGGTCGACGCCCGCAGTGCCGTCCCCGGCGCAGTGGCCGCGCTCGTGCTCTTGGTCATGTTCATCGCCGGCATCGCCATCGCCCTGGCCCGGGGCAAGCAGCCCGACTGTCGTTGCTTCGGCGCCCTGCACTCGGCCGCAGTGGGGCGCAAGACCATCGCCCGCGACGCCGCCTTGGCCGCCGCCGCGGCGGTGGTAGCAATCGACGGCCCGGGGACCGGTGTCAGCCACTGGGCGTCGAACGTGAGCGCCTTCGACTGGCTGGCCATCGTTGTCGCCATGGTCCTGGTGATCGCCTTCGTGGTCGAGGGCTCGCAACTCCTCGACCGGCTGCGCCACCGACAGTCGCCTGGTTATCGCCAGAAGTCATCCACAAGTGGCGAAAAAGGTGGGGAAAAGGATCGCCCGTTCAGCCGCCCGTTGCGACGGGGAAGCACCGGTCACTGAGCTGGCCGAAGGCGTAGGTGGGGTAATAGCCGTGCACCATGGTTCGGCATTGCTCGCTCCAGGCCAAGGCCTCGGGCGTGGCGATGCGATGGCTGATCTGGAGGATCCCACCCTCGAACACCCGGTACTCGGCCCACGTCCCGGGGAAGTCCTTGACACAGGCCACCTCGACCCACGGCACGTCGCCCGTCTGGGCGAATCGCCGGGCCCGATTGCGATGGGTGTGGCCGGCGAAATAGCCGACCAGGGCAGGTCGTCGGGCCACGACGCCGACCAGCGCCTCGGAATCGTCGGGGTGCAGGCCGAAATAGCCGTCAGGGCGGCTGCGTGATCCGGGCATCCAGCAGTGGTGGTGGCCGAACACCAGCACGGGCCGGTCGGCTTCGGCGCCCACCTGGTCCAACCAGTCCAGCTGGCTCCCGTTGAGGCGACCGCTGGGCAGGCCGACCGCGGCAGTGTCGACGATGGCCAGGATCACCCCGGGCAACTCCACCCGGAACGGCCCCGTCAGCCCCAACTCGGTGTCGTGGTTGCCCCGCACCCACCACAAGCGATCGCCGAACGCCTCCTGGTACAGCGCCAGGAACGCGGCCAGCTCCTCAGGCCGGCTGGCGTCGGTCAGATCGCCCTTGGCCACCACGGCGTCGGGTGACAGGGCGGCCATGGCGGCCACCGCCCCCCGGTTCATGACCTCGGGGTAGGGGTCCTCGCCTGGGCCCGAGCGCAACACGGGGCCGACGTCCACGCCCGGGATGTCGAGTCGTCCGCATTCGGTCTCGCCGAAGTGAAGATCGTTGACCGTGGTCACCGTGGCCAGGCGAACGCCTGAGGGCCGGGGCAGGGTGTGGAACTCGATGCCCTCGTAGGCGTAGGTCGTGTCAGGATTGAGCGCGTCCAGCACGATGGCTCGGGGCCCGTCAAAGATCACGGCCCCATCGTCGGCCACCGTGGTCAGCTCGAGCGCCACGTTTTTCTCATCCCCGTTTTCACAACGGCCACTAACGCAGCCAGGGTCGGTCGCGCCGAGCGGGGGCGGGACGGGCCCACCAGCGTCCGGAGAAGCGCCAGCGATTGGAAGACTCGGCCATGGGCGCGGCCATCGGCGCCGGTCGGGGCCAGGCCAACTCGACCGCGGCCACGATGGCGGCCATCTCCTCGTCGGTTGGGTCTCTCATAAGGGGACGTTGCCGTGTTTGCGCCGGGGTTGTTCCTCCCGTTTGGTGCGCAGGAGGTCGAGGCTGCGGGCCAGGATGGCTCGGGTGTCGGCCGGGTCGATCACGTCGTCGATGTAGCCCCGTTCGGCCGCCAGGTAGGGATTGGCGTAGCGCTCGGTGTACTCCGCCGCCAGCTCGTGGCGGCGGGCCGCGGGATCGATCGCCTCGGCCAGCTCCCGGCGGTACAGGATCTCAACCGCCCCTTCGGGGCCCATCACCGCCAGCTCGGCCGATGGCCAGGCGTAGGCCAGGTCGGCGCCGATGGACTTGGAGTTCATGACCACGTACGCGCCGCCGTAGGCCTTGCGGGTGATCACCTGGATGCGGGGTACGGTCGACTCGCAGTAGGCGTACAGCAGCTTGGCCCCGTGGCGAATGATGCCGCCGTACTCCTGATCGGTGCCCGGCATGAATCCGGGAACGTCCACGAAGGTGACCAACGGAATGTTGAAGCTGTCGCACGTACGGACGAATCGCGCCCCTTTTTCCGAGCTGTCGATGTCGAGGACGCCGGCCAGCACGGCCGGCTGGTTGCCCACGATGCCCACCACCCGGCCCGCGATGCGGGCAAAGCCGCACAGCAGGTTGGCCCCCCAGTAGGGGAAGTACTCGAAGAAGGCGCCGTTGTCGATCACCGCCGTGATCACCTTGCGCATGTCGTAGGGCTGGTTGGGGCTGGCCGGCATGAGGTCGCCCAGCTCGGGGATCCGCCGCTCCGGGTCGTCGCCCGTGTCGAGGTAGGGCGGCTCCTCCAGGTTGTTGGACGGCAGGAACGACAGCAGGAACCGCACCTCGTCCAGGCATTCCTTCTCGTCGCCCGAAACGAACGTGGCCACGCCGGACTTGGTGGCATGCGTCATGGCGCCCCCCAACTGCTCGAGGGTGACCTCCTCGCCCGTCACGGTGCGCACCACGTCGGGGCCGGTGATGAACATTTGGCTCGAGTCGCGGACCATGAACACGAAGTCGGTGATGGCAGGCGAGTACACGGCGCCCCCGGCGCACGACCCCATGACCACGCTGATCTGGGGGATGACGCCGGAGGCCTGCACGTTGCGGTGGAAGATGCCGCCGTAATAGGCCAGGCCGACCACGCCCTCTTGCACCCGGGCGCCCGCCCCGTCGTTGATGCCCACCATGGGGACGCCGATGGACGACGCCAGGTCCATGATCTTGTGGATCTTCTCGCCGAACACCTCGCCCAGCGAGCCACCGTTGACCGTGAAGTCCTGAGAAAACAAGCAGATCTTGCGCCCGTCCACCGTCCCGAACCCGGTGATGACGCCGTCGGTGTAGGGGCGCTTGTCCTCGGGCACGCCCGGGGCCCGGGTCCGGGCCAGCATGTCGATCTCCTGGAAACTGCCCTCGTCCAGGAAGTAATCGATGCGCTCGCGGGCCGTCATCTTGCCTTTGGCGTGCTGGCGCTCGACGGCATGGGGCGCCCCGGCGTGGCGCGCCATCTCCTTGCGCCGCTCCAGTTCGGCCAAACGCTCGTTCATGGGGTGTTCGGACATCGCTATGGCAGGCTATCGGGGGGGTAGGACCCGTAACGGGCCGGCGCGGCAGACTGCTGCGGTGCCCGAGCCGGTCGAGCCGCCCCGCAGCCGATGGTCGTTCCCGGAATCGGCCGACGCCGTCGCCCAGGCGACCGGTGAGGGCGAGGTGTTCGGGGTGGGGGCCGACCTGGAGCCGGGAACGATTCTGGCCGCTTACCGCCATGGACTTTTCCCCATGCCGGTGCGGCGGGGCGTGACGGCGTGGTGGTCGCCCGGCCAGCGCGGCGTGCTCCCGCTCGACGGCCTCAAGGTGAGCCGATCGCTGCGCAAGTCGTGCGACCGCTTCCGCATCCTTTTCGACACCGCGTTCGACCAGGTGATCGACGCCTGTGGCGACCGGGCCCGCCCTGGGGCGTGGATCAACAAGGACATCAAGAAGGCCTACCTGCGGCTGTATCAGCTGGGGTGGGTGCACACGGTGGAGGCGTGGTCGCCCGACGGCCGGTTGGCCGGTGGGCTGTACGGCGTGGCCATCGGCGGGTTGTTCGCGGGCGAGTCGATGTTCCATCGCCAGACCGACGCCTCCAAGGTGGCGCTGGTCGCCCTGGTGGACCGGCTCAATCGGGGCGGCGCCTCGCTGCTCGACATCCAGTGGGTGACCCCGCACCTGGCGTCGCTCGGGGCGGTGGCCATCCCCCGGGCCGGGTACCACCAGCAGCTGGCCGAAGCACTGTCGTTTCCCCGCGCCAGCGCTTGGGACCTTCTTTAGGAGCGGGCGGCAGCCAGGCGCTGCGCCCGCGACACCAAGCCCGGGGCGTCGATGCTTTCGCACACCGCAGCAAACTCGGGCACTGGCCCGTGCCATTTCAGGTCGTCGACGTGGTTGAGCAGGGAACGATCGACCCGCAGCGTTGCCAGGTCCTTGAACAACATCGCCCGGTCCCGCTCCGCCACCAGCGTGGCAGCCAGGCCGGGGCCGCCTCGCACCGACACATCCCAGTCCGACCCCCGTTGCGGGATCGACTCGATCTGGCGGTAGCGGGCCAACACGGTGGCGGCCGACTTCGGCCCCCACCCGGCCAGGCCGGGATAACCATCGGACGAGTCGCCGACCAGCGCCAGGTAGTCGGGGATCGACTTCGGCGCCACCCCGAACTTGGCCGTGACCGCCGCCTCGTCCAGCACGATCCGCTTGCGCCGGTCCAACTGGACCACCCGGCCGCCGTCGACGCATTGGCCCAGGTCCTTGTCCGGGGTGCAGATCACCACTTGGTCGACCGCCGGATCGTCGGTCGCCACCGCCGCGGCCGAGGCCATGGCGTCGTCGGCCTCCAGGTCGACCATGGCCCACACCACCACGCCCATGGCCCGCAGCCCCACTTCCAGCAGCCCGAACTGGCCCATCAGGTCCGGGGCGACCCCGGCCGAAGACTTGTACCCCGGCCACATGCCGTTGCGAAAGGACTCGATGACGTGATCGGTGGCCACCCCAAGATGCGTTGCGCCCTCCTCCAACATCTGCAGCATCGAGCCCAGCACCGCCCGGGTGGCCCCAACCTCGGCACCGTCCGCGGTACGGTGGCTCGGAACTCCGAAGTAGTGGCGAAACAATTCGTAAGTGCCATCAACGAGGAAGACCCGCATGGGTGCCAGCTTGACAGTGTCGACTTGACCGCGTCACCACACCCCGGGCCACGCCACCGCGCCGAGTCCCACGAGTCACTTTGTTCCCACCATTCCCAGGAACCACTTGACGCGCACCAGTCACATGCCTACCGTTTAGCCATCTTTCGACGTAACTCGCTCGTGATGGCCTTGTCTGGCCGGGCGAGGCAACTGGGGTGTGGCCTCGCGGCAACGATGATCCTGTCGATCATCGCCTCCTCGGTCGCCCCGGCGCCCGCATCGGCCGACGCGGTGAGCAACAAGCAGGCGCAGGCCGCTGCCCTGGCCGAGCAGATCAACGCCGACGCCGTCCAGGTGCAGGTGCTGGACGAGCAATACGACGGTGCCCAGTACCACCTGGGCCAAGTGGCCCAGCAGCTGTCAGCGGCGCAGCACCAGACCCAGGTGGCCGAGGCCAATGCGCAGCGCAGCCGGGCCGCC
>Ga0302325_10035587_pt1 | contig 10169 bp, 5 predicted proteins | sample Palsa_T0_2_FD_201948 | JGI IMG/M metagenome (GOLD analysis project Ga0302325, IMG submission 201948) | Peat permafrost microbial communities from Stordalen Mire near Abisko, Sweden - Palsa_T0_2 | ecosystem: Environmental > Terrestrial > Soil > Palsa > Peat permafrost | place: Sweden: Abisko... | reverse complement strand
CCAGCCCCGCAGCTCTATCTCAATGCGGACTATACGGCCACGCCAAATCTTGTACTCCACTCCGGGTTCGACTTCACGCGCCACGCCGCCGCGCAGGATTCGGCGGTGCAGAACTTCAAGGCGACGACTCTTGGGTTGAATACGGCAGCCAATATGCCCGGCGGCGCCGCGAATACCTTCCCCATCTTCAACGGACTCACCGTCAACCGTCAGAGCGTTCCTCAAATGGGTATAAACAACGCGCCGTTCATCGACGACAACTACTACAACACCGAATCGGCCATCTGGACCCACGGCCGCCATACTCTCGAATTCGGCGGCGATGTCCGTCACCAGCTGTTTGGCACGCACAACGATCTATCGGCCGGGGTTTACAGTTTCTCTGCCGCACAGACGTCTCTGCCGTCCTCCCAGGGCCAAAACCTCTATGGAGCCAGCCTCGGCGACGGTTTCGCCAGCTTCGCTCTCGGCCAATTGTCTGGCGCAAGCATCGGCAACGATAACATTCAGTGGTTTCACCGCCTGGAGGGCAGCTTTTACGCGCTGGATAGCTGGAAGCTCACACGCAAACTCACGCTGAACTACGGACTGCGCTGGGATCTCGAACAGATGCAGCGCGAAGAGTATGACCGGGAAACGCAATTTAGTCCCACTGTCCAGAATCCGTCAGCCGGCGGTCTGCCCGGTGGAACGGTATACGAGGGGTATGGGACGGGCCGTTGCAACTGCATCTTCGAGAAGTTCTATCCCTGGATGATTCAGCCTCGTCTCGGCGCGAGCTATCTGGTGACTCCGAAGACCGTGCTCCATGCGGGGTTTGGCTACTATTCTGGGCCGCAGCTTTTCATGAATGAAGAAGGCTATAGCAACCAGGGATTTGGCTTCAACCAGGTGTTTTTGACCAGTCCTTCGTATGGTATTGCCGCCGGCCAGCTTTCCAATGGCATACCTTACACCCCCGCTGCTATCACTGCCACTCACTACGATCCTGGCGCCTACCCGAACGTCGGCCAAACCAACTCGCCGCCAAATTTCATTGTTCCGAACAACGGCCGTCCGCCACGCTTCCAGCAGACGACGTTTGGGGTCGAACGCGAAATTGTCAACAATCTGAGCGTCAAAGTGTCCTACATCAATAATCGTGGTGTCTGGCTCAACTCCGACGGGCTGACCAACACGACCAATGAACTCACTCCCTCGATCCTCTTGAAGAAATACGGTTTAGACGTTACCAACTCCAGCGACTTTAACCTGCTGACCCAGCCGATCTCCTCGCCCGCCGTGGCCGCGAGAGGCTTTACAGCTCCCTACTCCACTTTCCCGTCCGGGGCGACCCTCGCCCAGGCATTACGGCCATACCCGCAATTCGGCAACGTTGGTGACTACTACGAGCACGATGGCAATTGGTGGTACGACGCACTGCAAATACAGGTCATCAAGCGGCTCAGCAACGGCTTGTCGGGCGGCCTCGGTTACTCGTGGTCGAAGAATCTGGGAACAATTACCAGCACTGGAACTTTTACGACCGCGATGCCGGTACAGGATCCCAGCCAGCCGGCCAAAAACGGGAAATCTTATGTGTCCATCGACCAGCCGCAGGCGCTGAACTTCTACTTCAACTACGAGGTGCCGCGATTCAGCTTCTCGCAGACCGGGTGGAGGCGCCTCCTGCTTTCGGGCTGGACGACCGACGGCATCTTCCACTACCAGAGCGGTTTTCCCATACAGACACCGAGTTCAACCAGCACTTTGACTTCGGTGACTTTTGCAAATGGAGTTTGGGCGAATCGCGTTCCGGGGCAGCCTCTGTTCCTGCATGGCCTCAACGACCACAGCGTGAATCCGCGCACTACGTTCTTTCTCAACCCCGCGGCGTGGGCAAACCCGGCACCCGGGACCTACGCCACTTCCAAGCCGGCCTACGGCGATTATCGTGCACCGAGATACCCCAGCGAGCAGCTGGGCTTCGGCAAGGTCGTTCCCATCCGGGAAGGCCTGACGTTCTCGCTGCGCGCGGACTTCTTCAATGTCTTTAACCGCTGGGCCTATCCTGGCCTGAACAACACATCCAATCCCTTCCAGACCCCTCAGTATGCGAGCGATGGAAGCATTTCCAACGGTTTCGGCTTCTTCGGAGACGGCATCTCCGGCGCAGGCGGAAACTTCGCTCCGAGAAGTGGGGAGTTTGTGGCGAGAATCCAATTCTGAGCGTCACTTGCACGGCGAACTCAATCGGACAGGGCGGATGATTTCATCTGCCCTGTTTTATTTCAGAAGTAAGGCTTTCAACGGGGACGAATACCAGGCTGCCCCACATCGCGCTCGTTTTTTGCTAGATGTGGGATACCACGGGCGTCCACCTTCAGTGCCTATTGGGAGCCGGAACTTGCGGGTGCAGAGCTGTGGTATCCCACATCTCGCGAAACGCGAGCGAGATGTGGGGCACCCTTGGATCGGTTACTGGGAGAGAGTTTCTGGTGCGACAGGGTACTATGGGTGGGGCAAAATAAAGTTGGCAATTACGCGACGTGAGTTTGTAAGAGGCCTGGCTGCTTTAAGCAGCGGAAGTGTGCATTCCCGAGCATTGTCGGTATTGCACGGGCAAAGCGTATCCGCCGCTGGTCAATCTGCCGATTCGGCAATTGTCTTCGAGAACACAATCAAGGCGTCCAAAATAGATTTTGTTTTGAAGAATAGTGTTAGCCCCCAGCGCTACTCCATTGAGACAATGACTGGCGGTGTCGCAGTTTTCGACTACAACAATGATGGACTCCTCGACATCTTCTTTACCAATGGAGCTGAAATCCCGTCTCTCAAAAAGAGCAGTCCCAGCTTTCATAACAAACTGTTTCGCAATAACGGGGACGGAACCTTCACTGATGTAACGGAAAAGGCTGGTTTAGCTGGTGTTGGCTACTCCATGGGAGTGGCGGCAGGTGATTACGACAACGACGGATTTGTGGATCTATATGTGACCGGATTTAACTGTAATCAACTCTTTCATAACAATGGAGACGGCACATTCACTGATAGAACGGAGAAAGCGGGCGTCAGCGGTGTTCTGAAACGGGGCAAGCCGTGGTCTGTCGCAGCCGGCTGGATTGACTATGACAACGACGGATTGCTCGACCTCTTTGTGGTGAATTATTTGGACTATTCGCTCTCCACAGCCCACAGCTGCAAGACGGGCACCATCGTTGATTATTGCTCTCCCGGTGAATATCGCGGAACACCGAATATCTTGTATCGCAACAATGGAGATGGCACATTCACTGACGTTTCGCAGCAGTCGCATATTTCCCGATATTCAGGCAAAGGCATGGGAGTCGCGTTTGCTGACTATGATGGCGATGGCTTCACTGACATCTTTGTTTCCAATGACTCCATTCCAAACTTCCTCTTGCACAACAATGGCGATGGAACATTTACAGATGTCGCACTCCTGGCCGGTGTGGCCTACAACGAAAACGGCAAGGCTGTTGCTGGGATGGGGACTGATTTCCGCGATATCGATAATGATGGCATGCCTGATATCTTTCTCACTGCGATGTACGGTGACAGCTTTCCCTTGTACCGTAATCCGGGAAAAGGTCAATTTGAAGACGTCACAGAGACGACTGGTATCGCTGCAATGACAACCCGTTTCACGGCGTGGGGAGCAGGAATTTTCGATTTCGATAACGACGGGAACAAGGATATTTTTGCTGCCGGTTCCGCAATTCTCGACAATTCCATGGAGGTGAATCATAACCCTTACCTACTTCCCAATTTTCTCTATCGTAATCTCGGCAGCATGAGGTTTAAGGATGTGAGTGGTGAGGCGGGAGCAAGTTTTTCCGTTCCAGCTGCGCACCGCGGCGCCGGATTCGGTGATTTGAACAACGATGGGAAGATCGACATTGTCGTCACAGTGCTTAACGGAGAGCCCCAGTTACTCATGAATCGGTCTCAGAATCACAATCACTGGATCATTCTGAAGCTGATTGGCGTGGCCGACAATCGGGATGGATTAGGAACACGGGTGAAGATAACGACCGCGAACGGCGTTCAGTACAACGAGGCCACGACAGCCGTCGGCTACAATTCTTCCAGTGACAAAAGGGTATACTTCGGACTAAAGAATGCGACCGTTGTGGACCAAATTGAACTCGTATGGCCCACGGGCGTGAAGCAAGTGCTTAATCAGGTGATGGCCGATCAGATCCTGACGATCGTACAAAGTAGCAGCTCAAAAAAAGTCCGGTCGTCCAAATTGAATTCTGGGGAACCTACCGCTCGGACCATCCATTAGATTTATGTGTGGCCAGCGCGTAGGCTCGTCGTATTGGCCCGAACTTCTATGATCTGGCTTCTCGCAATCCAGCTCGCAATCGGCCCAACGGAACATTACGAGCGCGCAAAACAGGATTTCGCTCAACGAAAATTTTCCGAGGCTGGCAGTGAAGTCAATGCCGCCCTGCATGAGAACCCCTCCATGGTTCCGGCTCTTGTCCTCAAGGCTCGGTTAGCTGCCTTTGCGCATCGTCCAGACGTTGCCAAAAGCTGTCTCATTACGGCCATTACGGTCGATCCAACATCCGAAGAGGCGCAGTTCTATCTCGGGGCGCTTTTCTACGAGCAAAATGACTTTAAGCCGGCGATCTCACCGCTTGAGGCAGCCCAAAAACTCTCTCCCAACAGCCCGCTGCCCGTGTTCTATCTCGCGATGACCTACGAAGCTCTGGGAGATCAGAACAAAGCGTTGGAGCTCTACCAGCAGGCAGAGAAACTTTCTCCGCAGATATCGCCGCAAAGTGCGGAGATTGCCGTCGCATATGGAAGACTGCTGATTTTCCTGGGCCGGACCCAGGACGGTATGGAAAAAGAGCGACGAGCCATCGTGATAGATCCCAAGGCCCGCGATGCGCACTATGTATTGGCAAAGGGATTGGAATATGAGGGGGATTTCGAGAATGCCGCGCTTGAAGGAGAACTGGCCCTGACTCTACCAGAGGCCAGCGCCAGCGATGCCGAGATTCATTTTCTCCTGACAAGGCTATACCGGAAGCTAAATAAACCTGATTTGGCAGAGGCACATATGGAGAAATTCCTGGCTCTAAAAAAAACAACACAAAAGTGAGTTGTGCCTCGTCAAAGTGTGCCTACTTTGAGCTCTTGAGCTCCACTTTGTATTTCTTGGCGGCAGACTGTATCCGCTTCCATGCTTCCTTGCGCTCCGCCTCGGTGACACCCTCTACCTGGTCGAAGCGCGCGGCGGCATTGCGCACGTGAGCGGCATTTTCCAGCGGCTCTTTGCGTTGCTTGGGAAATGCAAACCTGGTTGCAGGGATACGATCGCGTGCCGCCTCGTTTAGTTTTGCCATGAGGTTTCCTCCGTCTACATTCCATTTGGACGCGAGCGCGGGTCGCTTGGTTGGATGGTACTGGGCGCTCCGCTCCGGCAGCTTTCGGCCAAGAAAAGGCGGGCAAACGAGGTCCGCGTCTGTGCCCGTCCTACTCGAGGCGCAGTTTATCGAAGGGGCGGCCCAGCTCGGAGCAAAGAGCTTCCACTGCCAACTGATGGTCGGAGCGGTCGGGCAGACCGGAAACCGTAATGGAACCGATGACGCCCGCGCCTACTACGCGTAGTGGAAAGCTGCCGCCATGAGCCGCGTAGTCGGCGACCGCCAGCCCATAGCGATCGAAGAGATTGGATTTTTTCTCGTCCAGCTCCAGCCGGACTGCGTAGGAACTGCGGTGAAAGCGAGCGGTGACGTTACTCTTGCGTCGAATCCACTCCACATTGTCAGGGGTGGTCCCGGGCAACGCGGCATAGAAGAGCGGCTGCGCGAAGCGCCGTACATCGACCACCAGGCTCAGCTTGCGCGCGATGGCCAGGGCGCGCACTTGAGAGCCTAGCCTCCAGGCAGTTTCCTCATCGAAGCTGGCGAACTGGAGCTCCTGTTCCTGAACTGCGATACGGGCGAGATCGTCGGCTATCAGCATCGTTATGAACAGGATACTCCAGCACCATGTCGATCTCCGTACCGCAAAGCGGGACACGGCTTTACATTTGAGAAACCATTTCAGGATTTCGATTGATTAACGAATATTGCGTTTGATACATCTTGAGGCCGATAGTTGGAGGCCTTTTCTATGCAGTCGATTTCTATTCGCTTATTTCCACACGCGGAGCTGACCAGGAAAGTAAAAATTACCTGGAAGCTTACGTATCTGTTTTTGTTTCTTCTCAGTTTCCCCGCAATACGTACGTTCGTACAGGCACAGGCTATAGGCAGTGGGCAGATCCAGGGCACTATCACGGATGCAAACGGTTCAGTCGTGGCCGGGGCAACCGTGGAGGCGGTGCAACAGGATTCTGGACTCCACCGTACGGTTACGAGCTCCGGGGATGGCGGCTATAACCTGCCTGATCTGCCGGTCGGCCCCTACCAGCTGAACGTCAGTGCACCCGGATTCAACTCCTATCAACAAACGGGAATCGTCATCGAGGTCGGCAACAACCTGCGCGTTGACGTCAAGCTTCAGGTGGGCGCAGTAACGCAATCCGTGCAGGTGACAGCAGGCGCTTCCATGGTGCAGACGGAGGATCAGTCGATCTCCCAGGTGATCGACCGGCAACGGACGGTCGACCTGCCCTTGAACGGCCGCCAGGCTACGCAGCTTATCCTGTTGACGCCTGGGGCACAGGTCGCTCCTTCCGGCGATCTTGTCGGCACCAAGAACTACCCCAGTTCCATTGCTTACTCAATCGCAGGCGCACAGGCCACCAACACCAATTACCTGATGGATGGCGCGGACAACAACGATGCGTTTACCAACGTAAACCTGCCTTTTCCCTTTCCCGACGCTTTGCAGGAATTCAGCGTGCAGACGTCTGGCTTGTCCGCGCAATACGGTCTGCACCCAGGCGGTGTGGTGAACATCGTTACCCGGTCCGGGACGAACGGCTTTCACGGAACGCTGTTTGACTTTTTCCGTAACGGTGACATGAATGCGCGCAATTATTTTTCGACCAAACAGGATTCGCTCAAGCGCAACCAGTTTGGAGGCGCTTTAGGAGGACCGATCCGGCGCGACAAGCTGTTCTTCTTCGGCGGCTACCAGGGGACCAGGACCAGGCAGAGCACCAACGCTGTGACTAGCTACGTGCCGACGGCGGCCATGTTGAATGGCGACTTCAGCACCTACGACGGGGCAGGTTGTCAAAGCAGCGGCAAGTTCAAGCAGTTAACCAACCCGGCGACTGGCCAGCCCTACCCCAACGACCAGATACCCGTATCGCAATTCAATCCCGCTGCGCAAGCGCTTTTGAAACTGGTCCCGGCCACTTCGAATGCTTGCGGAAAGATCGTATACGGCATACCGCAACCGCAAAACGAGGACCAATTCATCGGCCGCATTGACTGGACCGCCAGCGATAAGCAGACCGTCTTTGGAAGGTACTTTCTTACCCACTTTACTCAGCCCGCATTTTATGGCGGCAATCTTCTCCTGACCGCGAACCCGGATTTGAACGACCAGGCTCAATCATTTACCCTAGGGCACACCTATACCATTAGTTCCAACCTGGTAAATTCCATTCACATTAGCGGGACCAGGAACTTTATCACGCGCGCGGCGAACGCCGACCTGATCAATCCCGCGGACGTTGGCATCGCGGTCAGCACGCCGGTAAAGAACTACCTTTACATGACCATTTCGGGAGGGTTTACCGCAGCCTGTGGAACCTGCGAAAGCACCGACATCACTACGAATTCAGTGAATCTGATCGAAGATATTTTCTGGACCAAAGGAAGGCACCATTGGTCGTTCGGCGCCAACTACTTACACAATTACCTGGTTTACGATGGCACCAATAACGCCAACGGGCAGTTTACTTTCAACGGATCCCTCACCGGTGATGGCCTGGTCGATTTTATGACCGGTAATTTGTATTCGCTTTATCAGGGAAACAACACCGGCGTCGACTTCAGCAAAAACTACACCGGGATATATGCCCAGGACAGTATCCAGTTAAGTCCGCGGTTGACCATCAATGCCGGCATCCGCTGGGCAACCGGGTTGCCGGCCATCGAAACGACTGGCCGCGGCGCGAGCTTTTCCCCTACTAACTATGCTGCCGGCGTGGTATCCAAAATCTACCCGACGGCCCCTCCGGGACTTCTCTTCTATGGTGACTCGGGAGTGCCCCACGGTTACTATCACGCGAAATACGATCACTTTGAACCACGTTTCGGCGTAGCTTTTGATCCTCGCGGGCTGGGCCAGGAGAGTATTCGCGCGTCGTATACGCTGGGCTTTCAGGAACCGCCTCTCTATTACCAATCGCACTACGAGGCGATGGCGCCGTGGGGCGATTCCATTACGCTGGTTGATCCTGCCGGCGGCTTGAGTAACCCCTACGCAACCTATCCTGGGGGTAACCCGTACCCAAAACCGTTTCCACCTACTGCAGAGAATGCCTTCTTCCCCACTTCCGGCTCTTATTTTGTGGTCCCAACTAATTTGAAGCAGGCTTATTCGCAGAATTGGAACCTGAGCGTGGAAAAGCAATTCCTGAAGAACTGGTCGCTGACTGCGTCTTACCTGGGAAACCGTGTGCAAAATAACTCGGCAGGTAACGAGCAGAATCCGGCTACCTATATACCCGGCAACTCTACCGGTGTCGTGGGCTCGTGCGGTGCACTTGCAGTTGTTCCCGCGGCGGGCAAACCCTGCTCCAGCACAGCGAACACCAACGGCCGTCGCGATCTTAGCTTGATCAATCCGACCCAAGGAGCTTATTTCACCCAAGTAACTGAGGCTTACACCGGATTGGGCTCGAACTATAACGGTCTGTTGCTTTCTCTGCAGCACCGTTTCTCAGATTACTTCACTTTGTTGACGAACTATACCTACTCTCATTGCCTATCCGGGCCACCGGAGAACGGAGACAATGCGGGGGACCAATTCCAGGATCCGGAACATCCGAATCTTGATTACAGCAATTGCGGCTCTGACCTGCGGCAGAATTTTGTGACCTCAGCTATCGTCAGAAGCGCTGTCAACGGCGGCGGAATGAGGAGTTTGTTGTTGGGTGGATGGCAGCTGGCGCCGATTGTTACCGCCACCACAGGAGTTCCATTTACCGCCACGAGCGGAACGGACAAATCCTTGACTGGCGTGAACAACGACCGGCCTAATCTGATTGGGAATCCTTACGAGAAAGGCTCTAACCGACTCGCGTACCTGAATCCTGCTTCGTTCGCGTTTAATACGGCCGGGCACTATGGGAATACCCGCCCCTTTCAGTTCTACGGTCCGCACTACACCGATGTAGATACCGCGGTCAGCAAATTCTTCCCTCTGCACGAGGCTCTTCAGCTTGAGGCGCGCGCAGAGTGTTTCAACTGCTTTAACCATACCAATCTGCTTCCTCCAGGGGGGAGCAACGTGAATGGAGCCATCAGTATCGGTTCCACGTCGTTCAGCACCAGCACATTCGGTGTGATCAATGCGGCCAACCAGCCGAGGATTCTCCAATTGAGCCTGAAGATAGACTTTTAGACGTGATACTTAAGACAGCGAGCAAGGCCCGAGGCGTCCCTTGCGTTAGATTCGCTCTGCGCGCGATCTTCCTGGTTTGGATTGTCTGTTACCCGGCCGGCGGTAGAGGGCAGGAGAGCTCACCTGCCGCCTCCGGCCGGGGAGATACCGCCTTGGTCGATGCCTGGTTTAACAGCCAGCAGCGACCCAACGCGGCCGGGCAGATGGAGTATTTCCACTACAAATGGAATGATGTCAGCAATAGTGGCTTTTCACTCTTCGGCGGCGTCTTCCACGACTCCGGTGTGGCCACGGATACGCTGTACAGCGCGCCAACCGTGGCCAAGCTGAAGGGTGCGCAAATCTACATCATTGTGTCTCCGGATATCCCGGTCAAGAATCCGCACCCGCACTACGTACAGCCGGAGGACGCCCGGCAGGTGGCCGAATGGGTGAAGCAGGGCGGAGTGCTGCTTCTTATGGCGAACGATCCTGCGAACGGAGAGATAGAACATTTGGATCTGCTTGCCGATATCTTCGGCATCCACTTCAACCCGGTGCTGAGCCATCATGTGATTGGAGACAACCATGAAATGGGCCGGATCACGGTGGCCGGGAATGGTCCGGTGTTTCAGTATCCG
>Ga0302325_10035586_pt1 | contig 10169 bp, 10 predicted proteins | sample Palsa_T0_2_FD_201948 | JGI IMG/M metagenome (GOLD analysis project Ga0302325, IMG submission 201948) | Peat permafrost microbial communities from Stordalen Mire near Abisko, Sweden - Palsa_T0_2 | ecosystem: Environmental > Terrestrial > Soil > Palsa > Peat permafrost | place: Sweden: Abisko... | reverse complement strand
CCGTCGCGACGCTCATCGCGATCGCGGGGGCGACGGTCGTCCTCGGTCGTCGCGCAGCTCCTCCTCGCCCGGTGCTGGCCACCGCGACGCTCGTCCCGACGATGTCGCGGCCGACCACCGTCGAGGCGGAGCCAGCCCGGGAGCCAATCGCCACGGCCGCCGTCCCTGCGCCGCAGCCGCCCTCCTCGGGCGCGGCCCTCGATGGCAACGCCGATCGTACATCGGGTCGCGAAACCCGGGCCCGACGCACCAAGGCGGCGATGATCGCGCCGGGCGTCGTCGCCGCGCCGGAGACGACAGAGGGGTCGGCGCAGGCCCTGCCTCCTCCCGAGGAGCCGGGGCCCGTCGTCCAAGCGGCCCCCGTGCCCGTGACGCCTCCGGCCTCGACCCCCGCGGCGCCCCCGTCGACACCCGCCGCAGCCGCACCACCCGAACCATCGAAGCCCGCGTACGACCTCCAATCGGCCCACGTCGAGATCGCGCTCGCTCGCAACGCGGTCGGCGCGACGTCCTCGAGCGTCACGCGCACTCTCTCGGAGGCCGCGAACCAGATGACGGCTTGCTACAGGGCCGAGCTGCCACGACTGACGGGAGTGATCGATGGGGTCGGCGTGCTGCACATCGAGACCGACGGCGAAGGTGTCATCACGGACACGCGCTGGAGCGGGCCGTTCGACGGCGACATCGCGCGATGCCTCGCCGCCGCGGTGACCGGACGACGGGTCGCCAACGTGGACACCGGCAGCGCGAGGGCCGACATACCCCTCGCCTTCAGGGCCCGTTGAAGGTGCGCGCCCTCGCTCTTTTGGTCGCGACCGCGCTCCTCGGCTGCGGGGGGCCGAGCATGGACCCGGAGGTCGCCTCGGCGTCGGCCGCTTCGCGCGCCGACTACGACGTCTTCGCGCTGAGATGCTCGAAGTGCCATTCGCTCGCGCGTCCTCTCAACAGCGGCATCGACGACGACGGCTACTGGAGGACGTACGTCGCCAAGATGCGCCGCCAGCCCGGGAGCGGCATCAGCGCGCAGGACTCCGTCGCCATCCTCAGGTTTTTGCACCAGTACTCGATCGAGCAGCGGCGTCGCAAGGGCAAGCCCGTGGACTCTCCCGCGCTCACCGCTCCGTCGCCCGCGCCGTCCGAGACAGGCGGCTCCTGAGATGAGCAGCCGCGGACTGCTGCTCGCGATCGTGATCGTGGCGGTGATGGCGCTCGTCGCGCATCGCCCCGCCCTCGCGTTCGACGAGGAGCGCAACTTCGCCGGGTCGGCGCAGCTCGACTACGACTTCGTGCCGAGCGAGCCGGGCGCCGTCGCCGCGCCGGGACCCGCGACGACGTTCCAAGGGTTCACCCTGGAGTCGGCCTTGAAGGTGGCCGTCGACATCTCCGACCACCTCTCGGCCAACGTCAAGGCTTGCTACGGCTGCCACGGCTTCGAGCTCGACATGGCGTACTTCGACCTCCGAGCCGCCGACGAGCTCAATCTGCGCGTCGGCCGGTTCAGTCCGAGCTTCGGCGCCTTCAACCTGCGCCACGACCCGGCCAATCACATGACGAGCGACAAGCCCTTGCCGTACGACATGGGTCGCATGCTTCGTAAAGGCGACTGGTACAACGGCGTCCTGCCCTCGCCGTTCCCCACCAACGGCGCAGAGCTCAATGGCACGCACTGGATCGGCGACGTCGCGCAGCTCGACTACGCGGGATACGTCGTCATGGGATTCAAGAACGACACGGACCCGAACCCGACGGATTTCAACCTCCAAGAGTCGCACCTGCCTTACTACGTCACGAGCGACCCGCGACCCGCGGCGGGCTCGCGCATCGCGCTGACGCTCAAGGCGGGTGACAAGTCCGACATGACGCTGGGCGGCAGCGGGATGTTCGGCACCTACGACCCGAACAATCGACTGACCTACGCCATCGTCGGAGGCGACCTCTCGCTCCGCGTCGGGCGCACCGCGGTGCGCATGGAGTACCTCGTCCGCCGGCAGCAAATGGATACGAGCAACCCCGACATCTTCAAGTATGCCATCGCCCCGGTCGGCGGAGACCTCTTCGCCAAGCACGGCGCCTACGTCGAGGTCGAGCAGCCCCTCACCAATGCGCTCGATGTGCTCGCGCGCGGCGACGGCATGTACCGGGTGGGCAACGTCAGCAACGCCGTCGTGGGCAGCGGCAGCGACGCGCCCGGGTACAGCCCTCTGTCGTACGAGTCCTGGGTCGCCCGCGAGACGCTCGCGCTCGCGTTCTCGGTCGAGCGAAACTTCCGCTTCAAGGGATCCGTCGAGCTCTGGGAGTTCAGCTACGCCGATATGGCGGGACGCGAGGCGGAGCTCAGCTTTCACCTCGGCGCCGTGGGGAGCTTCTGACGTGCGAAGGCGAGCGCTCCGCCCGGGCATCTCCGGCCGCATCGCGTCGGCGCTCGCCCTCGGCGCGGCCGCCTGCTCGTCTTTCGACCCCCAGGTAGGCCCCTCGCAGGAGTCGTGCGGCGTCGAACCCCTTCACGTCGGCTCCACGGGTGGATCGGAGTACGGCGCGAGCGCCGGCGACGGATACGACACGAGCGGCGCGGCGGACGGCCCCCCGTCGGACATGTGCTCGATCGACGCCGGCTCGGCCTGCGACGATTGCGAGAGCAAGTGGTGCTGCCCGACCCGCTTGGCCTGCTACGAGGATCCCGTCTGCGTGTGCGCGGACATGGCGATGGACGTGTGCCTCGCCTCGGCGAACGCCAGCCCGAAGGTGACCGCCTCGTGCTGGGCGTCGTTCACGGCTACGGGGAACGTCGAGGCGGCGCGCGTCGCGTGCGAACGCGCGTGGTGTACGGGCCCTTGCGCGATCCCCGCGCCTTGACCCTCGACCGAGCCTCTCAGAATTCGATGCCCGTAGGGAAGACCTGCGGGTCGAGCGTCGCGAAGGGGATCTCGCGCTGGTACGAATAACGATGGGCCGCGGCGGCCCGGTGCGCGTGCCGAACGCACCACCATCGCGACCCGCCGCTCGTGGCCCGTATGCGCTCGCACTCCGCGCAGGGCGGTTCGATGACCGGGTCGTGGTGCTCGACCTCCCTCGGCCACGGACTGGCGACGATGACGGGCCATGACGAGCTACCCAGGAGGCGCTGCGCCGTGGAGCCGACGATCCAGTGACGCAGGTGCGGGCCGCGGTGCGAGCCGACGACCACGACGTCGGCGTCGACTTCGGCGGCAAGCTGCACGATCTCGCGCACGACATCGCCCGAGCGAAGGTGGATCCCCACCGTGAGCCCGTTGAGCCCCCCTGCCGCGGCCGCCTTCTCGTTGAAGTACACGCGCAGCTGGTCGGTGAGCTCGCGCAGGCGCTCGGGCTGCGGCTGCCTATCGAAGACATGCACCAGGTGCAGGTGGCCACGTACGGCCCGCTGCGCGATGCGCGCCGCCTGATCGAACGCCGGCCCGTCCGCGTCGGTGAAGTCGAAGCCGACGACGACCGTGAGGGGCTTCGGCGTGTGTGCCGGTGCAGCCATAGAGTGAAGCGCAGGATTCATTGACGCGACCCTTTCCTTTGGGAGGTCTCCTCCCTCTCCCAGCCCTCTGTCCCAGCCCAACTGCATTCGACGTGCCCCACCTCGGCCTCGGCCATGTCGTTGAAATGGCGAAGAAAGCGCCCCAAGCGCGTCGGGCCTCCAGCAAACTCCACGGCAAAAGTGCCTCAGTCCGGATCGCGCAGTGGCATTCCAGCGCGCTGGGCGAGGCGCTTTGGCGGTGCGAGGTTCGCTCTCACGCCGTGTCGATCCCGGCCCTCGACGTTCGTCATCTCAGTACGGCGCCGGGAAGCCCGGCCCCGCAAACGCAGGAGAAACCTATGCGATTCATGGTCTTGGTCCCGGCGGACGCGAACTCCGAAGCCGGAAAACTGCCCACGGTCGAAGTCATCGGGGCGATGCAAAAGTTCAACGAGGAGCTGATCAACGCGGGCGTCATGCTCGCGGGCGACGGGCTGCAGCCGAGCTCGAAGGGTGCCCGCGTCGCCTTTCAGGGCGGCAAGAAGACCGTCTTCGACGGCCCCTTCACCGAATCCAAGGAGCTCATCGCGGGCTTCTGGATCTGGCAGGTCCGCTCCAAAGAAGAAGCCATCGAGTGGGTCAAGCGCGCCCCCTTCGGCATGAGCGGCGACCAGCGCGTCGTCATCGAGCTCCGGCAGATCTTCGACCCCGCCGACTTCGCCGCGAGCGACCCCTCCGGCGAGCTCCTGCGCAAGGACGGCGAGCTGCGGGCGCGCATCACCAAGTAGAACGAAACGGCCGCCCTTGTGCGGGTCGACGAAGGTGCTCTGATGCCCGGCCGTGACGGACTCGGAAGCGCGCAAAGCGATCGACGCCATATGGAGGATGGAGGCGCCGAGGCTCATCGCGGGGCTCGCGCGCGTCGTTCGCGACGTCGGGCTCGCCGAGGAGCTGGCGCAGGACGCGCTCGTCGCGGCCTTGGAGCACTGGCCGGCCGACGGCATTCCCGACAACGCCGGCGCCTGGCTCGCAGCTACGGGCAGGCGCCGAGCGATCGACGTCCTGAGGCGAAGAAAGACCCTCGACCGCAAGCACGAGGAGCTCGCCCACACCCTCCCCCGTGAGCAGCCTGCTCCCGACGAGGGCTCGAGGGACGACGTGGGCGACGACCTTTTGCGCCTCATCTTCATCGCGTGCCACCCCGTGCTCTCACGCGAGGCGCGGGCGGCGCTCACCCTGCGCTTGCTCTGCGGGCTGACGACCGACGAGATCGCGCGCGCGTTCCTCGTCGCCGAGCCCACGGTGGCGCAGCGGATCGTGCGCGCCAAGCGCACCCTCGCCGAAGAGCAGGTGCCCTTCGAGCTGCCCCGCCGCGCCGAACGCGCGAGCCGCCTGTCGTCGGTCCTCGAGGTGATCTACCTCGTCTTCAACGAGGGCTACTCGGCGACCGCGGGCGCGGCGTGGGTGCGCCCGGACCTCTGCGAGGACGCGCTGCGCCTCGGACGCGTGCTGGCGGGCCTGACCCCGGAGGAGCCGGAGGTGCATGGCCTCGTCGCCCTCATGGAGATCCAGGCATCGCGCATGGGGGCACGCCAGACGCCCTCGGGCGAGCCGGTGCTCCTGCTCGACCAGAACCGTGCCCTCTGGGATCGCCTACTCATCGGGCGAGGGCTCGCGGCGCTGGCCCGGGCGGAGGAGCTCGGCGGCGCACGAAGGCCCTACGCGCTGCAGGCGGCGATCGCCTCGTGCCACGCCCGAGCGCCCCGCGCCGAGGACACGGACTGGGCGCGCATCGCGGCCCTGTACGCGGTGCTCGGTGAGGTCGACCCGTCGCCGATCGTCGAGCTCAATCGCGCCGTCGCGGTATCGATGGCGGAGGGGCCAGCGGCCGGCCTCGCGATCGTCGACGGGCTGCGAACATTGCCCGCGCTGGCGAGCTATCACCTGCTCCCGGCCGTGCGCGCGGACCTCCTCGCGAAGCTCGGGCGCGCCGCCGAGGCTCGGACGGAGCTCGAGCGCGCCGCATCGCTGACACACAACGATCGCGAGCGCGCCTTGCTCCTGAGCCGCGCCTCCCGGCTGTGAATTGCCCCGGGCCTGCCGGCAAGTGACTATCGGCCGGCGGGGCGTTCTAGTAAGAGAACCGACTTGTCGGCCCGTCTCGTGGGCCTTCGAGACCCCGGCAAGAGCCGCCCGCCGGGGCCGTGGAAAGCGGGGAACGCCTGTGACCGACGCCAGCGACTCCTCCTCTGATCCCAACGCCGCAGAGCTGATCGTCAGCCTGTGCCGCCAGTTCTACGCGCTCGGCTGGGTGTCCGGCACGGGGGGCGGCGTCAGCGTGAGGCAGGACGGGCGCATCTGGGTCGCGCCGAGCGGCGTTCAAAAGGAGCGCATGGCCGCCGAGGACATCTTCGCCCTAGACGAAGAGGGGCGCGTCCTTCGCGGACCCACGCGCGATGGGCTCCGTCTCTCCGCGTGCTTGCCGCTCTTTCTCAACGCCTACCGCCTGCGGCAGGCCGGCGCCGTCATTCACTCGCACGGCATGCACGCCATGCTGGTGACGCTGGTGTTCGGGCACGTGTTCCGCGTCACACACCTCGAGATGATGAAGGGCGTGACGGGCCTCGGGTATCACGACGAGCTGGTCGTCCCCATCATCGACAACACGGCGCAAGAGTGCGACCTCGCCGACGCCATGGCCGACGCGATGCGCGCGCACCCGAAGGCCCATGCGGTCCTGGTTCGACGGCACGGCGTGTACGTCTGGGGGCGCGACTGGATCAGCGCCAAGACGCACGCCGAGTGCTACCATTACCTCTTCGAGGCTGCGGTGCGGATGGTCGCGCTCGGCCTCGATCCCGCGGCGATTCCAGCGAGCAGCGAAGGGGCCGCGAGGCGACACGAAGTGCGCGACGAGACCGGGAGGTCCGCCACCTAGGCGGCCGAGGGAGAGGAGGCACCGCGGTGCACGCGAAGTGGCTAGACAGCGGCGCAGCCTTGAGCGCCGAAGCTCTTCGGGGCGAAGGGGTTCCCTACGAGAGGTTCCCGGTCGAGGCGTTCCAAGGGCCCCTCGACGCGCTCAAGCGCGAGCGCGGGTACGTGCAGCAGGACATCGTCGAGCTGAGGCCCACGACGCCCGGCATCGACGCGATCTGCGCCAAGTTCGTGGACGAGCACCTGCACGACGACGACGAGGTCCGCTTCATCCTGGAGGGCGAGGGCATCTTCGACGTGCGAAGCCGCGGGGATCGGTTCATGCGGATCCTGGTCGAGACGGCGGACCTCATCGTGGTGCCGGCGGGGCGCCACCACCGCTTCCTACTCACGGCGTCGCGCACCATCCGCGCCGTGAGACTCTTCAAGGACACGAGCGGCTGGGTGCCCAAGTACAGGGTCCCTACGCCCGAGCCGCGTCCCGCGGGCCCGTGAGGCGAAATTCCTTGATAGATTGATGCGTCGCCCGCTGTCCGGGGGAAATCTCCTCGGCGAATAGCAGCCATGACGATTGTCAGCCTGAGCGTCCGCTACAAAAGCGCCACCGTCGGTGAGTTCATCGAGAGGCATGCGGCTGACGTGAGCGGTCGGGGCATCTTCGTCAAGACCGACAGGGATTTCGAGATCGGAACGCTGCTGCAGCTGGATGTCCGGATCGCCGACAAGCAGACCCTCATCGCGGGGGTCGGGCGTGTCGTGTGGAGGCGGGCGACGATCGGAGAGGGGACGACCGACCGGCCGGTCGGGATCGGGGTTCAGTTCCTACGGGTCGACAAGTCGTCGCGGATCGTCATTGACCAGCTGCTGGCCGCGCGCCCCGACGCAGGCCGTCGCTACGAAGCAGAGGCCGAGGCGGCGCCCGCGCTGCCCGACACCGCCAGCGGGCCCGAGCTCCCGGCCCTTCCGGCGACCGTGCGCGCCCAAACCGTCGCTGGAGCGCGCCCGCGCGCGGCCTGGCACAAGGCGACCCTGACGGGCGTCGGCAGCGCGACGCCCGGCGCCGTCTCGTCGACTCTGCCGCGGCCCGTGCCCCCACCCCGTCGGCCCAGCGGCGCCCTCGCGCTTCCGGAGCTGCCGGCCGCCGCGGCCCCACCCGCAAGGCGGCCGAAGGACAGCGACGCTGGCTTCGAGCGGGAAGAACTGACCCTCATCGGGGGCCTGCCCGACATGGTCGAAGAGCGCAAGACAACCCTCGTCGGGGTCGGCGGCGCGCCAGTCATCGCCCCTCGCCTGCCTCCGCCCGTCGCGCCGCCGCGACTGAAACCGCCGCGACAGAGCCCGACGCCCCCGCCCCCTGCCGTTGCCTCGCCTCCCCTTGCCTCGCCTCCGCCACCCGCCGCCACGCCGTCGCCGATGATCCCGGAGGCGGACATCGACGAGCTCGAGTGGGACGCGGCGCCGGACACCGTCGACGATGAGGTGACACGGATGCACTCGATGGGGGATCTGTACGGCGACTCGTACGTACCGCCCTCCGTCGACACGGCGCGGTTGCCCAGCGACGACACGCCGCTGCCGATCGAGCCTTCGTCCTTGCCGCCGATCGTCGAGACCGTGCCGCAGCTGTACCAAATCGCACCGCCGGCCCATGCCGTGCCGCCGCCTGCCGCGACCGCGCCGCTGCTCATCCCGGCCGCGCCCTTGCCGCCGCCTTCCCCTCCCGCGCCGCGGCCTGGGCCTCTGCCCTTGGTCTTGCCCCCGCGAGAGCTCTTCGTCCCGCCGCTTCCCGGGAGCACGGCTCAGGGCGGGGTCGTGTCGCCGGCCATCGCATCGACGGATGGAGACCGCAAGCATCGGGCGGCGAGCCGACGCGACAAGGCGATCGCCGCGGGGGGCGGCGTCCTCCTTCTATGCGCCGGCGCCGCATTCCTGGCGACGCACCCGTGGCGATCGCCGGAGACGCCGGAAGCCAGCGCGCACGTGGCCGCACCCTCGCCGCCCTCTTCGATTGTCCCTGTCGCCACGACAATCCCTGCTCCCACGACCGGCTCCTGGACTGTCTCCACTCCCGCGCCGGCCGCCAGCAACGCTGCGCCGCCCGCGCCAACTCCGGAGCCCGTCAGCGCCCCGACCCCGCCGCCCGCCACAACGCAGACGCTATCCATTCCGACGCAGGCCCCCGTAGCCGCGAACGCGCCGCCGCGTGCGCGCCCCCCGACCGCAGCTCCTGCGACGGCAAGCCCACCGCCGCCGCCCCCCCCCGGCGCGACGCCTTCACCACCCGCGCCAGCGCCGCCCGCTCCTGCCCCGACGCACGCACCCAAGCCGAGCCACCCGCCCGTCAAGTCGACGGTCGACGACGGCTTCTAGGGTTCTGGGCCCGCGAACCTTCGATCAACCGCGGCGCGTGCGCGTGGCCTCGAAGAGAAACCATGTGCGGCGCTCGGTCTCGTCGATCCAGACTTCGAGGAGGCTCGTCGTCGCGACGTCGTTGTACTTCTCGCAGACGACGTGGCACTCGCGCATGATCGACGTGAGCTGCTTGTTGTCGCCGGCGAGCTCCGAGAGCATGTCCTGCGCGTCGACGTAATCCGCGTCGTTGTCGAGGATGCGCTGGCGACGATGAATGTCGCCGATGGAACGAACCGTCGTGCCGCCGACCTTGCGCGCCCGCTCGGCGATGGGATCGGTCATCGCGAAGATCTGGTCGCTCTGCTCGTCGAGCAGCAGGTGGTAGTCGCGAAAGTGCGGGCCGCTCATGTGCCAGTGGAAATTCTTCGTCTTCAAGTAGAGAGCGAAGGTGTCGGCAAGCAGGCCGCCGAGCGCCGCGGAGATGTCCCGGGAGGCCTCCGGCTTCATGTCCGTCGGGGGAGTCAGGTGTTCTCGGATGCGCGCTTCGGTGGCGGTCTCGCGGCTCATCGTCATCTCCTGTTCGATGTCGTGAAGGGGCCACGGATCGAAGCCGCGATCTCCGGTGCTGTCAATCCGGGGAAGGCCCTCCGTCGCGCCCGCTCACCGCTTTGCCATCGCCGGTGGCGAGCACGGCGGGGACGTCCGCGCAGCAGCGGAAACCCTCCTGGTAGAAGTAGAACTCCTCGTTGTGCACGCGCGTGGATGCCCGGCACCGCGCTCGGACAGGGCCCCAGTAGCCGCCCTTGAAGATCGAGCTGTTGCCTTCGCGCTGAACCGACCGCGTCCACTCGTCGACGTTGCCCGTCGTGTCGTAGACCCCGAACGGGCTCCTGCACGCCGGCCGAGCGCCCGAGGGCTCGCCTTGCCAGACGTAGTCGATTTCGGCGACCGCCAGCGCGCTCTCGCGGACCGCGAAGAGGCGCTCGTCGAAGATCTTCCACGGCCGATCGATGACGCACGCCTCGCCCTCGCGTACGTACCCCGTCGGGTACGGCAGTGCCTCCTCGCCCTCGCAGGCGAAGGTCCACTCGTCCTCGCTGCAGAGGCGCGCCCCTCGATCGGCGCACAGGTCCACGGCCTCGTGCCAGGTGACGGCGATGACGGGGTATGCCCCCTTGCGGTTCGGATATTCGTACCGGTCGACGCAGAAGTGCTCGGTCTTTACGGGGAGCTCGCGCACGATCTGGCGCCACTTCAACGCGTCGAACGCCGCGCACCGCTCGGGGAAGGTGTGGTTGATCCAGGCGGCGCACGTCGTGTCCTGCAGCGCTTCGACCGTCCCGCGCTCGCCGTCGACTTTCATCGCGCCCTGCACCTCGACCATGCCCGGCATGCATCC
>Ga0302325_10035584_pt1 | contig 10169 bp, 10 predicted proteins | sample Palsa_T0_2_FD_201948 | JGI IMG/M metagenome (GOLD analysis project Ga0302325, IMG submission 201948) | Peat permafrost microbial communities from Stordalen Mire near Abisko, Sweden - Palsa_T0_2 | ecosystem: Environmental > Terrestrial > Soil > Palsa > Peat permafrost | place: Sweden: Abisko... | reverse complement strand
CGGCCTCGGCTTCTTCGAGCGCGGCCACGATGGCGGGCGCCTTGCGGATTCCCCCGCCCAGTGCTGCCTCGAGATCGACAACCTCGATGGGCTCAGCTTCCGCTTCGGGTGCTGCAGCTTCCACTGCGACGGGGTCGCCTTCGGCTACAGCCTGCAGGTCGCTGGTGACGCCCGCGGCTGCGGCTTCCGCAACGAACTGCTTATCGTTCGCGGCTGCGGCGCCTTCGGCTACCGAGTCGGCAATCTTCGACGTGAAGAGCCGGATGGCGCGGAGGGCGTCGTCGTTGCCGGGGATGACGTAGTCAACCACGGTGGGATCGCAGTTGGTGTCGACAACAGCGACCACCGGGATGCCGAGCTTACGGGCTTCCTTGACGGCGATGGCTTCGTTCGATGAATCGACCACGAAGATGGCATCCGGCAGGCGGCGCATGTTCTTGATGCCGGCCAGATTGGCCTGCAGGTGTTTGCGCTCGCGCTCGAGCTTGATGACTTCCTTCTTGGTGAGCAGGTCGTAACGGCCGTCGGTGGCCATATCGTCGAGTTCCTGAAGGCGCTTCACCGATTTCTGCACGGTCACCCAATTGGTGAGGAGGCCGCCGAGCCAGCGCTGGTTGATGTAAAACATCCCGCAGCGGGTGGCTTCTTCAGCGATGGCGTCCTGCGCCTGGCGCTTGGTGCCGACGAACAGAATGACCTTGCCGGAGGCGGCGAGTTCGGTAACGAACTTCGACGCTTCCTTGAACATCTTGAGGGTCTTCTGCAGATCGATGATGTAGATACCGTTGCGCTCGCCGAAGATGTAGTCCTTCATCCTTGGATCCCAGCGCTTGGTTTGGTGCCCGAAGTGGACTCCTGCTTCGAGCAGCTCCTTCATGGTGATAGTGGCCAAACGACCTCCTCATTGGACTGCATTCCGGCATTGTTTGAGGGCCGGAATTGATGCCCCGGTTAGGGGCAGATTTAACTACTTCAGGGCTCAGAGCACAGGGCTCAGAGCACAGAACCTTACCGCTTGCTGAACTGGAATCTCTTGCGGGCGCCCTTCTGTCCGTACTTCTTGCGTTCCTTGATGCGGGCGTCGCGGGTGAGCAGGCCTTCGGCCTTGAGTGTCTTGCGCAACTCGACATTGAACAGGAGCAGAGCACGGGCGATGCCCATCCTGACCGCGTCGGCCTGAGCGGCAACGCCGCCGCCGCGAACCGTGGTGATCACGTCAAAGGTCGTGAGGGTATCGCTGACGACCAGCGACTTCTTTGCCGAGACGCGCTGCTGTTCGGTCACGAAGTAGACGTCGAAGGCTTTGCCGTTGATCTTAAAGTCGCCGGTGCCGGGGCGGAGGAAGACGCGGGCGATTGCCGACTTGCGCCGTCCCGTGCCGTAGTACTGAACCAGATCTGCCATGTGCCGTCCTAAATTCCTGAATTCTTAAAACCGTTTCTGTCGCACTTCTTATGCATTCACTTCGAGCGGCTGGGGTTTCTGGGCCGCGTGCGGGTGTTTCTCGTCGCGATAGACGTTGAGTTTGGTGGCCATTTTGCGGCCGAGCTTGGTCTTGGGCAGCATGCCCTTGATGGCCGCTTCGACGACCTTCTCGGGCCGGCGCGCGATCAGGCGAATGAATGACTCTTCGCGCAGGCCGCCGGGGAAACCGGTGTAGCGGCGATAGGTCTTCGACTGGGCCTTGAGACCGGTGAGGCGGACCTTGCTGGCGTTGATGACGATGACGTGATCGCCCATGTCCAGGAAAGGCGTGTATTTGGGGTTGCGCTTGCCGCTCAGTACGCTGGCCGCTTCAGTGGCCAGGCGGCCCAGGGTTTTGCCGCTGGCATCGACCACGAACCACTTACGTTCGATGTTGAGCCCGCTCGGAATAAATGTCGACATCTCTCTTCTTTCTCCAGGCCTTGCGGTGCTGCTTGTGAGGGCGGCACGAATCAAAATTGCCCACGCAACGCCCATCCGCGGAATTTGAACTCTTCCGCGGCTTTCGGATGCTGTTCGCGTGAGTTGGCGCAGAATTTAGAAACCCGAGTGAAGATGGATTCGGGAACCCAAGTCCCTGGTCTGCGGCACAAACGCACAGACGCGAGGACGCACACTGCGCAAGGACTTCAGGATACGGGAATTCTGGGGTGGCGTCAATGTGGAAGGAACCCGGAAAAGCACGCGCTGGGCGGCGGAAGGCAGAAGCAGCAGACCGTACAACCCGAGGTACTACGGTGTTCTTCCAATCCGCGGCGCGGAGTTGTGTTTGCGGGTGGGGCGCGTCAAACTATAAGCAGGAGCTGGGAGCGGGTAGCCAGTAGCTGTTGGCAGGAGCGAAGGAAGCGGATGCGGGACACGATCATGTCGGTGGCGGAACATCGGGAGCCCTTTGGCGGCCCGATGACCGGATCGTTTTTACTGCATGTGGGGCTGGTTGGCGCGGTGTTCGCGCTGGTCTTCGCCAACGCTCATTTTCATGCCAACCAGTGGGGGGTGAACGGGCCGCAGGGGACAATTCAGGCGAACCTGGTGAACTCGGCGCCATCGATTCCGCTGCCGTCGATTACGCCGCCAACTCCCAATGTGCTGGCTACGGAGCAGCCGAGTCCGGCACCGGCTCCGCCGAATAAGGAGACGATTCCGATTACGCCGCCGGATGCGATCCCGCTGGCCGCACATAAGCCGAAGCTGAAGCCCGCAGAGAAGCCGCAGCCGCCTTCGCCGCCGCACTCGCAGCCTCAGACGCAGCAGAACCGTGCGACCTATGGAGAAGCGGCGGCGTCGAATCTGGCGCACGCGATGAATACCTCGCCGACCCACAGTGATACTCCGGTGCAGGTGCAGGGGGGCGATTTTGCGGCGCGGTTCCCGTGGTACGTGGATAAGATCACGCGGCTGGTGAGCCAGAACTGGTACAGATACCAGATCGACCCGAGCACGCGGTGGGGAACGCAGGTCTCCGTGGTATTCACGATTCAGCGGGACGGCAGCGTGAGTTTTACGAGCATCACGATCCCGCAGGCCAGTGCTTCGTCGACGCTGAACAAGACGGCGAAAGAGGCGGTACAGCGGGTGGGAAGTTTTGGACCGTTGCCTGATCAGTACACAGGCAGGAACGTCTCGGTGGAGTACACTTTTACGTACGATCAGCCATCGAAGTGAGTGGGCGCTGGTCGTTTTAACGTGTCGATTCATCGATTTCCCATACCGGCGAGGAATCCTTCCAGGGCGATTGCGCTTCCCACAGCACACAAGCGCAGACCCACACCGCCGAGCCGGCCCGGCCCCCGCTGCTGATTAATCCTCATGGAAACGGATAAGGCATGATCGCGAGTTCCCCCCGGAAACCTGCTGTTCGGTTCTTCTTTTTCTTCGCACTGATGGTTGCGGCCTGCGGTATCCCGGCTAAACTCCAGGCCCAGGACTGGGTGCGTACCGGCACGAACCTTGGCGTCCAGAAGATTCGCGTCGCCGCTGCGGATTTCAAGGCGGGATCGGCCGATCCGCAAACGGGCGGGTTGAAGTCGGCGTTCGATCAGACGCTCTATAACGATTTGCGTTATGCGGGAATCTTCGACGTGGTTTCGAAGAGCATGATTCCGACGGCAACGCCGGGAACGCCGCAGGAAATCCAGGTCGCACAGTGGTCGGCGGCGCCGGCGAGTGCGGCCTACGTGGCGTTTGGGGCGCTGGCAGCGAACGGCGGCCACCTGGCGGTGCAGGGTTATCTGTACACCACGACGCAGGGGCAGCAGAATCCGCAGGTGCTGGGCAAGCAATATGGCGGCGAGGCCACGGCGGATTCGGCGCGGCAGATCGCGCATCGTTTTGCCGATGAGATTATCCAGCAACTGGGCGGGGTTCCTGGAATTGCAGACACGAAGATCTATTACGTTTCGTCGCGCACCGGGAACAAAGAGATTTGGGCGATGGACTACGACGGCATGAACGAGCGCCAGCTGACGCATCTGGGCACGGTTTCGTTGTCGCCGCATGTTTCGCCGGATAATTCGCGGGTGGCGTTCAGCTCGCTGGGCAAGAACGGGTGGTCGATCCGGATGTTCTCGCTGGATCTGGGGCGGCTGACGGCGTTTCCTGCATGGGGCGGCGCGACGTTGTCACCGGCGTGGTCGAGCGACGGAACAAAGCTGGCGTATTCCTCATCGCGCACGGGCGATCCTGAAATTTATGTGAGCGACGCATCGGGAAACGGAGAGCGGCGGCTGACGGCATTTCGCGGGCCGGATGTTTCTCCGGTGTGGAATCCGAAGACAAATTCGCAGGTTGCATGGGTTAGCGGCCGGACGAAGCTGCCGCAGATTTACATCATGGACTCGGACGGCGCGAACGTGACCCGGATGACGGACGGCGGGTATGCCATTTCGCCTTCGTGGTCGCCGAGCGGGCAGTTTCTGACGTTTGCGTGGGACCGGAAATACGGGCCGGGAGCTCCGGGCGGGTACGACATTTATGTGATGGATATTGCGAGCAAGCGCTGGACGCAGCTCACGCACGATTCCGGGGCGAACGATTTTCCGTCGTGGTCGCCGGACAGCCGTCACATTGTTTTTCAGCGCGAGCAGAACGGACACACAGAGATCTGGATGATGCTGGCCGATGGTACGGACCAGCAGCAACTAACCCACGGTGGCGGCAGCAACACAATGCCCAACTGGAGCTGGAAATGATGGGAGCCCGTAGCCGGTAGCCGGTTGCTGGATTGGTTTTTGCCCTGGTTAAAAAATTGAAACGCTCCTGTAAGGAGGAGAGACAAGTGAAATATTCGAATCGCACGTCTTTGGTTGTGGCCGCAAGTCTGGCGGCTTTGCTGACAGTAGCGGGATGCCACAAGAAGAATCCAGCACCACCACCGCCGCCTGCGCCGCCGGCTTCGGCTCCCGCTCCGATGGCGACGATTACCGCCGAACCGAGCACGATTACTCCGGGCGGAAGCGCCACACTGACGTGGAAGACCACGGACGCTTCGAACGTGTCGATTGTGGGCCTGGGCCAGGTGGCCTCGGCGGGCACGCAAACGGTGACGCCGACGCAGACCACGAGCTACCACCTGATCGCGCAGGGTGACGGCGGAACCGCCGATGCCACGGCGACGGTATCGGTGACCACTGCGGCGCCTCCGCCGGCTCCGATCACGGAGACGGGCATCGACGAGAACGCTTTTGAAGGAGCCGTGAAGCCGGTGTTCTTCGATTACGACAGCTACGATGTTCGCCCTGACGCGCAAACGACCATTCAGGCGGATGCGAACTTCCTGAATCAGCATCCCGGGCTGAAGGTGGTGGTGGGCGGATACTGCGACGACCGCGGCTCGACGGAGTATAACCTTGCGCTTGGCGAAAACCGCGCGAACGCCGCGAAGCAGGCACTGGCGGCGGCAGGCGTAAGCCCGGATCGGCTGCGCACGGTGAGCTACGGCAAAGAGAAGCAGTTCTGCACGGAGCAGAACGAAGCGTGCTGGCAGCAGAATCGGCGGGCGCAGTTCACGCTGGACCAGTAAGTACAGGGAACAGGGTACAGGGTGCAGGTCTCGGGTCGCGGTCATTGGCTGCGGTCCGAGGCCTGATTCCTTTTGGGACCTGTGGGTCTGCCTCTTATCATTCGCTGGCGTAACGCTCGCCTGTAATAATGAGGGCAGCGCTTCCTGCGCTTAGCGGGGATGGTGTTTATGCGAAAGATTGTGGCTTCGCTTTCGACGTTTTTCGTTTTTATTCTTTTCTGTTCTGCCCCGGCGCATGCCGTCAATAAGGAAATGGTGCAGTTGCAGACGCAGGTCCAGCAGCTGCAGGACGCACTGCAGCACCTGCAGGAGACGCAGGACCAGCAACTGAGCGTGCTGCAGCATGTGGTCTCGCAGATGTCAGACAGCCTGGGAAAGATCAGCGGCACGGTGTCGACGCTGCAGCAACAGGTACAGGCACAGAACGAGTCCGGCGGCGGCAAGATCGAGCAGGTCTCCACGCAGATGCAGGGGATCAACGATTCGATGGACGCGCTACGGACGCGGATCGACAAGCTGACGGCCGAGGTGCAGGCGGTGCAATCGCAGCTGCAGAACATCACGACGCAGTCCGCGGTGCAGCAGCAGGGCGGGCAGCCTGGTCAGCCAGGGCAGCCTGCCGGCGATCAGGGCCAGCCGCAGCAACAGCAGCCGCAACAGCCGCAGGCTCCGCCCGTGAACGATCTGTACCAGGGCGGTCTGCGCGACTACAACTCGGCGCGCTACGATCTGGCGGCCGGCGAATTCAGCGACGTGCTGAAGTATTATCCGCAGGATGATTTGGCGGGCAATGCGCAGTTCTATATCGGCGAGATCGCTTACCGGCAGGGGAAATATCCGGACGCGATCAAGGCCTATGGGGTGGTGCTGCAGCAGTTCACGGGGAATCCGAAGGCGCCGGCGGCGGCGCTGCGCAAGGGCGAAGCAGAGCTGTCGCTGGATCAGCGGGACAATGGGATTCGGGACCTGCGCGGGCTGATTGCGCGGTATCCGCAGACGCCGGAGGCATCGCAGGCGCGCAGCCGGCTGAATGGCATGGGCGTGCGCCCCACGGCTTCGAAGCCGACGGCTTATCGGCAGTGAGACAGCTGGGAGCCAGGAGCTCGGAGCTCGCCGCTTCGTGCGCAGGATGAAACGTTTCCGTTCAGCAAGATTTTTTCTTCTTGACATGCTGGGCGAGCGGAGTTAATTCGCGCGGATGCGGCATAAAATGGCGGGTTCACACAGCGTTGACAAAGCGCGGAGCCAATCGCACAATCGGATTTCAGCTTGATTCCATCGTCTCCTCCGGGACTCGTCGGTTCGATCCAATTGCTCAATGCGGCGAAAATCTCGGCGAATGGCGTCCTGCGAAGTGGGAACGATTCACCATCCGCAGTGAAGCCTCAGGAAAGGTTCGCCGAATTGAAAGCGCTGCTTGAAACAGACTTCCGCAATCTGACACTGGTGGCGCGCGGCAAGGTTCGTGACATTTATGCGCTGGGCGAATACCTGCTGATGGTGGCCACGGATCGGATTTCAGCTTTCGATCACGTGCTGGCCACCGGAATCCCCGGCAAGGGAATGATCCTGACGCAGCTGTCGCTGTTCTGGTTCGATTTTCTGCGCGACATCGTGCCGAACCATTTGGTCGCTTCCAACGTAAAGGAGTTTCCAGAGGAAGTGTGGAAGTATCGCAAGGATTTGAAGGATCGCTCCATGCTGGTGACACGCGCGCAGATGTATCCGGTGGAGTGCGTGGTGCGGGGATACCTGGCGGGGTCGGGCTGGAAGGATTATGTGGCCACAGGCACGGTGTGCGGGATCAAGATCGAGCCGGGTTTGCGGGAAGGCGATCGGCTGAGCCACCCGATTTTTACTCCGGCGACGAAGAGTTTCCGGGGAACGCACGACGAGAACATCACCTTCGATCAAATGACGACGCTGATCGGGGGCGAGGCGGCCGAGAAGCTGCGCGATTTGAGCCTGACTATCTATAACAAAGCTGCCGCGCATGCGGAAACACGCGGTATCCTGCTGGCAGACACAAAATTTGAGTTTGGGTCGACGTCGATGGGAATTGTACTGGCCGATGAGGCGCTGACGCCGGACTCATCGCGGTTCTGGGTGAGGGAGCTGTATTCGCCGGGCCGCGCGCAGCCTTCGTTCGACAAACAGTACGTTCGTGACTATCTGGAGAGCATTCAGTGGAATAAACTGGCGCCTGCGCCAGCCCTCCCCGAAAATGTGGTGAACCGCACCCAGCAGAAGTATCTGGATGCGTATCGTCTGCTTTCGGGCAGGCCCCTGGCGGTGTAGTGGAGAATGGCATGGCGCTCGTCGACTGGGTGATCCTGATAGTGTTGATTCTTTCTGTGCTGTCGGCGGCGAAGGCGGGTCTGGTTCTGGAAATTTGTACGCTGGCGGGATTAGTGCTGGGATTGCTTGTAGCAAGTTGGGATTATCAGAAACTGACTCCGTGGATGAGCCAGTGGATTCATTCGCCGTCGATGAGCGAGACGTTATCGTTTATCGCGATCGCGCTGGGAGTGATGATTGTGGCCGGCATAGCGGGCAGGATTGTTCGCTGGTCGGTAAAGTCGGTTGGGCTGGGTTGGTTGGATCGACTGGCGGGTGCCGCCTTCGGTCTGGTAAAAGGGTGCGCGCTGGTGACGATTGCGGTGATGGTGATTGCCGCATTCTGGCCCAGCGCGACGTGGTTCCGGCAGTCGCGCTTCGCTCCAGAGTTTCTGTCGATGGCGCACGCTGCCGCGGTTGTGGCTCCTGCCGAACTGGGAGATCGGATCAGGAGCGGGGTGATCGTCCTGCGGAAAGCGCAGCCAGAATGGATGAGGCCGGCGGCGTAGTTGGGCTTTGAAGACTTGTAATTTGCCCCGGCAAAGACCGGGATCGGGAAAGAGGTTCCTGTGAAACGCGAGCTGGACAACCTGGTCACCCAGATGCACGCAGGGGGCATCACGTACGACGAAGCCGTGCGTGAATTTAAACGGCGCTTTATTCTTGAAGTGCTGGCCGGGCACAGGGGCAACCAGTGCAAGGCGGCGAAGGAACTGGGCGTGCACCGCAACACGCTGAGCCGCATTCTTTCTGAACTGAAGATCGATCCGGCTCAGGTCCGGACAGCGCAGCGCCGCCCGCCACGGAGCGAGCGCGGGCCGTTCGATGCCAAGCGCGGAGAACGCGCCTAAAGGCAGGGAATAGGCAACAGGGAACAGGTTACAGGGAACAGGTTTCGGAATTTAGCCCGGCATGACTGCTGAGAGCGAACAGCCAGTTCCCTTTCCTTCTTCGATTCCTATCTTCCCGGTCCGGGATCTCGCGCATTCCCCTCCGCACCTTATACCCTGTAGATATGAGCAATTCGGCGGAGGCGCGCGTCTACGTGGAGGAAGGGTTCACATGGGACGAGCAGCAGGCGTATCTTTTCGACATTGATGGAACGCTGCTGCGGCACCGCGACCGGGTCCACATCGACGCATTCTTTGAGAGCGTGCGCGGCGTGATGGGCCGCGAGCTGGCTCTGGATGGAGTTACGCTGTCAGGCAATACGGATCCCGGAATTCTGCGGGATGCTTTTCAGCTGGCCAGCGTCGAGGACAGTGTGTGGCGCCCGCACCGTGAGGATGTTTTGAAGGCGATGTGTGTGCATGTGGCCGAGCGGCGCGCGGAGATGCTGTGGTCGATCATGCCGGGCGTGGAGGCGGTGCTGGCGCACCTGCAAGCGAAGGGAGCCCTGTTGGGCGTGGGGACGGGCAACCTGGAGAAGATCGGCTGGATCAAGATCGAGAATGCGGGGCTGCGGTCGTGGTTTCGGTTCGGAGGCTTTTGCGATCGCTTTGAGGTGCGGGCCGACATGATTGCGCACGCGGCGGAACAGGCGCGGGCCATTTTGAAGTCGTCCGACGGCCGCGCGGATACGGAGAATGCGACGGTGTGCGTAATCGGCGATACTCCTTTCGACATTGAAGCGGCGCGCGCCAATGGACTGCCGACGATCGCTGTGGCAACGGGGCGATACAGTTTCGATGCGCTGATGGAGCACAAGCCAGAGGTGTGCACGACGACTCTGGAGGCGCTGTTGCAGGCATCTGACGTGAGCATGAAAGTGACGGCCGATGTTTCGTAGTGCTGGATTGATTGCGGCGCTGGCGCTGGCTTCGGCGGCGCAAGCACAGCAGACTCCCGCACCCGCGGCGCAGCCAACGGATTCGGCGAACCAAGCGGACACAACGGCCGCGCCGGTTACGGAGGCGAGCGACGCAACTCCCAAGCATCGCCCTTCGAAACACGATCGCGTCCAGGCACAGAAGCTTTTCGTTCAGGGAGCGAAGGATGTCGATCGCAAAGACATGCGCGCGGCGATGGATGCGTTCACGCGGGCTGCCGAGCTCGACCCTGAGGAGCAGAAGTACGCAATGTCAGATCAGATCGCGCGGGAGCATCTGGTGAATGACCTGATCCAGCAGTCGGACAAAGACAAGATCCTGGGCCATTTTGCCGACGCGCGCGCGAGGATTGCGGAAGCGTACAGCATGGATCCAGCCAATCCGATGGTGGCGCAGCATATGAACGAGCTAGCCTCGGCGGTGGTGGCGGGCGAGCCTGCCGTGCGGTCCGAATCTGTTGCTGCCGCGCCACCGATTCAGCTCCAGCCCAAACCCGG
>Ga0302325_10035581_pt1 | contig 10170 bp, 9 predicted proteins | sample Palsa_T0_2_FD_201948 | JGI IMG/M metagenome (GOLD analysis project Ga0302325, IMG submission 201948) | Peat permafrost microbial communities from Stordalen Mire near Abisko, Sweden - Palsa_T0_2 | ecosystem: Environmental > Terrestrial > Soil > Palsa > Peat permafrost | place: Sweden: Abisko... | reverse complement strand
TCGCGAAGGCCGAGTACGCCAAGCGGTTGCTCGGTACCGTCACCCGGGGCGACATCTTGGACTGGCTGGCCGACCTTCACGCCACGGAAACGGCCTACGAGAATCGGGAGAATAAACCCTTGTCGTGGCAGACTCGGAAGCACCTCCTCATCCTGGTACGGCGCTTCTTCACCTGGGCGGTGGATCGCAACTACCGCCCGGACAATCCTGCGCTGGGCATTCGCGTCGAGCTCGAGGATGGAGACGAGGAGGAGGGCTACCAAAAGGGTTGGTACCTGGACCCCGTGGAGCAGGCCGAGCTGCTTGCGCTTGCGAGCGACGACCCGGAGAGACATCTCATCGCTTTCGCGATGGGCACCGGCCTGCGACTCGGCGAACTCCTCTGCCTCCATCGTGACGATGTTCACGTCGACGACCAGCGTCCATTCGTCGAGGTCAAGTACGGGTCTTGGGACCCGACAAGCCAGCGCTTCCGGTCACCGAAGAGCCGGAAGGGCGTGAGAAAGACACGCGTAGTCCCCTTGTTCGGCATGGCGCTCGAGGCGACGCGTGCGTGGTTGGAGATTCTACCGTTCTTCACCAAGAAGAACCCCCGTGGCCTGATGTTCCCCACCCGACGTGGGGCCTTGCGAACGAAGGCGCCGAAGGTCTGGGCGAAGGTGCAAGAGCGTTTCGGCGTTCGAACTCGGCTCGGTCGTCGGGTTTGGTGGCACTTGCTGCGTCATACGTTCGCGAGCTCGCTCGTAGCGGGTTGGTGGGGCGGACGGCGAGCGCTCGATGAAGTTCGGACCCTGATGGGCCATAGCAGCGTCAAGGTGACCGAGATGTACGCCCACTTGGCCGATCAGCGGGTCCACGACATCGGGACGGAGATCCAGGCGGGATGGGCCAGTCGTCACGTGGTCGTCACGACCCCCGAAAACTCCCGAGAATACCCCGAAGGGACGAGACCTTCTAAGCCGCGGGTCGCAGGTTCGAGTCCTGCCGGGCGTGCCCCATTAACCCTCTGGATTTTCAGAGTCTTCGCGATCGACGGTCCGGTCGCCATCAGCCGTCTTGGGGCCTCTTGGACCACCCTTGGACCAAGCGGGACGTTAATTGCCCTCGCCGGCTCCGCCGGAACCGGCTGCGCGGGAGCCACATCCTGCTCTGGGAAGAAGCGCAGGCGATCGATCTCCGCTCGCAGGTATTCCGGAGCGAGATGGCCGTACACCTCCGTCGTGATCCGGGGATCGCTATGGCGTAGGATGCGCTGCACCGCCGCGGGGTTCGCACCCGACATCATCAACAGGGAAGCCGTTGTGTGTCGCAGATCGTGAAACCGGATGGGACGCACGCGCGCCTTGGGCCAGAGTTTCATCCCGTGCTTTGGGCAACGGCGAAGCTCAGCCTCGTTCGCAAGCTCGCGGTGCGTGCACCCTTTCCTCCGGCAAACGTGGGCGTAGCCGAGGACCAAACCGGCGTGCTTCATCGCGCGCCGGAGAACGTCTTCGAAGCGATCACGATGGCCGGAATCCGCACTCCGGTCCGCGCGACTGCATCCACCCCCCTTCGTCGACGCCCGTCTCGCCCTGCGCTTCGGCCTCGCTCTCGAGGTTCGTCGCGAGACCTTGGGCGTAGGCGTAGAGTGTCACGTGCATTTGCATCGCCGTGACCGCATCCGCGCCGGTCTCGCGCAGGGCGCAGAGCATCCACTCCGCATGGGTTAGGGAGGCCGCGCTGGGGATCGGGCGCGTGAGGGTCATGATCCGCGGGGAGGGTGAACGGGAGTCGAAGACGGTTACTTGGGTGACGATCGGACCCCCTGGGCCATCTCGATGGGAAAGTGGATATGCACCTCGTTGGCCCTCACCGAGACGGTGAGGTTCTCGCGGAAGTAGCGACCCACGCCCCGAATGAGGCCCGGCATCAAGGCCACGAGCCCCCGTGGCGAGTCGTAGTGCATGACGAGGTGACGCTCTCCGCGCCACTCGTAACGAAATCGAGGCGGCGAAGCGCCGGCCGTCTTGGTCATCACGACGTGGATGTGATCGAGGTTGAGCAAGAGGTCCTTCGCCCCCTTTGCCTTCTTGAAGTAGGCGCCGTAGATCGAAGGTGCGTAGGTGGTGCTCCAGAAGTCTCCGAACGCTTCCATCGCGTCTTCCAGCGTGACGCCAAGGACGGTTGCGGTTGCTCCGAGGAGCTTGACGACGTCGTCGTCCGGTACGATGGCTGTGGTGAAGAAGAGCGTCGTCGGGGCCATCCCGCATTCGGCAAGGATGGCCTTCCACTGGTCATCTCCATGCTTGGTACGGATCAGTTCCTCCAAGCACCTGACGATCGTGCCCTTCATAGCTAGGCTCCCTGGGCGCCGGAAATCGGGTCGGCCCGCGGCGCCTCCGCCGCCGAGTCTACGTTGGCGCCCTGCGCGAGTACATGCGTCGGGCGTCCGCCGACCCCACCGCGGCGGGGGCCGTTCGGCGCGAATGCGATGCGAGCGACGGAGGATATGGGGTCCAGATAATCGCCCCAAACAAGTCCCGGAGAAAAACCAAGACCCAAGACGGTCGCCTGAGATGTTGCGCTTTCGTCGGCTCGTCACTCATTGCGGATGCCACGCCCGCAACTTCTATGCGTTCACCAAACTCGCCGCGCGACCGCGAAACCCCCCGGTCTTCCAACAATATCCCCATCACGAGGTTGCCGGATGCGTTGTAGCCCTACAAAAGTCTCCGCTGTCGCGGGCGATGTGCCCCTAAAGCTCCTGCGCATCCTGCCAAGCGCCGTGGCAAAACGCGAACGACGCGGGGCCCCCGTCGCTACGCGCATGAGGGGCCCGCGCGACGCTACGATCTTTGCCCCCCCCCAGCCGCTTGATGCGCAGGCCAAAGGTCGCAATCAAAAGCTTCCGCCCGTTGGCATGTATGGTGCGTGCATAGTGGGGGGGGCAGCATGAAGCGCATTCTCTTCGTGGATGACCAGCCCGAATTGCTCGCTGGCCTTGCGCGGAGCCTGCTCAGGGAGCGCGAGCGTTGGACCATCGTATTTGCGGTCGGCGCCGTGGAGGCGTTTGAAGCTCTCCAAGGCCAGCCGTTCGACGCCGTTGTTTCCGACCTGCATATGCCTGGGATGGACGGCGTGGCGCTGCTTTCGCGTGTTCGAACGATGTGGCCTGGGACCGCGCGGATCGTGCTTTCAGGAAGCGCCTGGAAGAGCACGGGCGACGGGTCCGGTCTCCTTGCCCACGAAGTGCTCAGCAAGCCCTGTCCAGCCGAAGCGCTGCGGTCATGCCTGGAGCGTCACCTCGCGCACCCGTAGCCGCGCGATCGCCGCGGTCACCCCGCCCGACACGGGTGGCTCGATCTCCCGCGCGAACCGATAGGACGTGGCGTCGCAACTCCAGGGCATCGAAAGCGCGCGACGTGCGTCTTGCGTCTGAGTTTGCAATGGCACATAGGAAGGTCGCGCTGTACCTACGTGTGGCACTGCATTTGCCAAGAGCACTTACGATCTTGCGCGTTAAAGCCGTTGGCACCTGAGATCGCCACCGCTGTGACTACCGACGCACGCGGGCGACTTAGGGGTGGGGCCCCTATTAGCGGTTGAGGTGAACTCGAGCCCGGCAGGGAGGCTCGTACCGGGTTCGCGCGGCGCAGCGGTCCACGGGCGGCCATAGACCGGAAAGGGTCACTTCGATGAAGATCCAATCTCCATACCCCTCAGTGACGAAGATACCTACCGGTATCCGCGGGTTTGACGAGGTCACCGATGGAGGCCTGCCTCGCAGTCGCACGACCCTCGTGATGGGTGGACCGGGCTGCGGAAAGACGGTCTTTGCGCTTCAGACGCTGGTCAATGGCGCCATTCGCGACAAGGAGGCGAGCCTCTTCGTCGCGTTCGAGGAGGATGCGCACCAGATCATCGCCAATGCAGCCACCTTCGGGTGGGACCTGCCCGCACTCGTGAAGAAGAAGCTCTTTTTCTTGGATGCGCACCTCTCCCCCGAGGTGGTGAAGGCGGGCGAATTCGACCTGGTAGGTATGCTCGCGGTGCTCCAAGCGAAAGCCGACCAGCTTCAGGCCAAGCGCATCGTCTTCGACGGGATCGACGTTCTCTTGACGCTGCTCGACGACCCGGTCGCCGAGCGTCGAGAACTGTATCGTATCCGCGACTGGCTCGCGCAAACCGGGCTGACGGGCATCATCACGCAAAAGGTCGGTGGGAGCGAAGCGGACCAACGCTATGGCTTCCTACAGTTCATGGTCGACTGCGTGGTCATTCTCCAGCATCAGGTGGTGGACGGCTCTGCGTTCCGCAGTCTTCGCGTCAAGAAGTTCCGGGGCTCGGGTTTTGCGGGTGATGAATTTCCCATCACGCTCACGAAGGAGGGCCTCCAGCTGACCAATCGTGGGCCCACCGAGCTTCAATACGATGTCACCGATGAACGCATCTCATCGGGGCTCCCGCGCCTCGACAACATGTTGCGAGGTGGGTACCACCGCGGCAGCAACGTCCTCATCTCCGGCGCGCCCGGTACCGCCAAGTCGACGCTGTGCGGACTCTTCGCGGCCGCCGCCTGCCAACGCGGCGAGCGAACCCTGTACGTGAGCTTCGACGAAGGCGCGGCCCAGATCGTTCGAAATCTCCGTTCGGTGGGCATTCGGCTCGCGCCCCACCAGAAGTCCGGCATGCTCAAGATCTACTCTACGCGCACGCGCGGACCCAACGTGGAGGATCAGTTCGGGGCTCTGCGAGCGCTGGTGTCGGCACACCGTCCCCGTTGCCTTGTGATCGACCCGCTCTCGGCGCTCTCGGCAAAGGTCGCGCACCTGGCCTCCGCGGACGCGGCCCAGCAGTTCTTGGACTACCTCAAGAAAGAGGGCATTACGGTCATCAACACTTCCTTGATGGACGGGCTTAACACCGACGAGGCGACGGCTACCGGCATCTCGACGATCGCCGATACATGGATCCACGTCTCCTACATCGTCCAGGATGGCGAGCGAAACCGCGCGCTGACCATCGTGAAGTCCCGTGGTACCGGGCACTCGAATCAGGTTCGCGAGCTGACGCTCTCGGGTGAGGGCGTCAGCATCACCGATGTCTTCATCGCCCAGGGGAAGGTTCTCATGGGGGTGGCCCGCTGGGAGTGGGAGCAGGGGGAGCAGGCTGCGAAGAAGCGCACACAGGTGGCCACCGACCTCAAGCGGCTGCAGTTGCAGCTGGCGCAGGCCGAGGCCGTCGCGCGCCTTCAAGTCGTCCAAACGGAGATCGAGGCCCGAAGCGCCGAGATCGCGGTCCTGGCTCTGGCCACCGGTTCGGCCTCAAAGCTTCTCGTGACCGATCGCGCGGTGCTCCGCAAGATGCGTCACGCCGACGAGGAGGTTCGCGTCGGCAAACCGGCGAGCGCCAAAAGTGCCGCTGCAAAGAATGGCGTCACTGGAGTCCACTAGTGGGCAAGGCCAAGACGAGTAAGGCGGGGCTTGTGCTGCGTCTCTACGTCGCGGGAAGTGCACCGAACTCGCTGAGCGCGATCGCCAACGCCAAGGCGATCTGCGCAGAGCATTTCTCGTCTGGGCATGAGCTCGAAATCGTCGACCTGCTCGAGTACCCCCTTCGAGCTCTCGCCGACGGGGTCGTCGTGACGCCGACGCTCCTGAGACTTTCGCCTCTGCCGGTCCGCAAGGTGATCGGCAACCTCAGCGACGCGAAGCAGGTGCTCCTGGCGCTGGCCGGAAAATGACGCCGGCAGGTGCTCTTGGCGCTGGCCGGCAAATTACGCCGGCAAATTACGCGCTCGAGGTGCAGCACACGAGAGACGTGGAGCAACAGCTCTCCGAGGCCAAAGCGACCATCGAGGCGCTACTCTCCGGCCAGATCGACGCGGTGGTCGATTCGAAGACCCAATCGCCGGTGCTGCTCTCCAAGGCCCAAGACGCCCTGCGCGCGAGCGAAGAGCGCTATCGGCGCATCGTGGAGACCACGAACGAAGGAATCGCTACCATTGATACCGAGGGCAAGATCACCTTCGTGAACGGACGGCTCTCCGAGATGCTGGGCTATCCGGCGGGGGAGTTGCTCGGAAAGCGCTCGTCTCACTTGGAGCGTGAGGCGGCTCGAGCGAACACGGTGGCCCGCGTCGAGCGGTCGCGCCAGGGAAGCTCGGAGGAGACTGAGCTCGCGTTCGTGCGAAAGGATGGCTCCGAGGTCTGGACGCTCCTCAAGACGAGCCCGATCCACGATACGAACGGAACCTTCGTCGGCACGCTCGTCATGATCACCGACCGTACGCACCACAAGCAGGCCGAAGAGGCTCGGCATCTCGCGGTCGAGGCGGTGCGGACGAGCGAGGCCGAGTTTCGGCTCTTGGCGGAGGCCATGCCACAAATCGTCTGGATCACTCGGCCTGATGGGGCCAACGTCTACTTCAATCGGCGCTGGATGGATTACACGGGACTCACTCTCGAGGAGAGCCTCGGCGACGGCTGGACGAAGCCGTTCCATCCCGACGACAAGCCGGTCGCGTGGCAGGCTTGGCAGAACGCGACGGCAACCGGCGGCACCTACTCTATCGAGTGCCGTCTGCAGGCCGCGGATGCGACCTACCGCTGGTGGTTGATTCGAGGCGTGCCCGTCAAAAACGCGAGCGGGACCATCCTCAAATGGTTTGGCACGTGCACTGACATCGATGCGCTCAAGCAGGGCGAGGTGAGGCTGCGCGACAGTGAAGGCCTGCTTCGCATCGCAGGACGCGCCGCGCGGCTCGGCGGATGGACTGTCTCGCTCCCCGATCTCCGCGTCACTTGGTCGGACGAAGTCTGCGCCATCCACGAGGTGCCACCTGGCACAGAGCCCAGCCTGGCTCAGGCTATCGCGGCCTATGCACCTGAGTTCCGCGAGACCATCCGCGAAAAGTTCGAGGCCTGCGTCCGCGATGGGACGCCTTACGATCTCGAGCTGCAGATCGTCACGGCAACCAACCGGCGCGTGTGGGTCCGGACCATCGGTAACGCCGAGCGCAGCGCTTCCGGAGCGGTCACGAGCCTGCGCGGCGCGTTTCAAGACATCGACGATCGGCGCAAGCTCCAGGAGCAGTTCCGACAAGCCCAAAAAATGGAGGCCGTCGGGCGGCTCGCCGCGGGAGTCGCCCATGACTTCAACAACCTGCTCTCGGTTGTCCTCTGCTTCTCGGAGCTCGCCATCGATGCCCTCAAGCCGGGGGACCCTCTGCGCGCAGACATCGAGGAGATCCGGAAGGCAGGCAACCGGGCGACCGCGCTGACCGGCCAGCTCCTGGCGTTCAGCCGGCAGCAGGTGCTCGAGCCCCGGGTCGTCGATCTCAACGACATCGTCGGAGCCATGAAGCCGATGCTGAGTCGCTTGCTCGGCGAGGACATCGAGCTGACGGTGCTGTCACCCCGGCCCGTGGGTCGCGTCCTCGTGGATCCATCTCAGGTAGAGCAGGTCGTAATGAACTTTGCCGTAAACGCCCGCGACGCCATGCCGAACGGCGGCATGCTCACCATCGAGACCTCCAACGTGACCCTCGACGAGGCGTACGTCGGCAAACCCGCGGAGGTGCCGCCGGGCCGTTTCGTGATGCTTGCTGTGACCGACAGCGGCGTGGGGATGACGGAAGCAACGCGTGCGCGCATCTTCGAGCCGTTCTTCACGACGAAGGAGAAGGGCAAAGGCACTGGGCTGGGTCTGGCGACGGTGTTCGGTATCGTCCAGCAGAGCGGCGGATACGTCAGCGTCTACAGCGAGCCGAATCACGGAACCACGTTCAAAGTGTACCTCCCGCGGACCGACCGGGTCGCCGAAGTGTCTTACAGCAATGCCCCCGCGACCACGCTGAACGGATCGGAGACGATCCTATTGGTCGAGGACGAGGAACAGGTCCGCACCGTAGCGTGCGCCATCCTGCGCCGGCACGGATACAAGGTCCTCGAAACATCCAACGGCGGTGAGGCCTACCTGGTCTCGAGCGATTTCCCCTCCGCGATCGACCTCTTACTGACCGACGTCGTCATGCCGCGCATGAGCGGGCGGAGGTTGGCCGAGCAGCTCGCGCCGGAGCGGCCGAAGATGAGAGTGCTCTTCGCCTCGGGCTATACCGACGACGCGATCATCCATCACGGAGTGCTTGAGGCAGGTGTCGCTTTCCTCCATAAACCATTCACCCCTCAAGCGCTCCTGCGAAAGGTCCGTGACGTCCTCGATGCCGCGGCCGCCAAATGACGAGCCGGGGTGCGGTGAGGCGCGAGACGCGCAGGGTGAATCTGCCGGGACCAGGACATTGGATTGGGGGCGCGATGAGTGAACTAAATGGTTCTGAGCCGGACGTCGTCGCAGGAGCGGTCGTTGAGGGCGAAGGCCCGCGTGCTCGGCGCCCTGCGACGGACGGCTTTCGACGTCCTCGTGAGCGACATCCAGATGCCGAGGATGAGCGGCGTCGCCCTGCGCGAGCGATTCGCCTCATGGGTTGCCGCTCACTGCGACCCCAGCCTTCGGCTTCGCTGCCTCGTCCGTGCCCCGCTCGATGCGGCCGACAGCGTGATCCAGTTCGGATGCCCGCACGGCAGCTTGTGTCAGGAGCTTGAGAAGCTCGGCCCTGACGCCCCGCTCGCGAAGGCGGGGACGCGACTCCTCGGCGTATACATCGAGTGGGTCGAGGAGCAGTTTCGTGCGCTGGGGTTCGGCCGGCGAGAGGCTCGGGCTTTGGCAACGGATCTCGTCGCCGCCGTCCAGGGCACGATGCTCATCGCGCACACCATGCGTTCGAAGCCGCTTTTGACGAAGCAACTTCGGCGCGTCGAGCGCTGGCTCGACGACACACCGTCGTCCCCGCGACCAAGGAGCCACTCATGACCCCGGAAACCGATTCAACCGCGAGTCTCAAGGACAGAATCGACACCTTCATGCAGGGCGTGTCCAAGCAGGCCCCGCCCGAGATCCTCGCGGGGCTCGGCGCCGAGATTAGGAAGCTCGCGGAATCGGGCATTGCCCGCCAGGCGCTGCAGGTCGGCGCCAGGGCGCCCTATTTCGCGTTGCCCGACACGCATGGCAACCCCCTGACCCTGTCGGCGCTGCTCGCGAAGGGCCCGGCGGTTATCGCCTTCTACCGAGGCGGCTGGTGCCCGTTCTGCGACCTGCAGTTGCGCGCTTACCAGGGCGTGCTCGGCGCGATCCACAACCTGGGCGCAGAGCTAGTCGCGATTTCGCCGCAGACGCCCGATTACGCGCGGTCCGACGTCGAGAAGAAGCAGCTCACCTTCCCGGTCCTGACCGACAAGGGCAACCGTGTAGCGCGCGAGTTTAAGCTCGTCTTCACCTTGAGCGACGCGCTCCGGAAGCTGCAGACCCATTTCGGCAGCGTCCTGCCCAAGTTCAACGGTGACGAGTCCTGGGAGCTGCCGATGCCGGGGACCTTCGTGCTCGACCGGCACGGAGTCGTGAAGTTCGCTTCGGTCGACCCGAACTGGATGGTCCGGGTCGAGCCCGCTGCCATCCTGAAGGCTCTGCGAGGAGCGCGCGCGTCGTGAGGCGAGCGAGCGTTGCCCGGGCGCGGTCGTGGCGGCGGTCGCGCTTGCTGGCTGCTCGAAGCCGGCAGGCGACACGGCGTCGGCCGCCACCGGCCCGTCCGCGACGGGCGCGATGGTAGCGTCGGCCGCGACGCCAGCAGCGCACCCGACGAAAGACTACACCGACCCGCCCGCCAACCGGATCGGGGTGCTCGCACCCGGCACGGGAATCCCAGTCGGGCAGAAGGTCCCCGACATCCACGCGCGCGATCTGGACCACAAGGACGTTTCCCTGTCGGCGCTCTACGCGAAGGGCCTCATCCTGCTCGCGTTCTATCGGGGCGGCTGGTGCCCCTATTGCAGCTCCGAGAACCATGCGCTGGCGACGGCGTACCCCGAGTATCAGAAGCGGGGCGTCACACCCGTCACGGTCAGCGTTGACAAGCCCGACGCCGAGGCGAAGACGAAGGCCACCTACGCCATCCCCTTCCCAGTGCTCAGCGATAGCGACGCGACGATGATTGAGGCGTTCCACGTAGTGAATCACATCGACGACGCCACCCTCTCGAAGATGAAGGGATTCGGAGTGGACCTCGAAAGCTACTCGGGCAAGACACACCACGAGATTGCGATCCCGGCGCTCTTCTTGATCGACCGCACGGGCATC
>Ga0302325_10035580_pt1 | contig 10170 bp, 20 predicted proteins | sample Palsa_T0_2_FD_201948 | JGI IMG/M metagenome (GOLD analysis project Ga0302325, IMG submission 201948) | Peat permafrost microbial communities from Stordalen Mire near Abisko, Sweden - Palsa_T0_2 | ecosystem: Environmental > Terrestrial > Soil > Palsa > Peat permafrost | place: Sweden: Abisko... | reverse complement strand
GCCTGAAGGCTATGGAAGCCGCGTGGATCACGGACCGTCAGATTGAGGCTTCGCGAGTGGCCATCACTCGATTCATCAAGCGCGGTGGCAAGCTATGGATCCGGATTTTTCCGGATAAGCCCTATACGAAGAAGCCTGCGGAAACTCGAATGGGAAAGGGCAAAGGGCCGCCGGATCATTGGGTGGCCGTGGTGAAGCCGGGACGAGTGCTGTTTGAAATGGCGGGCGTGGATCTGGCTACCGCGGCGCAGGCGATGAGGCTGGCGTCGCACAAGCTGCCGATTCCCACGAAATTCGTCAGCCGGGCGGGAGAACTATAGTGGCGCACCCAATGGAGAAGTTCCGGGATATGGGGCGGCCTGAACTAGAAGCGCGGCAGGGTGAATTGACGGACCAGGTATTCCGTCTGCGCTTCCAGTTGAACACTGGCCAGTCTGAAGGGTTGAAAAAGCTGCGTGAAGCCAAGCGCGATTTGGCGCGAGTGAAGACGCTTCTGCGCCAATCGGAGTTGAGGTCAAACAATGGCAAATGAGCCCGGTGCCGCGGCGGAAAGCAAGCGGCAAACGCTAGTGGGCGTGGTAACCAGCGCGAAAATGCAGAAGACGATTGTGGTGAAGGTGACGCGCACGTCGCAACACCCGCTGTATCTGCGCGTCATGCGCGAATCGAAGAAGTACTACGCGCACGATGAGAAGGGTGAGGCGCGGGTGGGCGATACCGTGCGGCTGGTGGCCAGCCGTCCGATGTCGCGGTTGAAGCGCTGGCGACTGGGCGAAATTTTGTCGCGCTCGCAGCGCGTGAATTAAGGGCCGGGGGAGCGAATTATGGTGCAGATGAGGACATGGCTGACGGTGGCGGATAATTCCGGCGCCCGCCAGTTGACCTGCATCCTGCCCATTGGCGGCGATGCCGGATTGGTGGCTGGGCTGGGCGATGTGATTACAGCGGCGGTGAAGGAAGCGGCGCCCGACAGCCAGGTGAAGAAAGGCAAAGTCGTTCGTGCGGTGGTGGTGCGTACGCGAAAAGAGCAGCGTCGGAAAGACGGCAGTTACATCCGCTTCGATGACAATGCGGCGGTGCTGATTAACGAGGCGAATGAGCCGGTGGGAACCCGCGTTTTCGGGCCGGTGGCGCGGGAACTGCGTGAAAAGAAGTTCACCAAAATTGTCTCGCTGGCCCCGGAAGTGTGGTAGGCGATGATACGAGAGAAGAAAAAAGCGTTGTACATCGGAATTCGTCGGGGAGACACCGTGAAGGTGATGATCGGGCGGGACCGAGGGAAGAGCGGGCGGGTGCTGGCGGTGAATCGCGTGAAGGGAACGGTCACCGTGGAGCATGCCAACATGATCAAGCGCCATACGCGACCCAATCCGCAGAAGAACGTGAAGGGCGGCATTGTGGAGAAGGAAGCGCCGGTGCGTGTTTCAAACGTCATGCTGCTCTGCCCGGGCTGCGGCAAGCACGCTCGCATGGGACACACGACGCTGCCGGATGGCGGGAAGGCGCGCGTTTGCCGGCGATGCAATACGACGCTGGAGAACTAGTGTTGTCGGCGCGAACGAATCAGCGGGGAAGGCGAAGCGGGATATGAAGACTCGGCTGCATGAACGGTACGCCACGGACGCGGTTCCGGGGCTGACGAAACGCTTTGGTTACAAAAACAACATGGCTGTGCCGCGCGTCACCAAAGTGACGGTGAATATCGGCCTGGGCGAAGCCAGCCAGAACGTAAAGTTGCTGGATACCGCCGCGCAGGAGCTGGGGCAGATCACCGGTCAGAAGGCCGTCATCACGCGCGCCAAGAAGTCGATTTCGAATTTCAAAATCCGCAAGGGCATGCCCATCGGATGCATGGTAACGCTGCGCGGCGAACGCATGTACGAGTTCCTGGACCGGCTGACGAGCGTGGTTCTGCCGCGCGTCCGCGATTTCAAGGGCCTGGCGCCCAGTTCGTTCGACGGCCGCGGAAACTACACCATGGGATTGAAGGATCAACTGGTGTTTCCGGAAATTGATTACACGCGAGTGGACAAGATGAAGGGCATGAACGTCACCATCACCACTTCCGCGCGCAGCGATGAAGAAGGGCGCGAGCTGCTGAAGCTGCTCGGAATGCCGTTCCGAAGTTAACAGGAGAAAAAATGGCCCGCACGTGCCAGATGGCGAAGTTACGCCGGAAGTTAAAGTACAAGATTCGCGAGAGGAACCGCTGCCGGATTTGCGGGCGTCCGCGCGGATATCTGCGCAAGTTCGCGATGTGCCGTATCTGTTTCCGCGGACACGCCCTGCTGGGGGAGATTCCCGGCGTCGTGAAAGCGAGCTGGTGAGGAGCCACGGATGCTGACCGATCCTATTGCCGACATGTTGACGCGCATCCGCAATGCCGCCCGGGCGAAACATCCCCGGGTGGACATTCCGGCCTCGCGCATGAAAGTGGAAATCGCGCGGATTTTGAAAGAGGAAGGGTATGTTGCCTCCTACAAGCTGGTGGAAGAAGGGAAAGCGCGCAAGCAGTTGCGCCTGATGCTGCGGTACACGCCCGACCGACGGAGCATTATTACCGATCTGAAGCGCATGTCTCGCCCGGGTTGCCGCCGTTACGTGGGAAAGAGCGATATTCGCCAGGTGGTCGGCGGAATGGGCGTCGCGATTCTTTCCACGCCGCGCGGAATCATGACCGGAGATACGGCCCGCAAGGAAGGTGTGGGCGGCGAACTGTTGTGCGAAGTGTGGTAGCGAAATCGGAGCGGGTGTAAACCATGTCCAGAATTGGAAGAATGCCAATCCCGATTCCTTCCGGCGTGAAAGCGCAGCTGGGGGAGAGCGTGATTGACTTGCAAGGGCCCAAGGGAAAAGTAGCGGTGCGCTTGCCCCGCGGCATCACCATTGAGATGAAGGATAGCACGCTGTTTGCCGTGCGGCAGAGCGATGAGCAGGCTGCGTTGCACGGGCTGGCGCGCGCGTTAGTGGCCAATGCGGTGCACGGCGTCGCGCAGGGCTTCCAGAAGGATTTGGAAATCGTGGGAACAGGCTATCGCGCCGAAGTGAAAGGCAAGAACGTGGTATTCAGCCTGGGCTATTCGCATCCGGTGGAGTTTCCCATTCCGGACGGAATTCAGATTACCGTGGAAAAGCAGACGCGCGTGGCGATCATCGGCGCGGACAAGGGTAAGGTGGGGCAGGTAGCCGCGAACATGCGCGCGCTTCGTCCGCCGGACCCGTACAAGCAGAAAGGCGTTCGAATTGTGGGCGAGCGTTTGAAGAAGAAGGCCGGTAAGGCGGGCGCCAAGGCCGGCGCATAGCGCGGGAGGAATTTAGAACGTGGCACAAACACCTGTTAAGAGATTGAGCCGCAGCGCTCATCGCGAGCGCCTGCATCATCGCATTCGCCGCAAGATCAGCGGCTCGGCCGCGCGGCCGCGGCTGGCTGTGTTTCGTTCGCTGAAGCATATTCGCGCCCAGGTGATCAACGATCTTGACGGGCGCACGCTGGCTGCGGCCGGTTCGCTGGATGCGGACGCAAAAAAAGAACTGAAGGGCGGAGGAAATATCGCCGCGGCGAAGGTTGTCGGAAGAATTCTGGCGGAACGGTCCAAGAAGGCCGGCGTCGAGCAGGTGGTTTTCGATCGCGGGGGATACCAATACCACGGGAGAATTCGCGCGCTGGCGGAAGCGGCCCGGGAAGCGGGGTTGAAGTTTTAATGGCTAAACAAGACTTGAAGGATTCGCTTGCCATCCGCCGGGTGATGGATACCAACACGTCCAACCTGAAAGATCAGGTTGTTTCCATCAACCGCTGTACCAAGGTCGTAAAAGGCGGCAAGAACCTCAGCTTTTCGGCTCTGGTGGTAATTGGCGATCAGCGGGGACATGCGGGATTCGGAATGGGCAAGGCGCGCGAAGTGCCCATGGCCATCCGAAAGGCAATCGAGCAGGCCAAGAAGAATCTGATTAAGCTGAATTTGAAGGGCAGTTCGATTCCGCATCAGGTGCTGGGGCGGTTCGGCTCGGGACAGGTGCTGCTGAAGCCGGCGTCGGAAGGCACGGGAGTGATTGCGGGCGGTCCAGTGCGCGCGGTGATGGAGGTTGCGGGAATCCAGAATGTGCTGACCAAGTCCATCGGCACGTCGAATCCGCACAATGTCGTCAAGGCCACGTTTCACGCCCTGCTGCAACTGAAGGACGCGGCCAAGGTGGCGGAGACTCGCGGCAAAGCCGCGGCGGAATTGACCTAGGAGCAGGCGCGTGGCCAAGACAAAAGCAAAGCCGTCAACAATCCGGATTCGCTGGGTGCGGAGTTTTATCGGTTGTCCGCGAGGCATGCGCGAAACGATTCGTGGTCTGGGCCTCCGCCGGATGAATCAATTGGTGGAGCGGGAAGACACACCGTCCATTCGCGGAATGATCCACCGGGTGCGGCACCTGGTGGAAGTGGAATCGTAAGGCGCAAGGGGACACGATGGAAGCGAAACTCTCGAATTTGAAACCGCCGCGTGGCTCCCGGCATCGCCGCGTCCGCGTGGGCCGGGGCATGGGCTCGAAGCTGGGAAAGACGGCGGGAAAGGGCAACAAGGGGCAGAAATCCCGCCGTGGATATTCGCGGCGCGTGGGGTTTGAAGGCGGCCAGATGCCGCTGCATCGCCGCGTTCCCAAGCGCGGCTTTCACAATCTTTTTCGCCGGGAGTTCGCGATTGTGAACGTGGGCATGCTGAGCGTTTTCGCCGCAGGCGAGACGGTCACCCCGGATTTGCTGCGGGCTCACGGTCTGCTGCGGAAGGCCAAGGGAGAAGTGAAGGTTCTTGGGGAAGGTGATTTAACCGTGGCGCTCACCGTACAGGCTCACGCGTTTAGCCGGTCGGCGCAGGAGAAAATCACCCAGGCCGGGGGTAAGTTCGAAATTCTGTCATGAAAAGCCTTTTTGAAGCTTTTGCGAATATTTTCCGCACCGCGGATTTGCGGCGGCGTGTCCTCTTTACGCTGGCGTTGCTGGCGGTGTATCGCCTGGGTGCGTTTATTCCCACGCCGGGAATCAATTCGGATTTGCTTCAGAGCATATTTGAGCAGGGCCGCGGGTCTGTCCTGGGAGTCATCGATCTCTTCAGCGGCGGCAATTTCCGGCGGCTGACGATTTTTGCCCTGGGAATCATGCCGTATATCACGGCGTCCATCATTTTGCAGATCATGGTGGTTGTCTGGCCTTACCTGGAGCGGTTGCAGAAGGAAGGCGAGCTGGGGCGGCGAAAAATCACGCAGTACACGCGCTACCTTACGATTATGCTCAGCATTTTTCAATCCTTCGCTATCGCGATGAGTTTGCAGCACCAGTCCATGTCAGGCCAGGCGCTGGTCTATCATCCGGGCATTCGCTTCACCTTGATGACCATCCTGACTTTGACCACGGGCTCGGCGTTCATTATGTGGCTGGGCGAGCAGATCAGCGACCGGGGCATCGGCAATGGCATGTCCCTGATTATTTTCGCCGGCATCGTGGTGGGCCTGCCGCGCGCGGTGATGGATCTCTTCGGCAAGGTCTCCACGCAGCAGTGGGGGCCGTTTACGCCGCTGGCCATTCTGTCCTTGTTGGTGCTGATGGTAGCCATAGTGGCGTTTATCGTGTTTGTGGAAGGCGGCCAAAGGCGCATTCCGGTGCAATATGCCAAACGCGTGGTGGGGCGTCGCGTGATGGGCGGTCAGATGACGTACTTGCCGCTGCGCGTAAACGCGGGCGGCGTGATTCCGCCGATTTTCGCGAGTTCGCTGCTTACCTTTCCCCAGACGATTGCCCTCTTCATGCAGAAGAGGTCGCCGGGCTTCTCTACCTTCGCCAAGGCGCTTTCCTGGGGCGAGCCGCTTTATACGCTGGTATATGTTCTTCTCATCATTTTCTTCGCCTTCTTTTATGTGGGCATTATTTTCAACCCCACGGAGTTGGCGGACAACATGAGGAAGTCCGGAGGCTTTATCCCCGGCATCCGTCCCGGCCGGAATACGTCGGAATACATCAACCGGATTTTGACTCGGCTGACGTTCGTGGGAGGCGTCTACCTGGCATTCGTATGCCTGATTCCGGAATGGATGATTGCGGGAATTCATCTGCATCATCTCCCCATTTGGCTTGGTGGAGCGTGGTTTGACGCGCACACGTGGCGATTCATCCTGGAAGGTTTAAACGTCTCGTTCTATTTTGGCGGAACGTCATTGCTCATTGTGGTCGGCGTGGCCATGGATACAGTCCAGCAGGTGGAGGCCCAATTGGTTATGCGCAATTATGACGGCTTCCTGAAAAAGGGCCGCACGCGGAGCCGTCGTGGCTAGTGTTTCGCCGCTGCCGGGCCCGCGGCGAGCCATGATTTTTCTGGGGCCGCCAGGCGCGGGAAAGGGCACGCAGGCGAAGCGGATTACCGAATCGCTTGGACTGGCTCACATTTCCACCGGCGACATGCTCCGCGACCATGTGAGCCGCGGGACGGCGCTGGGATTGAAGGCCAAGCCCATCATGGAACGGGGAGACCTGGTCCCCGATGAGGTGGTGCTGGGAATGGTGGCGGAGCGCCTCGCCCTTCCCGACCGTTCCTGCGGTTTTGTATTCGATGGGTTTCCGCGGACGCTGGCGCAAGCGGAAGAGCTGGACAAAGTGTTGCAGCGCCAGGGTTGCGGAAAACCGCTGGTGGTTCATTTTGTGGTGGATCCGGAGAAGCTTTTGCGGCGGTTAGCCGGTCGTCGAACGTGCGCAACTGGCGGCGAAATTTACAACATTTACGACCAGCCACCCAAGGTTGAGGGTCGCTGCGACGTGGATGGCGGCGAGTTGATCCAGCGGCCGGACGACGCGATGGAAGTGGTTCGCGGCCGGCTGGCGGCATACGAAGGCCAGACCATGCCGCTGGTGGATTACTACCACCGCCGCGGCGTTTTAGTGGATGTTGACGGTGGAGCGGGCGTGGATGCCGTGGCGCGGCTCCTGCTCCAGGCCATGGAGTCCGGCGCGCCTGCGGCATGATTGTTTGCAAGTCAGCCGCGGAGCTGGAAAAGATGCACCGCGCCGGCATGGTGGTGCATGACGTGTTGGCGGAATTGCGCGGCATGGTTCGGCCGGGAATGACGACGCGCGATTTGGACGCCGTCGCCGAGAAGATGACCAGCGAGCGCGGAGCCAAGCCGGCGTTCAAAGGCTATATGGGTTATCCGGCGACGCTGTGCACTTCGATCAACAGCGAAGTCGTGCACGGGATACCGTCGTCCAAGCGGCGCATCAGCGAGGGAGACATTGTTTCCCTGGATTTCGGCGCGGAATGCGGCGGATATTTTGCCGACGCGGCCGTGACGGTGGCCGTGGGAGCGGTGGCTCCGGAACGGGAACGGCTGCTGCGAATCACACGCGAATCGCTGGACCGGGCGATTGAAAAAGTGTGGTCCGGCAACCGACTCGGCGACGTGTCCGCCGCCGTGCAGCAGTGGGCGGAGCAGGGTGGTTTTTCCGTCGTGCGCGAGTTCGTGGGTCATGGCATCGGCACCAAGATGCACGAAGAGCCCCAGCTTCCGAATTACGGCGAGCCCGGCCGGGGTCCGAAACTGCGCGAGGGAATGGTGCTGGCGATCGAGCCGATGGTGAACGCCGGGCGGCCGGATGTGCGGGTGCTGGAGGATCATTGGACCGCGGTAACCGTCGACGGCAGCGATTCGGCCCATTTTGAGCATACGGTGGCCGTGACCAAGAATGGCCCTTGGGTGCTCACGCGGCCGCGAGATGCGGCCGGCCCCTGTTGGTAAGCGGGGCGCAGTTTAGGCGACTTTAACTGGAGAGAATGATCAAGAAGCCCATCAGCGAGAAGAAGCGGGACGATAGCAACCCCAAAGAGGATGCCATCGAAGTGATGGCCACGGTGATTGAGCCTTTGCCCAATGCCATGTTTCGCGTGGAGCTGGAAAACAAGCACCGAGTATTGGCGCATATTTCGGGGAAAATGCGGAAGAATTTCATCCGCATACTGCCGGGAGACCGCGTCTCCGTTGAGTTGTCGCCCTATGATTTGACTCGAGGGCGAATTACCTACCGCTTCAAATAGAGCGGCGGGAAGGAAGGCCGGGAATCCAAATGAAAGTCCGGGCATCTGTAAAGAAAATCTGCATGAAGTGCAAGGTGATCCACCGGCGTGGCGTGGTGCGGGTGATTTGCTCGAATCCCAAGCACAAGCAGCGCCAGGGCTAGGAGGACGACGATATGGCACGCATTGCAGGCATAGACCTGCCGCTCAACAAACAGATTCGCATCGGCCTGACGGCGATTTATGGAATCGGTCCGGCGCGGGCCAAGGCTCTTTGCGCCACCGCGGGCGTGGACAACGTCAAGAAGGTGAAGGACCTGACGGAAGAAGAGGTGAACCACATCCGCCAGGCCATCGAGTCGGAAGGCCGCGTGGAAGGCGATCTCCGCAAGGAGATTCAGATGAACGTCCGCCGCCTGATCGAGATTCAGTGCTATCGCGGACTGCGCCATCGGCGGAATCTGCCCGTTCACGGGCAGCGGACGCACACCAATGCGCGGACGCGCAAAGGCCCGCGGCGCGGCGCGGTGGCCACCAAGAAGAAAGTGATGGCCAAGAAGTAAACCGGCAACGAGCCGCGAGGCAGGAAAGCCTGCCGGCGGAGGAAAGAGAGGAAAAATCGTGGCGAAAGAACCCCAGGATTCAGCAGCGGCTACACCGGGTGCAAAGCCGGTACGGCGCAAGAAAGAATTTCGCAAGAAGCGGGACAAGCGCATCGTGCCGCAAGGCGTGGCTTATATTCAGGCTACGTTCAATAACACGATTATCACTCTCAGCGACCCGGATGGCCGCGTGGTGAGTTGGTCGTCCGCGGGCACTGCCGGATTCAAAGGCTCACGCAAGGGAACGCCGTACGCCGCCCAACAAGCTGCGGTGGCCGCGGCCAGCGTGGCGCGGGATCAATATGGGATGAAGTCCGTGGAAGTGCGCGTGAAGGGACCTGGCGCGGGCCGTGAATCGGCCGTGCGCGCGCTGGCTTCGGCGGGCTTGCACATCAACGTGATTAAGGACGTAACACCCGTCCCACACAACGGCTGCCGGCCGCCCAAGCGCCGGCGCGTGTAGTTTTTCTGTTTAGATCGAAGGAGAGAGGAAATTGGCGAGACATCGTGACGCTGTTTGCCGTCTATGCCGCAGGGAAGGCATGAAGCTTTTCCTGAAGGGAGCGCGCTGCTATACGGACCGCTGCGCGATTGAGAAGCGCAATTTCGTTCCCGGCCAGCATGGCCAGGCGCGCCGTCCAAAGCTGGCGGGTTATGGAATCCAGTTGCGCGAAAAGCAGAAGATGAAGCGCACCTACGGGCTGCTGGAGAGGCAGTTCCGCAATTATTTCGAGAAGGCGGAGCGCGCCAAGGGCCCCACCGGCTCGAATCTGATCATCACGCTGGAACGCCGTCTCGATAACGTGGTCTACCGCATGGGCGTGGGGAGTTCACGGGCGCAGGCGCGGCAACTGGTGCTGCATGGCCACGTGCGCGTCAAGGGGCACAAGGTGAACATCCCCAGCTACCTGGTGCAGGTGGGTGACGACATCACGCTGAAGGACGACATGCACGACAACGCCATGGTGCTCGAAGCGCGCAATCTGGCGCAGAGCCAGGGCGCGGCAAGCTGGCTGGAAATTGATCGCGAAAATTTCCGCGCGCGTGTGCTGGCCATGCCCAAGCGCGAAGACGTGCAGACGCCGCCCATGAACGAACAGTTCATCGTCGAGCTTTACTCCAAGTAAACGCACAACCAAGAATAGATCATCGCTGGAAGGTGGACCCCGCCGGTAGGCGGACAGGAGGACGAGAAATGTGGAAAGGATTTCAGAAACCCAAGCGGCTTGCCGTTGAACTGGAAACTCTTACGGACAAGTTCGGAGAATTTTCCGCGCAGCCGCTGGAACGCGGCTGGGGTACCACGGTGGGCAACTCTCTGCGCCGTGCGCTGCTGAGCTCGATTGAGGGAGCGGCGGTAACGGCAGTGAAAATGGAAGGCGTGTTGCACGAATTTTCATCCATTCCCGGCGTGGTGGAAGACGCCACGGACATCATTTTGAATTTGAAGCAGGTTCCGCTGAAGCTGAATAGCGATCAGTCCAAGACTGTTTACATCAATATTGATGTCCCTGGGCCAATCA
>Ga0302325_10035578_pt1 | contig 10170 bp, 13 predicted proteins | sample Palsa_T0_2_FD_201948 | JGI IMG/M metagenome (GOLD analysis project Ga0302325, IMG submission 201948) | Peat permafrost microbial communities from Stordalen Mire near Abisko, Sweden - Palsa_T0_2 | ecosystem: Environmental > Terrestrial > Soil > Palsa > Peat permafrost | place: Sweden: Abisko... | reverse complement strand
TGCAATGGCTCCTACCGCTGTGCCCACAGCTCTGGAGAAAGGCGGATACGTATCCGGGCCAGGCCTTGTCGAGCCTGTTTCAGAAGACATCAAGGTGGGTTCCGAATTGAGCGGCAAACTCCGCGAAGTCCTGGTGGAGGAGGGCGACCGCGTCCATGCCGGGCAACTGGTCGCGGTCTTAGAGAACGCGGACATGAAGGCGCAGATCCAAACCGCGGTTGCGCAGGTGAAGCAGAACGAAGCGGGTGTGCGCAAGACCGTCAACGGCGCGCGGGCGCAGGAACGACGCGAGGCATTCTCGACCGTCGAGGAAAACGAGGCGGTTCTCGAGAACGCGCGCGCGGAGATGGATCGCCACAACCAGCTTTTTGCAGCAGGCATCATTTCGCGTGAAGACAACGAGCGGTATGCCCGTGAGTTTCAGGTGGCCAAGGCGAAGTTCGAGGAGGCCCAGCAGCATCACGCGCTGATCGACGACAGACCTCGTGAAGAGGACATCGCGGCAGCACAAGCCTCCCTGGAGGTGGCTAAGGCCCAACTTGCTGAAGCTCAGGCTCACTATGAAAAGACGTTGATCCGCTCGCCCATTGAAGGCGTCGTCCTCAGAAAACACCATCGCTCTGGAGAGAGCGTAAGTAACTCATCTACGGTGCCTGATCCCATCGTGACCATCGGCGACAATTCAGTGCTTAGAGTTCGCGTGGACGTGGACGAGACAGAAGTAGCACTGGTGAGAGTCGGACAGCCGGCATATGTCACGGCGGACGCTTACAGCACTCGGAAATTCACCGGGCGCGTGATACGCGTCGGAAACGAATTGGGACACAAGAATATTCGCACCGATGAACCCACGGAGAAGGTAGACACCAAGATCCTCGAGACACTGATACAACTCGACCAAGGTGCTCAACTGCCGGATGGGCTGCGAGTGGATGCATACATTCAGACGGCTCCAGATGTGGCATTCAAGTAGCGTTGAACAAGCCGGAAGCTTACCATTCATAACGAGGAACACGGCTGTGGTGAACGGGGTCAAAACAATGAAGAGGAAATCCACAATCCTAATCGGCTCGGCGATTGTCGTCGCCGCCTTACTCATCGCATTGTTCCTTGCAAGAAAACAGTTTGTCGGCGGTCCCGGTAGCCCCACCGTAGAAGGCTCCCGTGCGGTCACTGATGGTGGTATTAAGATTCCCGGTTGGCACGGAAGAGTCGATGCTGCTGAAGAGAAGGCGGGCATGACCCTCGATGCGGCGCGGCTGGTTGAAGAGGGACAGGCCCTGCATGTGACAACGGGCCCCGCCACCAGCTACTGGAAGACCGATGCGACGACGTCCGGGGACTTTTCAGTCAAAGCGACATTCAACGAGCGAAAATACATGAATCTCAACTCTCACCCGCATCCCTACGGAGTGTTTATCGGGGGAAACGACATGGGTACTTCCAGCCAGACCGAGCTCTACTGCGCTGCATCTGGAAACGGAAAGTTTATCGTGCGCGGATTTGGACCACAGCCGTTCAGGATGAACGGATTGTTCGGTGAGAGCAACACCGTGATTCACAAAGCCGGCGGGCGCGGCCAGCCGGTGACTCAGGACATCTCGCTCTCGGTAAAAGGAGATAAGGTGATTTGCTCCATCAACGGATCGATTGTTGCAAGCTACGACAAAGGCGCCCTCGTACGCTCCGGCAAGCTGAAATCGACGAATGGCTACTATGGCCTCCGCTTCGCGCATAACACGGACGTGTTCGTCAGTGGACTGGTCATGTCAACAAATTGAGCGCCGCAGATGGTCCCTTTGGCAAGCACCCAGAAGTACAGAGACAGCGAGGGTCCTGGTGAGAGTCGCGACGTTCAACATCAACAACATCAATAAACGGCTTGATAATCTCCTTTCCTGGTTAGCTAAAACTGAGCCGGACGTGGTTAGTCTCCAAGAGCTCAAGGCGGAGCAGGGAGAGTTTCCCGAGAAAGCCCTTCGGACTGCGGGGTACGAAGCGGTTTGGCAAGGGCAGCGGTCCTGGAACGGCGTAGCTATTCTTGCGCGAGAACACGCTCCGATATTGACTCGCACAAGCTTGCCGGGAAATCCTGAAGATCACCAAGCTCGCTATATCGAAGCGGCTGTTCAGGGAGTCCTGATCACTTCTATCTACCTCCCCAATGGGAATCCTCAGCCTGGACCCAAATTCGATTACAAATTGGCCTGGTTTGAACGCCTCATTGCCCATGCTGCCGAACTCATGGCGAGCGGCGCTCCCATTGTGTTGGCCGGTGACTACAACGTCGTGCCGACATCGCAGGACATCTATCCGACTCGATCGTTGGATAACAACGCATTGATCCAACCCGAAAGCAGGCGGGCCTTCACGCGTTTGCTGGCTCAAGGCTGGACGGACGCGATGCGGAAACTACATCCGAATGGGCCGCTCTGGACATTCTGGGATTACGAATTTGATCGGTGGCCGAAGGACAAAGGCATGCGGCTCGATCACTTTCTGCTCTCGCCCAATGTGGCAGAGCGGCTCGTGGACGGTGGCGTGGACCGATGGGCACGTGGACAGGCAAATGCCAGCGACCATGCACCAACATGGATAACGCTCGATCTTTAGTCGAATTCCGGCGCGCTACGAGCCGCTGATTGATACCGATGTTGTGGGTCTGGCAGCTAAGTCCTTTGTTTCATGAAGGTGTCCAAATTTTTTAATTAATTAATTTGGCCATCTTGCCTCTTTCGTGGGTGGTTGCTGCTCCCAAGCGGCAGGTAAGGACCAGTGCCAGGCTCGTCAGACTCCATCTTTGGCGCTTGCGAACGGCATCGAATTTGGCACGGCTCAGATCGCGATCCAAGCGTTATCGCGCTTGGGGTGAAGTGTGCGCCTCATGCGCCCTAAGCGCCTTAAGTACCTGCCCCGCTGTCCGAGCGATTGCCAACGCGCGGAAAAAAGCGCGCGAAAAGCGCGATAAGCGCGATAAGTCACGTTCTCACGTGGAGGCTCGCCGATTTTGCCTCGAAAACAGACCCTCTGGTACAAAATCTTGACGAGGAGAAGGTAGGCTTACGCCTAGAACCTAGTTCTACCAGTGACAAACGGGACGATCTCTCTGCCCGCGCTCAACGTGCCGGCGGCTGTCCCGTTTGTCATCCGGCGTCCTGGCCCTCCGGACTCGGTTGCCTCGGGCGAGTGCCCGGAGGTGGGGTGTTTCCCAAATTGTCAAAACTGCTCAATCAAGAGGACGCCTGAGCGCACCCTGTTATACGGTGATTTCTGCTCTCAGCAGGCGCGCCCTCGCGGGGCGCGGGAATGCTGCGGAAAGGCCTATTCCTTTATTTTGATGTCACTTCATAGTTCGCTACACCCAAGTCATCATGCCGGCAAGCGCTGATGTTCCCCGGTGGCGGTGGCAGATGCACGGGCAGAGCACGCCGGTGCAACGCCAAGCAGCGTCGTCGTGGCAAGACGCGCTGACATCTGGATCTCCCACTACAGTAGTACGGTTTTTGCACTACGCACAAGGGGGGTAAACGATTTATTTGGTAACCATGGCTGGGCGCTGTGCCATCCATCAGACCGAACGTCGGCAAAATAGCTGAGGCGCTGGATGCGTGCGAGCCTGGATCGGTCACGAATGTAGACTGCGGGACGTTCGTCTCACGCCGAGCGAGGAAGCCAAGCCCTCCCTCACCATAAGAGACATTGAAGGGCCATGTGCCAACTTCTGGTTTGCCGCCCGCAAGGAAATTAGAAGGAAGTTGCGTTACGAAGCCTTGACGCGTTCGGCCCGCTGGCCGCCAAATGCGTGGATAGTTCTAGTTCCAGCAAGAACTTCTCCACTATGCAGCACACCACGAGCGATGAAATATTCTTCGCCCGCGCTCACTGGTATCCGTTCCCCATTGATGATCAGTGTGTAGCATCCCTGCACGACGATCATGTATTCATCGTAATCATGCGTGTGCGCCGCAGATTCCGCAGTGTTGCTGCAGGTCCAAAATGCCATTTGACTGCCATCTTCTCCGTCAAAAACATAACCTTCAACCCCAGGAGTCGCTTGATGGGATCTCGCTATCCTGTTTGCCGGATTTTTCATGAACTCGGGAAAATTGTCCATAATGCACACAGTGTCACACGCTAGCAGACGGTGGCGCTACTCTTCTTGTCATCGAGAGCGCCGGCCTACAGATCAGGAGATTCACGCGGTGTTCCTCTCGAAGGGCCGCGCATCGAAGAATAATTCGGGCGGCGGGAAGTTAAACCTTCAATTTTTCAAAGCGCAGACTCTAAAGGTTACGTTCCGTCCCGTCCCCGGGTTCCCCCCCAGTTTCCCGTCCTGCAGCACACATGCTGTGCCCTTATATCTCTGATCGAGACAGTTGAGATATTCCAGGCAGTCTGGTCTTGACCGATCGGAATGATTGAACGTAAATTAGGCCCTGTCGGCTTGACGCCGCCCCATTTGCCTTATTTACAATCTGCGAATCGATCTCAGGATCGATGTTCACCGGCGCGAAATGCGTGGATTCGGAGGATCAGATGAGGAAGAGTCGTGTCAAGATAATCGCTTTGGCATTTGCTCTGCAGATTGTTTTACCTGACGCAGGCGGCCGGGCAGTTGCACAAGACGGGATAGCTGCCTTTCGGGCGATGGCTCCCCTGGACCAGTACCTAATATCTGACGAGAAATCCGAGATCGCGCTGGCGCGCAGTGCTGCACCCGGTTCCATTTCCGATGGAGCGGAAGTGATGGTGCTGGGACGCGAGGGATACAAGACCGCGGTGAAGGGCACGAATGGCTTTCTCTGCATCGTGGAGCGGTCGTGGGGGGCGAGCACGGATCAGACGGAATTCTGGAATCCGAAGATCCGTGCACCCCATTGCTTCAACGCGCAAGCCACGAGGAGCTTCGCGCCGATCTATCTGATGAAGACCAGGCTTGCGCTGGCAGGAAAATCGAAACCTGAAATCGCGCCCGCAATCGCGACGGCACTGGATAAGAAGGAGCTGCCCGCGCTGGAGCCTGGCGCGATGGCTTACATGATGTCGAAGCAGCAGTACTTAAATGACCGGGACAGGACCTGGCACCCGCATGCGATGTTTTTTTTCCCCGGCAACATGACGAAGAGCTGGGCGGCCGATGATCCCAACTCACCTGTCATGGTGGGGAATGACGCACAGGAACGTGTGACGATTCTGTTTGTCCTGGCCGACAAGTGGTCCGATGGTACCGCGGCTCCGTTGAATATGCCCTGATCCGCTGTGGGTCGCTGCTGATTGTCGTGTGCGATGTGAGCGGCAAGGGGCTGGACGCTGCTCTGCTGGTGGCGGCGTTGCTTGGAGGCCTGTCTATCGATCCCGAGCGTGAGCCATTCGTACTCTTGAGGGACCTGAACAATGCGGTCTGCGGGCACACCGGTGGACTTCGAAAAGGGCATTGTCTGGATCAAATGGATAGGGACGCACAAGGAATACGACAAGATCGACGTAAAGAGGGTGAAACATGGCAGACGTTAGACCCATTCGTACCGAAGATGACTACGATGCCGCGCTGTCGGAAGTTGAGCGGCTGTGGGGCGCGAAGCTGGGCACGCCAGAAGGTGACCGGCTCGATGTCCTCGCGACGCTGATCGATTCCTATGAACAGACACACCACCCGATGGATCCGCCGGACCCGATCGAGGCCATCAAGTTCAGAATGAGCCAGAAGAAGCTGACGCGCAAAGAACTGGAGCCGATGATCGGGACGAGAACGCGAGTCGCCGAAGTCCTCAACCGGCGACGTAGCTTATCCATCAGCATGATTCGCCGCCTGCATGCAACGCTCGGCATTTCTGCCGAAGTGCTCACTCGACCATCTCGCACTGTGCCAGCTGGGAAACGTCAGATAGCCCGTTAGAAGGACTGAAAAGACAGACGGCGGAGTCCGCCTGGTAGCACAACCGATCCATCCAAGCCCAAGGGGGTCGGGCGTTTCATGGACCCGGGGAAGATGGGGGGACGTGATAGGTGTCTCCCAGAATTGCTGCAATAGGTATGCTGTCCCTCCAATCCTCCCAAGGATGTTATGTGGGGTTTGCGCGAAGGCCGAGCGTTTCCGCGACTCTGCCGAAAGGCCTGTCGATGGTCCAGATTTGCGTGCCGTGTGTGGAAATGCAGGCGGCAATGAGTTGAGCATCGATGAGGCCGATGCCTTTGGAAAACAAGCCTCGAGTTTCGATCATGTATCGCACGTCCGCCGTGCGTATGGTTGGTAGTGCAGTGAGGTTGTCGAGTTCAAGGAGTGTTTGCTGCCGGTCTGGGAGATAGCCGCAGGCTAATTCCGCGACTACGAAGGGATGGGTGCAGAGCTGGTCATTCGCGATTAACGTTGCCAGCTCTGCTTTGAATCTTCCCCTCCGAAACATTTCCACCCAGATGGAAGTGTCGACGAGGATCATGGTTCATCTGCTCGCCGTCTGCGCACATCTTTGATATTCGGAGCAGTCCCGGCCAGAGCCAGAAGCCTGCGTCCGGCCTCCCGCGCAATGATCGATTTCAGGGCCTCGCGAAGCAGTTCCGCCCTCTCCGTCATCCCGGTGTACTCGTGCGCCGTCTTCAGCAGATCGTCATCGAGCGTTACGGATGCTCTCATACTTTTCCCTTTCACGCACCGATTATAGCACCGTTGCGCACCGTATTTTGGTGTTTTACTGCTGTTTAGTTTGCAGGGTGCTGGTGAACGCAACGAGATTAAGGAGATGCTAGAGTAATCACTTGTCGAACCGCTAGTATGTGCGCGACGGGATAGTGATTACTCCGTCTTCAATGGTGCGGCGAAGGTAAACGTTCCGTCTGATCACTAATTTGATCCGGAATTGCTGCAATAGGTATGCTGTCCCTTCATCTCTCTAAATCCATTTGTTCAACCCAGGTGCGCGGCAAGCGCGAACATGGGGCATCCGTCGGTTCGGTTTGACGGATGGAGAAAAGCAGGACAGAGGGATGTCACCTTTTCTATGTCACCTTTTCTACCTGTCACCTTTTCTACCGGGTGAACTTCCGGCCGTCCCCGGGTTCTCCCCTGTCCTGAATCGCCCGGGAAGCCGTTCAACAAGCTTTCAGAAACCTGGCAGAAAACCGCGCGCTCTGAGTTCGTCAAAGTCAACTTCAACGGGTTCGATCGACTCGACAAGGATCGCATCAACTGGTGTGACGGGCTCAGGCAAACCCACAGGCCAGGTCCGATGAAGTAGGGTTTCTTCCACAAAGGGCTTACTCCGCGCTTCCATGATTCCCAGCTCGACGGCTTCCGTGGTCGCGTCCGTCACTGACCCGTACCTCTTGCACCACACTTCGTCGCCCGCGCGTACCCTTGTGTGGACCTCATTGGCAATAGGTTGCATGTTGAATATGGCCATCATCATGTTTCTAAGCATACTCAGGGGTTGGGCGGACCAGTCCCCAAAACCGCTTGGGAAGAAGTTACCTTTATTTGAGAATAGGTAGCCTGTGACAGACTGGTTCGCACGCCCCGTCCTGCACGTAAAGAAGATGATGCGTCAGACGGAAGATTATGAGTCAGACGCATAAATCTGACGCATAAATCCAAATTCCGACGACTAAATTCCTTCAGCGATTGTCCGGTCTAGCCCCTGGCCAGCGCGACCTACTCTATATACGAAAAGAGTCTTTCACAACCAAACAGCCGCCGCAGGGCGTCTCACCTTGATGTGCTAGTCCCCGAGTCCGTACGCGAGCTCTTTCGGTGCAGGATACTGCGTCCGCTGCTGCGCCAACTACGCGGTGGGGTGACACCCCGCCGTCTGGCGTGGAGCTTGGCATTGGGAATGGTCATCGGGATCAACCCGTCTGTGGGTATCACCACGCTCCTAGTGGTCATGCTCGCGTGGGCCTTCGGTCTAAATCAGATCGCATCGCAGATCAGTTTACAGGCAGTGGCGCCGATCCACTTGGTTCTGTTTATCCCGTTCATTGAATTGGGCGTGTATCTCTTTCACACTCGCCGCCTTCCGCTGAACCGGCGCCAGATCGAGCATCTGAGTCATCATCCCTGGCGCTTGATTCGGGACATTTGGCAGTGGGAATGGCATGCCCTGATCGTGTGGGGCGTTGTGGCTGCAATCACGATGCCACTGCTCGCCAGGTATATTCGACGCGCCCTGGTGTTGCTGATGCGTCGCCACCGAACGCTGATGCGTTCGCGTCCGGAGTTGCGCTAATCGGAGATAGTGTTGATCGCGGCCATCGATCGATGGCCGGAAACCTGCATGTGCGCAATCTTGATGACGATCTCATTGCCCGTCTGAAGCGCCGGGCTGCACGCCATGGGCGCTCCACCGAAGCCGAGCATCGCGAGATCCTTCGTCAGTCTCTGGCGACCGAGGTTGAACCATCCTTTGATCGGCTGGCGGCGGATCTTCGTAAGCTGACCAGAGGGCGACGTCAAACGCCGTCTGAGGTTCTTCAGCGCGAAGGGCGAACGGAGCGTTGAACACCCTGGTCATCGACGCCAGTATTGCCATCAAATGGGTAGTCGAGGAGGACGGCACGGACTTGGCGCTGGCATTGCGACAGAAGGCGAGACTGATGGCTCCCGACCTGATTGTCGCTGAATGCGCCAACATCCTGTGGAAGAAGGCCCAGAGGAAGGAACTCAGCAACGACGAGGCGCTTATCGCGGCTCGCCTGCTTCAGAGCGCGGAGATTGAGGTGGTCCCGTCTCGGGCGCTCATGGAGTCCGCAACACGGCTGGCGATTGAGTTGGACCATCCGGCTTACGATTGCCTCTCCCTGGCTTTGGCGGTTGAGAACGGTTGCCGATTTGTCACTGCCGATGAACGTCTCGTCAACAAGATTCGGCGGGATAAGAAAAGCCCATTTCATGACCGTATTGCGGGCTTAGCGGAATCGCTTTCGCGCAAGACTTAACGATTCGCGGTTCAATGCGAGTGCTGGTGGTGCCCGACTCGGCAGATGAGAGGGTTCGGCAATGATCCGGGCAAGCGGGCTCGGTGGCGGGGGTTCGTCCCCGTCAAAGTAGCAGTCCCGTCTGACGAGTAATCTCTGACGAGTAATCTCATGACGAGTAATCTCAAGAAAAGCTTCTACGGGCAAGCTGCCCCATAATGGGTGGCAAGTGGGTTTAGGGCGCGATTTGCCCCGGCTCGAACCGCGGAGGGAGATAAGGGGAAATGCGTATCACCCAGAATTGCTGCAATAGGTGTGCTGTCCCTCCATCTCCTCATCTCCTGTCCCTCCATCTCCTGGCCTTCGTTATCGCCATCTCTTAATAGATGAGCTTCAGGGAAAACTGAATTTGCCGAGAAGTCCCAGCGGTTTTGCTGATTACTCCAAACCCCGAGCCTTTGATCGTGTTCGCCGGCAGGCCCATGTTCACCACGTTGAACACATTGAAGAACTCCCCGCGGAACTGAAGGTCGGCACGCTCCAGACCACTGCTTCGATGGGCAATCGGCGTTGTCTTGATGACAGCAAAGTCGAAGTCGTAATAAGCCGGCCCGCGGAAGCTATTGCGACCGAGCATTCCGAATCGCCCCGAGTTCGGTCCGGTTCCGCCCTGTATCCCAATCGGAATCGAAAAGAACGTTGCGTTGGCGGTGTCGAGCCCAAAATAGTCTTCCCGCCGTCGAGTTGAGCTGTGCGCCGTCGAGAGATTCGGTTTGCCAATCTGGTCTGGCCGGTCCGCCCCAATTGTCCCTGCGCCCGTCTGCTGAATCCCTGAGTAAACAGTGAACGGCGCTCCACTGGTGATGGTCGAGATGCTCAGCAACTGCCAGCCCTGAGTGAACACCCGGAGCGCAGCGGGCTGGTCTCCCAGCCCCTGCAAAGGCAGGTTCTGCGCCGCGCTCAAAGTGAAGGCGTGGGCCACGTTGAAGTTTGACGGACCTCTCTCTGCATGTGTGTCGAATGGGTTCTGCGGGCTGAATATAGATACTGCGCCCGTCGAACCTGTTCCTCCCAGCACGCCGCTAACGTCATCCAACGATTTGCCCCAGGTGTATCCCGCTTGCAATCCCGGACCGCCGTGTGGGACCTGCCCCGACAACGAAGTTTGCAACGCGTTATAGGACGAGTGCGCCCTGTTGGTAACCACGGACTCGAACCCGAAGCCTCCGGTCGCGACGCCGCTACTGTCGAAGTTCGTAAACC